>Ga0181606_10002644_pt1 | contig 15377 bp, 19 predicted proteins | sample 041ome_10_FD_132994 | JGI IMG/M metagenome (GOLD analysis project Ga0181606, IMG submission 132994) | Coastal salt marsh microbial communities from the Groves Creek Marsh, Skidaway Island, Georgia - 041412US metaG (megahit assembly) | ecosystem: Environmental > Aquatic > Marine > Intertidal... | reverse complement strand
TCAATCAATTTATTTCTTGTTAGAAACTAACCCAGGTCCTGGACTTGGATTGCTTCTAGCTTATTGGTTTGCTGGAACTGGTATGTGGAAAGAATCCGCACCCTGCTCAATCATTATTTATTTCTTTGGAGGAATCCACGAAATCTATTTCCCATATGTCCTTGGTCATCCAATTATGATCATCGCAATGTGGGCTGGAGGAATCTCTGCTGACCTATGGTTCGTAGCAACCGGTGCAGGTTTAGTAGGACCTCCATCACCAGGAAGTATTTTTGCTTATATAGCAATGCTTCCGAAAGGTGGGGCGTTCCCAGTATTAGCAGGTGTAGCAATTGCTACAGCAGCATCAGCAGTTGTTGGTGTTATCTTGCTAAGAGCACGTCCAATTAAAGAAACAGATGCAGGTGTTGATGCCGTAATTGAAAGCAACATACCAACTGTTTAATTAAAACTATTAAGTTATAATTGACTTGGGAAGTAAAATTCCCAAGTCAATTTTTTTTTGGAGGAATTATGAGTTCAATTAATGGAGCAGAAGTAAAAAAGATATGTTTAGCTTGTGAAGCTGGAGCTGGTTCAAGCTTAATGGTAAAGAATGGCTTAGTTAAGAAAGCCAAGAAAGCTGGTTTAGATGTTGAAATCGTTCATGCACCAGCTACTCAGATACCAGCTGATTCAGACATAGTTGTTTGTCACACAGGCCTAGCAGCTGCTGCAAAAGCCGCAGCACCAGAAAACGCTGTTGTTATCCAGTTTATGATGTTTATGAATGACCCAGCACTTAAAAAATTAATTACTGATTTATCAGAGGGTAATGAAATAACCTCTACATGAGTCAAAAAAAAGTATTGTTGGTAGATTCAATTTCAACAAACAGGGATTTCAAAACAAAAGAGGAAGCAACCATTGCTTCAGGGCAGCTTCTTCTTGAAAATGGGTATATTGAAAAAGAATACATTGACTCTATGCTTGAAAAGCTAGATACTCAATTATTTGCAACATTTATTGGGAATGGTGTTGCTATTCCTCACGGTATGTCATCTGGTTCAGTTCACGTTCTACATACTGGAATCAGCGTTATTCAGGTTCCTGAGGGTGTTTCATGGGGAGAGGAGACAGCTTATATAATAGTTGGGATTGCTGCAAATTCCGATGAACACATGAATGTTCTCTCAGCTCTTGCCGACGCTATTGAAGATGAAGAAGATGCTAAGAAACTTTGGCAAGAAACATCAGTTGAAAATATTTTTGATTTACTATCTCAATCACTATGAAGATTGCTGTTCACTTTGGTGCTGGAAATATAGGTAGGGGATTTATTGCACCTGTACTTTTTGAAAATGATTATCAAGTTATTTTTGTTGATGTAAATAAAGAACTTGTAAATTTAATTAACTCTGAAAAAAGTTACAGAGTGACATCAATCAATGCAAATAGTAGTGATATTAATATTGTGTCTAATATCAAAGCTATAGATTTAGCCAGCACAGATGAACTTAAAGCATCTTTACTAGATGCAGATCTGATTTCTACCTCTGTTGGTCCTAAGTTTGTAAAAGGTATTTATCAAAAAGTTGCAGAGCTTGATAGTGATCGAAACCAAATATTTGTTGCTTTTGAAAATATGTATAGAGCTTCTAGTACCTCAAGTAACAAGGTTGAAAAACTGAATCCTAATTTAGAAGTTATAGATGCTGTAGTTGACAAAATAGTACCCCCTCAAACTACAGATTCTTTAAGTGTTACTGTTGAAAAGTATGGATCAATAATCCTTGATGAAGACTCTAAGGGTAAGCCTTTAAAAAAAACAGATGTCGTTAATTATAAAAATTATGATAATGAGTTTTATAAAAAATTATGGTTGCTTAACGGACTTCATTTACAACTAGCATATTTTGCAAAGTCTAACAAAATCAATTTTATTCATGAAATCTTAGACATGGACATAGGAATTACATTCGCAAAAAAAACAGTTTCACAGTTAAGCACTGCATTTAACCTATTCACAAATCAAGACTTAGATCATGAAAGTTTCACTGACCTAATTATTGAGCGTTTCTCTCTTTCTTTAATAAAGGATGAAGTAAATCGAATTTGTAGAAATCCAGAAATAAAGTTCTCCAAAGATGAACGATTTGAGTATCCACTTCGCACATTGATAACAAATAATAGTGATGTAAGTTCTTTTAAAGAAATCTTAGATATTATATTTGAAAATAGTTTTTCAGATATTGATGGGTATGACCAATTTCATAAAGATCACATATCTACAGGAAGAGAGAAATTTTATAAGGAATTTTGGGAGCTTGAAGACTATAGTGATAGATACATTGAAAAGCTTGGAGGTTAGATGATTGAAAAAGAATTAGTTGTAAAAGACGAAGTTGGTCTACATGCTCGACCTGCAAGTTTATTTGTAAAATTAGCACAAGAGTTTAATGGCACTGTTGCAGTAAGATTTCCAAAAGTAAATAAAGAAACCGGAGAAGTGGAAGTAGTTGAAAAAGATGGAAAGAGCATGATCGGAATTCTAAGTTTAGGGATAGCCAAAGATAAACCATTTACTTTAGTTTTGGATGGAGATGATGAGGAAAGTTTTTTAATTAGGTTTGAACAGCTTTTAGATAATAATGAGTAGCATATTAGAAATACTCCTTACTTCATCTAAAGTTGAGGAATCTGAGGAGTGGGATGCTCAATATGATTCCCTACCAGTTGTTATAGCAGAGTCTTCAAAAGAGTTAGGTGAGGCATTATCTAGGCTTGATCAAGTTGGAGGTTATGGGTACATAGCAACTTGGAGAAAAAATCTTTTCGCATTTAATCCAAAATTACTTTCTAAGAGATGTGGCTTAATTGATGAAAACGGAAATTTGCTTAAAGCAGCTCGAGTTCCAAAGAACTAGCTACTGTTTTTTAAAGTTGTAATATTGTATCCTGATTATTTGAATTGTATACATAGCTAAAATCGTTACACCAATTTTAATAAGCTCTCTCATCCACCATAAGTTGGAAGGAATATCCATACCTGAACCTATGAATCCTCCCAAAAGACCCCCTATCAAACCAGAAGATATTAATAAGAGGTAGTCTCTGCTACTTGCATTTTTTAAGAAAACAGAGGCAATTAAACCATAAACTAACCAACCACCAAGTAAAGGAACTAAAGCGTATATAACTTGCATGATGTAATTTTAGCTTAACTTTAATTTGGATTTTGATTACAGTTTTTAAAAGTTGTAATTTTTGTAACTTAATTCAATAACTTTTAAGGGATATCCTGGTCTGTTCTATTTATAATAATTAAGCTTCCTAGATCTCCAGCTAAAAATAATTCACCGTTAGCAGTAATAGTAAAATCTCTTATTCTTTCACCAACATAAAGTTCACCAACATGTATCACGCTTCTTTGTGAAGCATCAAGCTTTACTGTATATAAAGTCATATTTTTTAAACTCGAAACCATTAGAAAATCATTCCATCTCGGAAACTCATCTTGGTTATAGAACGCAACTTCACTTATTCCTATTGATGGTGTGAAAAAGTAAATAGGCTCTTGGAAACCAGGGTCATGATCAAGTTCATAAATATTTTCTAAACCATATGTAAAACCATAAGCACTTGAAGGCCATCCATAATTCTTACCTTCCTCAATAATATTTACTTCATCCCCGCCAAAAGGACCATGTTCGGAAGAAAAAATAGTTTCATTATGAATTGCTAGGCCCTGTGGATTTCTGTGTCCAGAGGAAAAAATACTTGCATTCCAGTCTTTATCAATTAATAAAATTTTAGATAAGTGAGAATCTTCAGTTATTTCATACCCGAAGTCTTCAGGTAATTTAAAGTCCCCAACAGTTAATAGGTAACCCTCTTTAAATGGTTGTATCCTTCCTCCTGCTTGATGGGAGTTAAAGTTTTCTTCACAGTGGTTTATTTCAAAAGTCCATGAAAATGATAAATAATCATTAGACATATCTGCTGATAGTACTCCCAATGTAAAACAGTTCTCTTTTTCATCTTTTTTAATAGCTGTAACCAATAGAAAATTGTTTCTCGTATCAATCACCGTATCTCTTATCCCCATTCGGGAGCTATAGTCTGAACCATTTACGATCGAGGAATATTCTTGAGACTCTATTATCTCTAGGAGGTTTGAATTCACCTCTGCAACTGACCCATCATTAATATTCATTTTTACAATATTGCCTTTTCCTCCAATCATAAAAATATCATTTTTAAATGATTCAATAAAGAATGAGGGTAAAAGGCCACTGGTATATTGTGTAAAATATTCAGTAAAATCAATTTTTGTAATATCAGAATTATGAAAATCTCCCTGTACATTAAAGGATGTTGTAAATTTACTTGGATCTATATTTTTTTGAAGCGCAATTACTGTATCTGAAATAGGGAGTATTCCTAAAGAAGCCATTTTATCTATAACATTTCTGTCAAGGGGGTTCATGACTCTACCACCGTCTTCAATTCCTTCCTCGAGGCTTTCAATATCAAAAACAACAAGTACTCGATCATCAGAAATGCTCTCATCCACTCTTAAGGCAACAAAATTTCCTTGACTGCTTTTTCCGAGGAATTCACTCCAGTTGGAACTATTTATCTCTATTTTGTTAGTAGTAGAACCAACAGTCTCAGAGAGAGAAGACAAATTTATAGGGGTTTGTGTAGTACTGCAAACAGCAAAAAATAATATAAATATAAGATATTGATAAATTTGTTTCACTAGTTAATTTTAGATATTTTTTTAACTATTAGTGAATCTATCCTTCGATTATCAACAGCAGTTACTGTAAGTTCTAAACCATGTATTGTAATTTTTTCATTGATATTTGGAAGTTTCTCGGAGTAGCTTAAGTAAAGTCCTCCAACTGTTGCTACATCTGATTCCTGTGGGTCTAGACCAAAAAATTCTTCAAAGTCATCAATATCTGTTTTACCTTCTACAACCCACTGTCCAGGACCAAGTCTTCTAATTCCTGAAAACCTTTCATCATGTTCATCTGGTAAATCACCAACAAACTCAGAAAGAACGTCTTTAATAGTAATTACTCCCTCAATACCACCGTTTTCATCAATCACACAAGCAAAGCTTGCTTGATTCTCTCTAAGAATATTAAGAGCAGATAAGACTGTGGTATATTCAGGAAGATATATTGCGTCTTTGACTAAATTTTCAATTTCGACAGAATTTGCTGCAATATCTAAATTAAATATATCTTTTACGTAAACAATTCCAAAGGTATCATCTAAAGACTCTGACCTCGAAATAGGCATTCTTGATATTCTTTTTTCGTCAACAATTTTTTTAACATCTACCATATTTACTGGTAAAGAAAGAAATAAAACATCAACTCTTGGTGTCATAATTTCTTTAATTGGCCTGTCAGAAAAATCTAGTAGTGAATCAATAATCTCTCTTTCAGCTGGCAATATCTGTCCTTCCATTTCACCAAGAGCTGTAAGAGCTTGAATATCTGCTTCTGTTATTTCGTTGTCCCCATCCATATCCCCCTGTTTAGAAGTTCTATCTATTGAATTTGTAATTAGGCTCGTAAATGGAGCGAAGGCCCTTGAAAGAAAATCTATTATAAATGCAGTTTTTGATAGGAAACCAATCGGATTTCTTGATGCAATCGTTTTAGGAGTAATCTCTCCAATTACAAGTACAAGAAGTGTTATTACTAGTGTTGATAAAGCTGATCCTGCAGTTTCATCACCTTTTAATAAGCGAACAAATAATATTGTTGAAAGAGAAGCCATAAGAATATTTACAAAATTATTAGCTACCAGTATCCCTCCGATAGTTTTTTCTAACTCATCTTTTGCTTTCTTTATTTTATTATTCCTCTTTGAGTCTTTAAGTTGATGTATTTTCTCTCTCGGAACATAGGTAATAGCAGTCTCAGAGCCAGAAAGCAACGCAGAGAAAAACAAGCAAATTGCTATAAGAATGATGATTATGTAGTCAGTACTCAATATGTATATTTGATTTTAAAGTATTTTCTGTTTAAGTAAAAAGGTTTTTTAAATTAGTTTTATCGATTGGTTTAAGCAAATATCCATCAGCTCCCACTCTTTTAGCTTGAAAAGTGTCAGCTTCTCTATCAATTAATAGAATAATTTTAGAATTTTGAAATTTTATATCTCTACTAATTTCCCTAACAATTGAGGGCCCTCCGTTATTATTTATTTGCATATCAACGAAAATATAATCATAAGATAATTTAATCTCATCGACATTATCAAGATGTGTAAAATTATATTCAAAATCAAGAAATTTAAGTAAAGAATCCTTTACCCAAGCGTTATCAGTTATTAAGCAAATTTTCACAGTTTTAAAAGACTACTATTGTATATATTTAAGTATATAAAATGTTAAAACTATTACCGATATTATTTTTTGCAGCTGTAAATGTAACACAGATAAGCATATTTGAGATTGAAGGAATTTTTTCCAGTGGTCACATTAATGCTATTGAAAGATACTTTGATGAAAATAAAGTTAACGATGATGAAATCTTCATTGTCCAGTACAACGCCAATGATGTAAGTCAAGAAAGTATCATTAAGTTAGGCGAAATATTAGAAAGTGTCATCATCCCAAAAGCCATTTGGGTTGGACCAAACAAAACAGAAATTAATGCAGAGCTTCTTAAAGATTTTGATTTTGTTGGCCTATCACCAGGAACTCTGGTAACAAATATGCCTCAAAATACTAATGAAGACATTTTTAATTCCAATCCGTGTCTAGTTAACATATGCTCTTCGACGCCAGATTTAGATCCCCTAAGTTCAACGATGTTGGTTACCGGAGAAGAAGGTATATATGAGGGGTATATGATTGTCGGGTCAATAGGAGCATTTATTGAGAAATTAGGCATGGAAGATATATCGTCAAACCTAGATAATGCAGTGGGGATTGTTAACTTCGACATAACTTCGACAGCAATCGAAGAAATAAAATTTATTAAACCTTCTTTAGCTGAAAGATTCTACATTTCTATATCAAATCCTTTATTTACCTATATGTTTTTTGGTCTTGGTTTTGCTTTGATTGGTTTAGAATTATTTGCTATTGGTCCCGGAATCATGGCATTTATTGGAGCTCTTTTAATTTCATTTTCTTCCATGACATTTAATGAATTTGGTTTAAATTATTATGGATTATTTATTTTTCTAATTTCTTTCCTAACTTATATAAAAATATTATCTAGAGGTTATTTTGGCTTTTTAGGAATTGGATCATTCCTGATACTTCATTCATCGTGCCTGGTGATGTTTAACAATTATGAGTTAAAAATTAACCAATTTCTTATGTTTGGTTGTTCAATAATGCTTGCTTTTTTCTACTTTATAGCAATACCTACTGTAATCAGGTCAAGACTTACTACTGACACAAGCGCAATGTCATCATTAAGTGGCAAAAAAGCGCAAGTACTAGAAGTTTTGAATGAACAACAGGTTCTTGTGAAGCTGGGAGTTAAACAAATAGTTGTTAATAAAAATAAAGATAGATCGCTTAAAGAAATGCAGGGCGTAATTCTCTCCGAAGAAGACGGAAAATTGTCAATATAAGCGAATACTTCGCGAAAAAAATCTTTTTACACATAAAAATTGCAGTTTATTGTTTTAATATGCTTCAAATAAAAATTTCAACTTGGCAATACGATGCTCTCTGCCGACAACACAGCAGTAATTTATTTTTTCCTCCTGCTACTTTTGAAAAAAAAGAAGACAGAGAAAAGAGGGAAGCTAAAGCAAAAGCAGTTTGTAGCGGATGTCCTGTAAAAATTGAATGCCTTGAAGAAGCAAATGAAATTTCTGAACCTTTCGGTGTTTGGGGTGGGTTGAATGAAGTAGAGAGAAAAAGAGAAGGCATCTTTATTTCAAACTAGCTTCTTTCTCTTTCCGCTATCCTCTATTTTTGTAGTAAGAGACTCATTATCTAAGAACTCTAAATATGGAATTGCATACTTCCTGGACAAACTGGCTATATCTTTAAACTCTTTTACTGTAAAAATATCAGGCAAATCTTTTAATAGCTCAATGAGAGTGTTCTTATGATGATCCGAAATTATTAACTTTTTATTAATTCTATAAAGATAATTGTTCATAAAAAGTGTTTTGACAGCTTCTTTTTCATATTTAGATAGATCAACCTCTTTAATGCTTAATTCAGGTGTTAGTTCATTTAGAATCGTTTTATAAATTTTTAAATCAATTGTTGTTTTCTTCTTATGAATAATTTGATTTTTTACTAAATCAAATCCATCTATTTGATCTAAAATTTTTTCTATTAAAATTTTTTCAATAAATAGTATTTTATAAAAATAATCTTCAACACCCATATTGTTTATTTTTTGTAAATTATCGGTAATTTTATTTATAAGAAAGTTGAGATTTTCAGACGATAGAAATTTATCTTCTAGTTCAAAATATGAAATATTTTTATTTATATATTTTTTAGGAGTAAAAGTCAAAATCTCCAATAGTAAGTTCTGATCTAATTTTTTTTTGTTTTTGAGAAGCTTTTTTATCTGAAAATTATTATTAGTTTTTAATATAATTTCTCCTCCTATAAAATCATTTTTCGATAAGTCATGTAGCAGAATGTTTTGACCTTCAATAGTACTTATTGGACTACCTAAATGAACTACTACATAGTTTTTGCCTTCCACACTTAAGCACTTCACTTGTTTTACTATCTGATTAGATGTACCAATATAAGCTCTTGTAGTATCTTTTGTTTCAAAAGAGAGTGCTTCATTTTCTGTCTCAAGAATTAAATATTCAGTTTTATCTAATAAATTATTTGAAAGAATATCACCCCTCTGAAGAGGTTGTGATGGATTTTTTTTAAGAGAAATAGCAATTCGTGATGTAGAGACAATTTTTTCTATATCTTTCCCGAGACTTTGTATTTTTTTGACTTCAAGAGGACTTTTATGATCAGATACATATAAATTACTTAGATCCAGATTATTACTTGCTGTTCCTGTTACTACTGTGCCAATACCGTCAATTGAAAAAGTTCTGTCAACCCAGACCGTACCTTCTTCAACAGCCCCAGTATCTTTAAAAAAGTCATTAATCTCTTTATGGAAATCTTCTTTATTACTTGTTTTTGAGCTAAATTCTGTGATCTGAAAATTTAAGTTTTTAATATTTGAAAATTTTTTTATGATACTGTCTTTTTTAAGAGTTTCTTCCAGTAAGTCAGTCTTAGTGAAAATTACAAGAATATCTCTAATTCCTAAGTTCACAATTGATTTAAAGTGCTCTTCTGATTGTCGCGACCATCCTTGAACCGAATCAATACAAAACAGCACCCCATTTACATTTGAGAAACCAGCAATTGTATTTTTAAAATAATCTTGATGACCAGGAACATCAACTATTGAAATTGCCCTCTTTTGATATTCAAAATACGTATACCCAAGATTTATAGTTAAACCTCTATTTTTTTCTTCAGCTAACCTATCTGTTTCTTGATTTGTTAAAAAATTAACCAATGTCGACTTACCGTGATCAACATGACCAGCAGTAGCTAGAACAGTCATAATTTATTTAGGCAAGTTTTAATTATTTTATCTTGATCTTCAAATACACTTCGTAAGTCAATACAGATTCTCTTTTTATAAAAATGAGGAATTATAGGGATATTATTCTTTAGAAGTATGTTCAGTAGAGAGCTACTAGCTACTTCCTTTATAAGCAAGACAGGTGATTTCATAGTAACACCAGGAAGGGTACCACCTCCAATTAAACTAGTTCCTTCCTGAATATCAAATTCAAAGCTAGATTCCGAGACAATATTTTTTATTCTTCTTCCAAGTGATTGGTAACTTTGTGAGATTAAATGCCAGAAAGGAATATTTAGTTCATCTTTATTTATATAGCTAGTGGCAGTTTCTTGAAGCTCAAATAGAGTTAGTGGCGAACATCTGTAGGTTCTAAACAGACTATAATTTTTAATATTTTCAATGAGCTTACTCTTACCAGCAATAATTCCTGACTGAACAGATCCAAAAAGTTTATCTCCGGAAAACATAACTAAATCAGATCCATCATCTAAAGAATCTTGAACAGAGGTTTCGTTATTAAATATATCAATGTGATTTATTTCAAGAAACTTTCTATCTACAACCAAGCCACTTCCAAGGTCATGTATAAGAACAGTTTCATAATTTTCTTTAATCTCTGATAGTTCTTTTATGCTTACTTCTTCTGTAAAACCAGAAATTGAATAATTTGATCTATGAACTTTTAAAATGATTGAGTTAGGAAAATCTTTCAATGCTTTTGTATAGTCATTTAAATTAGTTTTATTTGTAGTTCCGACTTCAATCATTTGAAGTCCAGTTTCTTGAATTATTTCAGGTAGGCGATAAGAGCCTCCAATCTCAATGATTTCTCCTCTAGAGATAATTACATTTTTAAATTCGTAACTCTTTGCCATTGCACGTAATGATAAATATAGAGAAGAGGCATTATTGTTAACAAATGTAACTTCCTCACATCCAAGAAAACTACTTAAAGATGAAGATAGGTACTCATTTCTTATTCCGCGTTTAAAATTTTTTAAATCATACTCAACATTTGTATACCTACCAGAAAAGCTTATGTTATTTGGCGATCTTCCCAAATTAGTATGCAACACTGTACCTGTAGCATTGATTACCTCTTTTTGTTTTTTTTGTTCTAAATCTTTAACTATTTCGGCAAATTTTTCTTTTGCTATTTCAATATTTTTTTCCTGAGTAAGTACCTCTTTAGCTAATGCAACTTTTATATTTCTTGGCAAAGATGAATTTGTAGAGTCAGTTAGATTATTAACAGATATATTTTCCATTACTTTGAAAGCTCTTCAAAAACTTTTGCAAGCCTACCTGTGCATGTCTCATCTACAACAGGAGGAAGCTTTACCGCTATATCTTTTACAAGATTTTCTATTGCTAATTTTGTTGAAGAGTTATTTTCTTGGTTTATAAGAGGAATGCCTCCATCAGCTTTGTTATTTGTATCCTCACTTATTGGAATTTTAGCTAATAGTGGTAGTCCAAATTTCTCTGATAAAGCTTCACCGCCACCTTCACCAAATAAATTATATTTTTCTCCTGAGTTTGACTCAAAGTAAGACATATTTTCTATCACTCCAAGCAATGGGATGAAACTTCTTTTGGCCATATCAGCAACTCTTGTTGCAACTTTCTGCGCCATTAGCTGAGGTGTTGTTACAACTATTAGTTCAGCTTGAGGTAGGAGTCTACTGAGTGCCATTTGAATATCTCCAGTACCAGGTGGAAGATCTATTATTAAATAATCCAACTCTCCCCATTCAACATCAGTCAAGAACTGCTCCAGAGCTTTACTTAGCATTAAGCCCCGCCACATTAATGCAGTATCTTCATCGCTAGTAATTAATCCAGTTGAAACAACTTCAAGCTCATTAACTTTGTAAGGTACCATTTTCTTATCTTCATTAGCTTCTATTCTTCCTGTAATACCTAATAGTCGCGGTATAGAGAAACCCCATATGTCCGCATCAAGCAATCCAGTTTTAAATCCAGCTTTCGATAAACCTAGAGCTATATTTGCTGATAGAGTAGATTTTCCTACACCACCCTTCCCACTCCCAATAGCAACAACTCTTGTTCTAGGATTTATATTTGTTGGCTGGGCATTTTCTCTTGCCTTCTTCCTTGCTTTTTCCATTACCGCAGTACGATCTTCTTGGTTCATAGCTGTTGTTGTAATTTCAACAGAATCAACATTTTCCAATAAAAGTAGCTTTCTTTCTATCTCTGTTTCTATCTGATTTCTCATTGGACAATCAGCAATTGTTAAAGCTAGCTTTATATGGACATCTTTCCCTACATGTTGGATATCTTTTACCATGCCTAAATCGACTATATTTACTGCCAATTCAGGGTCATATATTGATGACAGATGTTTTAGTAAAATATCATTTTGTACCATAGGGTTATTCTAAGTAACTTTGTAAAAGATGTAATTACAAATTTATTGAATAAATACATCTTTGGTATAATAAAAGTATGGATATACAAATTAAATCATCTAGAACAGTTCTTGCTACTGAAAGTGCTGTCAGTAAACTAATTGAGCTTAAAGCTGAGCAAGATTCTAAAGACAGCTTTCTCAGAATGGGTGTAAAACCCGGAGGCTGTTCAGGCTATTCTTACGAAATGTTTTTTGATACTGATAAGTTTGATGGTGACGTTATTGAAGAATATGGTGAAGTCAACATAGTTGTTGATGCTCAAAGCTTAGAACACATCAAAGGTGCCACTCTTGACTACAAAGAAGGATTAATGGAAACTGGGTTTTCAATAGATAATCCTAATGTATCAAGAACCTGTGGTTGCGGCAATAGCTTTAGTTAAACTTATAACCTACTGAGTGTACAGTTTTTATCCAATCGTTTCTGACATCCCCTAATTTTGCACGTAAACGTCTTACGTGAACATCAACAGTTCTTGCACCACCAAAATAATCGTACCCCCAAACTTTTTCGAGTAAATCTTCTCTTGACCATACACTTTCCTGGTTCTCAACAAAAAACTTTAATAATTCATATTCCATAAATGTTAAGTCCAAAAGTACGTCTCCAGCTTTTGCTTCATATGTTTTTAAATTTATAGTTAAATCTTTGAATTCAAGAATTTCTGATTCACCATCACCAACTAAAGCATGAACTCTCGCTGATACTTCTTCTAATTTGCTATTACTTGAAACCAGTTCAATTTGTGGATTCTGAATTAAATCTACAGTTTGACTAAATTCGTCTTCATTTACAACAATCAATGTGGGAAATGGTTTGTTTGCAGATTCTAAATCAGAAAGATTTTTTTTTGTATCACCATACTTCCCAAGAGAAGTAACAACTAATTTAATTTGTTTAGGGCTCTGAATATTTTTTAGTACGAGTTTATTTACACCAACATCTTTTAAATGTTGATCAAATTCTTTATGAGCTTTTTCTATGTTTATATATGTATCTATCATTTGGAAACAATAATTTAATATTTCTGTAACAACATTGCTTTGAATATATATTACATTATTTTCATGAAGATAAAAGCAGAATATATATGGATTGACGGTCTGACTCCTACCGCAAAATTAAGGAGTAAAACAAAAATAATGGAACAAGGAACAGAGCCACCAATTTGGGGCTTTGACGGTTCCAGTACACAACAAGCAACAGGTGACCAATCTGACTGTGTACTAAAACCAGTAGCTCAGTTTCCCGACCCAATTAGAGGAGGAGACAACATATTGGTTATGTGTGAAGTCCTAAATGTTGACATGACTCCACATTCATCAAACACAAGAGCAGCATTAGTAGAGTCTGCATCTAATTTTGGTGAGTTTGAACCATGGTTTGGCATGGAGCAGGAATATACATTTTATGAACAGTCCTATGACTCATTAAAGTACGGACAACCTCTTGGTTTCCCACCTTCAGGTTATCCAGCTCCGCAAGGAGGTTATTACTGTGGTGTAGGTGCAGATGAGGTCTATGGACGTGATATTTCAGAAGCACATGCGACAGCATGTATAGAAGCTGGACTTGGAATTTCTGGAACAAATGCAGAAGTAATGCCAGGTCAGTGGGAGTTTCAGATTGGACCTGTTGGGGCACCAGATATAGGTGACCAAATCTGGATTGCAAGATGGTTACTCTACAGAATTGCTGAAGACTGGAATATCTCTGCAACCTTAGATCCAAAACCTGTAAAAGGTGATTGGAATGGTGCTGGTATGCATACTAACTTTTCAACTAAACAAATGAGGGAAGATGGTGGATATGACGCCATAGTTGCAGGTTGTGAAGCTCTTGGTAAGAATGCAGATTTACATGTAAAAAACTATGGTGCAAATATTGAAGACAGATTAACTGGGGACCATGAAACTCAAAGTTTTGATACATTTTCTTATGGAGTTAGTGACAGAGGTGCATCAATTAGGATTCCTTGGCAAGTTGAAGTGGACAAAAAAGGATACCTTGAAGACAGAAGACCAAATGCTAACGGAGATCCTTACGTAATAGCTATGTTAATGATTGATACGGTTTGTTCAGCAGCTTCTAGCTAGAAGTTGTTGAGGCAATAACTTGTTCAATTTTATTAATAAATAAGTCTAAATTACTATTAAAAGAATCAAGTGCCGCAGACCTTCTTTCACCTGTATCAGGAGCTGTCAACCCCTCAAGTAGTTCTTTTGTATCTTCATAAATTAAATTAACTAAAATTGTTAATTCTTCGTGGTTTGAGACTAAATTTGTTGAATTTGCTGGAGGACCAGGATTTGTAAATGTGTTAACAAAGGTTTCAAAATCATCGATAAATGCTTGATACTCTTGTTGAGCTTCTTGATAAGAAGTTACTTTATCATCCCAACGCTGATTGGTTTCTAAAACTTTTTTACCCAGTTCAATTACTTGAATTTTTTCGCCACTAATTTCTTCTAGGTAGGCAACTACATCTTCGGGAATAGTTGTTGTAGTCGATGTAGAAGTTGTAGTCTCATCAGTTACAATCGGTATAGTATCTTCTATTACAGCATCTTCAATTATTTCTAGGTCATTGTTTTCTACAACCCTATTAATAAATGTATATGTTGTAGCAATCATACCAATTAATACTAAAGGTAATATTAGACGTCCTGGCTTTGGATCTGAATTAAATGTTTCCATTATCCTAGTTTATCAAAAATCTGAATAACTTTATCTTTAATTAGGCCCCATTCAGACTGACTAGATTTTGTTAATGTTATGAAACCTGGTCCTGTAAAAATGTTCTCTATACCTTCGACTTCTAACAAGTTTTGAATTAACATATTTTCCACTTCGTCGTCACTTGTAATACTTAGACCAATTTCTAATGTGTGGTTAAAAATAAGCTTTAAAGCATTTGGATTAGGAGTGTCAAAAATTTCCATATTTCTACCTATATTAATACAATAATAATTAATATTGGATAATGAATAGATTTCAATCTCCCACCCAAAATTTTGGATTAATCCTCACAGGAACCTCTGCAATATTTAACTTGTATCTTCTCACAATTGGATCATTAATACTTGGATTTTCATCATATATAGCACTTGAAACTCTAGGGGGAACTGAACGCTCAATTGTTCAGTGGACGGGTGAAGGCTTCTTGTGGATTGTTGTTTTATTCTTTATGTCATTGTTTATTCTTTTTATACCCACAGATCTACTTAAGCCTAAGTTTGACTTAACAATAGGTGATTTTGGACATTTAGTTGGCTATATTGTTTTTACAATTGCTAATAGTATTTTTTTTCTATTGTTAAGTCGTTTTATAAAT
>Ga0181606_10002642_pt1 | contig 15379 bp, 11 predicted proteins | sample 041ome_10_FD_132994 | JGI IMG/M metagenome (GOLD analysis project Ga0181606, IMG submission 132994) | Coastal salt marsh microbial communities from the Groves Creek Marsh, Skidaway Island, Georgia - 041412US metaG (megahit assembly) | ecosystem: Environmental > Aquatic > Marine > Intertidal... | reverse complement strand
TTTCAAGGACGAAGCGCGCAAGCTGATGACAGACGAGGTCATCGCGGCCAACGTCGCGTCGATCAAGACAGTGTTCGAACGCTTTCTGACCTTTGGCGACGGCCCCTCTGATGCGGTGATGCTCGATAACGCGGAATGGCTCGACAGGCTCGAATACATCCCCTTCCTGCGAGAGGTAGGCCAGCATTTCTCGGTGAACCGCATGCTGAGCTTTGACTCGGTGAAGCAGCGGCTTGACCGTGAGCAGTCGCTCTCCTTCCTCGAATTCAACTACATGATACTGCAGGCATACGATTTCCGCGAACTGTCCCAGCGGTACGGCTGCCGTTTGCAGTTGGGCGGATCGGACCAATGGGGCAACATCGTCAACGGAATCGAGCTGACGCGCAGAATGGATGGCGAGGAAGTATTCGGGGTCACCACCCCGTTGCTGACCACGGCCGATGGCTCCAAGATGGGCAAAACCGCTTCTGGTGCTATCTGGCTCAACGAGGATGCGCTCCCCGCCTATGACTTCTGGCAGTACTGGCGCAATGTCGATGACCGGGACGTTGGCCGCTTCCTGCGGTTGCTCACGGACCTGCCGCTTGACGAGATCGCCCGCCTCGAAGCGCTGGAAGGCAGCGAGATCAACGCCGCGAAGACGGTGCTGGCGAACGAGGTGACGAAGCTGGTGCGCGGTGACGATGCTGCCAGGGCTGCCGAAGCTACGTCAGCGCAAACCTTTGCGGGCGGCGGCCTTGGCCAGGACTTGCCGGTGCTGGAAGTCACATCCGATGGCGTTCGTGCCGGTGCGGCCTGCACCGCCATCGGATTCACCGCGTCCAATGGCGAGGCCAAACGCAAGATTGCCGAAGGTGCGGTAAAGATCGACGATGAAACCATTTCCGACCCTGGCTTGCTGATCGAGCTTGTACCGGGCGAGGAACGCAAGCTCAGCCTCGGCAAGAAGAAGCACGGCATCCTTCGGGGTAAATAAAAAGGCGCGCAGCCTTTACCCTTTGTCCAGCATTTTGTGCGATCCCGTTCCTCCGAACAACAAGAAGGATCGCGGAATATGGGTAACGGAGCCCAGCTTTCTGTAACCGACATACGCCGTTCGACACGGCATCCTGTCGACTACAAGGTGATCGCCGAGCATCGCGTCTCGGGCGATATCAAGCTGTTTATCTGCAACATCTCCGCCCATGGCTTCATGGTCGATGATGCGCCGGTCCTTGCGCGCGGTGACCGCCTGATCATCCGCCTTCCCGTTGTTGGCCGCATCGAGGCATACTGCATCCGGACCACCGAGGACCGTGCCGGTTTCCAGTTCGAGCGCATCATCCGCGTGGGCGATTTCATGAGCATGATCCGCAAACTGCAGCCCAACCCGGCCCTGCGCCGCAGCGGCTGACGCTTCTCCACCAGCGACATCGCTAACCACTTGGCAAAGTGCTCCCGCGCTGCCATTGCGCGGGGGTGAGCGAACCCACATCTCCATTCCAGATCGGTAACTTCCGGGCATTCTGGATCGCCCGCCTCAGCATGACGCTGGCGCAATATGCCATGCTGCTGATCATCGGATGGCAGACTTACAACATCGCCCGCGATGGCGGCATGAGCGTGGGCGAGGCTTCCGGCCAGCTGGCACTGATCGGCTTGCTGCAATTCGCACCGCTGTTCGTGCTCACACCATTCTCGGGGCTCGTCGCCGACCGCATGAACCGCCGCAACGTCGCGCGCCTCACGACGACGTTGCAATTGCTATGCGCGGCTGTGCTTGGCTGGATGACCTACAGCGACGCAATCACGCTGACGGTGTTGTTCTCCGTCGCGGTGGCGCTGGGCGTGGCGCGTGCGTTCTCGGGGCCCGCTCTCGGTGCCCTCGCGCCAAATCTTGTGCCCGCTGCAATCCTTCCCAAGGCGATCGCGATGTCCTCGATCTCGTGGCAGGTCGGCATGATCGTGGGTCCCGCGCTGGGCGGCAGGCTTTACGAAGAGGCACCGCACCTGCCCTACACGGTTGCCGGCGCGCTGTTCATCGTCTCGATCATCGCGCTGGGTTTTATCGGCAAGGTCCCGCGTTCGCCCATCAACGGTGCGCAGGATCCGATTGGTCAGATCCGGGAAGGCCTTGCCTATGTCGTCAAGAACAACATGGTGCTCGGCTCCATTACGCTGGATCTTTTCGCCGTGTTTCTTGCCGGGGCGACTGCGCTGTTTCCCGTCTATGCGCGCGACGTGCTGCAAGTGGGTGCAACCGGCCTCAGCCAGCTTGCCATGGCACCGGCCATCGGTGCCGCTGTCACCGCGCTGTGGTTCTCTTTCAGCCCGCTGAAGAACAATGTCGGCCCGAAAATGCTCTGGTCCGTTGCCGCATTCGGCGGGGCGACCATCATCTTCGGCTTGTCGACCTACATGCCGCTCAGCCTCGCCATGCTGTTCATCGTCGGCTGTGCAGACATGTTCAGCGTCTTTATCCGACAGTCCCTGATCCAGCTGCACACCCCCGATGACAAGCGCGGACGCGTATCGTCTGTCAGCCAGATGACCATTTCCGCCAGCAACGAGTTTGGCGATTTCTTCTCCGGTAGCCTTGCCTTCGCCTTCGGCCCGGTGTTCGCCGTGGTGGCGGGCGGGATCGGCGCCATTGTCACCGTTGCGGCGTGGAGCCGCGTTTTTCCGGTGCTCAGGACAACGAAAACCTTCGATCCGCCAGAGCATCTGCTAGAAGAGAAGCAGACCAAAGAAAGCTGAGGAGCCCGACATGAAATTCGACAATGTCCTCCAGTCCATTGGCAACACGCCGCACATCCGCCTTGCGCGCCTGTTCCCCGATCACGAAGTATGGGTGAAGAGCGAGCGCAGCAATCCCGGCGGATCGATAAAGGATCGTATCGCGCTGGCGATGGTGGAAGATGCCGAGGAAGCCGGCGCGCTGAAGCCGGGCGGCACTATTGTGGAACCCACCAGCGGCAACACCGGCATCGGCCTTGCTATGGTGGCAGCCGTGAAAGGCTACAAGCTGATCCTCGTCATGCCCGAAAGCATGTCGCTCGAACGCCGCCGCCTGATGCTGGCCTATGGCGCAAGCTTTGACCTGACGCCCAAAGAACTGGGCATGAAGGGCGCGCTCGGCCGCGCCGAGGAGCTGGTCAATTCCATCGACAATTCGTGGATGCCGCAGCAGTTCGAAAACCCGGCCAACGTCGCCGTCCACGCGCGCACTACCGCGCAGGAGATAATCGCAGATTTCAAGGATACGCCACCTGCCGCGCTGATCACCGGTGTTGGCACGGGCGGCCACCTCACAGGCTGCGCTGAAGAGCTGAAGAAGGTCTGGCCTCAGATGAGGGCCTTTGCTGTGGAGCCGACGCTTTCGCCAGTGATTTCCGGCGGACAGCCCGGCCCGCACCCGATCCAGGGCATTGGCGCGGGCTTCATTCCCGGTAACCTGCACACCCAGTCCATCGACGGGGCGATCCAGGTCGCTCCCGAACACGCCAAGGACATGGCGCGTCGCTGTGCCACTACCGAAGGCCTGCTGGTGGGCATCAGTTCCGGCGCGACGCTGGCCGCCATCGAGAACAAGCTGAAGGAAATGGATGCAGGCTCGCGCGTGCTCGGCTTCAACTACGATACCGGCGAGCGCTATCTCTCGGTGCCTGACTTCCTGCCGACCGCATAGGGACATGCCATGAGCGATTTCGAGAAAGTCTCGTATGCCGACGGTGATTGCGAGCTGACCGGGCTTGTCGCGAGGCCGATTGGAGCAGCGAAGGCTGCGGTGCTGGTGTTCCCGACGATCATGAACCCCACGCCTTCCGTGCTCGACAAGGCTCAGGATCTCGCTGCCAATGGCTATCTTGCGATGGTGGCCGATTTCTACGGCAAGGCTCCCCGGGGCTTTGACCAGTCGCGCGAGTTCGCGATGGAAATCCGCGCCACGCCCGAGCAATACCGCCAGCGCCTGCGCGCCTCATTGAAGGCTCTCGCCGTGCTGGATGGTGCTGCGGGGCTGCCGCTTGGGGCAATCGGCTTCTGCATGGGCGGACAAGCCGTGCTCGAACTCGCCCGTGAAGCCGCGCCACTCTTCGCTGCGGTAAGCTTTCACGGTCTGCTCAATACAGACATGCCGGCGGAACCCGGTGCGGTGAGCGCGCGCATCCTCGTCTGTCATGGCGATGCAGATCCGATGGTGCCGCGCCAGCAGGTGGTGAAGTTCTGGGAGGAGATGGACCACGCCGGTGCAAACTGGCACTTCCACTCCTACGCAGGCGTGAAGCATGGCTTCACCAATCCTGCGCCCAATGACAACTCTGCCACAGATTATGATGCCAGCGCGGACCGGCAGAGCTGGGCCGCGATGTATTCGCTGTTCGACGAGGTTCTAGGCTAGCAGACTAGTTGCGCAGGAATTGCTCCGCATCCAGCGCCATCATTGAGCCAGCGCCAGCCTTAACCCGGTGGCGCAGCGTGGTACACAGCGGCAGCTGCTGTTCGGCATAGAAACGCGCGGTGGCAATCTTGGCGTTGAGGAACGCGGCATCGCCCTCGCCCGCATCGAGCTGTTCCTGAGCCAGCGTGGCGAGGCGCAGCCACATCCAGCCAATCGCCAGCGTGCCGACAAGCTGCATATAGGCGTAGGCACCGCCGGAGATATTGTTCGGGTCCTGCGCTCCGCCTTCCAGCAAGGCCTTCGCCGCAGCTTCCCCGTGATGCACGGCCTTTCCCAGCGGGTCTGCAATGAAGGACAGGCTGTCAGCAGCGTTGTCGCATTCGGCTGTGATCATGGAGAAGAACGCCTGCGCCACCGCACCGCCATCCTTCGCGGTCTTGCGGCCGGCTAGGTCCAGCGCCTGCACGCCGTTTGCCCCTTCGTAAATCATCGCAATACGGGCATCGCGCACGATCTGTTCCATGCCCCATTCGGAGACATAGCCGTGCCCGCCGAACACCTGCTGCATGTTCACCGCAGTCTCGAACCCGCGATCGCTGCCGAACGCCTTGAGCACCGGCGTGAGGAAGGAGACGATGGCATCAGCCTTCTTGCGCTCTTCCTTGCTTTCTGCGCCATGTGACACGTCGATCTGCAACGCAGTCCACAGCACCAGTGCGCGGAAGCCTTCGATGAAGGCGCGGGCATCCATCAGCATGCGGCGGACATCGGGATGCACGATCAGCGAATCTGCTGCAGCCGAAGGATCGGGTCGCTTGCCAAGCGCGCGGCCCTGCTTGCGCTCCAGCGCATAGGCCGCTGCCTTCTGATATGAGTGCTCCGCATGGGCGAGGCCCTGCACACCCACGGCAAGGCGCGCGGCATTCATCATGATGAACATGGCAGCAAGCCCGCCGTTTTCCTCGCCGAGGAGGAAGCCGGTTGCCTCGTCAAAATTCAGCACGCAGGTGGCGCTGCCGTGCAGGCCCATCTTGTATTCGATTGAGCCGACCGAAACGCCGTTCTTCTCGCCGCTGTCAGGCATGATCTTCGGCACGAGGAATAGCGAAATACCGCGTGAACCGGCAGGCGCATCGGGCACGCGGGCCAGCACCAGGTGGACGATATTCTCGGTCAGGTCGTGGTCGCCGCCTGAGATGAAGATCTTCTCGCCAGTGATCGAATAGGCACCGTTGCCGCCCTTGATGGCGGTCACCTTCATCAAGCCAAGGTCCGTACCAGCATGGCCTTCCGTCAGCGCCATGGTGGCAAGCCATTCGCCCGAGACCATCTTGGGCAGATAGGTCTGCTTCAAATCATCGGATGCTGAAGACATTACTGTGGCAACTGCGCCCGGAAGGATGCCGGGATACATCATGAATCCGGCGCAGGAGGAATTGAGATATTCCTCGATGACCGTGAACAGCGCGTGCGGCATGCCCTGCCCGCCGAACTCCTCCGGCTGCGGCAGCGTGCCCCAGCCCGATTCCACCCACTCGGCATAGGCTTCCTTGAAGCCATGGGGCGTGGTCACGCTGCCATCATCGTGCCGGGTGCAGCCCTGCTCATCGGCATTGCGGTTGAGCGGGGCCACGACCTGCGCGCAGAACTTGCCTGCCTCGTGGGCGATCGTCTCGATCAGGTCCTCGTCCACCATCTCGTAAATGGCGGGATCGCTGCGTTCATGGACGCGCAACAGGTCCTTCAGCACAAAGATCACGTCACGGGCGGGCGGGGAATAGCTGGTCATCGGTGTCGCTCTATTCTGTTTCGGTAAGGCCATCGGGGCCAAGCTGGCGGTAAAAGCACGAACGCTGGCCGGTGTGGCAGGCAGGCCCCGCAGGCAGGACCTGGAGCACAAGCGCATCCTGATCGCAATCGACGAGGATATCCTGCACGGCCAGCGTGTTGCCGCTGCTTTCGCCCTTCATCCACTGCTTGCCACGGCTGCGCGACCAGAAATGGGCCAGACCCGTTTCCCGCGTCTTCTCAACCGCTTCTGCATTCATGAAGGCGAACATCAGCACCTCACCGGTTTCGGCATGCTGCACGATGGCGCCCAGCAAGCCTTGCGCATCGAACTTCGGCATAAAGGTGGTGCCGCCTTCGCGCTCCTTGCTGTCACTCATCTCAGGTGCCTTTCGGTGATGGTTTGCAGTGCGACAGCCCATAGCGGCTTGTTGCAGGATTCCCACAGAGAATGTGCAAAATACGGACATTCGGCACGCGGCTGTTTGTAAACGCGCCTTTCAATGGAATGAATTTGCCTGCGGCTTGACGGGCCGCCTGTCATTTATGGCTTCGGCCGAGGAATGGGAGGGACTGGCACCGCGACACGCGGGCCGTTCATGAGGGTTTGGAGCGCGCTTCAAAAGAGGGAGTTGAAGCGTTGTTCCAGCGATATCGTCACGCGAACACCCGGGGTTGGGACACCCCGGGTGTTTTGCTTTCTGCCTTCCCGAAGTTGTTCAGAGAGCCTCGTCCAGCACGCGGGCAAAGCAGGCTACCCGCACCGTCTCGGCCCCGGCCTTGCGCAAAGCCTTGAGACAAGCATTGGTCGTCGCGCCACTGGTCATCACGTCATCCACCAGCAGGATTTGCGCGCCGTCCAGCTTTCCGGTTCGCTTGGGATTGGCCGCGATTGCACCGGTCAGCCCCGTCGCCCTTTCCTTCCGGCCCAGGCCGCCAAGCGATGGCGTGGCGCGCGTTCGCTACAGGCCATCCACCAGCAATTCATGCCCGCGAGCCTTCGCGATTTCCCGCGCGAGCAACGCAGACTGGTTGAACCCGCGCTGCCATTGCCGCCGGAAATGCAGCGGGACCGGCACCACCAGCCATTCACTTTCCAGTTCCGGCAACCGTGCGAGGATCATCTTCGCCAGCATCCGCGACAAGGCGATCTTGTTGCCGTACTTGAAAGCCAGCACCAGCTTGCGCGAGGTATCGTTGTAGAGCGTTGCCGCCGAAATCCCCGCGTGGCGAGGCTGCTCGGCAAGACAGACCGCACAAAGGCTGCCTGCGGGCATATCGGCATTGCCGAAAGGGCGCTGGCAAGATGCACATGCAGGCTCCCCGGGGATTACCAGCTCATTCCAGCATGGCAGGCACAGCGCGCCGTGCTCGCCGATCGCGTCACCGCAAATGGGGCAGCGCGGCGGATAGACGAGGTCCACCAATGGAGCGAAGGCCTGTTTCAGCATCACCGCGGAGGCTGCCTCGGGCTGCCCTTCGTGGCAAGCTTTGTTGCGCGGCGATGATGTTTTCGGCATGGCGGCAAGCATGGCCAGCGCCCCTCCCGTGATCTTCTCGAAACGTCGTAAGCGCGCGCGCGAGGCGCGCGCCGAGGCAATGGCTAGTTGTGGCGAGGTGGCGGACTTCCTGCTGCAGAACATGACAGACGAAGTGCAGGATCGGCTTGGCTTCCTGCGCTTCGAGCCGGCGGATGTGCTGTGCGAAGGCTTCGGTTCATCGCTGGTCGCAGAAGCGCCATGGATGCACGACGTGACCTTTCATTCCACGCTGGACCGCGATTTCGACACGCCGCTGGACCTGTTTGAAGCCTCGCTCGACATGGTCTGCAGCATCAACAGCCTCGACACCGTAAATGATCTGCCCGGCGCGCTGATCCAGATGCGCGAGTTGCTCAAGCCCGGTGGCCTCGCGATGGCCAGCTTCATCGGCGGCGCCAGCCTGCCCCGGCTCCGCCGCGCCATGTTCGAGGCCGAGCCTGACCGCCCGGCAGCGCGCATCCACCCGATGATAGACCCGCGATCCTGCCCGCAACTCCTCAGCCGCGCGGGATGGAACAGCCCGGTGGTGGATAGCTACCAGCTGAAGGTGCGCTATTCCTGTCTCGACAGGCTGGTGCAGGACTTGCGCGAACAGGCGATGGCCAATGTGCTGGATGCTCCCGCAACGCCGCTCACCCGCAGCCAGATCGAGCGCGCGCGCGATGCCTTCCTCGCCAACGCGGATGCGGATGGCAAGGTCACCGAGATCTTCGAAATCGTGACCCTGACGGGCTGGCGTTAAACCGCCAGCGCCGCCTGTGCTGCGGCAAGCCGGGCAATCGGCACGCGGTAAGGCGATGCGCTGACGTAATCGAGCCCCACCTCTTCGCAGAAGGCGATGGATGCCGGATCGCCGCCATGTTCGCCGCAGATGCCCAGCTTGATATCCTCACGCGTCGCCCGGCCCCGTTCCACTGCAACGCTGACCAGCTGGCCAACGCCGTCCACATCAAGGCTGACGAAGGGATCGCGCGGATAGATGCCCGCATCGACATAGGGAGCAAGGAAGCGGCCTGCATCGTCGCGTGACACGCCAAGCGTGGTCTGCGTCAGGTCATTGGTGCCGAAGCTGAAGAACCTCGCTTCTTCCGCAATCTCGCCTGCCATCAGCGCGGCGCGTGGAAGTTCGATCATGGTCCCGACCATGTAATCCAGCGTCACGCCCTTCTCGGCAAACACTTCTGCAGCCACGCGGTCGACTTGCGCGCGGAGGATTTCCAGCTCCTTGCGCGTGGCGACAAGCGGGATCATCACCTCGGGCACGACGGGATCGCCGCCCTCGCCCGTCACCTGGCAAGCCGCCTCGAAGATGGCGCGCGTCTGCATCTCGTAGATTTCGGGGAAAGTGATGCCAAGTCGGCAGCCGCGATGGCCCAGCATGGGGTTGAATTCGTGCAGTTCACCCGCGCGGCGCTTCAGGTGATCCATGCCCACGCCCACGGCCTCGGCCAGCTCGCTGAATTCCTCGTCACGCTGCGGCAGGAATTCGTGCAGCGGCGGATCGAGCAAGCGGATGGTGCACGGCAGGCCTGCCATGGTCTGGAAGATCGATACGAAGTCCGCGCGCTGTTCGGGCAGCAGCTTGGCCAGTGCCTTGCGACGGCCAGCCTCGTCATCAGCCAGGATCATTTCGCGCACAGCCAGAATGCGGTCGGCATCAAAGAACATGTGCTCGGTGCGGCACAGGCCGATGCCCTCTGCACCAAACTGGCGCGCTATGCGGCAATCATTGGGCGTTTCGGCATTGGTGCGCACGCGCATCCGGCGGTGCTTGTCCGCCCATTCCATCAGCACGCCGAAATCGCCCGCAAGCTCGGGCTCGATCATCGGCACTTCGCCCAGCATTACCTGTCCGGTGGAGCCATCGAGCGTGATGATATCGCCTTCCTTCAATTCGGTAGAACCGATCCGCAGGGTGCGCTTGGCCATGTCGATCGACACCGCAGACGCGCCCGAAACGCATGGACGGCCCATGCCGCGCGCCACCACGGCAGCGTGTGACGTCATGCCGCCACGCGCGGTGAGGATGCCTTTGGCCGCGTGCATTCCGTGAATGTCTTCCGGCGAGGTTTCGACGCGCACGAGGATCACCTTCTCGCCGTCATTGGCCCACCTTTCAGCGAGGTCGGAATCGAGCGCGATCTTGCCCGAACCTGCACCCGGCGATGCCGGAAGCGCGGCGGTGAGCACATTGCGCTCTGCATCGGGATCGAGCGTGGGGTGCAGCAGCTGGTCCAGCGCCATCGGATCGACGCGCTTGATCGCGGTCACCTCGTCAATCAGGCCTTCGCCTACCATCTCCACCGCCATTTTCAGCGCGGCCTTGGCGGTGCGCTTGCCCGAACGGGTCTGCAGCATCCACAGCTTGCCCTGCTGCACGGTGAATTCGATGTCCTGCATGTCCTTGTAATGGTTTTCCAGCAGGTCAAACACGCGGGCGAGCTCTTCGTAGGCGGCAGGCATGGCTTCTTCCATGCTCGGCAATTCGGCACCGGCAGCCTCGCGGCCACGCTTGGTGAGATATTGCGGCGTGCGGATACCGGCGACCACGTCCTCACCCTGCGCGTTCACCAGCCATTCGCCGTAATAGTGGCGATCACCGGTGGCGGGATCGCGGGTAAAGGCAACCCCGGTGGCACTGGTTTCGCCCATGTTGCCGAACACCATGGCCTGCACGTTTACAGCCGTGCCCCAGTCACCGGGGATGTTGTTCAACCGGCGGTAGACCTTGGCGCGGTCCGCATCCCAGCTGTCAAACACGGCGCGGATGGCGCCCCACAGTTGCTCGTTCACGTCCTGCGGGAACGGGTGGCCCAGCTCGCCCTCGGCAATGGTCTTGAATTCGCTGACAAGTTCCTGCCAGTCGTCTGCAGTCATTTCGGTGTCAGCGAAATAGCCGCGGTCTTCCTTGGCGATTTCCAGCGCTTCCTCGAACAGCCCGTGGTCGAGGCCAAGCACCACGTCCGAATACATCTGGATGAAGCGGCGGTAGCTGTCCCAGGCAAAGCGCTTGTCACCGGAAGTGGCCGCAAGCCCCTCTACAGTCGCATCATTGAGGCCGAGGTTGAGGACGGTGTCCATCATGCCCGGCATGGACACGCGCGCGCCCGAGCGCACAGAAACCAGCAGCGGATAGCCCGCATCGCCGAATTTCTTGCCGACGGCGGCTTCGATATGCAGCAGCGCTTCAGCTACTTCGGCGCGCAATGCATCCGAGAAGTCGGCCCCGTCCTTCAGGTAGCGAACGCACTCTTCGGTGGTGATGGTAAAACCGGGAGGCACCGGCAGGCCGATCTCGGCCATTTCGGCAAGGTTTGCACCCTTGCCGCCAGTGATGTTCTTGTCCTTCGCACGTGCATCATCATGCTTCACGCCGCCGCCGAAAGTGTAAACCGACTTGGTCATTGTCCATCCCGTTTGAGTAGCTGGCCGCGGTGCAGCCAGCCCATGTCGAATCCTTCAAAGCTCCCATCCCATAGGAGGTAGGCAGGAGAGAAGTCGAATGTTTCAAGCGAGATAGTGCCGGAAGACACTATCACATCTGAAACAGTATCACCCCTCGATCCTGGAAAAGTCCGCCACATTGTGCACTGCAGCACGGAAACGCGCAAGCAGGTGCAGACGGGCACTGCGCTTTTGTGCGTCCGCGTCGTTCACGGTAACATCCTCAAAGAAGGTGTCGATGGGTGCGCGAAGCGATGCGAGGGCCGACATGGCCGCACCGAAATCCTCGGCAGCGATGGCATCGCTGGCCTTGGGTTCGGCTGCATCGAGCGCTTCGATCAGTGCCTTTTCCGCCGGTTCGGGCGTGTACGGAAGATCGGTTTTGGCATGCTGGACATAGATTTCGCGCATCTGCGGATCGTCGACGTTTTCCAGGGGGTCCTCATCGCCGGTGTGCGCAACCCCGTCGCTCGCGTCCCAGTCCTCCTTCTTGAGGATATTGGCCGCGCGCTTGTAGCCTGCGAGGAGGTTGGTGCCGTCCTCGGTCTGCACGAAGGCCTGCAAGGCGTGAACGCGGGCGAGCAGGCGGACAAGATCGTCCTCGCCACCGAGCGCGAAGACCGCGTCGATCAGGTCGTGGCGGACGCCAGCTTCCTTCTGCTGGACCTTGAGGCGGTCTGCGAAGAAATCGAGGAGGTCGCCTTCTGCAACCTGCATGCGGATATCATTCTCGGTCAGCAGTCGGATGACACCAAGCGCTGCGCGACGCAGAGCGAACGGATCCTTCGAGCCCGTTGGCTTCTCGTCGATGGAGAAGAAGCCGCGCAAGGTATCCAGCTTGTCAGCCAAACTTACCGCCACCATCACCGGAGCAGTCGGCACGTCATCGCCTTGCCCCACCGGCTTATAGTGATCGCGGATCGCGTCAGCCACGGCATCGGGCAGACCTTCGGCGCGGGCGTAATAGCCGCCCATCAGGCCTTGCAGTTCAGGGAATTCGCCGACCATTTCGGTGACGAGGTCTGCTTTGCACAGGCGCGCGGCTTGTTCGGCGAGGTCCGGGTCGGCCTTGACGATGCCTTCCTCTGCCAGCCACCGCGCCAGCTTGGCCACGCGCTCGACCTTGTCGGCCACCGTGCCCAGCTTTTCGTGGAAGGTGATGCGTTCGAGCTTCTTCGCGTGGTCAGACAGCGGAGTTTTGCGGTCCACGTCCCAAAAGAAGCGCGCGTCAGAAAGGCGGGCGGCGAGGACCTTGCGGTTGCCGTCCACCACAACTGCGGGATCTGCCGCTTCGATATTGGCGGTGCAGATGAAGGCGTTGGCGAGCTTGCCGTCCGCGCCTTCGCACACGAAATACTTCTGGTTCACGCGCGCGGTGAGCTGGATCGTCTCCGGCGGCACGTCGAGGAAATCATCGTCGAAACGGCCGAGCAGCGGCACCGGCCATTCGGTGAGGCCGGCGTTCTCGATCTCCAGCCCTTCATCCTCGACCAGCTTCAGGCCAGCATCTGCCGCAGCTTTCGCCGCGCCGGTGCGGATCATGTCCTGACGTTCCTCGTGATCCACGATCACGTGGCAGGCACGCAGCTTCTCGGCGTAATCGTCTGCTGATCCGATGGTGATGTCGCCATCGTGATGGAAGCGGTGGCCCTTGGTGGCATAGCCTGACGCGATGCCGTGGACTTCGCATTCGACAAGGTCCTCACCCAACAGCGCCACGATGCCCGAAAGCGGGCGCACCCAGCGCAAGCTGCCGGTGGAAAGCGAGGCCGCGCCCCAGCGCATGGACTTGGGCCAGCTGAAGTCGCGAATGATCGCGGGGATCGCATCAGCCAGCAAGTCCTTCGTCGCGCAGCCGGGGATGTTCTTCACCGCGAACCACGTGTTGCGGCCCTTCACATCGCGCAGTTCCAGCTCGTCACGCGTCACGCCGTTCTTGCGGCAGAAGCCGTCCAGCGCCTGATCGGGAGCGCCTTCGGGCGGGCCCTTGGCTTCTTCGGACACCGGCTCTGTCGCTTGCGGCAGCCCGCGCGCGATCAGCGCAAGGCGGCGCGGGGTGGACCACACGGTGAGATCACCCAGTGCAATGCCTGCCGCTTCCATTTCGCGGCGGAACAGCTTTTCCAGTTCGGCGCGCGCGCCGGCCTGCATCCGGGCGGGGATTTCTTCGCTGCGCAGTTCGAGGAGGAAGTCGCTCATGCCTGCCACTCCGGATATTTTTCGGCCCAGACAGGCGCTTCCTTGTTCATATGCGCCTCGCAGCTACCGCGGGCGAGATCGCGCACGCGAGCCATGTAGCTGGCGCGCTCCTGAACGGAGATCACGCCGCGCGCCTGCAGCAGGTTGAACAAATGGCTGGCTTCCACCGCCTGCTCATAGGCCGCGATCGGCACCTGGGCTTCGAGCGAGCGCTTGCACTCGGCTTCCGCCTTGTTGAACAGGTCGAGCAAGGCATCGGTATCAGCAACCTCGAAGTTCCACTTCGACATCTGGCGCTCGTTCTCGAGGAACACGTCACCGTAAGAGACGCCCTGCCCGTTGAAGTTCAGGTCATACACATTGTCCACGCCCTGAATATACATGGCGAGGCGTTCGAGGCCGTAGGTCAGCTCACCCGCCACAGGCTTGCAGTCAAACCCGCCCATCTGCTGGAAATAGGTGAATTGGGTGACTTCCATCCCGTCACACCACACTTCCCAGCCAAGGCCCCATGCGCCCAGCGTCGGGCTTTCCCAGTCATCTTCCACGAAGCGGATATCGTGCTTGAGCGGATCGATGCCGATCACTTCAAGGCTCTTGAGATACAGCTCCTGGATGTCCGGTGGGCTCGGCTTCAGGATTACCTGATACTGGTAATAGTGCTGCAGTCGGTTGGGGTTTTCGCCATAGCGGCCATCGGTCGGGCGGCGGCAGGGCTGCACGAAAGCGGCATTCCACGGCTCCGGGCCCAGCGCGCGCAGCGTGGTGGCGGTGTGGAACGTGCCAGCACCCATGCGCATGTCATAAGGTTGCAGGATCAGGCAGCCGTTCGCACTCCAGAAATCGTGGAGTGCAAGGATCATGTCCTGGAAGCTGTTCTTTGGGTCTCTGGTCATTGTTGCCCTGCGCGAAAATTTGGCCGCGCAATGGCGCAAGGCATGGGATGGGTCAATGCCATCTGGTGCGTGCGGCTTGACAGTTTGCAGCGATATGGGCCTGTTGGTTTCCGTTGCCGAAGGAATTGCGCTTGAATCTGCACCGCCTCGCCACCTTGCTCACAGCCGCGCTGATCGCTGGCGCGCAGGACTTTTTGTCGAGCCGCAGGAAATGATTACCTTCCTGTTGGTTCTTGTCATTTGCAGCGCTGTCTGGATGTGGCGCCGCTACGGCTGAACGGCTAGAAAACCTTCTACTCCGATTAAGGTATCCTCTGCGATGAAATTCAAGACTGCCCTTGTTGCCACCGGAACGGCGCTTTCTATCGCCATATCGGGTTGTGCATCGGCCAGGGACGCTGCGCCCGAAGTTGCTGCAACCGTCGCCGCTACCACGGGCCCTGCGCTGTGGAAGGTGGCTGACGAGGACACAACGATCTACCTGTTCGGCACGGTCCATGTGCTGCCTGCTGGTGTGGACTGGTATGACAGCCGCATCGAAAGCGCCTTCACCTCGTCTGACATTCTGGTGACCGAAGTCGACATGACGGATCAGGCGGCCGTGGCTGCCACCATCGCCCAGAATGCCATGCTCGGCGGTGGCAGGACATTGCGCTCGCTCATGTCTGACGAGAACCGCAGCGAATATGAAACCGTTCTTACCGACCTTGGCCTGCCGCCTGCAGCGCTTGACCAGTTCGAACCCTGGTTTGCTGCACTGAACCTGGGCGTGCTGCCGCTGCTGCAAGCCGGCTATGACCCGAACGCCGGGGTCGAGATGGCACTGGAAAGCCGCGCGGGTGACAAGCAGCGCGGCGCGTTGGAGACCATCGACGAGCAGATCGAACTGTTCGATGGCATGACGATGGATTACCAGCTCGAATACCTCGACGCGACCGTGGAGGGCGCGGAAGGCACCGTCTCGATGATTGACGAGATGGTGACAGAATGGCTGGAAGGCGACGCGGATCGCCTTGCCGAATTGATGAATGGCGAGATTGATGACAGCTATCTTCGCAACCGCCTGCTGATTGACCGGAACGCCAACTGGGTTGGCTGGATCGAGCAGCGCCTTGACCAGCCCGGCACGG
>Ga0181606_10002641_pt1 | contig 15380 bp, 17 predicted proteins | sample 041ome_10_FD_132994 | JGI IMG/M metagenome (GOLD analysis project Ga0181606, IMG submission 132994) | Coastal salt marsh microbial communities from the Groves Creek Marsh, Skidaway Island, Georgia - 041412US metaG (megahit assembly) | ecosystem: Environmental > Aquatic > Marine > Intertidal... | reverse complement strand
GCGGCGGATAGGGCGGCGGCGGCGGTGGCCAAGATCGCGGTGGCGACGGCGGCGGTGGCGCCGGAGACGAACAGGATCGCGGCGGCTACGGCGGCGGTGACCGTGGCGGCTATGCTGGCGGTGGCGGCGGCAATCGTGATGATCGAGCGCCGCTTGAAACCAAAGTCGCCCGGATGAAATTCTTCAACTATGAGCGCGGCTTTGGCTTCGCCCTGCCAGATGATGGCGGCCCAGATATTTACGTGCCCGGTCGCGCCATGGAAAATGCTGGCATCAGTGACCTACAGCCGGACCAGCCTGTCGAAATTGATGTCCGCCCTGGCCCGCGTGGCCCCATGGCGGCACGGATGCGCCTTCTATAACGCAGCGCGCTACAGCCTAGTCTGATCAACGCCCCGGCCATGCGATCGTGCAGGCCGGGGCGTTTTTCATGTGCGATACTTTTCCCAGGAGCGCTGGCCCAATGGCGGAAACATTAGACATCGACCTCCAAGCTGTGCTCGATTCTGTACTGGAGCGCGGCCTGAAACATATGGGCCCCGGCAAGGTCGCCGCATATATTCCGGCTCTTGCCAGGGTCCCGGCGGAAAAGCTGGCCATCGCGGTTTCCTGCGTCGATGGACGGGAAGCCTTTGCGGGCGACGCGGAGGAGCCATTTTCAATCCAAAGCGTCTCCAAGCTTTTCACGCTGCTTATGGCGATGAAGCTGCGCGACCGTGCGCTTTGGAAGCGTGTCGGACGAGAGCCTTCCGGCAACCCGTTCAACTCCCTCGTTCAGCTAGAATACGAAAAAGGTGTGCCCCGCAATCCGTTTATCAACGCCGGGGCGCATGTTACGACCGATTGTATCGTCACCGATAATGATGACCCCAAGCAGGCTATCCTTGAGCAATTCCGCGCACTTTCAGGTAATGACAGTATTCAGTTTGACCTGGAGGTCGCCGCGTCTGAGCGAGACCATGGCCATTGGAACGCTGCAATAGCAAATTTTCTCAAAGCCAACGGCAATCTAGAATCCCCTGTTGACGATGTCCTGGACGCCTATTTTCACCAATGCAGCATCGCCATGTCGTGCCGGGATCTGGCGCGCGCAGGCCTATTTCTCTCCAATCGTGGCGTTGATGTTCGCACAGGCAAGCGCATCGCAACCGAGCGTAAAACACGCCGCATCAATGCATTAATGGCCACTTGCGGCCTTTATGACGCCGTCGGCAGCTTCGCATTCCATGTTGGCATTCCGGCGAAGAGTGGCGTTGGTGGTGGGATTATTGGCGTTGTGCCCGGTGAGATGACCGTCGCTGTATGGTCTCCGGCGCTCGACGCCAACGGGAATTCCTATGCCGGTGTCAAAATGCTGGAAGCCTTCACGAATACGATTGGCCGGTCGATTTACTGACCTTTGCGCTGCTGATCAGCCTCACTATCATCATCATCCGGCGCATCTATTGCCAGCTTGCCCTGGCGGTCGCCCACGTCTTCTGGTGTCACGATACCGCCGGAAACAACCAGCTTGATGCCTTCTTCAATCGTCATGTTCATGACCTGCACATCCGCTTTCGGCACGAATAACAGGAATCCGGAGGTCGGGTTTGGGGTTGTTGGCAAGAACACATTGACGAGTTCGCGATCCAGCCTGCGGCGCACTTCGCCCTTGGTCGGTCCGCTGACAAACCCAAGCGCCCAAATTCCCGGACGCGGATACTCAATCAACACGACCTGACGGAACGCCGTCGCCTTATTCTGCAACACTGTTTCTAGGATCTGCTTGATCGCACCGTAAACGCTACGGACAATCGGCATGTTATTCAGGATGCGCTCACTGGTGCGCACAAAGAATCGACCGACCAGCCCCGCCGTCAACGCGCCCACCAGGATCAACCCTAGGAACACCACCAGCAGGCCAAGCCCTGGTATTGAGATATCCGGATACAAGTCCGGCGGCATCATCCGGCGTACGGTCCGGTCAAAGAACTGTAGAATTTGCCAGGATAGCCATACGGTTATGGTGATCGGCGCTGTCACCAGAATGCCGGTCAGCAGATAATTCCGCATCCGCGCATTAAACAGCGCTCGCCAAATCATGAGTCGTCTGCTCAAGCCCCGTGCCTTTGGCTTTGCGGACTTAGGCTTCCTGGTCTGATTGTCTTCAGGCTGCGCCATGGCGGCGGAATCGCTCCCTATCTTTGATGCTTATACATAGGACTACGCCAATCGAATGAACAGGGTTCCCATTTGCGTTTAAGCCCCTTTCGCTTCGCCGCGTCTCGCGGTTATGCTGGCTGGTGAACAAATGATTAACGGAACCCCGCCATGACGCCGATTTATGCATCCACTTGGGCCGATCTGATGGCCGCATTGCGGCGACCGGGCGGCGCGCGTCAGCTTGCGGAACAGGCAATGGCGGCGGCGGAAGCAAACGCAGAACTCAATGCATACCGCCGGATAGACCCGGCAAAAGTGCTGGCTGAAGCCGATGCTGCGGATACCCGGCGCAAGGCCTACCCCACCGCTCCCGCATTATGCGGCCTGCCTATTTCCGCCAAAGATCTTTACGTGGTGGACGGCTATGACACGTTCGCCGGAACATCCATGGCGCTCGACGGCCATTTCCCAGATGAAGGCCCCGTCGTGCAGACCCTGCGCGGGCAGGGTGCGGTCATTACTGGCAAAACCCACACCGTTGAGTTTGCATTTGGCGGGATCGGCACCAATCCGCACTGGCCAAGCCCAATCAACCCCTGGAGCACGGACGCAGACCGCGTTTCTGGCGGGTCTTCTTCTGGTGCTGGCGTTAGCCTTTGGACCGGAACGGCCGCATTGGCGCTTGGGACGGACACAGCCGGCAGCGTGCGGGTCCCCGCCAGCTTCACCGGCGCTATCGGCCTTAAAACCACCCATGGCCGCTGGTCGATTGATGGGATCGTGCCGCTATCCCCCAGCCTGGACACTGCAGGTTTCCTCGCCCTGAACGCTGAGGCGATTGCGGAAGCATTTATGGCCGTGGATGGCACTGCCGCTAGGGACCCAGAATTCATCCGCCGTGCATGGCCAGGCCGGGTTGATGGTTTGCGGCTTGGCGTCGCCCGCCAGGCCTTCGACGGCGTAGAAGCCGGTATTGGCGACGTTATCGAACGCGCGCTCAAGGAATTAGAAGCGGCAGGTGCGATCCTGAAAGATGTGACACTGCCAGAGTTTGACGATGCGGAAGCGTTGTTCAAAGTGGGCGGCGTTGCGGGAATTGAATTTGCGGCCTCCATCAACAACGACCTGCCCGAATGGCGTGACAAGCTGGACCCCAATGTGAAAGCCCGCTTTGCTGCAATTGAGCAAGCGACGGCCGGCGAATATCTCAGCCGTATGAGCGCGCTGGCCAAAATGCAGGCAGGTGCGACCCAGCGAATGGATGAGTTCGGCATTGACGCATTGGCCGGTCCGACCGTGCCCGTATCCCCACCGACAATCCAGGAAGTTGCTGATGGTGATCGCTATGTGAACCGGAACATGCTGGCGCTTCGCAACACCATGCATGGCAACTTCCTGAAGCTTGCCGGCTTCACTATACCAGCCGGTATGGATGACATTGGCATGCCCGCTGGCCTCCAAATTATGACCCGCGCTGGATCCGACATTTACGCCATGGGCCTGCTGCTCGCTGTCGAGCGCGTGCTAGGCCGCCCCTATGACCGCCTTGGCAAACCGCCAAAAACTGCTTGAAGGACCAACAATGCCTTACGCGCCTTTCGACCTATCTGAAAAAACCGTCCTGATCACCGGCGGCAATAGCGGTATCGGCCTTGGCATGGCGGAAGCCTGCGCAGAAGCCGGTGCCAGCGTTGTCATCTGGGGTACGAACCCTGACAAGAACGTCGCTGCTGAAGAAATCCTGCTGTCCAAGGGCGGACCAGCCAAAGCTATCCTCTGCAATGTCGCTGATGAGGCCGAGACGGCAGAGAAATTCGCTGAGACAGTGGACTTCCTTGGCCATGTCGACGCCTGCTTCGCCAATGCCGGTGTCTCCTCCAACCGCCGCGCCACCAAAGATGGCTTCGCTGGCATGTCCACTGAAGAATGGCGCCGGGTGCTGGATGTGAACCTGGACGGCGTGTTCTTCACGCTCCGGGCTGCCGCCAAACACATGGTCGCGCGTGGCCACGGCGGGTCCCTGGCCGTTACCTCATCACTTGCAGCCATTATGGGCCAAGCGCGCGGCGAGCATTATGGCGCCACCAAGGGTGCGGTCATCGCTATGTCCCGTGCGCTGGCTGTTGAATACGGCAAGCAGGGCATCCGCTCCAACGCTATCCTGCCGGGCTGGATCGAATCCCCAATGACACACAACACCCTGAACTGGGACCGGTTCCAGGATGCCGTGCTACCGCGCGTGCCAGCCGGGCGTTGGGGTGAGAAGGAAGATTTCGGCGGCATCGCTGTCTATCTCACCAGCGACGCCAGCCGCTACCACTCCGGCGACACCTTCGTGATCGACGGCGCTTATTCCCTGTTTTGATCGCTTTGGCGCGTCTGATCCCGAATACTTGAACACACAGGAATCCCATGGCTGATCTGATCAAAACCGAATGGACCGACCGCCCTGAAGGCGGCAGGGTAGCACGGGTCATTATCAATGATCCTCGCCGCCTGAACGCCATGAGCAGCGAGATGATGCGGCAGTTCGTCAATGCGATGGACGCTGTGTCGCTGGAAGATGAGTGCCGCTGCGTCATCGTCGAAGGTGCCGGCGGACGCGCGTTCGTCGGCGGTGCCAATGTGTTCGAGCTTGTGGCACTGAAAAAATCAACCGCACGCGCTCTACTCACCCAAGTCCACCGCTGCTGCGATGCGCTGCGCCAATGCCCTGTCCCTGTTATTGCAAAGGTCGATGGATTCTGCATCGGCGCTGGCATGGAATTAGCGGCAGCGGCAGACCTGCGGGTTGCCAGTGATGTTTCCATTTTCGGCATGCCAGAAGTCGCCATCGGCTTACCTTCTGTTGTTGAGGCGAGCCTGTTTCCCGGCCTGATCGGCTGGGGGCGGACGCGGCAGATTATGTTCACTGGTGAGAACATTGACGCCGAAACGGCTGAACGCTGGGGCTTCGTCCAAACATTGGCACCCAAAGCAGCGCTTGAAGACGCTGTGGAGCGGTTCGTGCTGCCTATCGTCAAAGCTGGCCCGAACGCCATCCGCAATCAGAAAGTGCTGATGCGGAGCTGGGAATCCATGAGCCCCGTTGACGCCGCCCGCACTGGCATCGACGCCCTCGCCGCAGCCTTCGATACAGATGAGCCACAACGGATGATCCAACCGGTCGTCGATCACCTCCTCGAGCGCCGTCGCCAGAAAGCAGCATCATGAAGAAAGAAATCATCCGCAGCCCTAAGGTGCCAGAAACTGGCCGGCCGTTCAGCCTGTGTATCCGGCAGGGCGACAGGGTTTATGTTTCTGGCCTGCCGCCTTTCCAGGAAGATTTCTGCGAAGGCCTGCGCAAGGCCCGGGAGGAAGGCGCGCCGCTGCCCGTATATCCCCGCAAATCGATTGAGGATGAGACGGTCATCGTCATGAACCATCTGAAATGGCTGTTGGAGGAGGCAGGCTCCTCCCTCAATCACATGCTGAAGGTAGTGGTGTGGTTGCGCGACCAGAAAGAGCAGGCGGCGTTCGACAAGATTTACCGCAGCTACTTCCCCGGAACCGAATATCTACCGACACGAACCCGGATGCAGGCAGGCGGCACCCCATTCGATTGCAGCCTGGAAATCGATGCCATCGCCTATGTGCCAGAAGCTGGCGACACGGGCGCGGGCTGAAACGAATGCTCTGGAACGGCCAAAATCGCACTGAAACTGGCGCTTCGCTCAAGCCGCTTGGCGCAGTTATTGGCATCGAGGCCTATGACGCAGCGCTGACGGCCCCCATGCCGGAGCGGGAACGCCGTCGCTTCGCCCGGGCGTTGCGCCATCGCCACTTGATCTGCCTGCGTCGGCAAGATCATTCCGCAGCAACACTGAAAGCTTTCGTTCAGATCTTAAGTCCTGAGACCATCAGCGGCGTGCTTGCAGCACCTGCGAACGTGGGCGACCAACAAAGCATCGCCTTCATCGATCAACAGCTGCAGGATCGTGCGCGAACGATGCGACCAGAATTCATCTACCGTCACAAATGGCGTGCTGGTGATGTCTTGATCTGGACCAACCGCTTGAAAATGGCTGCATAAATGGAAGGTCAGCGCATAGATGTGCCACCCGGCCAAATCGCTGCGGTCGTAACATATCTGCAAATGCACGCGCCGCCAGACATCCCGCCTACGCAGCCTGGCCAGTGGCACCTCTCCCCCTGCAGCGAACCAGACATTGAATGGTATCGCGCGCTCTACCGCCGCATTGGTAGTGAATGGCTTTGGTTCAGCCGTCTCATATTGCCAGAAGCAGACCTAGCAGCGGCCCTAGCTGCAACAGAAATCCACGTGTTGTCGGACTCCGATGGCCAGGAGATTGGTCTGCTGGAACTTGATCGGCGTGTAGCCGGTGAGGTCGAAATTGCATTCTTCGGCGTCATCAAAGAAGCCACGGGCACAGGTGCAGGCCGCTTTTTGATGCAGGAGGCCATGCGCCTTGCCTGGACCAGCAATGTCAACCGGGTTTGGCTGCATACCTGCAGCTTAGATCACCCAGCCGCCGTGCGGTTCTATGTGAAATCCGGATTCAAACCATACAAGCGCACAATCGAAATCGACGATGATCCCCGCCTACACGGTGTCTTGCCTCTATCGGCCGGCCGCCACGCGCCACCAATTGCTACGAGCGGCACGAACGTTTCAGAGGCGATAGAAGAGCGATCTGGTAAGGCTCAATTGTGAGCCGGCAATCGTTTGCTCATATGAACCGCAATACGACCTGGCCCCATCGTCTCACGTCCTGTCTCTTCATAGCCACGCCTCAAATAGAATTCGATATTTGAGACAAAAGCCGCATTCGTAAAAAGCCGAAGTTCGTCATAGCCATGGGCGCATGCAACGTCTTCAGCGTGTTTGAGTAGAATTCCCCCGCAACCCCGCCCTTGCTCATCTGGATGAACTGCAATGTTCTCAATAAGAAGATGATCAAGGCACGCGATCATCTCGATCAGTGCGATCAGTCGACCGTCGTCCTCCCATAGATCAATAAGATGTTCGTTTACAGCTACGGCGTAATCAGCCGTCATCGGCAATGGTTCGCGGCCGACAAGGTCTGCCCATTTAGCATAAGCCAGACGGCTCAACGATCGAACTTGATCAACATCGGTCGAGCTTGCTCGTCTGGGATGAAATGAGCTCACGGGGAAAGTCCGATCAGTGGCTGAGTTTGATCGTAGGCATGCACTTTCACAGACAGGTCCGGGTTAGACAATGTCCCATTCGTTCCGTTCGCGCCATCTCCCGACATGTGCCTGCATTCTTCAGCATTCATCATGCCGGTTTTGATAGGAGTTTAGAGCCCTCCAATAACCACCCTGGCGAGACGTTGGAATAGGCGGTAATGTGCGGGTTGGCGCGGCATATCAACGGAATATCTTGAACCATGAGCATTGACGATCCGACCCGGCTGGGCGCGCTGGAAGCAGCACGCGCAATACAAGCGGGCACGCTTACATCCGTCGCTCTGGTAGAGGCGCTTGCCGCCCGCCGCGAAGACCGCGACGACGCCGTTTGTGCCTGGGCGACAGACGCCGCAGACGGCGATCTTGCCCGCGCATTGGAGGAAGCCAAAGCCCGGGATGGTGAAGATGCCCGCGGCCCGCTCCACGGCGTACCGTTTGGCGTTAAGGACATCATTGATGTCGCTGGGCTGCCAACCCGCATGGGATCCTCCATCTACGAGGCCTCCGGCCCTGCTATGGCAGACGCCGCTTGCGTAGCGCTTGCCCGGGACGCAGGCATGGTCCCGCTTGGCAAAACCGTAACAACGGAATTTGCACTGCGGTCTGCCGGTAAAACCCGCAATCCTTTGAACCCGAAATACTCCCCTGGCGGCTCATCATCGGGATCTGCTGCTGCGGTTGCAGATTTCCAGACACCCCTCGCCATTGGCACACAAACTGGCGGATCGGTGATCCGTCCAGCCTCATATTGTGGTGCCGTTGGCTATAAACCCACATTCGGTCGCATCCCGCGGGCTGGTGTCAAAAGCGTCTCCGAAAGCCTGGATACTGTTGGCGTATTCGCCCGCAATGTTGCGGACGCCAAAGCCTTCGCCGCCGTGCTCGAAGGTGTGGAAGCTGTTGATCTGGATGATACACTCACCCGGCCCCGCTTTGCTTTCTGCCGCACACCCGCCTGGGACAAGATGAGCAGTGATGCCCATAAGGCGGGCCGCGTCGCCGCTGACAAAGCCCGCGAAGCCGGTGCCAGTGTGATCGATATCGACCTACCGCCCGCCTTCCGCGAGGCCCTGGAAGCCCAAGGCGTTATTCAAAACTACGAAGCCTGCCGCAGCCTCGCCTTCGAGCTCCGGTTCCGGGGTGAGGATGTGAGCCGCGCGCTGAAGGACTATGTCGCTGCGGGGTATGAAACCACGCGCGAACGCTACGATTGGGCGCGCAACGTGCAGGCAGTGTGCCGTGCCGCCATGTGGCAGGTGTTCAGCCAGATTGGCGCGATCATCACGCCTGCCGCACCCGGTGTCGCGCCTGAAAATCCAAGTGACACCGGCTCCCCCATCTGCAACCAGATCTGGACCATGGTTGGCGCGCCGATTGTGAACGCGCCCGGCATGACTGGTGCGGCTGCGATGCCGATTGGCATGCAGGTGATTGGGCCGCCCGGTCGCGCCGCAGAAACGCTTGCCCACGCTGCCTGGCTGCACACGGCGCTGACGAAGAAATAAGGACGACCATGCTCAATCTGACGGACGCTCTCGCCCTCGGGGCTAGCATTGCTCAAGGCGAAACCACCGCTGTCGCCGCTGTCGAAACTGCCCTTGCCCGGATAGAAGCGCGGGATGGGGATATCCGGGCCTGGAAAACGGTTCAGCCGGAAAAAGCGCTGGCGGAAGCCGCAAGACGCGATGCCGAAGCACCGCGCGGGCCGCTGCACGGCGTCCCAGTTGGCGTTAAAGACGTCATTGATACGGGTGATTTATCCACGGGCTATGGCTCGCCCATTCATGAAGGCAAACAACCCGCCGCAGACGCTGCATGTGTGGCGCTGCTTCGGGACGCTGGCATGGTCGTGCTGGGTAAAACCGTATCGACGGAATTCGCCATGCGGCACCCGGGGGTCACACGGAACCCCCATAACCTCGCCCATACGCCGGGCGGGTCATCTTCCGGTTCAGCGGCGGCAGTCGCAGATGGCCATGTGCCGCTGGCCATCGGGACACAAACTTCGGGATCGATCATCCGTCCTGCATCGTTCTGTGGCGTTGTCGGCTACAAGCCAAGCTGGGGTGCGGTTCCACGCGGTGGACTGAAAATGCTGGCTGAAAGCTTGGATGTAATTGGCGCTATGGCCAATACGGCAGCGGACGCAGATGCCTTTGTGCAAGCCATGGCAGGTCGCCCGATAATGGCCACTAAGCCAGCGGCTTCTCCGCCCCGGTTCGGAATCGCCCGCACGAAAGCCTGGGCCAGTGTTGAGCATGCCAGTGCAGCAGCACTTGAAGCTGCAGCTGCTGCCTGCACAGCCGCAGGCGCGACCGTAACGGATGTGGAATTACCGCCACCTTTCGCCGAGGCGCTGGATGCCCATGATGTAGTGATGACCTATGAGGCTTGGCGGATGCTGGCCCATGAACGCACCACCTGCTGGGATCAGCTGTCGCCTGCACTTCAAGCCGTGATGGAGCGGGGAGCGGCCTGCACGCCTGAAGCCTATGCCAAAGCCCTGAAAATCCGGTCCCGCTGCCGTCATGGCCTGAAAACCGCGTTCGCAGATGTGGATGTGCTGCTAACCCCATCCGCCACTGGCGAAGCCCCTGCAGGATTGGGCTTTACAGGTGCCCCCGAATTTAACCGCATCTGGACCTTTACCGGCACGCCCTGTGTCACCGTGCCAGGGCTGACGGGGCCGCTTGGCCTGCCGGTCGGCATCCAGATTATCGGGCCGCTTGGTGGCGACGCACGTGCCATCGCTGCTGCCGATTGGCTTCGCCCGCTGCTTACCCAATAGGACATCACCATGACGCCAGAACTCGCCGCCGCTGTCGCTGCCCAAACGGATTTCGCGGCAGACGTCTTTGACCGGCTCCGCGCTTGCAGCGTAGACGTGCGCGGCGTCACCCGCGCCAGCTATGGCGAAGGCGAGCAGGCTGCCCATGCCTTGATGGCGGACATTGCCCGTGAGCTTGGGCTGGAGATTGACCAGGACCCTGCTGCCAACACCTATATGACACTTCCCGGCCAGGATAGAAGCGCACCAGTGCGGATGGTGGGGTCACACCTGGATTCAGTCCCCCAAGGTGGCAATTTTGATGGCGCGGCGGGCGTGGTATCTGGCCTGACAGCGATCCGTGCGTTGCAACAGCTTGGCCACCAACCGAAGCATGATATCCGTGTGATGGGCGTGCGGGCAGAGGAATCCTGCTGGTTCGGGACCTCCTATATTGGCAGCCGGTCAGCACTGGGCACGCTGCCCGATGGTGCACTGGATACCGCAACCCGCGCGGACAATGGCAGAAGCCTTGCAGACCACATGGCAGAGTGCGGTGGTGATCCGGACAAACTCCGCGATACAGCGCCATATCTGGACCGGGCGCGCATCGGTGCCTTCCTGGAACCCCATATCGAGCAAGGGCCAGTGCTGGTCGAGGAAGGCTTTCCTGTTGGCGTCGTCACAGGCATTCGCGGCAATCGGCGTTTTCCGAACGCCCGTTGCATCGGCGAATACGCGCACTGTGGCGGCGCACCCCGTCGTGTTCGTCAGGATGCCGTGGTCGCCGCGACGGAGTTCGTGCAGGCGATGGATGCAGAATGGGACAAGGCCGAGGCTTCCGGCGATGACTTCGCCTGCACCATCGGCATGTTCCAAACCGACACAGAACGCCATGCGATGACCGTAATATCGGGGAACGTTAAATTCTCCTTGGATTTCCGCAGCGTGGACCCTGCTTTTCTGCTGAAGATGGAAGCCCGTGTCCCGGCTATTGCGGCTGAGATCGGAGCCAAGCGTGGAGTCAAATTTGAGCTTGGCGCCATGACCCGCGCCGCGCCCGGCTTCATGGATCAGGGATTGGTGGAGACGTATCGGAAAGCCGCAGCGGGCATGAATGTCCGCGCTATGGATATTCCAAGCGGTGCCAGCCATGATTCCGCCGCCTTCGCGGACGCAGGCGTACCGACAGCGATGCTGTTCATCCGCAATGAACACGGTAGCCATAACCCCGATGAAGCCATGGAAATCCCAGACTTCATCGAAGCAACCAAGCTGCTGGCGGCTGGACTAACCGCCTAACTCCACAATGTGCGCCAGCGCCATATCCCGGCTTGGGAACGGGGCGCTATCAAAGCCGTCGCGCTTTGCAGCATCCGGGAGTGGCGCATCATCATCCGTCGCGGCATAGCGGACGGATGCCAGCGCGTAGAGCGTATTTACCCGCTTGCCACGATGGGCGTAGGCGACCCAGGCTTCTGGCCAAATCTTGCAATTTCGGAAATTGACAACGATGCGCCACTGCCGGCCTGTCCGCTCAATCTCGGCGTCAATCGCATCGAAGAAGCTGTGCACGGCCTGGGAATTATCGAAGAGGTAATCGCTGAAATCCAGGTCCAGCACCTGTAGTTCATCCAGGAAATCCATACGGGCAAGAAAGGCGCGGCGCGCGGGGTCTGGCTCAGCGGTTTTAGTATCGCACGGTGCATAGACCGTTTTCGCCAACACACCGACAGCCTGCTCAAGCCGACTGCACGCGCGCAAGGCGATATCGATAAAGCGCTCCCGGTCTGCACCCGCCAAGTCTGGCGTATCGCGCAATACTTCCAGCGAACCGCGCACTGCCGTTAGCGGCGAGACAAAATCATCCTCAAGCGTTGTGCTAACGGCGACGGGCGAGATTTCTGCTTTGTCGTTGGATGCCATGCTGCTGGGCCGGTCTGCCAATGCTGCAACAAGCATTTATACATTCTGTCAATTCGTCCATAACTCTCAGAAATAACATGTGTTTTTTGTGAATATACGGCGTGCAATATGGTCAATTATGTCAATATATGTAAAAAAACGCCGCCCGCGATGTCTCACGGGCGGCGCTGATTTACGGGATCGAGGTTATAGCTTGCCGTTCATCAGCTCAGGCAAGAAGACCGCGATTTCCGGGAAGATCATCACCAGCGCCAGGCCGATAATTTGCAGCCCGATGAAGGGGATAACCGCCGCGAAGATGTTCTGTAGCGTAATGCCAGGCGGCGCCACACTCTTAAGCCAGAAACAGGCGGGTCCGAACGGCGGCGATAGGAAGTAGATCTGGATGTTCATGACGAACAGGATGCCGAACCAAATCTTGGCAGCGTCCTCTGTCAGGCCCAGTTCTGGTGCCATGCTCGCCACAACAGGTGCGAAGATTGGCACCGTGATGTAGGCGATGGCGATCCATTCCATGAACGTGCCAAGGATGATGAGCACGCCCATCATCACAAAGATCACGCCAAGCGGCGGTAAGTCGAGGCCTTTGAGCAGGCCAGACATGAAGTCATTACCGCCGATGATGTTGTAGATGCCAACGAAGCTAACTGCGCCCAGCACCAACCAGATGATGGTGCCGACAGTGATCATCGTTTTCCGCAGTGCTTCCTGGAGCATTTCCCAGGAGAACCGGCCACGAACGGCAGACGCTGCCATGGCACCGAACACGCCAATCGCCGCTGCTTCTGTCACGGTTGCGATGCCACCGTAGATGCTGCCCAAAATCCAGAGGATGACCAAGGCTGGAAGGATGAGGCCGATCAGCTTCTTCCGTTTTTCCGGGCCGGTCATCAGCACGACACCGCCTTCTGGCAATGGTGCCAAATGCGGCTGCAGATTACAGCGGATCAGAATGTAGATGATGTAGAGGCTGGCCAACAGCAGCCCTGGCAAGAATCCGCCAAGGAACAGGTCTGAAATCGAGATGTTCGCTGTCAGGCCATAAATGATCATGATGACCGATGGCGGGATCAGCGTCGCCAAGGAACCGCCAGCGCAAATCGTGCCCATGGCAAGCTTCTTGTCGTAACCGAGCCGCAGCATCTGTGGCAGCGCGATCAGACCAAGCATGACGATCTCGCCACCCATAATGCCTGTCATTGCTGCCATAACGACCGCAACCAACGTAGTCTGCACCGCAACACCGCCGCGCAGATTCCCGGCAAGCAGCGACATAGCGTCAAATAAATCCTCCGCAACGCCAGAGCGCTCCAGAATATTCGCCATGAAGACGAAAAGTGGCACCGCCACCAGTGGATAGGATTCGAGCAGGCCAGTCGCATTGGATGCCACCAGGAACAGTCCTGGCGGGCCAAAGAACGCAAGCGCCGTACCGATAGATACAGTAAGCGTGACAATGCCAAGCGGCATGCCCGTCACCATGAGCGCCAACATGGACGCAACGATGATCATCGTTGCAGTTTGAATATCAACCATCAGATCAGTCCCCCGGCAATTCGCTCGACTTGTCGATGCCGTGGCCAGTCAAGTGTTTCAGTAGATTTACGACCGATTGGACAAAATAGAGTGTCGCGCCAACGAAGATCATGGTCTTCAAAATCAGCGGTTCGGGCGAGTTGAATGATGTGCCGCTGCGCTCCAGAGCGCCAACAGCATCATGCATCGGGTCAAAAAGCGCATACATGAATATTGCCAATGCGCCGATTGTTACCATGAGGATGAAGAGATCCAACCACCAGCGGATCTTCGCATTCACATGATCATACAAAACGGTAATGGCGATGTGGCCGCGGCGCATCGAAATATAACCGCCGGACATAACCCAAGCGACGCCGCAAACAACCATGACCACTTCAAACGCCCACTGTGTAGGCGAGTTGAAGAAATAGCGCATGAAAACTTCATAGGTCGTGACAGACGCACAAATCAAATATAGGTGCGATACGGATAGGCCGACGAACTGGTTGGTTCGGTCAACCATGCGGAAAAACCCATTCATACCGGGTTTCCCTCCCCCCTCGAAAAACTGGAACAGAAACTAGACTGCTTGCGGCGAAATATGCCGCCGACGCAATCAAAGCCGGGAAACGCGTCGTGGCGGGTGATTTGCACACCCGCCACGACCGTTGCCGTAGGATAGAAGCAGATCAGCTGTGCTTAGAGCAGGCCCATCTTCTTCATGAACGCCACGTGGGCGTCATAGGCTTCTTGAGCAAGTTCGGACTGAGCGCCGATATCTTTCCAAGCGCCCTGAGCGATTGCACGAAGCTTGTCACGCTCTTCCTGAGACCAGTTGATGATCTCGATGCCGCTTTCCGTATTCGCGCGGTCGCGAGCGACAAGCTCACGGTCACGGACGTCGGTTGCGCGGGTCAAGTCAGTCCAGGAAGCGGCGTACCAGGTCTCAAGTGCGGCCTGGCCATTGGCACCAATCTTGTTCCATACAGCTTTGTTGATCACGAACTGAATAACGGCCATCGAGTGGATGCCCGGATACAGCGGATACTTAGCGATCTTGTTGAAGCCGAGCGAAGAGTTATTGGTGTAGGAGGACGCATCAGCCGCATCCACAACCTTTTTCTCAAGCGCTGTGTAGAGTTCTGGGAACGGGATCGACGTCGGCGCCGAACCGGTGCGACGGAACACTTCAGCCGCCATGCCTTCTGGTGACCGCAGCTTCAAGCCCTTCAGATCAGCAACCGTCCGGATCGGCGTCGTGGATACGAAGGCTTCCTTAGCAAACGGGCCAGCGCCGACGACCTGGATCTTGCCGCCGAAGTGCTTGTCATAAGCCTTCTGCAGAATTTCCTTACCACCACCGAAGCGGAAGAACATCTGCTTCTGCTCTGGCGTGTCATAACCGGCGATTAGGTCGCCCATGATACCGAATACAGGGTCACGGCCAGCGAAGTACGCAACAGCGTTCAGGTCGCCCTGAAGAATGCCAGCGGCAACAGCCTGCGGCGTTTCACGGTGCGGTACGACGGATTTGGACGGACGAATGTCAACCTTCAGGTTGCCATAGGTCATCTGCTCCAGCTTCGGCACCCAGTTCTCGTTCATATAGTTGATCGAGAAGCTGCCAGCAGCGGATGATGTCTGTAATTTCAGCACAGTCTGCGCGGAAGCCGAAGCGGCGACCGTCGCCATGCCAAGCGCAACAGCGCCAAGCAGGGTTTTCTTGAACATTAGAGCAGATTCCCATCATTCTGGTTCATAGCCTGCAGCTGTGAAGTAGCTCCTGCAGTCGTTTGGCGTGAGGTCGTCGATG
>Ga0181606_10002637_pt1 | contig 15395 bp, 13 predicted proteins | sample 041ome_10_FD_132994 | JGI IMG/M metagenome (GOLD analysis project Ga0181606, IMG submission 132994) | Coastal salt marsh microbial communities from the Groves Creek Marsh, Skidaway Island, Georgia - 041412US metaG (megahit assembly) | ecosystem: Environmental > Aquatic > Marine > Intertidal... | reverse complement strand
TATTGCGGGTGCTTTATAAATGCAGCTAAAACGGAGATGTCTTTCCAAATTAGTTGCCTTGTTTTAACCAAAGGAGGTTAACAATGCCAATTAAACGAGCTACGCTCAAAGAACTAAGAGAACGAGGAATACCCATTCACCGATCTTATGTTCAATTTCAACCAAAGCCCATACCGCATCAAAAATTACAAAAGTTTTTAGATGCTGTGTCTAAATCCCAGGAGGTGAAAAATGGTTAGAGTTTTAAAACCAATTATTTGCCGAAAGCCCGAGGACTTACGCAAACTCAAACATAGCACCGGTATCATCTTTGGAAGAAATTTAAGTAATACCAAAAAAAGGAAAGGTGAAAAAAATGAGTCAAGAAATTAAATTCACTGAAGAAGAAGATAGGCAGCTCGATGATCTTATCGATAAGTTTAAATCGGATGATGCTTATTACGCTCATATTCAGCGCCAAACCGTCTCTCGTATCCTTCGGCAAAAAGGAGATAATCGAAGACCGACCGCCGAAGAACGCCTGATAAATATAGTAGTTAGTAATAGATACTAACAAAAAGAGACTATTTATCCACGGACAGTCCACAGATTGACTGGCCGTTGACTTCTACCTACCTCCTAGGGTGATAGCCTGCTTGGAGGTAGGAACACTTGAGAATTTTTAAAACATCACTCATAGTTAATTTTTTCTGTCTTTTTATTTTTATCTATTTGATTTACCACACCCTGCACGGTCAATATAACATTCAAAATTATCTCATCTCGAAATATGAAAAGAGAATGTACGAAGATTTTAACTATAAACTCAAACAGAGCTTAGTGGACGTTAATAAAGATATATTCGCACTTCACTACTCCTTTGATGACATGGTCGATGAAATCACCAAACGAAAAATGCCCCTTCCTGCTGAAGGTGAAGTTTTGATTAAATTAGATTAAAAGATATTAATTAATCTAATTCTGCAAAGTAAGTATGTCACAACAAGGGAGAGATATTAGTCAAAGATGGTCAAAAGTTTTTTAATTTATCTAAGCTTCACGATTACCTAATGGACAAAGAGAAAGTAGAATTCATTGTTCGACGTGAAGAGTACTTTGACAGCACAAGGTATATCGTTGATGTCACAAAAGTGATAGAAATCGAAGAGGTTAGTTATTTAAAATTTTAATCATACATTATTTGCTTCTTGTTATTCAATTCCAAAATTAGTAAAATTTGTTATGAAGTTTTTCCTTAAACTAATTTTTCTACTTATTTTTACTAAATTGGCTTATGCCTCAACCATCTCAGGTACTTATTATGGCGAAAGTTGTGGAAGTAAATGTAATTCAAAAAATCTCCTCGAGGATCCTTTTGAAATTGTCAACTTAATAGGTTCAATTATTGGTTTCGGAGATAAAAATGCTAGTTTTTTTATAGATCAAAAAAACGATACATCTCTATCAATTCTTTATCTTGACAAAAAAATTCTGTTTAATGAAGTTTCATACAACAAGGCTAGACGCACTTTCAAAGGACTAAACGATAAACAAACCATAAGCGGAACATTTAATGGGGATCTTTTAACAATTTCAATAAAAGAAATTAGGCCTCAAGACACTGCAGGGAGTGGTGAAAGATTATTTTTGTTAAAAAGGCTTGCCCAGTCAGAAAAAGCATTCTCTTTATTAGCAGAGACCTCAAACAATTTAGATGAGTCTAAAAATTTAATTAAACAACTAGAAGAAAAATTACAATCTACAGAATTAAGTTATACCAATGAAACAGCTACCTTAGAAAAAGAAATTAAAGATTTAAAAGAAAAACTAAGTCAGCCCCCAAGGATTAACGTATCATTATTTGAGCCTACAAGTACTGTAGCTGCGAAAGTAGATTTATTAACTGCCCCAAGTAATGATAAAGGAAAAAAAATATTAACCTTAAATGAGGGTGATCTAATAAATCACCTAACCACCATACCTCCGGAAAGAGATTGGTCATTAGTAACAGATTCAAAAGGTGTTTTTGGATATATAAAAAATATTTTTATCATTGATAATACCTCTATTAACAACAGCACTATTCCTTCTGAGCCTACTGTAAGCGAAAATGATAAAATCACCTTGTCGGAACCAAGATGGGACAAGGGAAAGAAAAACTCTCAAATATCTTTAAGCGCTCCTGGAATCGTTTCACTTCAAGGTATGGTCAATATAGATGATCTAGCTTCAGTTTACTTAAATGACGAACTTGTTGATATTTCTAATGGAAACTTTAACCATGCCATAATTGTGAGTGAAGGTAAAAATAATGTTGTTATCTCTGCAGAGAATACATCTGGCAAAAGGACTGAGCTAAAATTTGTAATTTTGGTAAATTAATTTTTTTTATCTAAGTAACTTTCAAGAGCTCCAATAGCCATACTTCTTTGATCTCTGTTCATTTCACAAGAGCTTGATAATAAAATTGGTAATAAGAAAGCCAGTCTAATTAAAGCCAAGCGAATTTTTGCCAAATCTATTTTCTTTAGCATTTCCCTCCTGGGTATGCTTAATAAGTAAAACTAACCATCCTAAAACAGGTATAATTGAGATTAATACCCACCACCCTCTATTATCGATGTCATGCAACCTCCTCACACTTAGAGATAAGGTAGGAATAATAATAAAAATTTGAAAAATTAAATCTATTAATCCAGTTATTTCAAATAATTCAGGAGACGCAAACAATATAGGCGTAAATGTTAAAATAACAGAAACCATCAGACAAAATAATACAAAAAACCAATATTCCGATCTTGAAGACCTCCCACTAAAATTAAAGTAATTAGCAAAAGCCAATTTTATCGCTTTCAGGAATCCTACTTTTGCACTGGCATGTTCTAAACTAGCAACAAGGTTTTCATCATTGATTTTTTCTTTGTCTGTTGTTTGATCCTGTGCAGTATTCAAATCACTTAAGTCATTAGTTTCTTGATCTTCTTTTGAATTATTTTCATTTGTTTCTATTTGTTCTTCCTTAGCATCAAAATTACTAAATGGGTATATAGGTGGAGTTTTTTGTTCTTCTTCATTTTTGTCTTCATCAACTTCAAATTCCTCGGTTGGATCGGAGAAATCATCTTCAAAATCAATTTTTGTGTTCAAATCATTTTCTGCTTCATTTTGAATTTCCAATTCACTAGTTTCTGGGAAGCTCTCATTTGGAAATAACTCTTTAATTTCTGATATATCTTCTGCATTTTGAAATTCGCCTCTTAGGCCTATCCTTATTTGAGTATTTTGATCAATAATTTCTTGCGAAATTAAATTCTTTAAACTTTCAAGACTTTTTATATAGATAATATTTTTTGAGGAGTCTTTGTAATAATACATAAGAATTAGTTAAGACTAGACTTATTTCTAATACAAAAAGGATAAGCCTTTTCAGAGAGCTCATCAAGTTTAAAATTATTAAATGAATAAAAAGTTTTTTGTGTTAAATTTTTAAGAAATTGACTTTTTATCTCAATCACAAGTTTGCCATTATCATTATATTTATTTTTAAACATATTTTTTTCATATAAAGCTGATATAAGCACTAAACTTATAACCCCATATTCTTGATTAATATTTCCAATAAAACCCTCATCAAAGTTTAGGGGATTTTTTCCAAGTATCTCAAAAGTAAAATCAATATCTTTGACTGCGTTAAACTTTTTAAGATCTGTATCATTTTCTACAAAGTGATACAAAATAAGATTGGCATAGCATATATTATCTGTTTCATCCCAATAATAATCTAATCCAAACAAAGAACTGTTATTGTTTTCTGGTGTTGAAACTATGGACGCCGCATTATCATAGCTCCATAACTCTACTTCACTAATAAAGTCTTCTTTGTCTGGTTGTTTTTTTTGCTCAACCTTTTCTTCTCTGAGCTCTATCTGGTCGTTTTCTACTTGAAAATTAGTTAAATTTTCAAAAGAAGAGACTGGGATAGACCAGTTTAAGGGATTTTGTAGTCTGCAGGGGTATGCTGGAGGTTCATTTAAAACATCGCACATAGAAAGTATGCCAATTAAATTACCTTTTTGATCATACAAACCTCCACCTGAGTTTCCTTTATCCATTGGCGCATTTGTTTCAATTAATTCTCCAGGATCGATGATGGGATCATTGAGATTGTATGGGGTATCTTTATAAAGACTTGTAATTTTACCTTCTACTGTCCTTCCTACAAAGCCTTTTGGGTTACCAATACCATAGACTTTTTCATAAACTTTTAATTTACTAAAATCTTTAATATTAGGAACAGACGGGTATTTTGAAATATGTTCAGAAGATAAAACACAAGCATCTTTGCTTAAATCATATTTTATAACTTTTGCATCAAATCTTTTTTGTTCATCTTTATGATCAACATTACTTACTTGGATATTTTTATAAAATTCCTTTTTTTCATAATCATATACTACATGACAAGCTGTCATCAAATTTGAAGAATTAATTTTTACAGCTGAACCAGTGCCACCCTCATATGCTTCATTATATGCTTCTACAAAAAATGTAGACTTTACCAACCTTTCAATCAACGAAACCTCATTATCATCAGGCTCAGTGACAATAGCTACCAAATCTTCATTTGGGTTTTTTTTGGTCTCTAGAACAATAGGAGGTGGAATTGTTAAATCTTCACCAAAAAAAAGTGATACTTGGTTAAAAAGACAACTATTAAATTCCAATGCATTTTTTCTTTTCAAGTTACACTGTAAAATTAAATCTTTTCTGTCATTTTTATCTTTTACTCGATAAATAAATTCAGTTCCCTGTAAATTTAATTGACTTAAAATTTCAGATCTACATTCATCAATATTTCTAAAATTTTTATCATTCTTACACTGATAGTTTATAGATTTTTTTAACTCAGGAATTATGGTCGATGAGATAACCGGAAAGCCATAAAAAATCACAAGAAATAAAGTTAACAAAGATACAAAATTTTTTTTCAAAACTTTCACAGTGTCTAATTTTATGATAATCTCACAACTCGCTCAAGGCTGAATTATGAAAAAAACTTTTCTATTAACTTTTCTTATTCTTTTTAATATTTCATCAGCATATTCGAATTGTGAGCTCTTGAACTCATCCTTTGACCTTTCTTCTAAACAAGATATTACAAAATCTGATAAAGCATTTATTTTTTATGATGGATCACTTAACATGGAGGGATTTGTTCAAAAAGATGAAATTAATATTTCTGAATTAGATTATAATTATCTAAAAGTTATTGATAAAATACCTTTTGCGGTAGCCTCCCTATCCAATAAACAATATTTTCATAAGTTTTTTACAGGCATTAAAACAATTACAGCTAATGATGTTTTAAAAACATCAAGACCAAATTTCTATAATGAATGCCCAAGTAATGTTCCAGAAGGACAATGCCATTTAAGTAAATCAAAAATTTCTAAAGTCTTAGATACTATTTCAAATTTAATTACTGCCGATGATGATAACTTATTTTTAATCATTTCGGACCTATCCTTAAACAATGAAGAACTTGTTGGGAAAAATATTGAAAATATAAAACAACCTTTTATTAAAGCCTTGAATAGCAATAAGGCAATCGGAGTATTTGGAATAAAAAGTAAATTCAATGGAAATATTTGGGGACTTCCAAGTGGGAGAAAATACGAACAAGCCTACGAAAGACCTTTTTTCATAATAGCTATTGGCCCTGATGAAATAGTGATTAATTTTAAAAAACTAATCGACAATGAGGCTTTAAATCAAGTTGCACAAGAAAATTATAAATTTAACTTATACTCTAATACTCTGATAGCAAACCCGATAACAGCAAACAATTTTTCAAATAATAATTACATATTTGGAAAAGGTATGCTTGAAAAAAACTTTTATAGCTCTTCAGATTTCAATCAAATTACTTTTTCAAAAAGACATGATCCTCTAACAATTCAATTAGATTTAAATGAAATTCAAGTACCCCATACCCCTTACTTAAATAACATAGTTGCCTATTCTGAAATCGCTGAAATTGATGATAAAAAATGTCGTATATATAATTTAAAAAATGACAACGATACAAAGTTTATAATTCAGGATAGTCAGACAGAAAATATTGTTTCTTATAATTTTCAAGACCGCACTAATGATGATGCGAACTTACTTCCAAGAGGTAGAAATTACGTTTTAAGAGTTAATTTTGAAGCAAACTCAATTACAGACCAAAGGCCAAAGTGGTATGATGATTGGAGTTATAGCCAAACCAATGAAGATGATTTAGTAAATAACGGTGTCGATTTCTTCCCTGTCTTAAATTTATCAAACTTTGGTTTGTTGCTGTCTCAAATTCAAAATGAGAATTTTCAATCACAGAAAGTTGGGGAAATAATTTTTTTAACTGAGATACAATAATGAATATTTTATCTAGAATGATCACATCAATTATTTTCATTGCTATATTTATAACTCCTATCTTTATCCTTATGAATTTTGATTTACCTCTGCTCGGAGATCATCGAATATTAATTCAAAATTTATTTTTTGATACTGACTCACAATACCTCCAATACGTTGATGATATGGTTTATGAAGTCGATTATTTTAAATCAGATGCAATCAGATTATCAATTTACTTTATTTCTGCTTTATGGCTTTTAATTTCATACGTATGGATTTTTTTTAGTGATACCAGAAAAGTGTATAGACCGGGTCAGCCAAAAAAATATTTATCTTTTTGGTTTATTTCCTTATTAGCCATAATCGTATCTACTGTAGTAATTAGTTGGTATTTTTTATATCAGCAATCTCTTTTTAATGGATATATGGGACCCTCTCAATTAGTACAACTTTGTATTTTTCTTATTCTCTATACATCAACATATTATTACATCAGCTCCCTGTTTATTACCTCAAGCGCGATGAGAACATCAATCCCTTTAGCGGAGAAATTTAGATGAGCACCATCAACTTATTCTTAGGAATTGGAGGAACGGGAAGTAAGTCAGTTGAGAATTTTATTCATATATGTGCATCAGGTTTAGGTCCAAGTAATGTTTGGTTAGGGATGGTGGATCAAGACTCCGCCAATGGCAACGTTGCAAAAACAAAAGCTACCCTTGACCATTACATAGAATTAAGAAGCGATCTTAAAACTAAAGGTAAAAACTATCTATCTGAAGAAACTGGTTTTTTAAGAACTGACATAAAATACACCAAAAACAATTATTGTTGGTGCCCATTAGAGGGCTCAAGTCCATCTTTATATGAATTATTTTCATATGATTTAATGAATGAAAAATTACAAGATATTGCAGATGTTTTATACGATCCTCAAAATGAATTTCAACTACCCTTAGATGAAGGTTTCAGAGCTCGCCCTAGTATCGGAGCAGCAGCGATGCTATCAAAAATCCAGCAAAACGATCCATTTTGGCAGGATGTTTTTGATGCCATTGATAGTGCCAAGTCAGGTAATAAGGTTAAAATTTTTCTGTCATCTTCCATTTTTGGTGGAACTGGAGCAGCTGGTTTCCCCTCAATTGCAAGACTTATCAGGAGAGTTGCTGAACAAGAGGGTCTTAGTGAAAATATTGAAATAGGGGGCTGTTTAATGCTTCCTTATTTTTCTTTCCCCAAACCCCCTGAAGACGAACAGAGTATAGTTGGTTTTTCTGATAGTTTTGTTGAGCAATCAAAAGGAGCCTTAGATTATTATCATCGAATCTTTGAAATTGAAGAAAAGAATATTTTCAATCAACTCTATATTATGGGATGGGATCCTTTGATACCTTTGGATTATTTTGAGAAAGGTGGAAATAAACAGATTAATCCTCCTCTTCTACCTGAACTATATTCATCCTTGGCTGCCGCAAAATTTTTTAATAATGAAAATTCAGAAAAAGGAATTTATCATATTGCATCAAATAATGCTGGAGAGATTAATTGGTCGGACATACCAGAAATTAATGGAGATGAAAAATTTGTCAAAAAACAGTTAGCTCAAACTATACGCTTTGCTTTAGCTGGAAAAGAAATATACATCCCTTCACTCATTGATAATTGGACTAAAATTAAAAATGAGGCTTGGTTTAAGAAAAATTTTCAAAAAAAAGGTCTCTCCGTTAAGAACCAAGAAGAACACAAAGACACGCTAAACCTACTTAATAGTTTTTGTGATTCATATTTAAAATGGATTGCAGATATGATCTTATTTAGTGAGTTTGAAGGTCTGAACCAAAATTTAATTAATGCGGATTTATTTGCGAATAAAAATAATGATCAAGGAACAACTAATATATCTGTTGATGATAAACTCTCAGATTATAAAATTAAACAATTCTCAAATATCATAGTCGGAGAAAAGGCAACGGACTTATCAAAGATTTTTTATAATTTAAATGATTTTACAAATAAATCAGGAGCTTCAGGTTTAGGTGTTTTTGTTGAACAGCTGTACAAGGCTAGTGATTTGAAAGGGATAAAATAATGAAATCTCTCTTACCCCCACTTAAAGATGATCATGCGGTCGTAAAGCCTGCCACTAGCGGCCAATGGGTTAGGGAAGATAACTCATTATTAAAAAGAATTAGTGACGGCTTAAAAACAACTGAAGTCGAAATCAATACTGAGGATTTGATTTCTATTCCTGATGTTTGGGCAAGAACGGCGGTTGTTAAAAATGCCTTATTCGATGAAACCCATTCACTTCATCTAAGAATTCAATCTGAGTGGAGAGGGTTAATTGGAGTCATCGCTTTAGCGGCTTACCATAAAAAACATATAACTATTGATTTGATTAATATTGAGTCTCTTAAAAGATCTCCCTTTAAAACTAAAACAGAAATTTCTGACATTGATGGAAATTTCGGTGCTGTTTTAAATCTTATCCTTCCAAATACGGTCTTGGCTGAGGGTATGAGTTGGAAAGAGATTGGAGCCATCAAAGTTGACAGAAGACCTGTTGGTTTGATTGTGCCCTCCACATTGGTCTGCCCGACTAAACATTACACTGGAGCGATTAAAGAAATCTCATGGTTCGATGGAAAACAATTAATTGACCCATCTGTTGCATCTGATATTAAGCCTGAAGAACTGTTGGTGTTGATCAATTATTTAGGTGGACTTGAACAGGCTTTAATTAATTCCAATATTTCTGATCGTTATTCGTATGATGGTATTCTAGGTGAAATTAAAAAATTTAAAGACTCGTGTAATAAAAGAATAGCTTCCTACTCCTCTGGTCTGCTTGAGATCCAAGGATTTAAAAGTTCTGCTATTAACCTCACATTACCTAGCCATCCAATTTATGATGCTCTAAAAAAAGTTGCCGAATTTGATGCGGGAGGTCAGCATGCTTATGAAACTCTTATTAAACCCCGCAGTGAGCTTCAATCAATTATAAATGGATTTATTTTAGTTGATAGTGATATGCCAAACATCATTGGAAGGCCCGCTTCAGATATTAGAATATGGGACACAGTCTCAGTTGAAAAAATTAACAAAGATAAAAAAATGAAAAATCAACTATCAAAGTCTCTTGATTTAGAAAAATTTATTTTACTCTCTCCAGAAGAAATTTTTACAGATAAAATATGTATCTTCCCAATTGATACAGATAACATTACAGAACACCCTAACCAGTTAGAGCGACAGTTTCTATTTCCATTAAAGTCTGTAATGTTGTCAATTTTCTCCCCAGAGTATATTAGAAATAATTGTAAAATTGTTGATAACGGTGGTTCTTATTTAGTAACCTTAACAGTGAAGCTTCACGATCACCTCAATAACTCTTTTGATTATACAATTACAAAGGAGTATTTAGAAAAAAATATTATTTCATATCTTAATCAACCTGACATTGCAGCCGTATGGCCGAATTTCAAACATCCAAAATGGGATCAATATTTCTTTTATTATAGCTGTAACCTTCAAGCTATGATCGCCCCGAGAGCTCTCATATCAATTTCTGATTTATACAATAAATTTTCAAGCTTAAGCTCTTTTAAGGATGTTAAAAATGCAATTGATGATTTGAGCGAAGGAAAGATGCGCCTAACAAAAAGATTAGGTATTGTCGAAACATCGATTGTTAATGAATTACATCTAAGCAAATATCCCCCAGAGGCTTTAGTATGTGATGCCACTGCTAATACTGAGGTTAGAGGATATATCCCGAGTCAAGATAGATCACAAATTGGTTTACTTATATTTCCTCCGTATGAGGAGATTATAACCAGTAGTTCCAATGGCAAAATAGGTATTGATTTTGGCACAACTAACACATGTGTATATTTTAGAAAAAGCGAAGAACCTCCTATGCCTATTACATACAAAAATAGATTACATAGTCCGTTTGAAATAGATAACAATAATGAGAGGATACCCTATATTTTAAGAGAGTTTATTCCTGCAAAAAATATTTCAGTACCCTATCTTACGATAGCAAAAGACAGACAATTTAAGCAGTCCAGTTCTGATTTAAGTAATAATTTACATATATGGCACTCTGCCATTTATTTTGTGGGCGATTTGATTGACTCACTTACTGATATTAAAGAGCCTGTTTCTGGTGATTTGCAATTTAATCTGAAATGGTCTCAAAGCCCCGAGGATAGAAAAAGAATAGAGACTTACCTCGGTCAAGTAGGCGTTCAGGCTTTGGCAGAGGCCTTTTGTAATGGAGTTGAAGTTGATAATTTAGATTGGTTGTTCTCATATCCTGAAGCGTTTAGTCCTGATCAACTAAGATCTTTTAAAAAACTATTTGCCAGCTCAGTTAATAAAATATTAGATCCAACCGGTGAGAACCCTAAGCAGTTTAATATCAAATACAAAAGTGAGAGTTTAACTAGTGCCTTATATTTTGCTTCACATAAAGAGGCTACTTTTACAGAAAGTGTAATTACAATTGATATTGGCGGTCAAACATCAGATGTTTCAATTTGGCAATCGAGAAAACTTCTTTGGAGAAGCTCGGTTCAAATTGCTGGTAGACACATTTTAATAGACTATTTATCTAAAAATATTGATTTAATTAAGGATATCTCGATTGAAGATAAGATCATTGATGACTCATATCCATTACTTCAGTCTATTCAAAAAGATTTATCTTCAAAAGATATAAGAAATGCCGTTGAGGTCATGGTTAATTCTGAATTATTTGCTAAGGGCATGTCTTCTAGATTTCATATCATTGATGGACAGGACGCTGGCAAAAACTTTAAAACTATTTCAGAATTATCTCTGTGTGGTATTTTGTATTACGTTGGTCAGGTAATAGATAATTTAAAAAATAATAATTTATACAATCCTAAATCATCAAAATCGGTCACCATATGTCTAGGCGGAAAGGCGAGTTTGATTTTTAAAGCTATCTTCCAGGATCCGGAGGATCAAAATGGAATGAAAAAATTATTTGCAGATGCGAGCAATGGTGCCATTTCAGCAGATCAAATTCAGTTAACGTTTTCTGATAGTCCAAAACATGAGGCATCCCACGGTCTGCTTGTTAATGAAAAAGGAATAGCTAATTTAGATACTTCCTCTCAAGATTATAGTCTTCTTATTGGTGAAGATATAGAAATGGGGGGCGAAACTATTGGTTATGATAAAAACATTAATTCTTTAGAAATTGACAAGGAGTGGAGGGCTTTAAATTTGAATAATATCAAAAAGTTCTCAGAGTTATTGAAAAAAAATGCAGAAATTATATTCGAAGTAAACAGAAAAGTTGAAAATACGATCTTAAGTAAAATAAATATGGAGTTGGTAGAGTCCCAAGAAAAATTACAAGAAGAAAAAAAACAGGGCTTAGATCCGTTTGATAAAGAATTAAGGGGCGAAACCTCGCTCATGGAGCCTTGCTTTATTGTAGCTCTTCGAGAGATTATGCTTAAAGCATCAACTAATGAAATTCAAATTACTTCAAAAAGAAATTGATTAATATCCTGAGTTCAAAGTTTTTAAAGACAATAGTATTCTCTCTATTGCTATTTTCGTTTAATGCTTACTCAGAAGAGCCTGCCCCAGATAGGTGTTTTGCTGAATTTTTAAAGGCCATCAATGATGAGGAGATAAAAGGAAAAATAAATGTAAGTTATTTAATTAAAAAAACAAACGAATCTCCTTTAGAATTAAACTATTATGCCAACGATATAGATGGCATACCACGCAAAGATATTTCTAACAGTTTTAAACCCATTACATTTGAGTTTTGTGAGAATATTAAATCGGCAAAACAATTCACTCAGGACTACAAAAAACAAATAAATTTAATTATTAAAGATGATGAAGCTTTTTTTAAGGAAGGTCATTATATTTATAATAACATGGAATGGTTGTTTTCAACCAAACAAAAAGTTTCAACTATTAATGAAATCTTAGATCCAAAACTAGTAAATGCTGAAAAAGATAAAATAGAAGAACCTACAAAAGAAGTAAAAATTGATTTAATTAAATTTGATGAAGCTCTAAATGAGGTAGTTAATGCGATCATAAATTTTCATAAATTATGGGAAGCTAAAATAAATGAAGAAGGTTTTAGATTTGAAGAGTCACCAGAAAAAATAACAGATTTAATTAAACAAGAGTGGATAAAAATCAAGAAAGATGGATGTCGCATAGATGACAACCCAGAAGAAACATTAAAAAAATGTAATGATAAACTAAAAAGAATTAAAAAATTTAAAAATGGAGAATTAAAAAATTTAAAAGATATTCAAACCTTTAATTTCAACTATGTAAAAATTAAAAAATGTTTTAGAGATGGTGAGTTTAATACTGATCTTTGTGAAACCAAAAAAGAAGATTTGCAAAACATAGATCAAAAAATCGAAGATGAACTTAAAGATAATGATGATATTACAACTGATCGAAGAATTAGAATATATCAGGGATTAAAAGTTTTTATTTTTTCTTACGATGATTATGTTGCTGAAGAAATAGACGACTACGTTAACAACAATTTGATACCCAACGGTATAGAAAAGGCTAAAAGAGATATTAATGATGCAAAAAAAGAAGAAAAAGAACGCAAAGATGCAGAAGAGCGAAAAAGAAAAAATAATGAAGAAAAAGAAAGAAAGGAAAATTTTTTAGATAAAATTAGAGAAGATTTAGAGTTTGAGTCTTTTGATATCCCTAACGATATAGAAAAAGAAGTTAGTGAATTTTTGGATTTAGACATTGAAAACATTGATGATTTAAGTGCATTTTCTTCAATCGAAAATGAAATCAATTCTTTAATTGAAAAAATAGAAAACTCGATTAATGAAATTGATACAACAGAGCTTTCAGACAAAAAAGAAAAAAGTCAAAAAATTAAAAACTACGGTGAATATAAAAATTTAAAAGAGGTGAAGAACCTATTGAGTAATATTGATGAAGAAATCCAAAAGAGAAACGACTATAAAGATCAACTAAACTCTTATGTAGTTAAATTACAAAATAAAATAAATTCTTTTGAGAGTAAAAAAGAAAGCCTTCAAATTGAAATGGAAAGAACAAATTTGGAGGAACAATTATCAATTCTGAATGAAGAAAAAAATGCTTTAGAAGAAAGTCTTTCAAAAGAAAAAAAATGGTTTTGGATCTCTTCCTTTTTGATCATTTGTACCGTAGTTATGGGTGGAGTAATAGCTTATGTATGGAATAGACAGTATTCTAAAGCTGATCATACGTTGAGATCGTCTTTCACTGATCAATATAAGTTACTACATGATGAAAATAAGAATTTAAAAAATCAAATAGAATTATTAAAAGCTAAAATTAGCTCAAATAAATCTGCTGATAATATTAATCAAACTGTTCAAAGAACTTTCAAATCAAGATTTGAAGAGGAGATCGAAACTCCTCAAACCAAAATTAATCCTATCACGGAGATGCTTCAAAATTATGAAATTGTCATAAAAAATCCCAATAAAATAGATGATTTTATAAATACTTATAACGTGATTACATTAGACAGGCAAAGTAGAGTATTAACGCAAGGAGAAACTATCTTGGTCAAAGATACCAGAGGTCCCTTAAAAGCAAATTTTTGGCTAGTTTCAATTGATAATCAAAAAATTCTACTTCCGGGACGTACATTAAGCGTTAATGTTTCATCATTAACAGCAGATAACTATAGATATGCCCGTGACCTCCTTAGTGGAATATTTTCATACAGATTGGGCAATGAATTCAAATTAATAAAATATGGTCTGATAGACCATAATGGGGATTTATTTAAGGTCTTAGAAGAGGGAATAATAGAATTGCCACAAAAATAAACTTCGTGACTATCCAGAGATTATTTGAGAAATTTTCATTTTTAAAAAATTACCAGATTTAGGTTATCTTAAAATTAAAATGACTACAAAGGCTGAAAAAGAATTAGTTAAAAATCCTCAAAAGGTTGCTAGGTATATCGACTCTCTTCAAAAAGAAAAACTCGATCTTCAATTAAAATTACAGCGAAGACCCTCTAGTAGGAACTATAAAATAGCTACTGACTACGTAGTCTATCTCTTAAAGAGACTCAACCCTAATAAAAGGAAGACAACTAACCTTAATCAGGAATTCGTTAAATTGTATGAGCTTTACTTTTTTGGAAGCACCCATGAAAAAGCGGTAGAGAGAATAAAAAAAGATTTAAAATGGAAGTTTTTGTGTAAGGCTGATCCGATGTTGAGCCGACTCAAGGCCGTTGACTCCTTTAAAAAGAAATACAACAAACTCATCAGGCAGGGGGGAGGGAAAAAGTAATTTCCCTCCCTGTCTTTTTGGAGACCCATTCTCTATAAGATAGAGGATGGAAAACTTTTTAAGAGAAATTGAGCTCTTTAATTCAATAGCGCTAGTTAGGCAGGTGTTAGATGCCTAAGTTTTATAAGGGAAGTTGGGTGCATTTTGTGCACTTCAATCAATTTCCTAAACAAAGAAAACGTCGAGCTAATCTTCAATTTGGTGGAGGAAGTCAAAGACTTCCTATTGAATATGAGCCACCACGAAAAGAGACTCCAGCAGTAAAAGCACATCGAGAGAGAATGAGACGTTTGTTTAAAGATTATGATGAGTGGCCTGAAGATATTAAAGAAAGTTGGTTAAAAGATGTTGAGTAAAGTATCAGTCGGACAGATAATGGTGAAGGTGCGCTCGGCAAAACAAATACGGGCTAGCAAACAAAACGGCTCCTTGGGACTCGGTCCGGTGACGTCGATGGGCAAGCAACGATCCTGTTTGAATGCCTACCGTCATGGTGGGTATTCAAATAAGTATATTACACTGGGTGAGGATCCAGCAGAGTTTGAGGAGTACCACCAAGCCATGGTTGATCATTGGCAGCCTCGAAATATTCTTGAGAGTGATTTAGTCGAACAATTTATTTTTTGTGCGTGGAAACAACGACGCCTAGCCTCCATGGAAAGTGCTGT
>Ga0181606_10002633_pt1 | contig 15411 bp, 10 predicted proteins | sample 041ome_10_FD_132994 | JGI IMG/M metagenome (GOLD analysis project Ga0181606, IMG submission 132994) | Coastal salt marsh microbial communities from the Groves Creek Marsh, Skidaway Island, Georgia - 041412US metaG (megahit assembly) | ecosystem: Environmental > Aquatic > Marine > Intertidal... | reverse complement strand
CGCATTCGACGCGCGCGCGTCGTCGTCGTCGCCGCATTCGACGCGCGCGTCGTGGACGCGCACACGAGGATGATGATGACGACGACGATGTCCACGGTCGCGCTCGGTGCGCGCGCGATGGCGCGTCGTGGAGGCGTTCGTGCGGTGGCGCATGCGACGACGAGGACGACGATGCTCTGTGGACGACGGAGGACAATGGTGACGACGACGACGGTGGTGGCATCGCGTCGCGGTGACATGATGACGACGAGCGCGAAGAAAGGGTTTTTGTTTAGCGAGGTCGAGGACGTGCGTCAGGGCGGTGGCGCCGATGGCGCAAGGGCGAGTGGGAAGCAGTCGGTGGTGTGGAGCGGGCCGCTCAGCGTGCAAAAGTACCCGGCGCCGTGTTTGCGCGCGAAGAATGCGCCCGTGGAAGTGTTTGACGAGGCGTTGGAGCAATTGTCGAAAGAAATGTTTAAGGTGATGTACGAAACCGTGGGATGTGGGCTCGCCGCGCCACAAGTTGGTGTTAATTATCGCATGATGGTGTACAACGAAGCGGGCGAACCCGGTCGCGGCAAGGAGGTCGTGCTGTGTAATCCTAAGATTGTCAAGTTTTCAAAGGAGAAGGATTTATTTGAAGAAGGGTGCTTGAGCTTTCCGAAGATGTATGCCGATGTCGAGGTACGATGACGTTTGATTTGTTTTACTTTGCGCCCAGTTTTTGTTTTTGCGAGCGCCTAGGGGGGCGAGACGAGACGCGTAGCCGATGAGCGACTAAAACATAAATATACGCTAATCCGAGAGCCTACGGGCGTGCGGAGAAACGTGAGCAACTTACGCGAGGCTATTTGGATGGATTTTTTTTTTCTTTCTTCTTTCCAACGAAACTGACGAAGACGACACTGTTGTTGATTTTGTTTCTTTCGTTGCAGCGGCCGATTGGAGTTCAAATCGAAGCCCAAAGCGTCACCGGTAAGAAGTTCAAGATGACGCTCGAAGGCTTTGAAGCGCGCGTGTTCCAACACGAATACGACCACCTAGACGGCGTTTTGTACCACGATAGAATGACACCGGAAGTGCGCGCTGAAGTACAGAGTTACCTCGATTCCTACGTCGAGGCGTACGAAGGCGACGATAAAGCGCTTTGATTTCGTCGCGTCATCGATCGTTCATTCTTTGTCATTGCAACATACGAAACATTTAGCAAAACAATGACTACTCCATGCGTTTCGCCTAAATCACGCGCGTCGCCCTGTCGTCATCGTTGTCCCGTACTCGCTCGCGTTCGCGTGACCACGAGGGTTTGGCACGATCGCGCCTCGGCGCAAGCTTCACACCGTGACGCCGACATCGCGTAGACGTAGATCGTAGGACGAGAAGAAACACGCACAACTCGCCATGTTGCGTCGTTCGAGCGCGGCCGTGGCGCGTCAAACCGTGCGTGGGGCGACGCAGACGACGACTTCGTCAGCAGCTGTTACAATCTCATCGATCGCGTGCGCGGTGCCGGTGAGCACCGCCATGGCGCGCGCTCACGCCTCGAGGCTCGCGTCTTCATTGACAACCTCCTCCTCGTCGTCTTCGTCCGCGCCGGCAACGCGCGGGTTCGCGTCTTCAGCGGCGAACGGGGCTCAAGCCGTCGTCATCGACGTCGACGACGAGGACATCGCGCGCACGTTACCCGAGTTCCACGCGTGCGCCGGATTAAAAGCGGAGTTTGATTTTGTTCGTAATGAAACGATAGTGAGAGAAGAACCAAAGCCGCCGCGAGGGGCGACGCCATCGAGTGGAGATGCGGCGGTGAAAAGCAAAGTGAAAGACGCTTCCGCGGCGCCAAAAAAACGTTTACTCGTGCGCGGCATCGACAGTGCGCTCGAAGAGGCGATGTCGTCGAACACGACGCGCAGAATTGACGTACGTGGGTCGCGCGGCACCGGTAAGAGCGTGGCGTTGGCGCGGGCGGTGATGAGCGCGCGCGCTCGAGGCGCAGTGGTCGCGTACGTCCCGGATGGACTCGAGCTCACGCGTTTGAGTTATTTTAGTAAGAGCGCGAACGACGCAGGGATGTGGGATACCCCGGATTGTGCCATGCGCTTTTTAAAGCACGTCGCGAATAGCGTGAACGAAAGTGCTTTATCGGCGATTGACGTTCCAGAGATTTCCATGAAGGAGCTTGAGGCAGCGACGACGAAGAAGAAGGCGACCAAGAAAACAAAAGGCAAGGATAGTGAAAGTGATGCGGGCGCGGCCAGTAACGCTTCGAGTAAGGTGGATTTATTCAAATACGCCACGATTGCGTCCACGGAGCCGACATTGGCGATTGATTGTGCGATACACGTGATTCAAGCGCTGACAACGCTTGCCAAGACGAGCGACACCAAAGTCTTCTTCGTCATCGATCAATACAATGCTCTGTATGGACCGTCGGACATGTTCGAAGTCACCGGCCCGCGATCGAAGAAGAATATTCCGGCTCAAAATTTGCGTTTTGTGCGCGCGTTGACGCAAGCTATAGAATCTTCAACGTCGCCAGATGCCAAGCACGTCTCAGTCACCGCAGCGTGCGAAACCATTGGAGTGTCTAACGCCAATACCGCCAAGTCGCGCCCAGACGCCTCGAATTCCGTCGTGACCGTCGTAGATTGTCCGAAGTACTCAATCGATGAAGTTGACGCGATTTTGCGCGAATACAAGCGTGTGGGCTTACTCTACAAGAACATCGACGAGAAAACTGTCGAAGGTATGAAGGCGCTCACAAATGGAAATCCGCGCGAGTTGCAAACCGTCGCATTGACGACGTTGCGTTGAGCCTATATCGTGATATAATTCATTAATACAAAACCTCAGTTGGTACCGCATACGCACACTGCTCCTCACATCATATAACTACAGTCGTCCCAAAGCGTCCCGAGACCTGCGAGCAGTCCGCACACCATGGCGTTGAGTGATCGCGTGACGCTTTGGATTTTAGGGTTCTGCGCATCTGGGACGCTCGTCACACTCACGCTCGCACAAAGCGTGCGCGGAGAACGGGTCCAGCGCGTAAACGCGCTGAACAAAAAGGTTGAATAAGTTTGAAAAGCTCTCGAGTGAGCTTCGCGCTCCGAGATGGATATGCGCGACGTAGGCGATGAGCGCGACGACGTCGACGCGCTCGCCGCCGTCGATGCGCTAATTTCGAACGCTCTGCACGCACTTGGGTCATCTGCGCTCGTGGGCGACGCTGAAACGCGCGAAAGCGCGCGTCGAGTGGGCACGATACGAGGCAGTACGGCGACGTTGGCCAACTGCGCCGTCGGGGCGGGCGTGCTCGCCACCCCGTTCGCGGTTTCGAAATTCGGTACGGTTGGTGGTGGTGCGTTGATCACCTTTACTGCGCTCCTGGCAGCGCTGACGTTGGTTATACTCGTCGATGCGTCGTCAGCGTTGAAATCGACGTCGTATCAAGGCGTGGTGCGGGATGCCTTTGGTCCCAACGCGTCTCGGGGCGTCGCTGCCACGCTCGTGGTGTATCTCTTCGGCTCGTGCGTGGCGTACTTGATTATCATTGGTGATTCCTACGTGCGCGTGATTGATGCCATTGGGTGTGATAACAGTCAGGACGGTTCACGTCCATGGTGGGCGACGCGACAATGCGCCATAGCTGTGGCGGCGATTTTCTTCGTAGCTCCGCTAAGTTTAATGCGCGAGATGCGTCGATTGGCACCCGCGAGTGCGGTGGCGTTGGTTTCTCTGGCGTATACCGCCACGGCGATCGTGTTCAAGGCAATGGAGAAGAGCGACGTCGATGGATCGGCTCGCGCGAAGGCGTGGTCGATATCGTCGGATTCAATTCTCGCAGTACCCATCGTCGTGTTTGCGTTTCAATGTCACATTCAAGTCGTGGCGATTTACGCCGAACTATCTAATGGGGCTAAAGATAGCAATCTGGCAGATGTAGCTGAATTAGATGACGTCGCGTCATCGCTTGAGGATGAGAAACGCACCGAACGATGTCGGTTGCGTCGAATGTACGTCGTCATCGCCCTCGCCGTGGGCGCATGCTTTATCGGCTACCTCTGCGTTGGCGAGTTCGCATACATCGCACACCCTGACGTGACATCGAACGTATTGGATAGTTACGACAAGCGCGACAAAGTGATGATGATGGCGACGATATTCATGGCATGTAGCGCTGTGGCGTCGTTTCCCGTCAATCATCACGCCGCACGCGCGGCGTTGGATGACTTACTGGCCGACGCTTTTGGTTGGGCGCATTGTGCACCCGGGCACGCGCCTGTCATGAGACACGCCTCGCAAACACTCGCATTTGTCGCGCTCACCTCAGTCGTGGCATTTATTGTCACTGATTTGGGCAAGGTGTTTGAGCTCATCGGAGCGACGTGTGGAAGTTTAGTCATGTTTGTCATCCCCGCCGGATTATTGGTGCATCCCAAGCTGCGGCGCCGTGGGAAGACATCGCCACGCGCGAGTGCACTCAATGACGACTTGCGGGACTTAGACGACGTCACGCGAGATTTGCTCAGTTCCGCCATGGGGCTGTTGGGCGATGAACTGAGCGGCGACGAAGAGGACGTCAACGACACAGTAAATGACGCCGGATCTACGGCTATTGGCATCGGCTCGGCTCTAGGTGCGACGGCACTGCTACTCATCGCCGTGTTCGTCGCCACGAGTAACGTGTACGTGCTCTTCTTTCGTCATGTGCGCGAATAAATCAGCTGGCATCTTTCTTTTGTAACAACACATCATTGAAAACAACAAACGTGGTGAGCAATGCGATAACTTTGAAACCTTTTGGTTTTTATTTATGATTCAAATATTTTAGACCCCAAATCATTGACGAGCGCGCTTTGCGGACGGTTGCGCCGCTCCAACCGCGTCGTCGTCATCCTCTTTGGACACCATCACCGCCGCCGCGTGTTGGCCGCCAAAGGATAAATCACTAAAGCACAAACCACCCATGGGCTTGGTGTACTGCATCTTTACAGGTTCGTGCGCGTCTTCTTCGCGATTACCCAAACCAAGTTGAGCGGTGTATTGTGAGCCCCATACATAGACCTCGCCGTCGTCTAAGACTGCGCCGCCGTTGACACCGCCGGCGACAACCTTTGCCGCGCGTCCAGGCAGTGCTTGTACCTTGGTTGGTTCCTCAAGCATTCCATCAGTCGCAGCAGGGACGCCGCTTACGCCGCATCGTCCATCAGTCCAGCGACCGATGGCGATGACGTCGCCGTCAGCGGTGCGGAACAAAGAATGATGCGTCCCGGCGTCGCCGTCGACAATTTTCTTCCCGCTCAAACTTTCGACGAGCTGAGGATAATACGTCACCTGTTCATCGCCGCGCAAGTCTGGATTCGGATCAAATAACCCAAGTTGGTGGCAGTTTGACAATCCCCAGCCATAAACGTCCGAGTGTGATCCGTCAGCGGTGGCACAAATCGCCAACGAATGAAAATCGCCCGCAACGATGGCGGTTATCGCCGGTTCTCCGCCAAAAGCGCTTCCGAGCGCACCGCCACCGTGCTTAGGAAACGTCACTCGCCCGGGCGTCAACAAGCGCTTCTTCAACGCATCACTCGCGCGTTCGTTCTCCTCGGATTCATCCTTGTCGAATCGCCCGAGTCTGCCCTTCTCGCTACATCCCCACGTGTACACGCCACCCGCGACGGTGAGCGCCAACACGTGGTCCACGCCGCTCACAATCGTCTTCACGCGCTCATCTCGCGCGCTTGGAGAATAAATCTTAAACGGAAACATTGTCTTCTCGCAATCGAGCGTGTTCGGGTTGAACGCCCACGCCCCATTCGTCGTACGAAACGATCCCCACGCCCATACGGCGCCGGCGTCCGTCAACGCGCACGCGTGCGAATCCCCCGTACTCACCATAACAACCTTAACATCGAGCGGTAACTCCACCTTACCAGGCTCGTACTCCGCGTCAGGGTCGGCATTTTTATCCACCCTGCGCCCGAGCGCACCGCCATCGTTATTCCCCCAGCTAAAGCACGCGCCGCCTTTCGCGAGCGCGAGCGTATGCATCCCCCCGCTCGCAATCTGCGTTATTTCCGCCGTCGCCATCACCCCTCGATCGACAACCGTCGGACGACGTCGTTCATCAACATCTCCACCTAAACCGAGCTGCGCGCTGTCACCTTGGCCCCAGACAAACGCTTTACCGGCGCGAGCGTCTGATCGCGCGCGCGCCTTGGCGCACTCGCGGTCGACATCCGCGAGCACATCCGCAAATTCCTGCCGAATCTGCCCCGCGTACTTGATGTAGTCTCGACAAGCGCTGAGGAGAAACGCGCACGCGTCCTCGCGCACGCGTCGCTTGGCGTGCGCGAGGAACTGCGCGTTCAACGTGGACATGTGCGCGGCGAAGACATCGGCGCGGGCACTGGTGGCGGTGCGTTTATACCCGAATTCCGGCGCGTTGTCGTCGTCGTCGTCGTCGCTCGGCGCACCCGCGCGGCGTTTCATGATGCTCGCGTCGATTACGCGCGTCGTCGCTCACCCGCGTCGCGTCGGCGTCGTCGTCGTCACGCCTGCGCGTCGCGCTCTCACGCCACTGGTGCGCACGCGCGACATCTGTTTGTCTCGCCTCATCATGCCACCTCCCGCGGCGGAGTGCACCGATGGCGCGTGCGCGCGCAAGAGCGAAATGTTCACCGCCATGCGCGACGCCATGCACGCGGTCGACGGCGCTCGCGCGTCGTCGTCACCGCCGTGTCCGTTAGACATTGATTCGCTCGGGACGAGTTCTTGGGGACTGGTGCGACACTTTTGACGACTTTGCGTCGCGCGCTCGCGACTGACCGTCGACGTGTCGCTCGCGTGCACGAACCAGTTTCATACATTGGCGGCGTATTACCCGGTACGTCACGAAAGCTTGATCGACATCGACGACACCACCGTTCGCGCGTTCGACGCGCGCATTCGACGCGCGCGCTCTGACGCGTTCAACCTCGCGTGTCTTTTCGTCGAATAGGACGCGCCATCGGCGACGCACAAGATTCAAGCTCGACGATTTTTCGACGCTTTAGGAGATTTATACCCGTGTTCAACCTGTCGCGCGGATTTGCGCGCGGACATTGACAGAAATCCACCGCGCGTGGAGTCGCGCGAGGCGTTGTCCCGATGGGTGTGCGAACGTCACAACGAAGTCAACGCGAAGCTCGGGAAACCGCGCGTGAGTTGCGCGATTGATGCTCTCGATAAGCGGTGGCGAAAAGGACCGGGGTATTGCGATGGCGATGGCATGCCTCAACGCGACGATGGCGGTGCATAGCAGAAGAATGTAAAAGTAGTGGAGTCGACGACGGCGGAGACGAAAAAGCGTTTGGCTCGCGTAGACTGTGTAAGACTAGACTTTAGAACGCGCCTCGCGCGCGCGCGCGAGAAAATGTTTCGTAAACTAAAACACACCGTCGCGGATGGGATTAAAGAAGCACACATCGCCGTCGCGTCGTCGTCGGCGTCGTCGGCGTTATCGGTAGTTGACGTGGACGCCGTTCGCGGAGCTCGCGCAGACGTCGACGTCGAGCCACGACTCGTTGCGCACTACGGGTGCGACGCATCCACGAGCGCGGTGACGCACGTGAAGCATCAGGGTATTATACTCCTCACGACTCAGCACGGGGTAAAGGCGATCGGAAGCGCCGGGTTTGAGGCGCTGTTCCCGTGTCGTTCGGGCGTGGGCGCGCGCGCAGAGGCAAAATTTGCCCCAGGCGCGAATCGAATTTATCGCGCCTCCTACGATGACGGCGGCACGCTCGCGTCCTGGGACGCTCGAGATTTGCGTTTACTCTCGTGTAATCACGTCGAACTCGCAGATGGCGCCGACGTGACGTGCGTGACTCCATTAAGAGGTACGGCGTTTACGCTGGCGGGTGACGCTTTGGGCAACGTTTCGGTGCTTCGCGTCGGTTTTGACGCGCAGTCGCAAACGACTCAGGCGAAAGTGCGCCCGGGTTATCGCATCACCGCTCAAGAGGCGTTGCATAGGGTGATTGATACCTCGCGCGCGCGCATGCGCGTCGTGGCGATTGAGCAACAGCCCGGATTAATCAACGAATGCTCGCGCGTGTTAATCGCCTGGGCGGATGGCTCAATGGCGGTCTGGCATTTACACGAGCGAAGATCGGTAGCGGTCACCGCACCGGCGACGAAAAGCGACGTGGGCAATGACGACGATGCCGTGAGCGACGACGATGGCGGCACAACGCTGACGACGACGACGTGCGCGACATGGTTGGACGCGAATACATTTGTGAGCGGCCGATCCGACGGAAGCATCGTCACGCATTCTGTACCGGAATTGATGGGGCGTACGGTGACGCATGAAATCACGCGCGCGCAAGATCTGATTTGGCCCTATAAAATAATCGATTCGTCATACAGCGGGACGGCGTTGATGGGTATTCGAGCGTTGCGGACAGTAGTGAGCGACGACGGCGACGGCGTTCGGCTGACGAGGAACGCTTTGGTGGTTGTCGGTGGTGAGCCGCGAGCAGCACCCGATCCTGTGATTGCGTTGACGCTTGTGCGTGAAAAGCGCGCAGAGTCGTCTTTAGGATATCGCATCGATACCACGCGTGCGAAGGCTTTAGCGTGGTTTGGGCCCGTGATTGACGCCGCGCCGATGTGCGACCGTGACGACGGCGTCGTGGAATGCATCGCCGTATTGAGCGAAGGTGGGCGCGTGCACGTGCATGACGTTCGAGAACAACTCAACCGTGGCGAAAGCGTGCCGCAGTCCCAGCCGCTGCCGCTATCGCCGCCTCACGAAGCACTCTTGTCGCGTCCAATGTTTGCGTTGACGTGCGCGCCGAGCGCGTGCGCGGCGTCTCGCGAAGTCGAATTTATGTTTCGAAGTAATGCGGCGTGTTTGGACATCCCGCGAGCGACTACGGATGCGGCGCACGGTTGGTGTGGTTCGTGTCGATGGCCAGTGTACGGTGGCGGAGGTAGCGATGCAGGTGCCGTCGATGGAGCCGGCGCGCGTGTCATCGTCGGCGCAGGCGGGACGAGCGGTTCTGGACTTTTAGTGTACTTGGATGTCGGCGGACGATTAATCCCAGGCGGGAGCGTGCTTGCAAACGGCGTTCCAATTACATGCGTCCATGTGCACGCTGGAGGTGCGCTCATTGTTGTTGGACGTGCGAACGGCGGCGTTGAGGTGTACGCAATGCGCGCGTACGACATTCGACATCTGAAATCCCGCGAACGCGTCTTCGCTCGACGGCTCGAGGTAGACGCCGCGATATCGGCCGAGGAAGAGCGAGAATTCAATGCTGAAGACACGCGCGCCTTCGTGGATGTTGACTCGGCATCTGCGTGCATGACATCGGTGTATACTCTGATTGGCACGTTTGCACATGAGACGCACGTCAATCGACGCGTAACGAGCGCGCGCTCGAACGCGAGCGCGACGATGGTGGCCATAGGCGACGTAGCAGGCGGCGTGTCAGTCATAGACCTTCATCGCGGCGCGGTGGCATGGAGTGCGCCACCGCCGCCAGCGTCATCAGCGTCGTCGTCTTCGAATTCAAAGATCGACGTTTCACAGGCGTGCGCCGGCGTCGCCGCGTTTGGTTTCGGCTTGCCTCTGCCTGAACGTCCCGACGACGACGTCTTAGCCGTGCTCGACGTCGAAAGTGGTGTGCGTTTCCACGCCTTACGCACGGGTACGCGTATCGGCACGCCCATGCGCCCAAAATCGCCCACCGCGGCGTTATCAATCGCGTTGCTCAAGCTCGATGGTTCGCCCGCGGACGCGTGCTCACCTTCTTCTTCGTCATCTTCGTCGGCTGGTTGGTTCACTCCGCCGGCAGACTTTGCATATTCATTTTTAGCTGCCGAATTCACGGTTGATGACGACGTCGACGATGAAGACAAGGTGTTGTCGACGGATGAAGATGAATCTGATGTTCCGGCGCCGTCGATTCCCAAGCGTACGGCGCTCGTGGCAACCATCGGTGTGAATGCGCTGCGTGTATATTCCGCGTTAGGATGCGCTCGCGGTGAGCGATTTACTTTGCGCAAGATACGTCTCGATGAACCACTGGTGAGCGCGGAGGTGGTGAGAGGCGGTGATTTCGGGCACAGCCGGGACGAATGTTGCGTCGTCGCGCTCACGTCGTACGGTCGGCTCCTAGCGTACGCGTTGCCGTCGTTCGCGCCATTAGGTGCGCCGTTTGGTCCAGTGCCAGCTTTGTCGAATGCGAATTTCACAGCCTTTGCTAACGATGGAACAGGCGTGGTCGTTACCGATGAAGGTGCGACGATTGCGCGATTAGAGACGTTTCCGAGCGATTCGGCTCCGGCGGCGGGACGCGTCATCGATGATGACGTCGCCGCTGCCGCCGAAGCCGCGCGTGTCGCGCGTTTCGCGATGGAAGAAAACAACTGCGAAATAGCAATGGAGACGACGTCGAAACGTGCGTCGACGGTGGGAACACCGTCGGCGACGTCGGCGTCGCCAGCGGGTGGCACACCGTTGAGAAACAGGATGCTCATGCTTCGCGACCGCGCCAAAGTCGCCATTGAAAAGCTCGCCACGGTGACGCCGACAAAGGATGACGCATCCCATAAACACCGCGACGAGCCGACGTACACGACCACGGACCTCGCGCTGTTGTTTGCTGACGTGCAACTCGACGCTCCGTCTCCGCTCGGCAAAATGCAGCCGACGGAATCGAGCGAGCGCGCCGAATTATTCGCGGGATCGTCCTCACGTTCATCGTCAAACGTCGACGTCGCACCCGTCAAACGTTCTGCACACGACATTCGCGCAAAGTACCGCGCGAGCGACGCCGCTGCGTCGTCATCAACTACGGCATCCAGCGTCAGCCAAACCCGCGACCAAATGCTCGAGACTCGCGACAAATTGGTCGAACGCGGCGAGACGTTATCGCGTATTCAAGATAAATCTGCCAATCTCGAGCGCGACGCCGCATCGTTCGCGGACATGTGCGCTGAAATTCGCAAGAAATCCGAACGTTCGTGGCTTTAGCGCGCTGTAATGTTGTAATGTACATGTCGAACTGGTACATGTACATGTACATGTACTTGTACACGTCGACGATGAGGTGCACTGCAAAGCACGAGCCTCCGCAGTCGACGACGCGCGCCGATGCCGCCGACGAACAACTGGCCCAAGTGGGCGAAGAAACGCCACGCGCGCGACTTCACACACACGTCCACGGTGACCACGGAGCTAGGAAAGAAGGAATATCACGGCCGTAAACTCCTCGCGCGCGCCTTTAAAAAGGCGAAAACCTTTGACGAGGGCAAGCTCAAACGACGATTACGCGCACCCGAGGACGCAGACAAGCTCGCCGACGCGCTCAAAGCCACGCGAGGTGTTGATGTCGACGTGTTAGCCGCGCAGTGCGCGCGGGCGTGCGCGAAGCGCGTAGAGGAGAGCGTGCGCCAGGCGCTCGAGGAGGCGACGGCGCGCGCGACGGCTGACGACGCTGAGGCGGCGCCACCCGCATGCGTCACCGAAACCGTCGATCTCGGTGACGGATTCGATAGCAAAGATGTTATTCGTGCGTTATTCGACGATGCCGCGGGTGCACCGGGCGAGCGCGTGGTTGACGGTGAAAATGCTTATGTCGCGGCGGCGAGACGGTTGGCGTCGTCAAGCGCCGTCCGAAGCGAAGTCGACGCCTTACGTGATCGTCTCATGGCTATCGCCGAGCGCATGAATCGCGCGGTCGAAACCAAAAAGAAACGAGACGCGTGGGCGCTCGAAAAAGAAGCGCGCGAGGCGAAGAAGGCGGCTGAGAAGGCGCGAGCTGAGGAGAGAGCAAAGAGGCGAGCGGCAGGCGAAGACGTGTCCTCGAGCGAAGATTCGGACGACGGCGACTCAGACGACGATGCAGACGACGGTAATAATCGAAATAGTAGCGATAGTGACTCGGAGAGTGATTCTGAAATCGATGAATCGGGATATGCGAGTTTGAGCGAAGAAACGTTGGCGGAAATGCGCGCAGCCAAGCGCGAGGCGAAATCGTCAAAAAAGACAACGAAACAGAAGGGTGCCGATAATGACGACGCCGACGAGTTAGATTTGGCGCCCAAGAAGAAAAAGGTCAAAAAGCGCATGGGCCAGAGGAAACGTCGCGAGATTGCTGTGGCGAAGTTTGGCGCCAACGCCGCGCATCTCATCGCCGAACGCGAACGCGAACGCGCGGAGGCGCGCGCCAAGGAGGAGGAAGAACGCAACATGCATCCGTCTTGGCGTGCGAAACGCACGCAGGCGCCTCTCATCGTGCCATCCGCGGGTAAGAAAGTAAAGTTTGATGCCGATGCTGATGATGGTGGTAGTAGTCAAGGGGCGAACAAGTTTGCCAAGCATGGCGTTCAGAAGAAGCGCGACGGGTCGAAGCCGTCGCGACCAAAATCGTACGTCCCCCAAACCGAAGCCGACGGACCATTACATCCGTCTTGGCAAGCGAAACTTAAAGCCGACGCCCAGGCGTGGGGTGGTGGCGTGAAACCTGAAGGTAAAAAAGTCGTCTTTGGCGACGACTGATCTATCAATGTACATCAATGTATTTACTTTTTACTTTACACCGTTTACACAACACGAATTTTTATTCGTCTACGTCTACCGCGCCGTTGCCGCACGCTTCTAAATGTCTAAACAATTTCGTACGACTCGAAAACGTCGCCGCGCACTGTAAACACGTCAATCTCGTCGAGAACTCCGCTTCGTTGCGTCGAATATTGGCGACACTCTCGAGTTGTCTCGGCATGGAAGACGTGCAGGCGCGACACGAAGCATCGTGCGCGTACGGCGACCGCCCGCTAAAGTTAATCAACCCACGTACGCGCTTGGAAAACTCCGCGAGTGGAACTTCTCGCGCACACGTCACGCAACGCGCGTGATTGGGTAACCCACATCGGAATTTAACGACGCATTTCACTGCAAAAATCTCCGCTTCGTCCCGGAGTGTCTCTCGCGGCGACGGCTCATCAAACGCGCACGAATTCAATCCTTCAACCTCCCACGAACGCAAGTTCTCCCGAAGCAATTTCGCCTTATCTTTAGACCCTATGCGAGCATTCGCGGCGTCTAACACCGCGAGCTTTGCCACGACGTCATCGACGCCAACTTCTAAATCATCAAAATCTGCACCCGCCACGCGCTTTATATCCACTCCCGCGCGTTGACAACGCATAAACTGCGCGTGGTCTTCGCCGCCCCATCCCCAGAACGTATTCGGATACCCATTACTTGCAATGTATGCGCGTTCGTCGTACACGGCGACGCCGCCAAAGCACCCGTCGCTAGAGTAACGGCATCCCTTTGCGTCGAGAACCGTCACCGACGCGCCGCCAGCGCCCGCCTTCTTGCGCTCGCTCGCGCCGTAATGCGCGCCGCAGCTCGCGTGAGGCGCCATGTCCACGTCATGACACACGTACGCACACCCGTCGCCGTCCACGTAGTGCTCGCGCGCAATGGTAAACGCCGCATTCAGACACGCGCCTCGGTTGAATCGAGCGCCATCGCTCGCGTGTTCGGCGACGACGACGAGTATCGGGCGCCGCGGGACGCCTTCGAGCGCGGCGAGGGCGTCGAGCAATGTCGCGAGTTGCGCCGTGCGCCCGGTGCCGTCCTCGCGAAACGGCACGAGGATGGCGGCGCCGTATGCGCGGCGAGACATGTCAGAGTGTGACGTTTTGTTTCTTCTATACACACGAATGACGACTTCTAAAGCTGTCCTAGGAGTGACGCGTGTGCTTCACACACCGGTCATTATCGCAGTTCTTTCGCTTCGAACTCTTTGTACGCATTCTTGATGATGTCGAAGACTTTGTCCGCGATGAAGCGTTGGGACGCGTCGCCGCCGGATTGCGACACCTTGTCGGGATGAATAATCACGAGCGCCTTGTGATAGCTCTTCTTGACGCCGCTCGGGGACATGAGCGCTCCCATGGTTGGGTTGACGTAGCGATGACCGTCCCACAGCACTTCGGCGAGGTTGGCGAGAAGCGTGCGAATGTTGTGTTGATTCTTCTTGGCCCATTCGTCGATGTCGGCACCGATGAGATCCTTGAGCATTTGACGTTCGTTTTGTTCTGAACGTATGGTTTGTTCGCGTGCGCGCTTTTCCTTGAGCGCGGTTTCAATGCGCACACGGTTGCGCTCGTGACGCGCCTTGCGCAGCGCGGCTCGTTCGGGAGGCTCGTTCGGATCTATCACCTCCGTGTCCTCTGGAGCGTACGCGAATGTGGCGCTCGTGGACTTCGTGGATGCGACGCGAGACGTAGAATCCATGGTTCCGAATACATCATCCACGACTCCACTCGCGGGCACGTTTGCCGAGCCTTGCGTCGTCGTCGCGCTCGAGTGCTTCACCGTGAACATGGCTTCTATGGGATCGAACGACGAGCTCGCCGCCGGTTTGGCTGCCGGTTTTGTCGCGCTCGCGCCGGCGCTAAAGAAATCATCCAAATCCTCCACCGACGACGCGTTGGACGTTGGTTTCGGCGCCGGCTCTGGTTTCGGCGCTGGCTTTGGTTTCGGCGCCACTATCGGTGGTTCTTTACGCTCAACTACCTTGGGCGCAGGCTTTGGCGCCGAAACCGGCGGCGGCGGCGGCGGCTCGCGAGCCTTGACTGGCGAAGACGCCGGCTTTTTGGATGGCGACGGCGGCGCTTTGGGCTTTACCGACGCGTCTTCCGCGTGCGCCTTCCCGGAAACTTCCGCGGTGAACTTTTCTGTAGTTTTCACCGCCGCCTTAAACAATCGCGTCACGCCTGCTTTCATCGATGCACCCACCTCGGCCACTTTCGCTCGAGCATGCGACGCCGTGTGGCCAAAAAATTCATTCATGTCGGCGTCGGCGTCGTTGAAACTTCCGGACCGCGCGTGCGCCGCCGGGGCTGGAGTTGCGCGCTCAGGCGCCACCTGCGGAGACGACGCGCGAGACGGCGGAGATGGCGCTTTGGCTTCCTTAATGGGCGGCTTCGGCGTCGGAGACGACGGCGAACGTTTCGGCGGCGCCGACGCGCCGATGGACACCTCGCCTAGAATTTCATCCAATTCATCAATCAAGCCCGAATCGCTCGCGTGCGACATCAACGGCGCATGTGTACGCGGCAAAATCTCACTCGCATTCGCCTTCTGATGCACCGGGGGCACGGTTTTCGCCACGCCAGGCGGCGATTGGCTTCGAGACGCGAAATCGGCTAAATCTGCGACGCTCGTCGACGCTGTCGGCGTACTCGAACCACTAAGTAAATCAAACAAGTCCGACCCCGCGCTAGGCACACGTGTCGCACTATTCATACTCGTGCCATTATCGCGTCCACGCTGCGTCGTCATCGACGGCGAGGCTACCCCGCTAAAGAAATCGTCCAAGTCATCCTTCGGCGCCGCCGACGCGTTTTTCAACGTCGTCGTCGTCGTCG
>Ga0181606_10002629_pt1 | contig 15418 bp, 18 predicted proteins | sample 041ome_10_FD_132994 | JGI IMG/M metagenome (GOLD analysis project Ga0181606, IMG submission 132994) | Coastal salt marsh microbial communities from the Groves Creek Marsh, Skidaway Island, Georgia - 041412US metaG (megahit assembly) | ecosystem: Environmental > Aquatic > Marine > Intertidal... | reverse complement strand
TTCCTCAAGTAGATACGGGGAATGCCGGAGTCCTATATCCTTTATATAGCTTCACAAAGGGCGCTACAGTGGATTGGGCAAACATTCCGTTTCTAATTGAAACCGCACAAGAAAATAACCTGGGTATCCTCAAAGAAACCGTGACTCTTCTTGGCGCAAAATTCTATTCAATGAGTAGCGCACAACGGACCAAAATTCATGCTGCCGCAGTGATCGTTAACAATTTCACGAACCATCTGTACACCTTGGCTGAAGACTATTGTCAGGACCACAAGCTTCCTTTTGAAGTGCTGCACGGAATCATGCAACAAGGGCCAAGTAAGGCGATTGAATTAGGAGCCAAACACGCTCAGACAGGACCAGCTATTCGTGGAGATTATGATACCATTGAAAATCATTTGGAATTTATCCGCCAAAAGGAAATTAAAGGATTGTATGAACATTTAAGCACTAGTATTCGCAATAGACATGAATTATAAGGAGCTTTTTATTGATATTACTACCGTAGTACTGGATGTAGATGGGGTATTGACAAATGGAGAAATTTTACTCGTTCCTGATGCTCAACCGGTGCGTAAAATGCATTCCAAAGATGGATATGCCTTGCAACTTGCTATTCGTAACGGCATTAGAGTAGCTATCATTACAGGTGGTTCGTCACCTGAGGTAAAAACCAGGTTGGAAAGCGCTGGAATAAAGGATATTTACTTAGGCGCTTCTAACAAAATAGACGCCTATGATGATCTCAAAATGTGCTACGACCTGAAAGATGAAGAAATACTTTATATGGGGGACGACCTTCCCGACTATGATGTCATGAATCTTGCAAGACTGGCTGCTGCTCCGCAAGATGCTGCTCCGGAAATAAAAGCTATTGCACATTATGTGAGCCCAATAAATGGTGGTGAAGGTTGTGTAAGGGATGTGCTTGAGCAATTGTTAAAAATACAAGGCAAGTGGGGACGCCCCCAAGATAGAACATGGTAACTTTGAGTGTAAGTGATTACACGCTCGTTTGTTAAAAGCTAAGGAAGAAATACAATTAGAAGTAAGGCTTAAAGAAGTCAACACATCTATTAAAGCACTCGAAAGCGCTCATCCAAACCATCCTGCCTTATACCACTTAAAGAGTGAAAAGAAATGGATGGAACAGCGCTTAAAGAAAAGTCTTTGGTATAACCTCGTTTGGAGGTTAACAAAGTATAGAGGTATTTTCCTGATGAGCACACTCGGCATACGTATTTGGTTCGTTACTAGAATTAAAAACAATCCGTTTTACCGAATTCTCATTATCATTTTTGGATCCTTTGTATTGCTTGTGATGATTATCTACCAACTTAGAAAGTTGTTTGGTCTTGACTTTTTTCCAAATTCAGACAGCCCCATTGACGAATGGATTCTTGGAATCTTTGGATTATAAGAGCGGTGAACGTAAAGTATGCGCACTATGAAACTAAATAAACAATTGGTCCTTGGTTCCAAAAGTCCTAGAAGAGCTTCTCTATTGAAAGAAATGGGCTTTGATTTTAAAATTTTAGTTACCCATGCAGATGAAAATGCCCCCATGCATCTTAACGGTGAAGAAACGGCTGTATGGATCTCTGAACAAAAAGCAATGGCGCTGCAACCCAAACTTGGAAATCACGAATTAGGAATCACTTCGGACACTGAGGTTTGGCTCGGTGATAAAAGATATGGTAAGGCCTCCAATAAAGAGTCAGCCGTTCAAATGATTGAATCTCTGAGCGGTAAGACACATCAAGTTATTACTGGTCTTACATTGAGTACAAAAGAGGAAATAACCTCCTACTGTTCTGTAGTGCAAGTCACTTTAGCGAAAATGACGATGGAAGAAATTCATTATTATGTTGACCAATTCAAGCCCTTTGATAAGGCGGGGGCTTACGGTATCCAGGAATGGATAGGTCATACTATGGTGACCTCCATACAAGGAGAATACAATGCGGTTGTGGGCCTGCCCACCACCACACTTTATAAAGCCCTTAAGCAGTTTGAGATTTAAGCAGTTTCAGTAACAGACAAATCAATCATCCAACCGTATTTGTCCTCACTTCGACCCATTCGAATATCGTTCAGAAGACGTTTGATTTCCATGGCTTTTCCGTCCGCAGGAACAGGAATAGAATAATTCGATCCTTGATAACCAATAGTATCAATTTGACTGACCACTGCAGCTGTACCCATTCCGAAAGCCTCTTTGAGGTTACCCTCACGAGCAGCTTTGACAATTTCATCAACGGTAATAGGACGTTCTTGAATGGACCAACCTTGGTCTTTCACAAGCTGTATGATGGAACGACGCGTTACACCTGCTAAAATTCTATCCGTTAAAGGCGGCGTTAAGAAAGTATCACCAACCAATAACATTAAATTCATTGTTCCGCTCTCCTCTATGTACTTATGCTCTTTATGGTCAGTCCAAATAACTTGGTTGTACCCTTGCTCAATGGCTTTTGAGGTAGGATAAAATGACCCACCATAATTTCCAGCTGCCTTTGTAAATCCAATTCCACCACCAGTAGCTCTGGTGAATTCTTGCTCAATTTTTACTTTCACAGTACCATTGTAGTAGGGACCTACAGGTGAAGTAATGATACAAAAGGTGTAATCATCACTTTGACGGGCAGCTATAAATTCAGAGGATGCAAATAAAAACGGACGAATATATAAACTATGGTCCTCTGCATCAGGAACCCAGTCTGAATCTATCTCTAATAACTTCTTTAAGCCTCCCATGAATAATTCCTCTGGAATTTGAGGCATCATTAAGCGCTCTGCACTTTTATTGAGTCTAGCAAAATTATCTAATGGACGAAACATACTAACAGAGCCGTCTTCTTTCCGGTAAGCCTTCATTCCTTCGAATGCGCTTTGGCCATAATGTAAAGCATGTAAACCGTAAGAAAACTCTAATTGCCCGTAAGGACGAATCTCTGCTTCCTGCCATTGCCCATTTTTAAAGTGACAAACGAGCATATGATCCGACATATTTTTTCCAAAAGGAAGGTTTGAAAAATCGATGTTTGATCTGCGGCTCTCTTTGGTCAACTCTATTTTCATCTTCTGCTTTCTTTGAGACGACAAATGTACTAATTTTGGAAGTGTAATTCACCTCGACCGAGTACCAAAGACGAAAGTACTTTGTCGGTATAATAAATATTTCAAATGAAGCATTTTCTTATTGCGAGCCTTTCAACTATCCTACTGATTTCTTGTCAATCTCCTAATTCTGACGAACAAGTTTCTACAGAACCGTTGGCTCAAGAATTTATGAACTTTGGCGACAGCACCTTTTCCATAGATGGAGCTATCAGCGCTGCGTCCATGGTAGAATCCTTTGAAACCAAGGGAGACACAATGTACGGAACAGTAGCAGGAGAAATCACAAAAGTATGTACCGTTAAAGGATGCTGGATGGCAACTGCAATAGATTCCAACAACAACTTATTTGTTGATTACGACTATGAATTTCTTCTTCCAACCAACAGTCAAGGCCAAAATATGGTCATGACAGGATACGCATATTGGGACAGCACTTCTGTGGCTGAACTCCGCCATTATGCGGAAGACAGAGGTGCAACTGAAGAAGAAATTGCAGCGATTACCGAACCTACAGGTGAAGTGAAATTTAAAGCAACAGGAGTAAAAATTGCAGTTCCGTCCGGTGATGAATAAACTAATAGTTTTAACCCTGATAGCCCTATTTGTTGGGGCGTGCTCCTCTGTTGAATCCAAAAAGGAAACCAATTCAACTTGGGAACCAATTATGGACCAACCTAGTGAGCTAGCATCTATAATGCGTTCCCTAAATCAAGAAGCTCTGCTGCGTAAGCAAAACCTTGAAAATGGAGAACTATCAGAGGCAAATTCCAAGCTCATTTTCAAAATGATTACCGCTGAACCTACAGAACCCCATATGGTAGGTCCCGCTTTTGCTCCACATACAGAGGCCTTTATTGCAAGCTACGGTCAATTGAGTACTGCGAAAGATGTTGATGCCCAGATTGACGCTCACAATAATTTGGTCAAAAGTTGTGTTGCATGCCACATGAATTTTTGCCAAGGCCCCATTCCTCGAATTGAGAAACTGTATGTAAACCTATGATTCAACCCAGTTCAAGGAACTTTACAACATCAGCAGATGGTAGCCTGACCATCTGGGTTCCTAAACTGGATGAACATTACCACAGTATTCATGGAGCCTTGACAGAAAGTCAACATGTTTTTATTGATGCTGGCCTTAACGCCATCCAAAAGAAGGAGATTCATCTACTTGAAGTCGGTCTTGGCACTGCGCTAAATGCGAGACTAACATGTGAGCAGCGAAAGGAAAAACAAATTCATTATTTGGCACTCGAAAAATTCCCTTTAAATAAAGAAGAGATTCAAAAAGTACGAGAAACAGGAAGCCATAAAGAGGCCGAAATACTTTCCATTCAACCCGGTCAACCCGTTGAAATAGAACCTGGTTTCACGTTTGAATTAAGTACTATTGACGTGAAAGTCTTCAATAAACCTCAGCCCACTTTTGACTTGGTTTACTTTGATGCTTTTGCGCCCAGCGCCCAGCCAGAGCTTTGGACACAAGAGGTTTTTCAAAGTCTTTTTGATGCAATGAATTTGGGAGGTGCCTTGGTTACTTATTGCGCCAAAGGGAGCGTTAAACGAACGCTCAAGAAAGTGGGGTTCCAAGTAGAAGCCTTGCCCGGCCCACCACGCAAAAGAGAAATGACTCGAGCATGGAAAAGATGATTAAATTCAATGCCAGGTGTTACGCCATTATAAAATCAAAGAATAATCGGGTTCTTGTCTTGAAGGAAAAGTGGCACGGTGTGCATCTCCAAAAGTTTCCTGGTGGCGGGCTCGAATTGGGCGAAGGACTTCTTGATTGTATCAACCGGGAAGTTGAAGAAGAATTCCGCAAGAGCCAAAGGTTAAATTACGTTCACTGCTTCACGCCAACAGATTGTTTTTCCTCCAAATTCAGACCTGAAGAACAATTGCTCTTAAATTATTTCACGAACATTGATGAGGCAGAGGAAGATGCATGGGAACTCATTAATAATGATGAGAATCTTTTGGGAATGCAATGGCTTGAATTGAATAGAGGGAATGCCCAATGGTTCACTTTGGAAAGTGACAAAAATGCGTTCTTGAGCCTTTTAGATTCCTAATCGGCGACTCACGACAGCAAGAAGTTTTGCATAGAGCAACTCAGGTTTCTTTGTTCTCCATTCCAAATGATCTAAATCACCTCCTAGAATAAAATATTGGTCTACACCATAGGCAGATAATTCCTGAACAACATGTTCCCGTAAATTTAAGAATGCCATCCAACCGTTTGATACCTCTTCCAACCACTCTTCGTAATAATCAGTAATGTCTGCGTGAAAATTGAGAATGTTTTCTCCTATCAAAATATACTTATCTATTCCTAGTGGTATCATTTCATCCACCAAATCTCTTTTGAGACGCATAATATCATTATGCACCGCGTCATTCCATTCGCCCAAGAATTCAATGACGCAATACCCGATTACATAATCCACGTAAAGCACTTTAAGAAATAGTGTTTCACATCCTATGGAATCCCATTGTGGATGGATGACGTGATCATATATCCGGTCAGTATAATAGACTTCGCTATTAAAATATCCATGAAATGGACTTTGCGGATCATCACTCGCTATATAAAGATGCCTCCAATTAAAGTAAGGCTCAATGTTGTGCATGCAAAAAAGAGTTATTGTTGAATAACAAAAATCTCTATGTAATGTTATAGGTACATAGCTTAATTCGTCATGGCAGTTTTTACAATTACAGGTGCAACTGGTTCTATTGGTAAAGAGGTCGTAAAAAAACTCTTACGTTCCGGGCACGAAGTTCGTGTGCTCAGCACCCGAAAAGAATTACAATGGAAAGGAGTCTCCATCTTTTATTGGAACCCCGCAGAGGGGGAAATTGATGATTTAGCGCTCAAAGGTTGTGATCATCTCATCCATTTAGCCGGAGCCTCGGTGAGCAATCGATGGACTGCCCAGTATAAAAGAGAAATCAATGATTCAAGGGTTTATACCACAAAAGTTCTAATAGATGCCATGAATCGTTTGGAAAAAGGACCTAAATCTTGTGTAAGCGCAAGTGCAATTGGCTACTATGGCAGTTCATCTTCCAAATTATTTACAGAACACACACCAGCTGCCAATGATTTTCTTGCATCCGTTACTGAAAATTGGGAACGCTACACGAAAATGTTTGAATCACCTTCTAGGCGCAGTGTTCAGTTGCGAATTGGAATTGTATTGGATAAAGACGCTGGGGTTTTAGGCAAACTAGTTCCTTTAGCCAAAGCTGGAGTGGCCTCTCCATTGGGTAGCGGAAAGCAATGGACAAGTTGGATTCACGTGGAAGACCTTGCCAAAATGTTTATTTATTGTGCAATTTCCGATGTGGTCAGCGGCCCTTATAATGCTGTAGCATCTACTCCCTTATCCAACAAATCTTTGACTAAAAAAATCTGTAAGGTTTTAAAAAGACCTATGGTCTTACCTTCAGTCCCTGCATTTGCATTAAAACTAGTATTAGGTGAAATGGCCACTCTTGCCTTAATGAGTCAGAAAGTAAGTAACGCGAAAATCTTAAAGGCTGGGTTCGTCTTTACCCATGAAGAAATTGAACCTGCTTTACAAAACATTTTAAACTAAAAAGCCCCGCGAATGCGGGGCTTTTTTTATAGTCTTTTGCAAAACGTGAGCCTATTACATGGTGTACGTTGCATTCAAATCAAAGTTCAATTCAATGGTATGATCTATTAATTTCTCCTTTAAAGATTCAGCGATTGACGCATCATCTTTATCATGGAATTTCACATCCCATTTCGTTCGGTCTATTCCGAATGTTGGAGCACTGAAACTAACCGCCGATTCATCTACATTAATATTTGCGGGGAATTCAATACTGTGAGTAATACCGCGAATAGTTAGGTTTCCAACCACAATGCTATTTGTAGCGCCCCCCTCTGTTTCCTTGACATTTACAATTTCAAATTGAGCAGTTGGAAAACTATCTACAAAGAAAAAATCCTGTGATTTCAAATGACCTACTAAATAGCCTCTCTTTCCTTCATCTTCAATATCTGTGTTTTCAATGGAATTCATGTCAATAACCACAGAGCCGCCTACAACCTTGCCGTCACTAACTTCAAAAGAACCGTCTGAAATACCAATATTACCAACATGTTCATCATTTACAACAAATTTTTTAAAGCCTCTCCATGCGATTGATGACGTACCCACTTCATAGGTAGTTGATTCTGTAACTTCATTTACTTCTTGAGCATCGCCAGTAGTTACTTCTGTTGCTTTATCTCCAGCGCAACCCACTATTAGTAGAGAAGCAGCTATAAACATTGAAAATTTCTTCATTTTTAATTGTTTTAGTGGTTAGAATATGGGCACAAAAATACCCCAATGAATGTTACAACAACTAAATATTAAAAAAAGTTTACGTGCTGTATATTCTTTTTCGTAATCTGATTGCTAATATGCTAACAACAAGCGTAATAGATCCTGCAAGAACATAAGGATAAGTGAAGTGAAGACCATAAACGGCGCCACCAATTGCCGGCCCCAACACTCTAGCAAGAGAACCAACGCTTTGATTTGTACCAAGGACTTTGCCTTGAGCATCTTCTGGAGCATATGCTGTTAAAAGACTGCTTACAGTGGGCGTTAGCAATGCATTACCGAAAGACAATAGCGTCATTGAAACCAATTCCAAATAAAACCTATCCGTAGGCACAAACGGCATGGAAAAAAGACCAATAGCGACCAATAGAGTGCCAAAAAATAGCAGATTACGTTCGCCAAACCAGGTATTAAAATAACCTATTAACCCGCCTTGAATCACCACAGCTAAAAACCCTATGTACGCAAATGTATACCCTATGTGCAATTCACTTAATCCAAAATGCTCGGACCACAACAAGGTAGATGTGATTTGCATCATACTAAAGCCAAGCACATAAACAAAGTTTATGGTAAACAATGAACTGATTTCTGAGGAAGATCTAAAACGAATAATATCTTTAAATGGATTTGGAAACAGGGCAATCGACTTTGCGCGTTCTTGAAGCGTTTCACCTAAAAAGAAGTAGGCCAAGACCAAATTGATTAAACTCAATCCAGCTGCGAAATAACCTACACCACTTACCCCGTGATATTCATTGATTAAGCCACCAATAGATGGCCCAAAGATGAAACCTAGACCAAAAGCAGCTCCTATAATTCCAAACGCCTTGGTGCGTTCTTCTTTCGGGACAACATCACTAATGTAGGCTTGCGCCACACTGAGGTTTGCCGCTCCAAAACCTTTGAGCATTCTTGTTGCAAACAGCAACCATAGTACAGTGGCATTCGCAAAAAGTACATAGGCCAAGGTCATAATTGCAATGCTTATTAGGATGATAGGCCTTCTGCCGTATCTATCACTTAGACCGCCCCAAAAACTCGCGAAAATGAATTGCATGATACTAAAGCTTGTGCCTAAGAGTCCCACCATTGCATCTGTTGCTCCCAATTCTTTTGCATAGATTGGAAGTATTGGAATGATCAATCCAAAACCCATCAAGTCCATGAATATGGTAAAGAAAAGTACGACTAGGGCCTTATTCCTCATCCTTGGTTGATCTTAGATTCTTCACTGTAATACCTTTGTTAGAGACCTTGTAATTGTGCAATTCTCTAGCACGTAATGTATTTTTAAATACGGTCTTAGCCTCCGTTTCAAATTGATCTAGATTTCTATAACGAGCGCTAAAATGACCTATCATTAAATGCGAAGCTTGAGCTTCCCTGGCAACTGTGGCAGCTTCCACCGCTGTAGCATGCATGGTTTGTTTTGCACGTTCCAACTTATCCTCACAAAAAGTACTTTCATGATAGAGTAAGGTAACTTCTTGGACGTATTTGGCCGTTTCAGGAACATACATGGTATCCGATGCAAACGCATAACTCAACGGCTTTGGCGCATCAAATGTTATTTCATCATTCGGAATTACCGTTCCATCATCAGCTGTCCAATCCTTGCCCTCCTTAATCCAATGGTAATCGCAGATGGGTATATTCAATTCATCTGCACGTTCCTTGTTTAAACCACGTTTTTGTGGCTTCTCTTCAAACTTAAAACCTGTGGTTGCTATACGATGCTTTAATGGAAAGCTTGAAACCGTGTAACTCTCTGTCTCTAAAATAACCTGAGGTACTTTGTGCTGGGTTACAACAAAAGATATAGGATAGCCAGTAAAGGTTCCCGCTGCCCTAAATTGCGTAAGGATAATCTCTTTTAATTTTGGAGGACCATAAATGGTCAATGGGGTGGTTCTGCCGAGTAAATGAAAACTGCTCAATAATCCAACTAGGCCAAAAAAATGATCGCCGTGCAGGTGCGAAATAAAAATGGTATTGATCCTTGAGAATTTGGTCCTGGACCTGCGTAATTGCTTCTGTGCTCCTTCGCCGCAATCAATCAAAAAATAATGCTCCCTCATCTTTAGTAGTTGAGAGGTCGTATAACTATTGGAGGTAGGTGTCGCACTCGCCGCACCTAGAACAACCAACTCGAAACTCATTAAGAATTACCTAGTTTGCGCTTTTCAGCTAATAGATACAGCACGGCCATACGCACTGCCACGCCGTTTTCTACTTGTTCAAGAATAATTGAATGTTCGCTATCTGCAACTTCTGATGTGATTTCCACCCCACGATTAATAGGACCAGGATGCATCACAACGATAGGTTTATCCAGTGCATCTAAATGCTCCATAGTTAAGCCATATTGTGCTCTGTATTCAGCGATAGATGGGAAATACTTCAAATCCTGTCTTTCGTGCTGAACGCGAAGCATATTGGCAACATCACACCATTCTATTGCTGTCTGCAGATTATGTTCCACGCGAACGCCAAGTGTATGCATGAATTTTGGAATCAAGGTAGTTGGACCACATACCATGACTTCTGCACCCATTTTCTTTAACAGCAGCACGTTAGACAAGGCTACTCGACTATGAACAATATCTCCTACAATTGCAATTTTAACTCCTTGTAAAGTCCCCAATTTTTCGCGAATAGAGAACGCATCTAACAAGGCCTGAGTTGGATGCTCGTGCGCACCATCACCCGCATTAATAATGGATGCATCCACATGCTGACTTAAAAATTCTCCTGCTCCCGGATTTGGGTGACGCATAACCACCATATCCACTTTCATGGATAGGATATTGTTTACCGTATCAACTAGAGTTTCCCCTTTTTTGACAGAGGATGAACCCGCAGAAAAATTAACTACGTCTGCACTCAAACGTTTTTCTGCTAATTCAAAAGACAGACGTGTGCGCGTACTGTTTTCAAAAAACAAATTCGCTATCGTAATATCACGCAGCGTGGGAACTTTCTTTATGGGTCGATTCAAGACTTCCTTAAATTCCTTGGCAGTGTCTAGAATAAGTTGAATATCCTCAGCATCGAGGTGTTTGATACCCAACAAATGGTTCACTGATAACTCGCTCATGAATTTGGTTCCGTTAGTAATACAGCATCTCGACCATTAATTTCTTCCCAGAGTACCTCAACACGTTGTGATTCTATAGAATCAACTTGTCTTCCCTTGTAATCGGGTTGAATAGGTAAATCACGGGAAAACCTGCGGTCAATTAAAGTTAGTAACTCCATTTTAGAGGGGCGACCAAAGCTTAGAATAGCATCCATGGCAGCACGAACGCTTCTTCCCGTATACAAGACGTCATCAATGAAAACTACTTTTTGATCCTCCACTAGAAAATCAATTTTGGTTTTATTCGGTTGTAAATGGCCTTCTCTTCTTCTGAAATCATCTCTGTAGAATGTAATATCCAATAATCCCGTACGGATACCTTCTACTTTGTATTCATTCTCTAAGAGTTGAACGATTCTTTGAAGTACCTGTGCACCTCTTGGCTGAAGCCCAATGAGAATAGAATTTGAAAAATCACCATGATTCTCAATTAGCTTACAACACAACCTATTTAAGGCAATGTTTAGCTCCCTTGAGTCTATGATTTCTCTTTTGCTCATGCAGCAAATTTACTGATTAATATGAAGCGAAGAGTTCATCAAAATTTAACCCCGAAAAATTACCACTACTCATCATCACAACAGCATTATTTTCGCCTGTGTTCCGCAAGGCTTCCTGTAACTCTTTTTGGTCATTAAACACCCTAACTCCTTCACCAAAGGCTGAACGAACATCTTCGCTACTGAGCGCAGGTAATTTTTTGTGTGCAACTGCTTGAGGCGAATAATACACCCACTTTTCTTCCGCAGGTGCCAACACGCCGTCATAAAGGGGTAAAAAATCAGGATTCAAGCTACTGAACGTATGCAATTCTAATACCGCCCTAACCCTACCGTATTGTTCTGCCAATGCGGCAACGGCTGCTTTTACTTTTGAAGGTGCATGTGCAAAATCTCTAAATACAGGAACATGTTGTCCTCCAATGCGTTCCATTCTATTTTGGGCACCTTTAAAACTGGAGATAGCATCATAAAACTCATCTTCTTGAAGTCCCATTTCTAGGCATATCCAACGGGCTGCCTCTAGATTGCTTAGGTTGTGCTTTCCAAATATTTGAAGCGGCATATTACCCTCCAATGTTTCAATAAATGTGGTCCCCTCCTCAATGAAGTGGGTGGGTATGGAATAGGGGAAACGCTTTACAGGAGCATCACTACTTTCAACCAATTCTTTGAGAACTTCATCGTCTTGGTTATATATCAAGGCTCCACCAGGCTCAATGGTATCTACGTACATTTTAAATTGTTCCACGTAAGAATCAAATGTTGGAAACACATTGATATGATCCCATGCAATTCCTGTGATGACCGTAATATTTGGCCGGTAAAGATGAAATTTTGGTCTTAAATCTATTGGTGAACTCAGGTACTCATCGCCTTCCATTACCATAAATTCCGAACCACTTTCCAGCTCTACCATGCAGTCAAAGCCTTCTAGCTGTGCACCCACCATGTAATTGGTAGATCGATCCGCATGTTGCATGGCATGAAGCACCATTGCAGTTGTTGTTGTCTTTCCGTGCGAACCAGCAATGACTACTCGTGTCATATCCTTACTTACCTCGTATAAAAATTCAGGATAGCTGAAGATGTTTATACCTAGCTCCTGTCCGCGAACAAGCTCGGGATTATCCTTCCTAGCATGCATTCCTAGAATAATCGCATCCAATTCTTTGACTATATGACTTGCTTGCCATCCTTCCTTTTCCGGTAACAACCCCTTGTCTTTAAGCCTGGAATAAGAAGGCTCAAAAATCTGATCGTCCGAACCTGTAACTGTATGGCCAGAATTATGAAGCGCAATGGCCAGATTATGCATTGCAGAACCACCAATAGCAATAAAATGTATTCTCATTTATTATTCAAAATAAAGATTCCCAAAGCGTATGCGAGAACCACGTAAAGACAACAAAACAGCACCGTCATAACCGTCATTTGCCGAACGTGAATACTTGGGAGTTACTCGGAATTTTTCCCGCTTATTCCTGTTCAATACCGTATACGTCATTTGCGCATCATGAGATAAACTTACCATCACAAGCGTACCGTTCTTTGCATTGGTTACCGGCCGTAACGATTTTTTACCCCAACGTTTAGCATTTTTCTTATGGTCATTATACACAAAATGTAATCCATCATCATTTACAGTGAAGGTATACCCCAAGTATAAACCGCCATCATTTACAGAGGTTTGCCGCTTAGGTATATGTGCATACCAATCCACCTCTCCTTCTTTATCAATACTAAGAACAATGATGTCATTGTAATGATAATAATAGGTTGTTGTAGTCGCTCCTCTGCCGGTTTGTTGAGTGACAATGCGAACCTCATAATCTTCTGCAATTGCATATACTCCCCCATCCGGTCTAGGTAAAAATTGTCTGAATACAAAGTCACGTCGTATTCCGCGTCCTCTTCTTGCACGGAATCGATTAAACTGAGAAATAAAACCCTCAGAAAACGGATCCATGTTTGAACTAACTAATTCGCCTGTTTTTTGATTTAGTGAAATATAAAAAGCTCCATTCATATCGGACATATTCCTATTCCCATAAAAACCAGAAACGGCCATCTCATCTCCCTTCAAATCACAATCAATACCTACAGACTGTACAGCAACATTTTCAAGACCAAGGTTAAATTCTGTAATTTGATTTTCCACTCCAGAACCTATTCTCAATAGTTTGTACTCAATATTTTTTCCCGTCGTTCGTGCGATCCCGAATCTATCATCAAAAGCGCTTAGGACAAAAACATCTCCTGAATTGGTTAAATCAAAAACAAGAACATTAAAATTTCTATCCGCATAGGTCAACTCTATATCTGCATTCCATAGTTCTTCAACATTTTTGGAATATACCCGAATGTAAAAATTCTCACTACCGCCGCGCTGATCTGGAGGCGCTGTAAAGACGGCAAACTTGGAACCATCGTGCGACGCACGAATTGCAAAATCACCGTCATAACGTCTTCTAGAATCAAAGGTTTCAATCAATTTAGGCTCACTTAGATTTGCCAATGTATCCAACGTTCTCACCAAGAGGTATTTTTCGTCAGTCTGTGGATGATAACTTTCATAAAACAAGAACTGTATATCACCAAGCATAAGTCCTTGCTTGAACACGACTTTTCTACCGTTCCACTCCCAGCGTGGGTTTTTCAACAACCATTCTTCGCTTAAATCAAAGCGATTATAATAGGCGAAGTATTCATCTCGCGCACTAGAGAGTACTGAATTAGACCCTTTTCTATAGGTGAAAAAACCAGATTCGCCTGCCTGCAGAATTCTATCAAATTTTGCGTTTCTAATATTGTATTCAGGACTCCATTCAACAATGGGATATGAACCTTGGCTATATGCATTTGTTAGGCAAATAATCAATGCAAAGGCTATAAGCCAGCGGTGCTTTTTGAGCTTCATAAATTTCAGTAAAGTTTTTGTACATTGATGAAGATACACCTACCTAACGAATTAATTAAATGAATATGAATAGATTTCTGTTTGCATTAACTTTTCTCGGACTAATTAGCATTGAGGCCAACGCCCAAGCAGTTATTGTCAGAAAAAGACAACTCAATGCAGGCTCGGGGACAAACCCATCTGTTCGTTACAGCCCCTCGTCTTCTTCATCGAATATGGGAAACATGTACTACAGCAGGTACCATCATGCAATCAAGATTAGCCCAGCAGCTTTGGTTGCTGGTGACATACCCATATCCTACGAACATAAAGTAAGTGACTACATCACTGTAGAAGCCGGATTAGGTATAACAACATATAATGTGACTGAGGATTTAATTCGTGGATACAGTATTCGTGGCGACGGCGAAACGGTAAGCAAAGTCAGTTACTCTACGCTTTTCAATACTAAGTTTTTTCCAGAGGGCAACTCATTTCAAGACGGCTATTACATTGCCTTCAATTTGAACCTCAGAAATTATGCGCAAGATTTCACAACACTAGATAATTTTGGCACAGATACCACGGTAAATGAGTTTTTCAGATGGGCCGATATTGGTTTTACTACAGGCCTGCAAAGTAGACCTTCGGAAAAGATGATTATTGATTGGTACATTGGGGCAGGAATTAGACAGAAAAACAGGTCTACCACCGACTATGAACAAGTGTTTGACCCTGTAAGTGGCATCTACGAGGGCGTATACATACTCCAAGAAAAAACATCTGTAGCCCCTGCGTTATTGGGAGGTGTAAAAATCAGCCTGCTGTTCAGGTAATCAATTTACACGAATAGAAAAAGATGAAATAACTTGGTCACTGACCAATTCTGCAGTGGCGTAAGAACTTACTGTAGTATGGGTAAATCCATTATTCTCTAAAGAAACGGCATCAAAAAGTTGGTCTAAATCCAATTCAATGACCACATGATCGCCTGGTTTAATTTGCTCATTAAAGCTAGCCATACGGTATAAGTCATCTGTACCCGTATGCCAGATAATTGAATTATTGGAACCCGCATTGCTCAAATCACCTGAATCATTGAATCGTCCTTCTACTTTCAGAAATCTGTATTTAGAGGCCCAGGTCCAGTACATGGCAAATGCACTGCTGAGCGGATGGCTGGTTTCAAAGACCGTAGGATCCATATTATTCAACTGAGACGGAACTCCAAGACCAAAACTTAGTTGATCATTAGACTTATCTACCGGCAAGGTATAATTACTAAACAAACTGTCGTTAGGGTCTACAAATAGCACTTCACTAAGCAATTGATCTCCCAAGTAAAGTTCGGATACATAGAAATGAAATAGGTCCAAGGCAATTGCAGTAT
>Ga0181606_10002627_pt1 | contig 15423 bp, 8 predicted proteins | sample 041ome_10_FD_132994 | JGI IMG/M metagenome (GOLD analysis project Ga0181606, IMG submission 132994) | Coastal salt marsh microbial communities from the Groves Creek Marsh, Skidaway Island, Georgia - 041412US metaG (megahit assembly) | ecosystem: Environmental > Aquatic > Marine > Intertidal zone... | reverse complement strand
TCTCTCTCTCTCTCTCTCTTTCGTTTCTTGGAAAAACAAAAACAGGAGTTCGCGCAATTCTTTCCGACGTTGCCGAAGGACTACCATCTCCCTCTGTACGATTTATACTCGCAACTTTTATCGTCCATAAAAGAAAAATCGAGGGAAGAATTCGAGCAAATTTTAAAGGAGGAGTCTTTGGAAATCAAGCTGAAAGCGATCGACGACGCGTGCGCGGCGCGAGGGATCGACATGAAGATGAGGGTGAATTCGATCGAGACGATGGCGGAGGATATGGTGTCGAGAGTGGTGCCACCGGAGGAAGCGGCTAGGGCGGCGAGAGCGGATGCGAAGAGAAGAGAGTTGATTTTGTTGGAGGAGGAGTGCGAGAAGGAACGCGCGGTGGAGGAGGAACATTTACGGGTTTTAGAGGAGAAGAGAAGAGAGGTACAAATGGCCGCCGGGAGAGTTGGGAGAGCGCAAAACGAGTTGGAAGAGGTGAGAGACGCGAGTTTGCAGTGGGCGGGGAGGCAGGCGTACGTGAGTCGATGAGATTTTTTTTGTTTAGAACGGGACGCTCGCGTTCCGCCTCGTCTCGCGTCGTGGCTTTTGTTGTATACTACTAGAAAAGAAGATTTGATTAGCTGTTAAGATACTAAATATCATACTATTTATACTACACACTACCTTAAAAGCTAAAACTATGCGCTGCTACTTTAATAATCTTAAAAAAGGATGTTTGTGTTATCGAGTCCTGCCGCTTTTCGGTGGGAGACTTTCTTTGAAGCACCGCTCGTAAGTTTCTGCGAGCGTTTCGTCTTTGATGAGTTTCGGTTTCTTTTTGCTTCCTTCCTCTTCCTCTTCCTCTTCTTCCCCGTCTAATTCGCTGGAACCGTTGAGTATAGTGGTGCCTTGGATGGACGTGTCGTCCTCGGAACTTCGAGTCGCCGTGCCGATTTTGTTGAGAGGTGGTTCCGATTGGTCTGGCGTCACCTCGTCCGAGTGTTGTCGTCCGCCTGCGGCGTCTGCGGCGTTCCGGTGGCGTAAAATCGTTTCTTGAGATTCCAAACTTTCTCGCGCTTCTCGCCCTTTTTGCTCTCGTATACGTTGGTGCAGATCCAGTTTCCCCAAACGATTTTCAATCGTTAACGTGTTGATGTCATCACTACCATCACCGTTATCTTCATTATCTTCTTCTGCGATTGTGGCGACTGAAATGATCGACGTGCTCTCTTTCTCTCTCTTCTTTTTCCCGGTTGCGATGGCATCCAAGGCGGCTCGCGTTTCGAGACCGTAATCGATAACGTCGAGAGCGCCGCTCGATTTTCGAGGACGCGTGATGCATTCCGCAATGCTGACAAACGCGCGAGGATCTTCATAAAATGGTGGTAATTTCGAACACATGAGTTGATGCTCTATCTGGCGCAGTTTCTTGTCTTTCAATGTTTCGCGAGAAGCGCTAGCATCAAAACCGCTGCTGCTGCTGTCATCATCGTTGGAGGACGATAAAGCCGCTTTCGTGAACTCGCTGCATGCCCGCCTAGCCACTTGCGCTAAATTTGCATCTTTTTTTGCGCGTTTGATCCACTGCTTCTTTACGCACCGCTCGCGAAAATACGCCACTTCGAGGTTCGCGGTTAAAGGTTTCATGAGATTCGCGATTTTCACTTCGACGTGTTTACGCACCGGCGATATAAACGTTCTCATAAAGAATCTCTCGGCATGCGAACGCACGGTTATCATGGCTTCAGAAGCAATCATCGTGATAATTTCAGCATATTTCTCAGAAAGCGACATGCGAAGCGTGTCTGCGTAATCGTCTTCTTCGCTCATCGCGCTGAAAGTTTCATCCACGTACGACATGAAAAGTTCGTCGTAGACGTTGAGAAGGTGATTAGCAGCATCCAGAAAAGACTCGCGCAGTTGCTTTTCGAGTTCCAAACTTATTGATCCGTTCGCGACTGTAACCGGAAAGAAATTTTTGGGAAGCTGAAAGAATTTTTGAGCGTCCAAAGACGAAGGAGAACGGGTTTGGGTATCTCGTCTGTTCTCATTCGTCGATATTACCGAAACCTTCACGATAGCTTCGCGAACTTTCGAACGCACGATAGTTTCCAAAGGCGTGTTCATCCCTGCTTCTCTTTGGCGCTCTTTCTCCTCTACGATCTCCTCTGGAGTCATATTTATCATGCGCTCGGTTTGAACCCAACCGGTTAAATCGTCGTCGTTTTCACCTCCCCCGTAATCTGCCGTGCGAGCGACTTGGAATAATTCTCGCAGCGCCGCCGCGGATGCCTGGTCTCGGAAAGATGCCACAGATGCGGACCGCACTTCTCCTTCTCCACATTCTTCATCGTTGGGATAGTTCCATCTTCGAAGCCATAACTCAACGGCAGATTTTGCCGCTTTCTTCGACCACTCGCTTATCTTTTGCGATTGACAGAGAATTGCACGCGCGGCATCTCTGGAAGTTTTCGAGAGCGTTTTCTTATCCGACTCGTATAAATCACCATAATCTTTCGTCTTTCTCAGCGGCAAATCTTGCAATTTCTCGACAAAGTAGTCAAAAACGCACTCCAATTCGAAAGACGGTTCCGCGTGTACGTATTTCTGAAACACGCTGACGATTTCATCGCACGCTTTAATCGCCACGAGACTCGCTACGCGGGACGCTTCTGTGCCGCACTGAGCCGCGACGTCTTCTGCATCCTCGCCAAAGCATTCATTCACGGCAATCTGCAAAGCTCTAGCTTCACTATCCGGGCAATCATGAATGTAGGCGATTGGTGACGCTTTTTTCACGAAGTAGTCGAGTACTTTTGCTGCCAAATCGAGGGTAAACGCGGCGCGCTTTACCGCATTCTTGGGCAGAAATTCCAACAAAGCGCGATCGATTCGAGCAAATCCACAAATTTCGTCGACGAAGGCGTCGATTTTGTCGTTGTAACTCCTCGCGTTGCTGCCTTCCACTTCTTCAAAAGTTTCATCCATCAACTCCTCCCGCAGGGTTTGTACCCAAGATATGCTCAAAGGCACGAACGTCCACGATTGATGCAAAGCTGCTCTTCCTTCCGGCGGACGAAATCGAGCGCCCAATTCCATCGCCGTTTGTAAATCGTCGTCCCCTCCGTCGCGTCGTTTACTTCGATCAAAAGTAGCCTTCAAGGCCTTGGCAAACTCGCTCATCTCTGGTGGCGAACCTCGCGTTTGCGTGATTTCATCCAAAAGTTCATAAAAACGTTCATTCGCGACGATTTCCGCGTTGTCCCTGTGGACTTCGGAAATCGCAGCCTTCGCCGCGAGACCAGTTGGCGGCCTCGCTTGTAAGCGCTTCTTTTCCTCCGTGTCTTCTTCGAATTCACTTTGCGCAGGCGCTTCGAGTATTGTAGGTAACGATCGTTTCAGAGCGTCTTTGATCATGACACGATAATCGTATTTCTCTTCATCATCGTCAAACATTACGGTATCTTCGTCGTCCTCGTTGGTAATCTTGCCTTCCTGGCTTTCGCAATCCATCGCAGTGCCAGACGATCGTCCGCCCGAGCTATCGTCGCTTCCAAATGCTATTTTGTTTAAACCTTCAATTTTATTCACAGCCTTACGCCACACCGTGTCTAAACCGTCAAAACATCTATCCCCTTGCATGACCGAGACGATTTTAAATCGTTCGGGATCCTCGGTGAACTTCCTTAAAAATTCGCTCTTCTTCAGAGCTTTTCTGACATCTTCCGGTAATCTCCTCGCATCGGCGACGATAAATACGACATCCGCGTTAGACAGCTCTTTTCTCAACTGCTGCATTCGCGCCGGATCAGCCTCACCGGCACCAGGTGCATCTACAAATGTTAGTCCGCGGTAAATGGGATTGACGCACGGTAACGTAATCGTACAATCTCGAACGCATCCCCAGCATCCGTGCGTGGTTTCCTCCCGCAAAGTCGTTCGAAGCATTTTCACGCTCGCCTCAAAATACGCCATCGTTTGTTTTGACGTCTCTAAAGTTCTGTGCGGAACAAACGTTACGCTCGCGCCGAGCCTATCGATCAATATTTTAGGGATGGTTACGTTTTCAAGCTCAACGTCGTTCAAATTCGCCGCGTACGGTTCGTGTCCCGTCATTGCGCACGCCGACGCCGCCTCCGCGTTTAATGAACCGGTGGAGTAATCTATGCACGCGTCGTAATACGCGGCCTCGTGTCTCCTGTTCTCCTCTTCCTCTTCGCTCAACTTTCTATCGTAGAAATACGTGTCGTACTTCTTCTCCCATTCGTCCTTCTTCTTGATCTTCTTCTTCATCTCTAAAATCTGTCGCAACCGCCGAACTCTCTCGTACACGAACCGACTCGAGTGGTACCGAATCTCCAACTTGAAGCAATCGCCTAGAGTTGCCGCGCACGACACCGATGTCGTATCGCCAATGTCGCCCTCACAGAGCAAAAAATCGTGTTTCTCGTGCTCCTCGCCGACTTCCTTGGGTGTCATCTTCTTTTCGATTTCCTCTTCGTCTTCGCACACTGGAATCTTCGCCGCGTATTTTTTCGTCTCCTCCGATTTCTTCCTTCTCTCTTCCTTTTCTATTTCTATTTGTCTCCTTCGTTCTCTTTCTATCGTGTCTAATTCTTCTTCGTTTTCGGTGTTGCCGCACCGAAGCTCTATCGACGCTTGCTCTTTAGCTTTTCTCACCGACTCCTCCAACGTCTCCACGTTCCTCGCCGCTTCGTATTCAATCTTATGCACTTTAAATCTCTCGTACCTCATATAGTTTTCTAAATCATCTTGACGATCCACCATGAAACTCGGCGCTTCCTCGTCGGAGTCATTCAGCGGGACAGAGGACGTTCCAATCACATCTTGCGCAACGTCTAGTACCATGGCGTCGATGTCATCCTCGAAGCCTTTCTTCTTTCCCGGTGACTGGAGTATCGGCGGCAGCTCATCGTCTTCCTCTTCTTCTTCTTCCTCTCGCGCCGTTTCGTACCCGCTCATTTTCTCATCCTCGTCTTCATTTTCGTCGCTGTCGTCGTCGTCGTCGTCGTCGTCGTTCTCATCTTTCTCCACTTTACCTCTCTTCGGCACGCACGCTCGCCTCAACAGCGAATTCACCACGTGCGACTTCCCAACGCCGCTCCTCCCGAGAAACACGCACCGCAGTTGCATCACTTCATTCGACCGCGACGGCGATGCCGAATCCACGCGATGACGACCCTCATTGCTCTCCCCTCGACCACTAAAACCAACGCGTTTCGTGTTCGCGTTCGCGCACTTCACTAACTCTTTCGCGCACGCATCCAGCGCGTTCGCCGTCGTCGCGCACAGGGACGATTTCACTCTAAAATCAATCGATTGCGCTTCCACGCTTTTCTCGATTCCTCCATAACCAGCATTACGATTGTTGTTACTGTTACCGCTCCCGTTGTTCCATTCGAAATCGTTGTGCGTCCGAATCGCATCTCTCGCCCGCTCGATTTTCGGAAGCACGGATTTCTGCGTTTTGAAAAGTAAAAGAGAATTGGGAGGGTCAGCGTTCCAACAAACGAACACTCTCAGAGAGAGAGAGAGAGACACAGAAAGCGAGCGCACGCACGAAGAGAAAAAGCAAATCGCGCGCGTGCCTGCGGTAAAAATTTTTGCTCGCGTACCTCTAAAACGCGAAGCAAATGTTCCGCGGAAGAGGCAGACGAATCGGACGAACGCGAAAGCGAAAACCGTTCGTCGCCGTTCTTCTTCTTCAAATTCTTCTCTCGTCTCGTGTTTCTTCTTCTTCTCGCCCCCATTGAATGCAAATACGCGCGAGAAAAAGAGTCTCGCTCTCAGCGCGTGGTGAGTGAGGATACTAATACTCGATGATGGTTGCGATCATTTTTTTTAGCGTTCATCCGTCGGATTGGAGCGTAGTTTTGATTGTTTTCTACGCGCGCATTTATGACTCAACTTTTTTTTAATAACGAGAAGAGAATCCAATTCTTCAGATTCAACCACGCGCGCATAGATATACACGCACATCTATAAAGCTTATAGAGAGAGAGAGAGAGAAAGAGAGCAACGCCTGCGACAAAGAGAAAGAATGGTGGAAATAGAAGAGATGCCACGCGAGGAAGAAGAAGAAGAAGAAACAGAAAACGAAGAAGAACGCGACGCGCACGCGAAAGCGTCCGATCTGAAAGCGAATGGAAACGAAAAGTTTGCCTCGATGGCGTTCGAGGAAGCGCTGCGATTGTACGACGATGGGGTGGCGGAACTTTCATCGAAGATGTCCTCGAAGGAGAGAGAGAGGGAGACTCGATCTCGTTCTTGTTCTTGTTCTTCTTCGGACGAAGATACCGATGATGATGATGACGACGACGCTTCGGAAAAGGACGAAGAAGATGGTTCGAGAAGAAGAGTTACGAAAACGAAAAGAAGCGCGAAAGGCAGCGAAACAACGAAGAAACCAGAAGAAGAAAAACAACCGCCGACGAAAACAGAGATGCTCCTGGCGACGTTACACGCCAACGCCGGGGCGTGCTTGATGAAACTCGAGCGTTTTGAAGAGTGCGTTCGCAGATGTTCCAAGGCGATTGCTTTACATCCTTCGTACGGGAAAGCGCTCGCGAGGCGAGCGCAGGCGTACGAAAAGTTGGACGATATCGAGAGAGCGTTTGAGGATTACGAGAAAGCGGTGGTGATCGAGGAGAAGGAGAACGGAGAGAGTGCGGATGCGAGGAGAAGGATGAGAAAGTCCGCCTACAGGGAGAAGGTGAACGCGTTGAAACCGAAAGTAGAGGCGAAGAGAGAGGAGACGAAGAAGGAGATGTTCAAGCAGTTGAGATCGTTGGGCGATATGGTTCTCGGGAACTTCGGTTTGAGTTGCGATAACTTCAAAGCGGAAAAGGACGAGAAGACGGGAGGGTTTTCGCTGAAGTTCGTGCAAGAGAAAGGAGACAAGACGAAGACTAGGGTTATCGACGAGAATACGAACGCGAGCGCCACCGCTGCTGCTGCAAAGTAGATAGAAAAACATTTTACATAAATCACACATAGAAAATACACGTTTCGCGCGCGCGGCTAATTTTCGCTACTGCTATCGCTACCGCTACTACCACTACTACTACTATCCGGCAAACTCATCAAACTCCTGCACCTCTTCTCGAACGCTTGTATTTGCGTGTTCGCCACGTCTTCGAAGAACACGCTCAGTGCCGCCGCGTGCGCCGAACTCTTCACTTTAAACGCAATCTCAAAGTCCACCACCGTGGAGACGTTTCTCTTTCGCTTCGTATTTTTCTTCTCCTTTTCGTTCTCTTCGTTGCTATCGTCTTCGTCTTCGTCTTCCTCGTCTTCCTCCAACTCTCGAAACCTCCAAACCGTTTTCATCTTTTCGAAGAGCGCCCCGCCGCCGTCTTCCTCGTTCGACTTATCTTCCGCCGTGACTTTCCTCGGCCTCTCCAACGTCACGCGCGACGTGTACCTTTCGTTGAACACTTTGAATCCAATCTCCAGTTCCGCCTCGAATCGGTCTTTATCGATCTCATTCGTCACTTTCGACCGTCTGCAAAACGGTAAGAACTCGTGATATTTATTCACGTCCGCGACAATCTCGAATAACTGCGACGGCGTCACGTCTCGGACTATTTTCCGAGACGCGAAACTCCTGCGGTGCGTGCTGTCGTTGCGTTTCGTCGAAGAAGCATTTTCGTCGTCGTCGTCGTCGTCTTTTTTGTCGCCAAAGAACGCGTCTTTCGCGGCTGAGAATATCGTTCTGCTTCTTCTTCTCGCCGAAAAGTCTCCACCAGTTGTTGTTGTTGTCGTTGTTCTTCCGAAAAACAGCGACGGTGACCACGGCACCGACGAAGACGACGACGATTTCGTCAGTCTCGACGCAGCCGTTCTCATCTTTCTTCTCTGTGTGTCGTCGTCGTCGGCTTCCCTAATAACTGAGGGACATCAATCGCTTTCTTTTTGAAAAAAATGCATAAAACCCTAAAAACATCACAAAAATGATGAACATCTCTCGGATCAAAAAAAAAAAAATCAACAACAAAATCAGAAAAATTCTCTCTTCTTTCGCCTTTTGTCTTCTTTGAAAGTCTCTAAACTTCATAACAGCACACGCGTAATATAACACATATAAAATGGCTTCTATCGTTCAGTCCACCCTTCACATGTCCGCGAAAGCGTCGGTCTCCAAGACCGAAAGCTTGAAGCAACAACGCTCGGTGAAATCCGCCGCGCGCACTTCGGTCGTGACCTTCGCGTCCAGCGAAGAAACGAGCAGAAGACAAGCGATGTCTTTGTTCGCGGTACGATTTTTTTTTCTCTTTTTTTGAGTGGGGGGAGAGCGCACAAATTCATATTCATCATCGGGGACACCACCAAAAGAAAATTCGGTTAGAAAATCGCATCGCGCGCGTACCAAATAGACCACCTCGCGAACTCTAGATCGATTATATCTTTCGATATTCGAGTGGGTTAGGTTGTTCCTCGCGCACGTCGATCGTTTCGTCGGATTTTTTTGTCCGTTTCCGTGGCTCTTTTCGCGCGCGATCGGTTTTCTCTTTTTCGTTTTTTTTTTTCGTTTTTCTTGTCGATTGGACAAGAGAGCAGCAGGAGGAGATATCGTATCCAACTTTTTTTTAGGCGCGATGAAAAATCTGACTCGAAATTTATTCGGAATCCTCTCTCACGAACACAGGGCGCCGCCGCTTTGACCGCCGCGAAGCCGTCTTTTGCCGCGTATGGTGATTCTGCCAACGTTTGGGGCAGCATTTCCAACACCACGGGCTTCGTCCCGTACGCCGGTAACGGGTACGCATTTTTGCTCCCGTCCAAGTACAATCCGACCAAAGAGAGACCGTTCCCGGACACGGACTCGTACTTTGAGGATAACTTTGACCAAGTGTCCAACATCGCGGTGATCACCACCAAGGCGAAGGGTAACTCCATCGAATCGTACGGTAAGCCGGAAGCCATGTTGGCTGACTTTGGCTACTTGTTGGGCGTCCAATCGTACTCTGGCGAGACCAGATCCGAAGGTGGCTTCGCCGCCAACAAGGTTTCCACCGCGGCTGTCTTGGACGTTTTCACCAAAACTGACAAGGGCAAGACGTTCTACATGTTTGAAATCTTGACGAGAACTGCGGATGGCGACGAAGGGGGACGTCACCAATTGATCTCCGCGACCGTTTCGGACGGTACGTTGTACATCATGAAGTTGCAGTCGGGCGACAAGAGATGGTTCAAGGGTCAAGAGCGTGACTTGAAGCAATCGTGGAACTCCTTCACGGTCGCATAAGTACATTAATTTAACGCTGAGCATATAAAAACGAAAGAGAGATGGAGAGAGAAAGTGGGTGAGAGAGTATTTTGTAGACATAATAAGTATTATTCGAGAAGCAAAATAGTTGTTTGAGAGCCGGGGAGAAACAGAAACGCGCGCGAGAGAGGGAGAGTGAACAAAAAAAGGAAGAAAAGGGAGAAAAGACGACCCCAGAAAGAGAGAGAGAGAGAGAGAGAGAGAGAGAGATCACAATAGCTACTACCTAGAGTGCAGAGGACCTTTCCTTGCCTCTCTTTTAGAGAGAGAGAAGGGAGAGTTTTGCGCTTGCCTTTTTTTTGTCAGCGAGAGAAAGAGTGTGGTACACCCGGTTTATTTTTGCGAATTTTTCTCGCGAGTATCTTCCCATAAACGCACAAGCGCTTCGTTCGCACTTCATTCAAATGCGCTCTTTTCGATTCCTTTTCCTCGGCGGCGCTCGTTTTCTTCGGAGCGGCGATCGAACCTCCTCCTCCGCTTCTTCCTCTTTTTTTTCCAACTGCTCGTCGCGTGACGCGGTTTCAAATGGTCGTCGTCGTCGTCGTCGCTTTGCGACGATAACGACCACGACGACGACGACGACGACGCGAGACGACGACGACGACCATTTGGACGACGAGTCCAATCGTCAACTGTCGCTGTACGCGCGACTCCCAGAACGCATCAAACGAGCGGTCGCGGCTCAAATCCCTCGAGATTTATTATCGCCGGCGTCGTCGTCGAGCGGCGTCGGGGAAAAGAAGAAGAAGGAGAAAACGGTCGTGGCCATCGCGCTTTCCGGCGGCGTCGACTCCTTCGTCAGCGCGTGGTTGTTGAAGAACGCGCTGCTCTTGGAGAGGGAAGAGTTGGAGAACAACAACAACAACAACAAAAAAGACTTGGACGATATCGAACTGAAAGCGATCCTGATGAAAAATTGGGACGAGCGCGAGGAGACGAACAGCGAGTGTCAATTCGACGCCGACCGAAGATCGGCGGAGAAACTGGCGAAATATTTATCCTTGTCGTTGCACGAGGTTGATTTCTGTCGCGAGTATTGGCAGTCGGTGTTTTCTCCGTTTACGGAGAGCGTGCAACGAGGCGAAACGCCGAACCCGGACGTGTGGTGTAATCGAGAGATAAAGTTTGGGAAATTGTTAGAGCACGTGAAACAAGGAGAAATCGGGGCGAAGTATCTCGTGACTGGACATTACGCGGAGGTTTGGAGGGAGTACGGAGACGACAATACCAAGCGTTCGTCGTTGAAAAGAGTCGAACTGCGTCGAGCAAAGGACGAGACGAAAGATCAGACGTATTTTTTAGCCTCGGTGCCGTCGAAAGCTTTGGAGAGCGTGATTTTTCCGTTGGCGGAGTTGACAAAAGCAGACGACGTGGTCGAGTTGATTGCGCGCGAGGTTTTAGGGAACGTGGCAAACGTGTTGGATAGAAAGTCGTCAGCCGGGATTTGTTTCGTCGGGAAGAAGAGGAACTTTTCGGATTTCGTGCACGAGTACGTCCAAAGAGATCCGGCGTGGTTCGTTGACGTTCAATGCATGAAGTCAGAAAATTCGTCATCGGGCGAGAACAGTAGGCTTGACAGTAGTAATATAGGTAGTATTGGTAGCAGTAGTGGTAGAAGCAGCAGCAGCATCAGCAATAGCACCAGCGGTAGCCAGAGACGTGGCCTCGAAATAAAGGGCGAGTGCAACGACATCGACGAGAAATACATTTTGGGGAAGTGTGAGAGCGTGCACTCCGTGACCGTCGGTCAACGTGCGCGCATTGGCGGTCTTCCGAACCCATACTTTGTCGTCGGAAAGAGCACAGAGGAGAAAGGGTCGTCCAAAGTGTACTTGTGCGAAGGCGGTGACCATCCCGCTTTGCTCACGAATTGGTGCGTCATAAAAGACATCCACTTTGTTCACGACGACGACGACGACACAGACGCCCTGAACTCGTCTCAACAAGTCCGCGTGAAGACGCGATACGCCTCTCCTCTCGTTCCAGCGACGATGGAAAAAGTACCGTCGTCTAACGCGTCGGAACAACAGGAACGAGAACAAGAACAACAAGTGTCGGTATTCTGCCGCTCGGCGTACGAGAAAGCGACGACAACGACGGCGACATCGTCATCATCATCGCTCCCACTAACGACAGCTTCTTCTTCTTCTCCCTCCTCCTCTCCATCTCCTCCCCCGGCTTTCCTTCGAATCACCTTCGCGAGTCCGGAAAAAGCCGTCTCTATCGGCCAAGCGGTGGTTATGTATCACCACTCAACCTCTCGCGTCCTCGGCGTCGGCTCCGTGGCGTACCACGGCCTCACCGTCTTTGAAGAAAAAATAAAAGAGGAAAAACGAGAGGAGAAGAGGAAACGAGGAGTGCGGGAACAACAACGGCAGAGTTGAGCGGTCAAAGATGCGCGCGCGCGCGCGCGTAATAGAGATACAGATAGTTTGAAAGAAATAGAGCTCCACACTTACTTTTACTTCAAAATGAAGTTTAGGGTTGCAACCGTACTTTAGTTGATGTGTCTTTTGAATTTGGTGAGAGAGAGCCGTGAAACGCGCTCCCTTTGCGCGCGCGCACGCGGAAAGATGCCCTCCTTCGAGCGAGAACTCAGCCACAAGCTTTGGTCGTTCGCGTTCTACCTCGTTCACAACTACCCGCGTTTGATGTTTGGCGTCTCACAGGACGGCATTTTCGCTTGCTGCGTGTACGTGCTGAGGTGGTTAAACAAACTCGGGCTGAACCGAACGCGCGTGATGTGCTCGCACGGGTGGACGTGGGACAAGAAAGAAGCGCTTCGATGTCCGATGAGCGTGCGAGAAAAGTTAGTGGACGCGTGCGCGAAGAATGGAATCGCAGAGGCGGCGGATATTCGCTGGGCGGGAGCGACGAAGGAGGTGTGGAAGTATTCGAGTTTCATGCAGCGGAGAGATTACGAGTTGAAGTGCGAAATCGGAGAGTTTGCGAGCTTCGGAATCGAAGAGAAAGAGATTGAATACGACGAGTCGTTATCGACGTTGCAAAAGGCGCGAGTCATGCGCGTGTGGCGAACTGACGTGGATTTGCGAGAGTGCAATAGATATTGTATTTTGTTGCCGTTTACCGGCGACGAAGGTTTTCTCATCAGGAGGGAGAGGAGTCAAGAGTTGGTCGCGAAAGGGGTGTGTTGCTTGATTCCAGAGTTTGCGTATTACGGTACTCGTCGAGCTTTGAAAGGACAGACGGAGTTTTTCATGAGATCTTTTTCGGATTTTTGCACTAAAGCCTTAATTACTTACACGGACGTGGTCGCGTTGACGGCGTACGTGAAGGAAGAGTTGGCGATGCACGAACACGAGAACGGAGGTTTGGTAATATCTGGGTGTTCGATTGGTGGGTATTACTGCGCGCAAGCGGCGAGCTTAGCACAGTTGCTGACAAAGAATAAGAAAATGAAGAAGAGTCAACGCATGGTAGATTTGAAAATTGGCATTTCCGTTTTTTGCGGGTGGACGAGCTATTTTGATTGGTTTCAAGACGAACAAAAAGTACCCATGGCTTCGATTCTGATAGATTTGGAAACGCTGGCCGAACAAGAGTTAAGTTCGCTTGATAAAATGACGAAGGATGTGAGTGAGGCGTACCACGAGGCGAGGAAGGAAACTAATTTGAAAGCGAGACGGAATAAAATGCGAAAACTTTTGGCATTGTTTATGAACGATATGACCTGTTTGAGCAGTTTAAAGTGGAGAATTAAAGAACACGCGAAGAAATTGAAGACCACGAAAAAACTTTTGAATTTCGATGGTATACTAGATGCGGCGAGTTTTACGCTCGCCCGTCGCGACAAGTTTGTCCCGTACTCAGAGAAAAAAATGGAAAGAGATAGCAAGGAGATGAGCGCTTTGTCGAGAACGAAAGCGATCGTTCAAGTTTTTGAATGCGATCACATGGAGACAGTTCAATCCGTAGAATTGGCAATACCGATAATCTTAGACACTTTCGACAGAATGTCGAAAGTGTGAAAAACAAACAAAATGCGAAGATGTCCTTCGTCCGAGCATTTTGGTGTTTGAATAGAAAACTTATAAATAGGCATGTACATTATACTGTTAACAGTCATGCAAGGAATCCTTGCATTAGAAGAAGATTCTGATCATTAGATATAATATTGTAATCGCTAAACTACGGGTACGTTTGTACGAACACAGTCAATAAATGTATTACTCGGTTTTGCTTTAGTCGTCTTTACCGTCGTTCAAAATCTTCGCCACGAATACGACGCCGACTCCGATCGTTCGTTTCGTCCATCGCTTCAGTGCCATTCTTCTCTTCTGTTTATTTTCCCGACGCGTTCGCGCCCGCTCTTTTTCACCATCACTCAAGGATGCCGCGGCTTGAAATTTCAGTTTCTCGCGTTCTTCCTTCTCTTCGAGTCGATTGGCAAGTTTGCGCAGGCCGTTGCGGAGCATGCTCCTTAAAAATCGAGCGTTTCGACGCAAGTGTAAAGGCGTTTCGCGGAGTCGGCGTCGCTCGGCACGTTCTTCTTCGTCTAATACATCCGCGTCATCGTCGAAGAGCTTTTCTTGTCGTTGCTCGCGTTCCGCTAGGTTTGTATCGCTAATGTTATTACTATTTTTGTCTCCTCTGTTGTTGTTTTTCAAAATCGCGTCGTTTCCTTGTTCTCCTAAACTATTCGTGCTGTCAAAACTCTTCACCGATTGTATGCTACCCTCTCTCTCTAGGCGTTTCCGCAGCCTCATCTCCCGTCTCAACTCTCTGTGAAACGACAGCATGTACTCGTCCAGACCTTTCGCTGCGGTCATGTGCACTAGCTTCCTCGGCACGCCAGGCGCTTCGCAATACGTGGAAACTAACATTGCTCCATTTTCAACCTTCTCACCATTTTCACCTCTCGGCATTTCGTCGTCAAATTTTGGCTGTACTAAACATGCTGCGTATAAGTGTTGCACGTCGTACCCACCTCCGCCTAATTGCACTTGCGTGTGTTTCTTTTTCTTATACGCCTCTTCGCTTCCGTTGGCGTCGACGCAGACGGAAATAGTCGACCGAGTCGCTTCGTCGTGCCAAACTCGCCGAATACCGATGTAATCTCTTGGAGCCATCAATCGAGGGTAATTGACGCGCCAAAAGATTAAATCGCACTCTTTCTCTTCGTCTCTAGCTAAAATTCTACTCGTCGTGTTGGAATCGCCCCAAATGTTTCTCCTGTGCTCATCCAATTGCACTTTCGCCACGACATCAGCGTCGACGTTATCGATGGCAATTTCCATTTTAATGCGTGCGATATGTTTTCCGTGCGCGCGCGAAGAGTCAGATGTCGAGCAATACATTCTGTATCTGCACGGAATCTTCGCGCTTTCTATGCTCCCCGTGTGAATCTTCTCCCAAACAACGTCCGCGCGTTCGGTCAAATCTGCAGCACTATTTTTTCTTCCGCTGTTATTTTCCACCACGGATTCCACGAACGCGTTTTTGTGCGTATCGTTAACAATTCCGGCTAAATTCGAGGACATCTTTGGCACGTTCGCGCTCGAAATAGCACTCGTCCAACTCTTTCGTTTGTCCACTCTGAGAAGAAGCGTCTGATCCTCTGCCGGATGGTGAATGAAATCCCTCGAGCCTAAATCGATCGACCGTCTCAGCAAACTCGCGTTGCTGTTGTTGTTCCCGCGCGCAGATGTCCCTCTCTTCGTCGTCTTCTTTCGCTTCGTCGTCTTGCTCCTCTCACTCCAAGAAGAGCGCGAAAAGACAAGCTTCCATCCCATCCTCGCCAGCTCGACAACCACCGGTAACACGAACCGAAGCAAAATATACACTAAAAAATAAGCTTCCAGAGCTACGGAGGCGGTGAACCCTTCCCAAATGTTTCGGCGCAGCGCGAACGTGGCGAAGCCGAGGTAAAGAAGAAGCAGTCGCTCTCGAATGTGCGGTAAGATGTGGAACGGGAGGTATTCTTCTTCTTCTTCTTCTTCTTCTTCTTCTTCTTCTTCCCGGTCTTTTTCGTCGGCGTCTGAGTCACCATTTTCCTCCCCCGTCGTCTTTCTCGCGCGCGACGCGTTCGTTTGGTCCGCCGTCGTCACCCTCAAATGCGCGGGTTTTGGCAGAGCTTTACCCACGCGAGGTGGAGGCGAGTTCTCGGATATCGGCTCCATCACGATGAGAGA
>Ga0181606_10002624_pt1 | contig 15431 bp, 7 predicted proteins | sample 041ome_10_FD_132994 | JGI IMG/M metagenome (GOLD analysis project Ga0181606, IMG submission 132994) | Coastal salt marsh microbial communities from the Groves Creek Marsh, Skidaway Island, Georgia - 041412US metaG (megahit assembly) | ecosystem: Environmental > Aquatic > Marine > Intertidal zone... | reverse complement strand
GTGCGCTTTATTTATCTAGCAGATCATGGTTCTCGTCCTATTTGGTTCGTCGCGTGTTATCTCTCCTTTCTTTGCGCTGCTTTTTGAGCGTTTTGCAACTAACTTTTGTTTTTCGCATCCGAGAGTATTTAGGGTTTAAGGTTAAACCCTAAACTGGAAAATACGCACAACTGTCTGTCGTTTCATTTTCGGGAGAAAAAAAAACACGCGAAAACGCATAAGAAGATGGGCATCTTCGACGGCGTGAAGATTGAATCGTCCAACCCATTGTTCAGCTCTGAATCTCAATTCTTCGAGAAACGCGAGAGAGCTTTGTTACCGCCGGTGGGTGCCGCTGTTGCTGCTGGCGTTTTCGGCGACGACGACGCTAAAAAGAAAAAGAAGAGCAAGGACGGCGACGATGCGAAAAACGAGGACGGCGGAAAAAAGAAGGAGCAAAAGAAGCGACTGATGGCGGCGATGAAACACGCGCGGGACGTTTCGAGAGAAAAAGAGCGAGAAGAAGAGGAAGACGACGACGACGACGACGACGACGCAGAGGCGAAGGGAAAGAAAAGAAGGAGAAATAAGAGCGTGTTGGCGGAAACGAAGGAAGAGACGATGGAGGGCGAGTATTCCTCGGACGAGGAAGAGTACGAAGGGCTCGTTAAAGGTGGGAAGAAGAAGAGCGCGAGAAGTCTGACGAGCGAAAACGCGTCGACGTCGACGTCAAAGAAAACGGAAGAAGAGATGAAAGAGGAACTGAAGAGGACGATATTCGTGGGGAACGTGCCGACGAAAACGAAACCTAAGGAGTTGGTGGCGTTTTTTAAGGAATTGATGGGTTCGAAAGCGAAGCACGCCGAGGTGGTTTCCGCGCGGATACGCTCCGTGCCGCTGAAAAAGAACGCGGACGAGAAGGACGCGAAAGTGCCTATTCGAGCTAAGATTTTAGGTTCGCTGGGAAAGAAGAAGAATAAAGAAAACAACGGGGCAATTAACGAGGCGTCAAAGAGTGGATGCACCGCGTACATCGTGTGGAAACGAGAGAAGGATTGCGAACGAGCGGTGAAGAAGGGCAACATGCAAAAGTTCAAAGGCCACACGCTGAGAGTAGATTTTGCGGCGAAATCGAGCCAGAAGAAAGGAGGAGGCGCAGGAACAGGAGACGATGGGAGCGGCGTGAACTACGATCGAACGAAATCCGTGTTTGTCGGCAACTTACCCTTTGACGTGTCCGACGAGGAAGTCATCGAGATTTTCACCAAGAACAAAGAGTATAAGGAGTTGAAGACGGAGCTAGAGGCGGTTAGAGTTGTGCGAGACAAAACGACGCGAACGGGTAAAGGCATCGCGTTTGTTCTGTTCAAATCCGTCAAAGCCGCGAGAACGGCGTTATTACTAGATGGTTTCGAGATGGGTAAACGGGAACTTCGCGTCACTAAAGTTGGCGTCGTCGCTCCGAAAAGAGGAAACGAGGTCACCAAATCTCGAGAACGCGTCGGAAAAGGAAACGCGAAGAGTAAGAGCGGCAGCGTTAGCGAAAACAACGCAAACAAACGCAAAGCGAATTCCTGGGAAGGCGGTCGTTCTGCGAAAGGGAACAAAGTAGCTAAATTTGAGAAGAAATCGTCGGTCACCGGCGACGGAAAGCGCGGCGGCGCAAACGCGGGTTCGTCCAAAGGTAAAAAAGGCACGCCGGCAAAGACGACGACGAAGAAGAAGAACAAGGAGCCTCGCGCGTCGGGTAAAAAACGTCCCGCGGTAGCTTTACGTAAAGCGAAGATGAAAGCTGGTTTGTAAAAACGAAGAAGCGAGACGTCGATGGTGCTCTCTCGCTCTCGCGAAAAGATTTTTTACCACCGAAGATACACCATATCTAGTAATAGTATCTCGCGAGTTGAAATGAACACAATAATAAAGATAATATACTTGTATTAAACGCAACGCAAAGTTCCACCTCTCTCTCTCTCTCTCTCTCTTATGTATATCAAACGAATTACTCTTCCTCGTTCTTCGGCTCCTCCTCCTTTCCTTTCTCCGTCGTCGTCGCCGCCGGCTTTTGCTCGTCCACTTCTTTCTTCAACTCCTCGTTGAACTCGTTCGCGGCCGATTGAAAACTCTTCACCGTTTTCCCCAACGATTTCCCGAGCTCGGGAAGTTTACTCGGCCCGAACAACAACGCCACGACGCCGCCGATGACGACGATTTCCGGAAGACCGAGACCGAACAAACCGTTGCGAACGACTAAATCGCCTCTTCTTCCTCTTCTCTGTTTTGTGCTAATGATGGTGTTGTTATTGTTTCTTCTCGCAAAGGCGGTATTCTTCATCGTCGCGCTGACGACGACGGTGGAAGATCGTCTTCTCGAATTCAAAGAAGAGGCAGACGCGAGAAGGGCAGAAGACGAAGATAAGGACGCTAAGGACAACATCATATAATTACGATAAAGTCAAATAAAACAAGCTTTTGCGAGTGCTCTCCGAGGGGGGTCGTTTCTTTCAGCGATTACGTGTGTGTATCTCTGTGCGGAAATTCTCCATTTCTTTTCCCCAAAACAATGGGAAGACACAAGTAAAATGTCAACGCTGCACCAGCGCATCAACAAGACGCTCTGCGACGCATCAAACAACAACAACAACTCCGAACGACAACAACGACGCGCGCTCGCACTCGCGATTGAAAAATGGAGTCGCGATTTTAACGTCGTCAACGTCTCGACCGCGCTGAGTCGCTTGGCGAAGGCGAGATTCATCAACGACGCGAAGACGGAGAAGGCGGCTGCTCGCGAAGAAGAAGAAGAAGAAGAGAAGACCACGCGCAAAGCGACGCGCGTTTTACTCGAGCGGTGCCGAGCGATTCTCGAGGAAGAAGAGGCGAAGAGTAACGGTTCGCAGCTCGAACCGAGGCATTTGAGCGCGATTTTGTGGTCGCTGGGGAAGATGCGTTTGGTGAGAAGCGCCGCCGACGACGAAGGCGACGACGACGGAAAGTTGGGAGCGGAGGCGGTTGCGGTCGCGAGAAAGGTTTCGGAGCTCGCGGTGCGCTTTTACGAGAAGAAGAAGAAGACGAATAAGAAGACGGCGTTTAACGCGCAAGAGATTTCAAACTTGTTTTGGGCGTCGGCAAAGATTTATGGCGACCGTTTGAAGATGCGCGGTGATGATGATTGTAGTAGCGTCGTCGAAGAGGCGATCGGGCGGATGCAAGCGCCTTTGCAGAGGATGTTCGCGGCGTCAGAGCGGCGCGAGTGGACGACGCAAGGCGTGTCGAACGTGTGTTGGTCTTTGGCGAAGATGTCGGTTTCTTCTTCTTCTTCTTCGGATAGAGAGGGTGGACGGAAACGGTCGATGGTTTGGGTAGTCGACGATGAGTGTGACTTGAATAAGGCCATAGTGGACGCGTTGGATATTGGATGTTCTGGCCCTCCGACCAAACGATTCAACGCGCAGGAATTCGCCAACATCGCGTGGGCGATGGCAAAGTTCAGCGAGGCGCAGAATAACGAGGGAGGGAGAGAGGTTTTGGTGACTAAGATGGCGCATAAGTTGAAAATATTGCTCGTATCGGAGACCGTGAAAGGTCGATTTGAGTCCAGGCACGTCGCGAATACGTTTTTAGCATTCGCCAAAGTCAATCAGTGCGCGAAGGATCCGAAATTTTGGTTCAAGCTGAAAACGTTGACGAAGAGTGTTTTGGAGAATATGAACGCGCACGAGTTATCGATGGTCATGGTGGGTGTTGGGTTAGTTAACGATAGCGACGGAACAGCGTGCGATATAGGGCAGGATGGTGAAGAGAACGAGGAGTTAGCGTACGAAGTGTGCCGATTCTTTACCAGAGCAATCGCTTCGTACACCGACGATGCGAATATCGAAAACGACGAGGACGAAACCGGAAAGGTGGGATTAATTGCCAACGTCTTTTGGGCGCTCGCAAAGCTTCCGAAACTCCTAGAGAAAATCGCACGAAAAGAAAAGACTTTCGTCAACGAGATGTTGAGTGTACTCCAGCAGTCGAACAGTATCGTCAACATGAGCGGACGGCAGGCATCCACGATTCTTTGGTCGCTCGCAAAAATTGGCGACGTGGTTGGTTTCGAAGATACCGGAATCAAATCTACGTTTGAGCTCTTTTCTCGAACGCACTTCTCAAATACGTCGTCGCCTTCTCTGTTTTTCAGAACAAAAACAGATGCCCGGTCGTTTTCAATGATTCTTTGGGCGTTTTCGAGTGGCTTACCCGATGTGGCCACGAACGAATACGCGAGAGACGTCTTTGAATCCGCTCACAAAGACTTGCTCGGTGAAAATTTTATCGAAGAATTCAACGCACGAGATCTCGCAAACGTGAGCGAAGCGTTTGCAAAACGATTAGATACGCCCGAAAAGGTTTTGAAGACAATTGCTTCACGCGCTGCAAAAATTCTGGACACGTTCAACGCGCAAGAGTTGCTCAAATTTCTTGGCGCGATCGAGAGAGCCGGAGGTGATGTGCGCAAGTACGAAAAATTGAACGAACTCTTGAGCTCAAAAAGGACGGTTAAGATTCCGTTCCCTGCGCTAGGATTAGTCGACGAGTCCGCGATCAAACTTCGCTCGGCTACGCCAACGAACGACGCGTCGAAACAAATTGATAGAGTGGATGACTCATGTGGTGGATTCGGACGCCAAAATACCGGAGTCGCTCTTTGGGAAGGATCGAGAGTCTTAGCTGAATGGATATCGAGACTTTCGGCTATTGATTTGCACGCATTCTGCACGAACGATATGAAATGGAGTAAACTCAGCGAGGATGGCTTCATTACGCCTAAAGTTAACGCTCGAGAGAAGTTTTTTGGTAAAGGAAAACTAGGCGTCGAGCTCGGCGCCGGACTCGGATTGCCTTCCATCGTAGCTTCAAAACTCGGAGCAAACATCATTGCAACTGACGGTACGTGTATTGGTTTCTCAAGCAGTCTCGTTTCATTTTTTCTTTATCGTTCACACATTCGCTCCGGTTAATCCCTCGACTGGTCTTCCTTCGTGACCGTTGAGTTTCAGAGAGAGCGTACAAAAGAGTTGACTGAAAAGTCACCGGGGAGTTTCGCTGACAACATCCTTTATTTTGCCACGGATGCGTCTGATAGTAGCTCTCGTACATTTTTTTAAATTCACATCTCATCTTACTTTGAGTGTTACAGCACACTGACCGATAATACTTACTTTTTTGCGTTTGTATTCACTCGCAACACAGGTGACGACGACGTTCTTTCGCTTCTGAAAAAGAACATGAAGAAGAACGCCAGCGAAGGATCTTCGACGAAGAAACTCGTCTGGGGCGCAGGCGATGCTCTAAAGATTCTAGAACTCAAGAGACATCCAGATTTTATCCTCGCCACGGATGTCGTTTACGGAAACGACACGAGCAAATGGAAAGCGTTAGTAGACACGATGAAACGCTTAGCTGGAAGAGACACGTTGATTCTCATCGGGAACGTTCGCCGGTACCCCGCGGGGCATCCGTTAGCAGAGACTACATTTTACACAGAGGCGACAAAAGAGGACTTCGACCGCGCGGAGGTTCCCGTGTCGAGTTTACACCCGGAATTTCGAAAAACTGGCGCTGGATCGTGCGTAATTCACGCCTTGCGGTTGAAACGCGACGCCGAAACGCTCTGCACCCTCGTCAAGAAACGGAAAAAAGAGAAGAAGAAAGAAAAGAAAGAAAAGAGTAGGAAGAAATCGAAAAAGAAGGAATCCCCCGATAGGAAAGTTTAGTTCATGTGTTATAGTTGTATTATTAATAAAGCTCGCGCTCGCTACATCTCGATGACGAGAAACTTCAGATTACCATCGGCATCGTCCTTATTGTCCTAACGGCTTTTCAAGCATAAAATGCCCAACCTCGACCAAGCCAACCGCGGCGAAGGGGTTCCATTCCGTGCTTCTTTGCGCGATTTGCGCTTGCGTCAGACCCTTCTTCGCCCACTCTGGCTCCGCGTACCCACACTTCTCGAACAATTTTTGTGCACCTTTGTTATCCACCTTTGTGTGCGTATACATCGTCGTCTCGCCCATCTCTCTCATGCACTCTTCCGCCGCTAACACCAACGCTTTACCGATCCCTCTCCCTCTTTGCGTCGTCGCAACCGCCACGTCCGACAAATACGGTTTATCCGCCGGCGCTTTCGGCCGATAATTCTCCGCACCAAACCTCTTCCCGTTCGGTAGCGACACCTCCGCGATACCAACCAAGTTCGAACCGACTTTCGCCGCGATCAAAACTCTGTCCGTCGAATTCTGCACCCCGTCCAACAACCCGGCGTACACTCTATCCGACTGCGCCTTCGCCAGCCTCTTCCTCGCTAAGAAATCTTGCGGTCGAACCTTAAAGAACAAATCCATTACTAAATTCGTCGCGTCCATGCAATCGTCCTCTTCTAACGGACCAATCTTCGTCGATCCCATGTCGTTCAATTTCACCTCCGATCGCTTCACCGCCGCCGCCAGCGCGCCTTGTATTCTCGCCTTGTCTTTTCTTCGATTTTTTGCCAATTTCACCGTCCCTTTTTCCAAATCCACGACTAAAAGAGGCGTCGCGCCTTTGGTCTTTCTCGTCGTCGTCGTCGTCGTCGTTTCCAATCGTTCTGACGACGCGTTCTCTTCCTCGACGTCTCCGTTCGTCGTAATCGCATTCGTAGTCGCTTCTTCTCCTCCTCCTCCTTCCGCTTTTGTCGCGATATTTCTTCTTCGTCTTCCTCCTCGTTCGGTAAAAAGAGCGTTCTTCTTCCTCATCGTTTCACCGTATCTTCTTTTCCCGGAAGAAGATGAAGATGAAGATGAAGAAGAGCTGCACGAAGGCGCCACGAAGCGCCGCGGCGCGGCAGAATGCGAAGAACAAGCGAACGCAAAAAAGCTCATGCTTAAATCGCGTGAGAGAGATAGAGAGAGATAAAAACAAAAAGAGACGCGCTTCTTAAATGCAGAGAGAAAGCGTTGCGCGGTTTATCTTCTTTTTCTCTTTTGTGAGGAATCCGACCTTTTCCTCACTTTTAGATGCGTGTGATGGGGAAAAAATTAAAGCTTTAATTAAAACAAAAATGGCGCCTCTTCTGAAAGGAAATAAGAAATCGATCGGGCAACGATGGGAAAATCTGAGCACGGACCGACAGTTGCTCGTGTTTTGCCTGCTGACGATCGCGTATTTGATCGGGAAGTCGATGTCGGAGCACGAGAAGTGCGCACACGCGCACCATAGGATTTCGATTGGTGAATACGCCTCCACTTCTTCTTCGTCGTCTTCCTCTGACGATGGGAACGACTTTGGTGGGGCGGTGCATCGGTACGAGAGCGCTTCGAGGGCGTCTGGGGGTGGGGTTTCTACTTCGTCGTCGTCGTCGCTGCGATGTCCGACGGCGGACGAGCTGTGCCCGGCCAGCGACTCGAAGCGGCGCGTGAGAGATTCGGCGATACAAATCGAGTTGAAAAGGAAGAAAGTAGAAGTGGAGGAGCTTCAGAGAGCTTTGGCGAAGAAAAACGGGGGACGCGCGGCGCAAGACCCGCTCGCGAAGGAGTTGGAGACGATGTCCGAGGAGTTGGCGAAATTACGCGCGAAGTTGAGGACGTATAAAGTGAGCGAGCAACAGGCGATATCGGAGCGGAAGAACTGCGAGAAGACGCTCGAGTACGGCGGCGACGGATGTCAGAGACAGGAGTTACCCATCGGGATGGAAACGTGCGAGAAGCTCGCGGAATATAGGAAAGGTTTAGAGAAGAAAATTATCACTTTGAAAAGAGAAGCGTGGACGAACAGAGATAAGACCGCGAACCAGTGCGCGGGGAAGTTAGCGGCGGAGAGATTGTTGTGGATGGATAGAGCGACGGTGGTGATGACGGCGGCTATCGCAGCCGGGACGGACGAGAGGACGCTGGATTCGACCGGTGTCATTCAAACCGAAGCGAGGAGAAGAGTTTTAGCAGCGGAGAGAGAAATCGCGTATTCGAAGAAGTATCCCGGGTCGCCCGTGTTCAACGGGGTGGGGAGCGCGGCGAACGAGGCGGATTTATCCATCGTTTTTAAAAGAGCGCTACTGGAAGCGAGGAACGAAATGTTGGCAGAAGATAAGAAACTCGACGAGGCCTGGATCGACGAATTGTTGCAGATTCCCGAATTAAACGGTGGGAAAAGGAAAGGCGCGGAAAGGTGGACGCCGGATGAGCGACAAAAGCACAGCGAAGAGTGGGAAGAAGCGGTGAGGAAATTAACGCCGACCATCGTGGAAGGCGTGCAAGTCAAAGCGAAAAATCCGAAAGACGTGATTAACTATTTCGCGAGAACTGTCGAGGCAGAAAGAGCTATGCCGCACGTGTTTGGTTTAGTCGAAAGAAAAGGAGGCACTTTGCAATGGGAAGGTAAATTCGCTCGATACGCCGCGCGCAAGAACGCGAGAAGGTCGAAAAACGTCAAAGGCGGCGTCGTCAAGAAAGCGGATGGGAATTCAACCGGAGTTACAAACACTTTGTTTCGTTCCGCGTTAGTCGATGAGGTGTTGCCAGACGTTGCGCCTCCACCAGAGTACAAAAGATGCGCGTTAGTTGGAAACTCTCAAAGAAATTTAATCCACGAGTACGGCGAGGAAATCGATAGCCACGACACCGTTTTTCGCATGAACAACGGACCGACTTTAGGATTTGAAAAGTACGTCGGGACTAAAACGACGCACAGAATCGTGAACAACCTCTGGACGAAAGCATACGGCGCATCGGTGTATAATTTAGCGCGGCTTCCGCTCGAATGGAACTCCACTTTGCTCGTTTCTAGGACGGACGGCGAGGATTTCTACAACGTCGTTTCGGAGTTGAAAAATCGTCGACCAGACGTGAACGTTGTTCGCATCAACCCGCCAGGGGCGACAGCCGCGAGTGATTTGTTAGATACCTTGCGCAAACGCATCGAAGCGAAGAGAGGTTTGACCTATCCAGGAAGAGGGTCTCCTTCCTCTGGTTGGCTCGCCGTCTTCCTCGCCATTCAACTCTGCGAATCCGTGGACGTTTACGGCGTAGGTTTAGGCGGATGCTGGGGTGCCGCTGGAGGTGGGTGCATCGGAGGGAGTGCCTGGCACTACTTTGAGAACGATTTAGCCGAGCTCTACAAAAACTCTCGCGAGTTTGGCGAAGACCCGCACCACTCCTTCCAGCTCGAACACGACATGTTGCGCGCGCTCGACGAAGCCGGCTACATCACGCTTCACGCGCCGCAAAAATACAACTCCATGGAAAAAGAAGCCACGTATTTAAGAGCGATGCAACCAACCGTCTTAGACGAAGCTCAAGCATCCGCGAGAGTGTTATCCGCCAAAGCAGATCTCATCTGCATCGCTTCTGTCGGCCAAACCTGCGGCTGCGAAAAGAGGTGCATGGCGCCGAGCGAGTTGCACAACCGCGAGAAGAAATCGAGAATGAAAGAAGCCACGCAGGTCATCAAATCCTTAGAGAGTTACGGAAATAACGATAACGACGATAGCGACGACGAAAGTTCCGAAGATAATTAAACGTGAGAACAAGTTAAATGGCATTAAAATATGTTTGTCGTAGTATTCCGATAGCGCAAAAGCTTTTATTTTTGCTCTGATGCTTTTTCCTTTTTTTTCCTTTTTTTTTTTCGAAGAGAGGCGTGTGTCGCTTTTTTAAAGAAAAGTTTTGTTTGACCCGAGAGAGTTTCCCCACACGCACCTCTCTCTCTCTATTTTATTAGCCGCTTTTTTTAATACCGGAGAGTTGAAAGATGGCGACGCCACCGGTGAACGTGAGCGAGGCCATACAGGTACGCAAATTTTGTACTCTCTCTCTCTCTCTCTTTCGAGCGCGCGCGAAAAGCGTTGAAGTGGAGTAGTTAATTGACCCAATTGGGGTGCCCTCCGCGTTCGATCAAATTTCATTTTATTCTCTTTTTCCTCGAGTGGTTTTTCTCTCCCGGCGGCGGAAGGATTTCTGAACGACCGAATGCGATGGTCGCATCTTCACTCGCATCGCTGACGCTTCTCTTTTCTTTTATCCTCTTCCTTTGCGCGTAAAAAACACACACACAGCTGACGTCGCTGGGCATCAACCCGGCGATGATTTCCTTCACCAACGTGACGATGGAGTCGGAAAAGTTCATTTGCGTCCGAGAAACCGGAACGGCGAACTCGGTGGTGATTGTTGACGTCGCGTCGCCGTCGCAACCGTTGAAGCGACCGATCACCGCGGATTCCGCGCTGATGAATCCAGAGCAGAGAATAATCGCGTTGAAAGCGACCACGGCGGAGAGCGTTGGGAAAGATCACTTGCAAATATTCAACATTGAGCAAAAAGCGAAGATGAAGAGTCATCAGATGGACGAACCGGTTGTTTTTTGGAAATGGTTGGATGCGACGATGTTAGGGGTGGTGACAAATACGTCGGTGTATCACTGGTCGATGAGCGGGGACTCGGTGCCGGAGAAGGTTTTCGATCGAACGGCGAATTTGGCGGGATCTCAAATCATTTCGTACAAAGCGAGTCAAGACATGCAGTGGTTTGCATTGATTGGAATTGCGCCCGGTGATTCGTCGAGACCGGCGTTGGTGAAAGGGAACATGCAGTTATATTCGGCGGCGCAACAGAGATCGCAGGCGTTGGAGGCGCATGGCGCCGCGTTTGGGACGTTTCATGTGCCCGGGAACGCGAAAGCGAGTCAGATTGTTGCCTTTGCGCAAAAGACAGTCAATCCGGGAGACGGGAGCGTGCAATCGAAGATGCACATCATCGAGCTTGGAATGCAACCCGGAAATACGAACGCGTTTCAAAAGTGTCAGACGGAATTATTCTTCCCGCCAGAGTTTGCGGACGATTTCCCGGTGAGCATGCAAATCTCGAAAAAGTACGGGTTGATTTACGCCGTCACGAAAGCGGGTTTGTTGTTCGTGAACGATATCGAAACGGGTGCTGCGGTGTACAGGAATAAAATTTCCAACGATCCCGTGTTCATCGCGTGCATTTCAGAGAAGACGGGTGGCATCTATTGCGTCAACAGAAGAGGGCAAGTCATTTTGGCGACCATCAACGAAAGTGCGGTCGTGCCGTTCGTATCTCAACAGTTGAACAACTTGGAGTTAGCGCTATCGATCGCTGGTAGAGCATCGTTACCAGGAGCAGAGGCGTTAATTACGCCGAGATTCGACGCGTTGTTTAATGCCGGCGATTTCAAAGGCGCCGCCGAGTTGGCGGCAAAATACGGTTCCTTGAGAACGATGAATACCATTCAAAAGTTTCAGCAAGCGCCGCAACAGCCGGGGTCTTCTCCGCCAGCGTTGCAGTACTTCGGCGCGTGTTTGCAAATGGGCAAGCTTAACAAAATTGAATCCGTGGAGTTGGCGAAGTTGGTGTTGAGACAAAACAAGAAACAACTCATCGACCAGTGGTTCGCGGAGGACAAGTTGGAGCCGAGCGAAGAGTTGGGCGATGTGATTTCCCCGGTCGATAGTGATATGGCGCTAAAATTATACTCGAAATCGCAGGCAAATCCGAAAGTGTGCGCGGAGTTGGCGAAAAGGGGCGATTTCGAGACGCTCACGGCATATTGCGAACGCGTGAACTACACTCCAAACTATATGCACATGTTGCAAAGTTTGATGATGTCCGACCCGCCCTCTGCCGTTTCTTTAGCGCAAAGATGCTCGAAAATAACGCCACCTCCGCTTGATATGCAAGGCGTGGCGGATTTGTTCTTACAGCGCAACATGATTCGTGAGGCGACGTCGCTGTTGCTCGATATCTTGAAAGAGGATAACGAAGAGCAAGCGGCGTTACAAACGAAGGTTTTGGAAATTAACTTGGTCACGTACCCGAACGTTGCCGATGCGATTTTGGCGCAAGGAAAATTATCCCACTACGATCGACCAAGAATCGCGCAGTTGTGCGAAAAGGCTGGTTTGTACGGACGCGCGTTACAACACTACACGGAATTGAGTGATTTGAAACGTTGCGTTTCTGCGACGCATGCGATTGAACCGAATGCGTTGGTTGAGTTTTTCGGTACCTTATCGAAAGAATGGGCGCTTGAGTGTTTGAAAGAGCTTTTAGATGCCAATTTGAAGCAAAATTTGCAAGTTGCGGTAACTATTGCTAAAGAGTACACCGAACAACTCGGCGTTCAAGAAATCATGTCGCTGTTTCAAGAACGGGACTCGAACGAAGGGTTGTTCTTTTACTTGGGCTCGTTATTACCAACCTCTGAGAACAAAGAGGTGCACTTTAGATACATCGAAGCCGCGTCGAAGATTCAACAAATTAAAGAAGTCGAACGTGTGACGAGAGAGAGTAATTTTTACGACCCAGAACGCGTAAAGCTATTCTTAATGGAGGCAAAATTACCGGACGCCAGACCGTTGATCAACGTGTGCGATCGATTCGAGTTTATTTCCGATTTGACCACCTTCTTGTACAACAGCAACATGTTGAGGTACATTGAAGGATACGTTCAAAAAGTCAACCCGAAGAACGCGCCGAAAGTTGTCGGCACGTTGATTGATTTAGAGTGCAGCGAGGAGTTCATTAAGAACTTGATTCTGTCCGTTCGCTCGTTATTGCCGGTTGGCCCGCTCGTCGAAGAAGTCGAGAAGAGAAACCGTTTAAAAATGCTCTCTGAATTTTTGGAGCACTTAGTCAACGAAGGTTCGCAAGATCCTGAAGTTCACAACGCGCTCGGTAAAATGCTCGTCGATTCCAATAACAACCCGGAGCACTTTTTGATGACGAACAAGTTTTATCAACACGCGGTTGTTGGTAAATACTGCGAAAGACGCGATCCGAACTTAGCTTGCGTGGCTTATAAACTAGGGAATTGCGACGACGAACTCGTCAAATGTACAAACACGAACTCCATGTTCAAAGTCCAAGCGCGATACGTGGTTTCGAGAATGGAACCGGAGTTGTGGGCGAAAGTATTGACGGACGAGAACCAATACAGACGTCAATTGATTGACCAAGTTGTCTCTACGGCGTTACCAGAATCGAAGAATCCGGAAGAAGTATCAGTAACAGTCAAAGCATTCATGACTGCCGAAATGCCGGAGGAATTAATCGAGTTGTTGGAGAAGATTGTTTTGCAAACTTCCGCGTTCTCAAACAATCCGAACTTGCAAAACTTGTTGATTTTGACTGCCATCAAAGCGGACAAGACGAGAGTGATGGAATACGTGAACCGTTTGGACGATTTCAATGGCCCAGAAGTTGGCGAAATCGCCGCCGGAAACGAGTTGTACGAAGAAGCTTTGGCGATTTACAAAAAGTTCAACTTACACGTGGACGCGATGAACATTTTGATCGAGTCTCTCGAAGATATCGAGAGAGCAGTAGAATATGCGGAGCGCGTGGACCTGCCGGAGGTGTGGTGCCAGCTCGGAAAAGCGCAACTGTTAGAAGGCGGCAAAGAAGGTGTCAAGGCTGCGATTATCTCTTTAATCAAGGCGAAAGATATCACCACGTTCGACGATGTCGTCGACGCCGCGAGAAAGTTCGACGAATATGAAGCTATGGTACCGTATTTGTTGATGGTTCGAAAGAGTTTGAAAGATCCGAAAGTGGATACGGAAATCGTTTACGCGTACGCTCGAACGGACGAACTTTCTGCGTTGGAAGATTTTCTTTCCAAACCGAACGCGGCAAATTTACAAACTGTCGGCGACCGGTGCTTTGACGAAAGCTTATTAGAAGCCGCCAAGGTTTTGTACACGGCGTTATCCAACTGGGGCTCGTTAGCTTCTACTTTGGTTCGCTTGCGTCAATTCCAAGCCGCCGTAGAAGCTGCGCGAAAAGCAAACACGCCCAAGACGTGGAAAGAAGTTTGCTTCGCGTGCGTGGAAGAGCAAGAGTTCAGGCTCGCTCAGTTGTGTGGTTTGAACATCATTCTCCAAGCGGACGAATTAGAAGCGCTCTCGGACTTTTACCAAGAACGTGGGAACTTTGAGGAGCTCATTCAGTTGATGGAAGCCGGCATTGGTCTCGACCGTGCGCACATGGGCATCTTCACCGAACTCGCTATTTTGTACGCCTATCACAAGCGTGACAAATTGCACGAGCACTTGAAATTGTTCTCGCAACGCATCAACATTCCCAAACTCATCCGCGTTTGCGAAGATGTTCATGCCTGGGACGAGCTCTGTTTCTTGTATGTCCAATACGACGAATACGACAACGCAGCCGAAGTTATGATGAAACACCCAGACGCTTGGGAACACATTCGATTCAAAGACGTGTGCGCAAAACTCTCGAACGTGGATGTTTACTACAAAGCGATCCAATTCTATCTTTCCGACCACCCGAAGGAGTTGAACGACCTCCTCGTCGTCTTACAATCTAGAGTCGACCACGCCCGAGTCGTCGCTTTGATGCGCAAACTCGAAGCGTTAGCGCTGGTGAAACCATATTTAGTCGCGGTCCAACCAGCGAATTTAGCCGCCGTCAACGACGCTATCAACGAGCTAGCCATCGAAGAGGAAGACTTTGAGTCTTTGAGAACGTCCATCGACACGTACGATAACTGCGACCAGATTTCCTTAGCCGTCTCTTGCGAAAAGCATGAGTTGATTGAATTCCGTAGAATCGCTAGTCACATTTACCAACGCAACAAGCGATGGCGACAATCGGTCGCGTTGTCCAAGAGGGATAACCTATTCAAGGACGCCATGGAATGCGCCGCAAAATCCGGTGAACGCGACATCGCGGAAGAGCTCCTCGAGTTCTTCATCGAAGAAGGTAAAAAGGAGTGCTTCGCTGCGTGCATATGCACGTGCTATGATTTACTCAAACCGGATTACGTCCTGGAAAAAGCCTGGATGAACGGCCTCTCCGAATACGTCATGCCATACATGATCCAAGTCGTTCGAGAATATTCCACGAAAGTCGACGAACTAGTCCAAGATAAAATCGACAAACAAAACGAGAGCAAGCAGGAAGAGCTGAACAAAGAAAAGGAGCAGATGCAACAAAATCTGTACGCGCAGTTGATGCCAGCCGCGTTACCGGCGCCTCCCATGGGCGGAGATCAATACGGAGGAGGAGCAGGCATGGGCGGCATGGGCGACCAAAACGGGTACGTGCCGCAACCACAGTACTACTAATTAAGAATACTAGAGAGAGAGAGAGAGAGAGAGAGAGAGAGAGAGAGAGAGAGAGGATGTATATAAATTGAGCAATACGGTATACATATTAAGATTTTAGTTCGCGCGCAACTCCCTTCACTTTTCTCACACGCACACTCAGACGCAAAGAAATGACGTCGCTGATAAAAGCAGCAGCGCCTCTTTTCAGATCGTCTCGCATTTCTTCTCTCGCCGCTAAAGAAGACGACAGACGATATTCTTCGCTCAACGCGTCGTCATCGAAGCCGTCGCTGGGTTCTTCTTCTCTCGGTAACCGTCGTCGTCGATATCGCGCGCGCGCGGAATGCAC
>Ga0181606_10002614_pt1 | contig 15455 bp, 27 predicted proteins | sample 041ome_10_FD_132994 | JGI IMG/M metagenome (GOLD analysis project Ga0181606, IMG submission 132994) | Coastal salt marsh microbial communities from the Groves Creek Marsh, Skidaway Island, Georgia - 041412US metaG (megahit assembly) | ecosystem: Environmental > Aquatic > Marine > Intertidal... | reverse complement strand
CTTGCGGTATGTTACATAGCAGTCCTTGCAGCGTCCCTTGTAGTATGCGAATACTCCATTCTTTGTCTGTGGGCTAAACCGATCTACCGGTAGCTCACGGTGGCAAGAGTTGCAGGTCTTAACGTGTTCCGTATCCATCTTTAGGGCTCTTCTTAGCTGTTACATTGCTATATCCGGATCCTTCTACGACAAGCTCCCAGTCCAAGGTGATGTCTTCCCCTGTTGTTACATCCACCTCTCTCTTTGTGCCGTCGTCATTGATGTAAGTGCGCGTCCTGCTAAAGACACGTACAGCACCAGTTTCTTTGTTCTTGTAAGTTGGCATCTCAATTAAATTTAGTACCCCTGACAGGACTTGAACCTGTAGCCGACAGCTTAGAAGGCTGTTGCTCTATCCATTGAGCTACAGGGGCATGATCCATTAGTCTGTTAGTTTTACTAGTCTGTCAATCATCTCTGGGTCATGCTTGCGCACAGCACGTAGGTTCTGTCGCTCTTGCACCTTTGCCTTTTCGTACGCCGTCCTTGAGCAGCTGGATCCAAGGTTAGCAAACAACAGGGCATTGGTGTGTAGCACTTCGTCAATGATCCTCTTACAGTTCTTACACGTTAGATAGGGCATGATTCAATCCTTTTAATCGTTCCTCGTTGATGGTATCAATGTGATACTCCTCCCGTACACGCTCATACAGGTTCTCACCTAGGCGCTTGGCTTCTTTCTTGGTCATGGAAGCCACTGCGTCCTCCCATTCCAATTTGCTGGAGCACAAGATCCCGGTCTCGCCGTGTTCTACTAGCTCCTTGTATGGGCTCACGTTGCTGGCAATGACTGCTGTCTTGGTAAATCCAGCCTCCACTACCTTCAGTGAGCTCTTCATTCTGTTAAACTTGTTGTCCCTCAGGGGCACTAGTGATACGTTCATGCGCTGGTAGAGCGTGCCGTACTCCCATATGCTGAATGGATCAAAGGTCAGGTTGGTCTTTAATAGCCCTTCGTAGTCCACGTGGCGCATTCTCACCGCTAGGGTTTGGTACTTATCCCAGTCAATGTGTGCTAGCTCTTGGATGTCCTCCATATGCGAGCTGGCTCCTGTGTATCCAAACCATAAGTTCTTGCCGGTGATCTTATCTGTGCTCCACTGATCCTCGTCCGGGTTGATGCCGTTAGGTACAATGCGTATTGTAGCTGTTGGGTTCAGGTAAAGCTTAATCTGCTTAGCAAGGATGGTGCTAGGTGTCCAGATCTCGTCCGCTGCTCGTATCGTTCTCTTGATGGCGTTACCAAAACCATCTTGACCCTGCCACTTGCTGTAGATAGGGTTGCTCTTGCGCACCTCCCAGTAGTCGTCTAGATCTACGATCAGCTTAACCCCAGCCTCTTTTAGTCTGGTCCGAAATAGCTTGACCCCTTCAATCTTAGCGTACAGGGTGCGGGATACTACAAAGTTGTCTACGTGTTCTAAATTAAAATCCAATAGCTCAAAGGGATCGCTGACTACGTGCAGGTTGATCTGTCCCTTGTCCTTCATGCGAAGGAATGGAACTAGAAGCCTGTGGTAGTTGACCCCGTGAAGCGTTTCAATAAAAATAATGGTCATCCTTTTTTGATTTTTCCTCTACTGCTGTTTTAATTATGTCAACCTCTAGCCTGACTTTTTTGATCGCATCGTTAACCTTTAGGCTGACAAGATCAATGTCGTCAATGGGGTTTCCTAGCGAGTCGTGCAGGTCTTCGTAAAGCTCCTCCATTACGCGTCCGGCTCTGGATGTGCCACGGAAGTAGCACTCGCTTAGTTCTTTATCAGTCATGGGTAATAGCATCTGTTATGATTTTAATGGTTTCGTCTACTTGACCTTTGTTCTTCGGAAGGAAGAGCATATAGTCACCCATGCCATTTAACTGAAGGTGCTGCATAAAAAGCTTCCACCGGATGGGGAAACTATGCTGAGACGGTACGTATCCTTTCGTCTCAATAATAAACTTATGGGTATGTGATACGAAGTCTGGTGTATAGGTGACTGCCAACACTTTCTTTCCCTGCTTATCAGCTAGGGTGCTAGCTTTTGGTGAGCTCTTGTAGTACTTACCGGTATACACCGTTGATTTCAATACTTCAAACTTGTCTGACTCATACCCAAAGTCCAGTCCTGCGCTTTTCAATTGGCTGTAGCAATACTTCTCAAGTGCCGACGAGAATTCCACGCCGCCTACCTTTATCTTTTTGTGGTTGACGGCGCCCGTTTTTCTCGCTGTGCGCTTCAGTTTTTTCACTAGAAAATGTTTAAATCAAAGCTAGGGGTAATATCTGACAGTTGCAAGCTATTTTTTTCTCTTTGTTCTTTGACAGTCAGGGGTATAGGCTTATAGATCTCATCTCCAACTACTGGGGTAAATCCAGTGCGTGCTGAATTCATGCGAAGCAAGAACGGATCATCTATTGGTGTAGGCTCACCACCCAGTTCCTGCGTACGTATTTTACGTACATGGATCTCAGCTGTTGTACGCACATGGTGTTCAGGTGACTGGATTTTTCGGTGAATCGTGATGAATGTATCACAGCGGTTTATCATCTTGCCGCCACCTTCAGTGTCCTCTGCGTATGGAGCAACTGCGAGCCCATCATTTCCCTTGCGTCGCTGGGCTTCTGTCACTGCGTGCATATTGACCCACATAGCTATATCGTTAGCCTGTCCGTACGTTAGGATCTCAGAAACTGCATCATAGTGGTATTCGTGCGTGCTTATGCCTGTGTTTCCACTCATGGAAACTTTTAAGCTGTTGTACGGATCAATCAGGAATCCATCCAGCTTCTGGTTGCGGCGTACCTTCTCACACATGAGGATCAGATCCTTGTAGCTGTAGATGTCGTGGTTGCTGATGATCGTGAAGTTATCCTGCACCCATTTGAATGCCAGCTTACGCTCTTGGTGCGTCATGCTGTCAATCTTACGGTTCACCAGAAACTCCATTAGGCGGACCTTGATCAGTGCTGTTTTATTCTCAGCGCTGTAGATCAACCATTTCCACCCGTGGCGGACGACGCTGTTGAGCACCATGTAAAGAACCACAGTGGTCTTACCTACGTTGCTGTGACCATTGAAGATCACAAGCTCACGCTTGTAGCGAAAGTATCTATCCAGCTGTGCGTTCCCGGTATCTAGACCCACCTGTATCTCCCCGGATACGAAGCGCTCAATCCAATCGTAGTCATCATTATCGGAGCTGACAAAGTCCATGTCCATCTCCTCCAGCTCAATCTCCTTGATTATAGTCTTCTCCCGTTCAATTGTTTCATTGATGGGCATCTGCTTTCCGTGCTCAATGCCGTCCCGGATGGTCTTTCGTGCAGAGTCGTCGGAGTCTATATCACGCTTTGAGATCTCCCGGAATAGTACGCGCACTACTTCGTCTTCTTCCAGTAATCCAACAGCAATATATCCCCCGCACAGGACAGCGGCATTCCGCAATGCAGAGTGCTTTTGTCCGTCCTCCGCCTTCTGAATCATCCGGGCGGCAATTGCGAGCTTACGATAATCTGTAAATTCCTGAGGGCGTTGCTTTGCTACTTGGTGCTCAGCCTTCTCAGTGATGATCCCAGCAAAGATCTGGGCTTCTTCGTTCAATACTAGATCAGGATCATAGCTTTCAAAGCAAGCTCTGGATTCATTGATACCTGACTGATCTAACTCCAGACCGTATTGCTTCTGGAAGTATGTTGTGAGACCCCTAAAATGATCTCTGTGTCGTTCTGGGAACTTAACTCTAACAAGAACCTTGATTCCATTACCTGATGGGCTCACCCACATTGCATAGGTGTATGGATCTACGGCTACTTGGCTTCTTACATCATCTAGGGACTCAAGGTGATCAAAGTCTAGGACAATGATCCCGCTGTGTTGGAACAGACCGTCGTCTGTACGTGTTTTAAATTCACCGGAAAAGAATACAACCGGTAGGTCCAGCTTAGCTTTCTTATTGCCTTGTCGTACCTGCTCAACTATAGATTTGCTCCTCCCGGACCGGATACGTGCTAGTGCTTGTCCAAGCGTTATGTAGTGTAGATCCTCCGTCTCCCTGATGTTCTGTATTGCCGTTACATTGGCGTTGATTATTTCTTTCATGTAGTGCGATTTGTAATAGAATTAAATATCCAATCAGATCTTGGACCGTATCTTCTGTTTGGTCGTCTATGCCCCGGTTCTTGATACGCATAAGCTTATCGTCAATCCGACTGCATAGGTTCTCTACGGCGTCTCCTTTGGCAAATATGTTTGCCGGGCGCAGGGCGCTGTCTCCATAGGCTTTGTTTTTCTCAATGAGCAGGTCTACCACGCCCATGCCTATCTGTTTGATTTTGTCTTCGCTAGTCATCGTTTATTGATTCTCCAACTTGTTTCATGTCAAGGATTTCGGTAACAAGTATATCTGGTTTCTTTTTGCTAGCGTTCCAGTAGTAATTGGCAATCCACTCTGTCTTGTACTTGTTGATGTCAGACAGTTTAGTGTACTTGCTTACCAGCCAGATACGGCGCTCTCCAGTTACCCGATTTGCCTGTCTATACGAAATCTTTACTTGCATATAGTAAATCGGTCTTCCCATAATAAGTTTTAAATAGGGGGGCACGAAGCCCCCCATTAATTAGAACGGCAGATCATTGCCACCAGCAGCTGCGGGTGCAGCGGCGTCACGCAAACGCGGGTCAAGGACTTTACAGATAGCCTTGCCGTTTTTGGTGAACTCAACATTGAAGTTGATCCATCCTTTGTCGTTGGCGTAGTTCAACAGATCTTTTGCTTGATCTGTAGTAATACCGACATTGAAACGGACGGTTGGTGACTGGACGTTGCCCATAAGGACGCCATCGTTCTTGTACTGCTTTTTTTCTTCGTAAGCCATGGTACAGGGATTAAGGATTAAACATGATTAAATTTCCCCGAACAGTGCGAAACTGCTCGTGTCCTTCGTCGGGGTATCCAGCCACCGACGAATATTGTTCACTGCGCTCTGGAACTTATCGGCTCCGCTTTGCAATGTAAGTTCTGAGGCTTTGTATACACCACACAAGTGAGGACTTGACGTGTCCTGAACAACCCAGTAGAAGTCTTGCATCTGCTCGTGCTGTGTGTATATGTATGCCTGTATGTCGTAATCAAAGCTCCGTACATCGTAACGGAACCCGTATAAGCTTCGGGTGCTCTTTGAGTCTGTAATAAAGTTCTCATTACGTACGTCTAAGAATCCACGCACTGGGATGTCGCCAATCCAACCCATAATCTCCTGCTGGACTTTTCCTGTCAGGAAGTAACGCACCGGTACAATCTCTCCGGTTACGGGGTTTACGATCTCGGACTCATCCAGTCTGTTGACCATGTTTATTACACGATCCATATCTTCTTCTGCCACTAGAATCTTACCAGAGGCTTTAGCTTTAGCTTCCTCCTCCTCGCGCCATTCTTTGTAGACCTTTGTAGATCTGGGGCTTTTGCCTCCGATCTCATCCATCTTAGGCTGGTCGTAGATAACATGGTATCTCTCATCTGCCTTCTCAGGCTCCAACAGCATACAGTCATACAATGATCCGAATGCCATCGCTGGGCTCTCCTTCTTCAGGAGACCTTTCATGTACAGCTCAAACAGTTTCATGTCCTGCTGTCTTCCTCCATCTGCGGCATACTTCAGGGCGCTGTAGCTCAAGTACCCTTTACCGGTACGCTCTAAAAGCTTATTAGCAAACTCCATTACTTAACGAATTTAAGTATGGCGTCCTTCTGCTTCTGTGTCCAATCAGATCCGTACTTCTTAATCACAGCCTCGTAGGCACGCTGGCGAGCTTCCTTGTTTGGCTGGTTCTTTACGTAGCTAACAGCTTGTCCGAACACGTCAGACTCTGGAGCTGGAGCAACGTACTGCTGTTTGTTCACTGCCATGTTTACCTCATCAGCTGTTGCAATAGACGTTTCTATTCCGATCCCAAGGAAACCTAACGCACGTCCCACTGCGGATGTCTCGCAGTTTTCTACGTAGCTGGTCTTGTTGATCATGCTAGATGCTTTGTCCTCTTGCGCCATCCCCTGAGCTGTGACCACACCGCTAGCGTCTGTGATCGTAGCACGTATTACACAGCTGTCACTGTCTAGGTGGAGAAGTTCTGTTGAGATGCCGAAGCCTTTAAACTCTGGCAGTTGACGGAAAGCTTTTACGCGCTCGTTTACTTCAACGTATTGCTTACCCTTGATGTTCGTTGTCTTGAACTGGTACTGACTCATAATTCCATTCGTATTTAATTAATTCATTCTCATGATATATGACCTCATGATTCAACGTCAGCTTGGCAAAGTCCTTCGCCGCTTCAGATCCTTCCTCCAGATGGTTCCGTTTTTGGATATGACGCGCTAATGCTGACATGATGATCTCGCGGTCTTTACGGTATTTACGTACCTCACGATCCATCGCTTCTACGCGGGCTTGTAAGAATTCTATTGTCGCTGTCATTGCTGGGCTAATTTACAAAATACAAATGGGGCGTGCAAACTTTTTCAATCTTCATTGTGAACAATGTATGTCACAAGTTCCTGAATTTCAACGGCAAAGGTTACGTTGTCGTATCTTCCGTTGAAGTACTCTAGGTGGTGCTCACGTTTAAACGCTGCCCACGTTCCACGGTATGGGCTGTAGTGGAACAGGTAATCTTGAAGTATTTCCATCTTATTTAGAATGATTCTAGTTAACGCAAGGCTTGATCAAGCTGGTCAAAGGTGTAGCCAGTCTCTTCGTTGATCCATTCCTTGAACTCCTCTACGTGAGCTTCCGGGATGATGATATCGCAGCCCATGCTAAACACGTTAGATGTTGGAGCGATAACGATGTACACAGGGCATGGCGGGAATATGTCTCCTTCATACAGCTCTTCTGTGAAGTAGTTGATAGCGTGCTTGTAGGAAACGTCATCAAACAGACCCGTAACCCATCCAGTCAAAACAGCCTCGTATCCAGAAGCCGGAGTGATGTCTGTATGTCCACGATAACCGTAAGACACCCAAGTTGTATCGTCAATGCAGTCCGGGCTAGTGTGATCGTATTCCCCGTACTCTGTGTCCATAGTAATACCAAGCTCTGGGCTGTAGTACACTTTAGTTGTCTCACCTTGGAACGATCGTGTGATCGTTATAGGGTTCTGCCAGATGCTCTGTTCGCAGCTTTCGCAGTAAGGGTTGCCGTCTTTGTCGTGCGTGTAGACCTCATCTTCTTCGTAGTGATCTTCACAGCTGTGGCATTTGATCATCGCTGTTGTTTCCATGATTTAAATAAATAAAGATTCGTCGTTGCTTGTCAGGTCTTCAATACTTGTGTCGTACTTCTCCAGTATGGCTGTCACCTCTTCAACTGGAATTCTTGGGGCATAGGAGATTGCGAGCTCCTCTAGTTCGTCATGGAGATCAGGCAGCAAATACGCTGCTGACCCCATGAGCGAAATCATTTCAGGTAATGTGTACCAGCCCTGACTCATTACATTTCAATTTTGAAGTAGTAAGTCTTACCAGCCTTGAGTTCTGTTTGAAAACGGCTCTTAGCCACTTCAATAGCTTTCTCAGATCGTACAAGGTTAAGTTCCTTGAATGTTTCAGAGATCGTCTTGTTTGACGCCCCCAAGCGGATCATAGATACCAACAGCATCCGCTGTTCTTCTGTCCACTTCTTGCCTCCAGTGTATCCACGACGGGCTTTAGGCTTCTGCTGTTTTACAAATAGTCCGGTAATGAAGGACTTGGAAAGGATGTTTGCCATGATTGATTTTTATTTAATTAAACTACCACGCGAGCATGGCGAGCCCGCGATCAAACTCTAGGAATTCTTCAAACGTAACAGAACGAATGCTGCTTTCTACTGGGACAAGAACAACATTGTCCTTGAGGCGCTGTTGATCTTCAAAGGAGTAAGCTACTCCGTCACGATCACGGAGGGAAGCTCCGAATGCTTTAGCGCGAGAGATTGCGCTAGCCTTGCTGTTAGCGAAGACGTGGTTGCCTCCGCCGTCCACCCATGCGAAGACGTAGCACGCATCGCCGTTGTGGTTTCTGTATTTAACTTTTGCCATGATATTAAAATAAACTTTTGTAATACTTAGCGTGTAGCTGATCTACTTCTTCGCCCATGCCGTTCTGTTTCAGCTCTTCCATTTTCTGGGCGATCATTTTACTCTGCTCAGAGCCGCTACGGTAGCGACGAGAATCTTCGCTCATCATGTAGTACCAGTCGTGGGTACGGAGCATTTTCTCTAGTTCATTTAATTCTTCCATGATTACTTATTTATGATTGCAATGAATTCGTATGATGTGTATGCGCTTGCAACGTATGGTACGTTTCCTCTGAAGTAGATGCTGCGACTTGGTGTCTTCTTGATGTACTTCTTCAAGGCGTCAAGCTTGCTCGTTCCTGTGATGCTCTCTGGCTGTGTGCGCCCTTTGCGCTCAATGATCAAATAGTTCTTCATGGTTACTTGTTATAAATGTTCTTTTCACCTACGATGCGATCTTCACTGACATTTAACGCAAACACAAATGCTGGAATCTGCTTGAATCCTCCGTCCTCTTTAGGAACAAAGAATCGGTTCCCGCTTTTCTCGTTGCGACGAACTATGTACACACGATTAGACTGCGTGTAGTAGATCGTAACGCTAAGTGTGTTGGGTTGGATCTTGAATGTTCTCATCGTTGTTGTTTTGATATTGCTAAACTACAAAGACCATTTTGATTGTGCAATACTTATCCACAAAAAAAGTTTAAAAAAGTTGTAAGTAGCTGAAAGTCAAGGAGAAAAATTTTATTTAACCTGAGGTTTTGCACAACAAATGTTAATACGTACCTTGGCAGACCCAATTTAATATCAATGTATATGACACTATCAGAAGAGAAGAGGCTGATCAAGACTGTGAATGATTACTTCTCAGTAGACATCACCGATCCATGGCGCAAGCGGGAACTAGTGGATATAAAGCACGCCTTCCGTTATAACATGAGGAAGCTGGGTTACCGTGTAGCGGACATTGGTCGTATGCTAGACTGCAATCACGCGACTGTGGTTCATTCTGTTCGCACAGCAAAGAACTTCATGGAGACGGATCAGTCATTTGCCACGCTCGTAAACATCATGGGAGACGTTATAAGAGACTTTCACGCCGCAAACAAGCTGCTTAGCCGTGTGAATGAGAACATCGCTAAGAAGTCAATTACGATGCTGTTCTGCGATTTGCTAGATCGCTCCTCTGAGTTTATTGATCACGAGGAGTTGGTAAGCTGGCTGGACCGGGCTAGGATACAGGAGTTTGAATTCTACAACATTGTGGAATCAACGAAAGGGGCTTAGCGCCCCTTTTTCTTTTTATTCCTGCCGTTAGGGCATTGCGCATATTGGCATGACCCATCACATTCTTTTGGAGCTACCTCGCAGTAAGTTTTAGATAAGTGCTCTTTTTGTGATGATGACTGCAATACTTACTAGTAATAATGTGATGAGTCCCCAAAAGGTAAATCTTTGAACTCGCTGAAATCTAGTCTCCCCAGCAACCAGTTGAGGCACAGCAACAGTAACAGTCCGAACAATCGTATCAGATTCACAGCCGCCATCTATTAAGAGGGTGTCGTAGGAGCGAATAACTTTTACTCGGAATCTGTCCTTTATCAGTTCTATCGTATCCCTTTGCGAGGTGATGACCGTATCCCTGACAACAATCGGTTCGGTCACAACCGTGTCCGTGACAGTTATCACCTTCTCCTTGAGAATCGTTGGATCTTTCTTGACGGCTTTTGACAGATGCCATTCGGCTGAGCATCCAGAAAGTAAGAGGGTAGCAAAAAGCAGGGTGAGGCATCTCATAAAGACTTTAGCATTTGAATCATTTCAGGCTGTGGGAAGATATCAATCTTATCCTTGCGTACGCTGTTGTGCGTGTATACCCCTGAGACGCCTTTTAAGGCGTTTAGAGAGACGTTCCACATATCTTCCTCCCGGTAGTCCAGTGGGATCCCGTAAACGTCATTCCAGTAGCGCAACAGATTCTCTACGCTTCGGATCTGTTCGTCAGTATATTTATGGAAGTGCGTGTATTTTTTGTATGGGTCCTCCAATGTGCACACGTCTTCTTTGGCAACCTCGCGGTTCACGTAGTTGTAGAACTTGCCGTCCTTTTCTTCAAGCTGTCCCCATGCACAGATCTCTATACCAATACTGATCTTGTCAAGAGCGATATACGGTACGTCATAAGCCTTGAAGATCTCTTGCTTAGCCCCAAGGTGATATGCCCAATACTTTGAGCTGAAACCCTGCACAATGCGACCATCACCTTCTTTGGCTCCCTTACCGCTAATACATACGCACGTAGCAATACGACCGCGACTGTCTGCATCCCATTGTCTAAACGTACTGGCTCCACTTGAGTTGCCAGCAGTATGGTGCAGGTAAATCTGTTTCTTTGGAGCTGCTTCGCTAATGTATTCGTTAGCTGAAAACTCTACCTGTAAGATGTCTTTTAGGAAGTCGTGGCTCATCGCATTTTTAACAGCTGGTTCTCCTTCTCAAGATACTCAACCTTAACGCGCAGGGTAGATACTTCTTCTGTGAGCTGGAGGATCTTAGTTCTCAACTCATCCTTCTCGTCAGCGCTCTGCGCCAACAACGATTCAAGGTTTCGCACTCTGTTCTTTAAATCATCACGGTATTGAACACCATCGCTGTTTTGAACTATATCCTTATCTAGCTCTGCCTTGAGCTTCATTCTGTTCGTATAGAATTGGAATGCTGCGCCTGACCCAGCTACCGTTACGACTGTTACCAGAATTTGAATCCAGCTATCCATAGTTAAGACCGTTTTTGGCGGTGTAAAAATTCTGTGTTCAATCTTTTAAATACTCCCCAAGAACTAAAAGCTAGCACAAACCAGCCCCAATGCGTTGGTGACACAAAGATAGTTCCTTTTATAACGTACATAAGGAAGACAGCTAGGTATGCGCTCATGGAAAGGGTGGCTGCTTTCATCCTACACTTTAGGTCTTCATTCCCTACGCAGTATAGCTGAAACCCACCGGTAAACATAATAAACAACAAGAAGATAGGCATAAATCCGATCTCAATTGTAGTGACAACAGGAGCTAAAACAGAAAGACAAACGCCCAAAGTGATCTCCGTGGGCTGGCTGTCGCTGTATAGGTAGATCTCCTTAATCTTCTTTAATAAAGACGTGAGTTTGGTCATCGTACTTTTTTCTTAGGTGTTCAATTGTCTTCTGATTCTCAATCCGGATAATATTCCAGAAGGCAAATACCATAACCAACAGCCATCCGACGTTAGATCCGGACAGCATATCTTCAATCCAATAATTTAAAACTGTTGCAATCGCAATAAACGAAGCGATCTTAACGGCATGACCGCGCATCTTCAATGTACCATCCCATAAGACAGCCCAACCTTGGAATACCCCACACAGGATAGATCCAACAATAAGAGCTGGAGAAGATAACATCTCGGTCCACAAAGCCATAGGGAGAATAAACGTATGCAGTACAGCTGTAAACACTTCGTTTGGTTCGCTGTCGCTATACTTGAATATATCAATAGCCCGTCTAAATCCCCGGTTGTTCATGGCTTATTTCTTTGCAAACTTCTCAATTGCTGTCCCGAAGAACATAGCAATCGTAAGATATTCAACAGCCTCAACTAGTTCTTTACTAGGGGCAATCTCCATAGGGCTAAATGAATTCGCCACCATGGTTCCCATTAATACGAGCGCACCAAGGATTCCAATAAAACGCTTGCTGCTCACCTCGTCACCTACTCCTAAGAGTTTTGTTACCCATTCTTTCATAGCTACAAATTTAAGGATTAGCTCGTTGCGCTTCTGAGAAGAACTCGTCTGCAAAGTTGAGGTAGTCGTTGTACCACTTATAGTTACGCTTCATAGACTTCATGCCGGGTACAGGAGATTTCAACGCTGTCATCTTACCGTCACGAATGTCAGCAAGCATATTAGATACGCGCTTAACCTTGTCCTCATTGTTGGATGCTAGGTAGTCATCTGATGCAAACAGACTCTCAAGTCTAGACGCAACATACTGTCCATATTCCACCTGAAGATCTTCAAGTCCGTTACGCCATGCAAGCTCACGCTCAGCAGACAATTTCTGAATAACGACCCCATCAATCGGATGCTTCTTAGGCACTTCTCTAAGTTTTGTTGGGAAGCCGGGGATCACATCTGGGTTCTCCTCCAGCGAGTACAGTCTGTAGATCTCAGCAACTAATTTGTCGTCGCTCGTCTTTGCCGTCTTCATGGGATCAAGGAAGTTGTAGATCCACTTATTGGCGCCATCAGGGTTCTGTGGGATCTTATTGCCCAAGAAGTCTACACGTGCTGGCATACCATCCGTGTCAAGCAAACGGTCCATAACTACGTACTTGAACTTACCCTCCAATGTCTGAGCCTTAGAGTCTGGCATATACTCACGCTCGGCGCGGCTAAATGCGCTCAACGTGTTGGGGAACGGAACAGCTGTAAGGGCGCGGAATGTGGTGACGATCCAATCATCTACGTCGCGCTCAGAAGCTCCACCAGACAGCACCTTTAACAGTGAGCTAGATCCAGCCAAGAAGCTCTGTTGGTTAAGAGTCTGGAACGTAGCCAAAGGAACGCCCATGTAATCCCATACCACAGTGAAAGGCTCAAACCATCCCTTGTCTTCTTCAAAGTAGTAACCTTCTTCTTTGCCCTGCGCTTCAGCAAGGTTGTTTTTGATGGCTGTTACTCTAGATCCAAGGACAGTACCAATGATACCCATCTTGTCGTAGCGCATAACGATATCTCCGGGTTGCCATGCTGGGTTTCCTCCAGCAAGTAAACGCTCAAGACCAGAACGGTTGATCGTCATAGGAGGCTGTTGCAAGTAAGCCAATGCTCTTTCCTCGTCATCTTCGTCGGTAAACGCACCTTTGATCAAACCGTTTGCGATCAGGTAGTTTGCAGCCATGATGATCATCTGACCAGTAGCAGCCTTAGCTAGGTCTGAGATGCCGGCTTCAGTCTCTCCTTTGTAGATTCTGTGTGTGCCTCTAGCAAATCCAAGACCCGGAATAGCAAACATCAGCGTCTCCGTAAAGATGTTAGCAGGGGTCTTGACGTACGGCAAGGAAACCTTGAGAGCAAACTCTAAAGCCTTACCAACTGTTGGGATCTTACCTACGATCTTCTGGAACTGGAAGATGGCGCTAGCTGCGGCATTGTCTTGCTGGAACGTAAGCTTCTTACCCTCCTGCTCAGCTCGTTTCTGAGCTTGTTTAGTTGGATACTTTAAGAAGGTACGTAGAGCTTCACCCTTGAGTCCAAGCTTCTGTGCCTCCTGATACATCTGCATAGCCTCAGAGAAGCGCGAGAATGGCTTATCACCAAGCGCCAAGAAGCGGAACATGATCTCAGGGGCTACGCCAATAACACCCTCGTACAAAGCCTTAGCTCTATCAGCTGCGGAAATCTTCCCGTTAGCCAAACGTGGGAGCACGTCGCCTTTAATTACGTCCTTACCAAACGAAGCATTAACAGCCTGAGCAAACTTGGTGTCAGACATGGCAGCTAGGAATGCGGCTCCGGGAACGAACCCAGCGTGAACAATCTTTTCTGTTGTTGCCCCACCTTTTAGGATTACCTGAATAGCCTCCATGAAACCAACTCCGCCTCGCTTCATAGCATAAGGCAAAGCAGAAATAGAAGCCCGGAACGAACGCAAGTTCTTGCCGGTAAACATCTGGTAGACTTTAGCCCCGGCGATCTCAGTTGTACGTACAGGAATGCTAAGTCCGATCTGGAACAAGTTCGCAAACACGTTGGTCACCTGTGAGATAGGCGTAAGCAAGTTACCCTGAATGGTTGTGGTCAACAGATCCGAAATCTTCTTAGGGACCAGAATGCTAGTGAACTTATTAAGTTCTTTTGTTACGGCATCAAGCTCTTTAGTTAACTTGTTGAGCTCCTGCTCTTTAGCCGCGTCAAACTCAAGTATAAGTTCGTCTCTAAGTGCTTTTACTTTTTGCTGTGCAGTGATGAACCGTCCAGCGATCTCCTCAAGGCGTTGCTCCTGCGTTGCAGTCATAACCCTATTGGCTCGCTTCATGGCTGCTCTGATTGTCTCAACAATGCCAAGGGCAGTGCTTGACTTGAGTTCAGCAAAGTGACGAAGCATACGACCAACAGTAGTGCCCAGCTTTGCAAGGTCAACCAACAGCTCGCTAACGTCTTCACCAGCTTCTGCCTTACGGTTGATCAATTCAACAGCAGCAAGAACAGAGATGTCATTCTCACCTTTGCCGGGGTTGGCTGTGTTAGAGACCATGTTCAACCCTTCGGCTGTCATGTTCTCTACAAGCTCCTCGTCGGACATCATTGACAGCTGATCCTTGATAGCCTTAACAGACTGCTTGGTCATATAAGACTCTGGATTTGACAGCACTCGCTGACGTGTTTCGTTGTCAAATCTGTTTACTGTGCGCTCAATAGTACCTCTAAGGTTCTTAGCTTCAGGCTTAGCGTCATCAATAGAGAAGTAGATCGGGGCTCCGTCTACGTCATTGTATCCCTTAACCTCAAACAATGGATCATTCCATCTGGTGAATACAGGATTCTTGGCGTATACCAATCCACCGATCTGAACCACTTCCTCAGCTGCCACTACTGGACGACCAGACTTGCGGTCGTAGAAGTAGCTAGCGCGAGTTGGGTTCATTCCGATCTGTTTCCACTCAGGCTTGTTCCAGATCCCTTGTACAATATCCTTAGCGCTTTCGGCTTGCTCATCTATAGTAGCTCCGTCAAACGCCTTGAACTTACCGAACATACGACCGATTGTGCTCTTAGCTTCACCAGCTGCAATGTTCAGCGCAGCCATTGGGTTTGACTTAAATACAACATCGGTAATGCGAGCTACATTTCTGTAAGACACAACCTTGCCATCGCGCTTCATTCCGTCGTGAATAGAAACCACCCACGTATTTGAGCTGGTGTAAGCTGGGATATCAAGACGCAACGCAACAACTTGACCGTCAGCTACTGGAGCGTTCAAGCTCTTAACCTTATCACTGCTAAGTGCTGTTGCCATACGTTCCTGTGTAGCTGGAGCAAAGAATCTAGTGATGGGCTCAATAGGGGACAAACCCTTAGCCATCTCTCGGAACTCGTAGTTCTTAATGCGTCCAGCCATGAGATCTTGTGCGGCTTCTTCCAGCAAGGTGTCTCTACGCGATATAGCCGGATCTCCCTTGCCTTCTGGACTCTCGTACCAGTCAATAGCTCCCTCGTCAATAGAGAAATAAGTCTCACCGTCAGTCTCTCCTGACTTTACTTTTAGGATTGCTTGGGTGAGCTGGTCAACGCTAGGTCTAGCACCGTCTCCAGCAAGCTGTTGAGCTCTTCTTGCG
>Ga0181606_10002608_pt1 | contig 15473 bp, 20 predicted proteins | sample 041ome_10_FD_132994 | JGI IMG/M metagenome (GOLD analysis project Ga0181606, IMG submission 132994) | Coastal salt marsh microbial communities from the Groves Creek Marsh, Skidaway Island, Georgia - 041412US metaG (megahit assembly) | ecosystem: Environmental > Aquatic > Marine > Intertidal... | reverse complement strand
TCGATTACCGCATGCTCGCCTCCAGCCGCAACGGCCGCTGGCGGATCACCGCGATCCTGGCGGGGGATTAGCTCCCCAGCGAATTGCCTGCCTTGAGGTTTTGAAGTATTATCAAGATCATGTAGCGTAGGTTTGTCCTGTTGGGGGGCACATTGATCCTGTTGGTTTGTGTGGCCAAACTGTTGCCACCAAACATGCATGATCGGCTCTACGAAGCGCAAAAGGCCGAGCAGCAGCTGCTCTCCCAGAGCGCCTTTGCTTCTGGTTATTTCCCGCCGGAATATGCCGAGCCGAGCCTGGATTGCGGGTATGGCAACGGTCCTATCGAGATTATCGGCGACGTCGAGAGCGATTGGTATCCGGGGCAGCTGAGTGCGGCCCGCGAGCCATCACTCTATCTCATGGCAGAACAGGAAGAACCGCCGGAGTTTGCCCTGCGTTTCACATACCTTCCCTCATTCTCTCCATCGGTCTTTATCCGTGTGGACAAGGAAGGTGATGATTACTGGCTGATCGTCAAGCATCTCAGCGGGGCTGGAGGCACGATGCAGGGACGATTGCCAGCTCGAACCGGAAGCCTCTGAGCGACAGGCAGGTTGGCCAGTTGACGCGTATGCTCTCAGAATCGGCATTCTTCGATGAGCCTACTGAGGAATGCCGAATGGGTTTTGACGGAACCCAATGGATATTCGAACAAGTGGATGCGAGCGGCTATCGCATGATCAAGCGCTGGTCACCCGATGAAGGCAAAGCGCGAGAGCTTGGCGAGTTGCTGATCGAGCTGAGCGGCTTGGACCCGCCGTCCAGCCCAACAATTTCTGCGCTTTTTCGCAATCTAATCGTCGAGAGCTTCTAGCACCTCATAAGCCAGCACCGCGCCTGCAATCGCAGCGTTAAGGCTATCTGCCCGCCCGCGCATGGGCATGGTCACGCGCAGGTCGCAGGCCATTTCGTAATCTTCGGGAAGTCCGCGCGATTCGTTGCCGACCAGCACGAAGCACGGTGCTGCATAAGGTGCGCCGCGATAGGGCACGGCTTCGCGCAAGCTGGCGGCAACCAGCTGGCCTTCGCCGCTACGCAGCCACGGCAGGAATTCGTCCCACGATGCCCGCGCCACCTTTTGGGTGAACACCGCGCCCATGCTGGCGCGCACGGCTTCCACGCTGAACGGGTCAGCGCAATCGTCAATAAGGATCAGCCCGCCTGCGCCCACCGCATCGCCGGTGCGCAGCATGGTGCCAAGGTTGCCGGGATCGCGCAAAGCCTGCGCCACCAGCCAGATTCTTGCGGCTGAGCGATCAAGCGATGCGAGCGAGGTATCGAATTCGGCAAACACGCCTGCCACGCTTTGCGCGTTGTCCTTTCCGGTGATCTTGGAGAGGATGTGAGGCGTGGTTTCGATGATCTCGCCGCCGGCGGCTTCCACCGCTGCCTCCAGCTCGTCCAGCAGCGGATGCGGATCGCGGCCCGCGCTCATCACCAGCATTTCCGGCAAGTGGCCACACTCGCGCGCGTCAGTGAGCAGGCGCAGCCCTTCGGCAAGGAACTTGCCTGAAGCCTTGCGGTGCTTCTTCTCGCGCAGCGAGCGAAGATATTTGACCGTGGGATTGGAAAAGCCGGTAATGTGTTTTCGTTCGAACGAAGGGGGGCGCATGATTATCCGCGATCCTCGCCGAAGCCGTCTTCCACCATGTCCACCAGCTCTGCCAGCCGCGCTTCGTGGTTTTCGCCAGAGACGCGGATTTCCACCGTGTCGCCCTTGGCGGCGCCCAGCATCATCAAGCCCAGGATCGATCCGCCTGCGGCTTCATTGCCGTCCTTCGCCACGATAACCTTTGCCCCGTCCATCAGCGCCACCGCGCCAACGAACTTGGCACTGGCCCGCGCGTGCAGCCCGCGCTTGTTGACGATGACGACACTCTTGCTTGCCTCTGACAAGGTAACCTCCCCCAAGCGGTTTGCCTTCTGGTTGAGGCTCTTATGCATCCAGTCCGAGAAATTCGGAAGCCACGGTGATGTAGTTACGCCCGGCATCGCGCGCGGCAGTCGCGGCGGCGGCAAGATCCATCTCCTTGCGGGCACCGGCAAGGCGGATCAGCATGGGCAGGTTGATCCCGGCGATCACTTCGGTGCGGCCTTCTTCCAGCAGCGAGATCGCAAGGTTGGACGGTGTGCCGCCGAACAGGTCTGTCAGGATGATCGTGCCCTTGCCCGAATCGACTTCTTCAACGGCAGCGGCGATCTCGTCCCTGCGCTGCTCCATGTCGTCATTGGGGCCGATGCAGATGGTGGCGATATCGTCTTGCGAGCCAACCACGTGCTCCATGGCGAGGACGAATTCTTCGGCCAGGCGGCCATGGGTAACCAGGATCATTCCGATCATGAGTGCGTGCAACTCTGGATAGAGGGGAGGGTCATGACTGTCATTGCAAGGCAGGTCACGGGTTCTGCGGTCCTTCGACGAGTTCTGCCGCGCGTGAACCGAGATTTCGGTGAAGGACAGTGGGCGAAAATCCGGCCTTGCGCAAGGCCTGAGCCATGGTTTGCGCGGTGTAAACCGAACGATGCCGGCCGCCGGTGCAGCCAAAGGCGATATTGACGTAGCTCTTGCCCTGTTCGGCATATTGCGGGAGCAGTTCCAGCAGTAGGTCACGCATCTTCGTAAAGGCGGACTGGAAGACCGGATTCGCAGAAATATACTCCGCCACAGGGTCATCCAGCCCGGTCAGTTCCTTCAGGCCGGGCTGCCAGTGCGGATTGTCGAGAAAGCGCATGTCGAACACCAGATCGATCGCGGGCGGCAACCCCCGCGAAAAGCCGAAGCTGGACACGGTAACGGTCATGTCGCGCGGGGATGTTCCGGCAAACTGGTCGCGGATCGTCTGCTTCAGGTCATTGGTGGTGAAATCGGTGGTGTCGATAAGCACGTCCGCCCAGCGGCGCAGGGGCGCGAGCAGTTCGCGCTCTGCCTTGATGCCCGATGGAACTGGCAAATCGCGCGCAAGGTGATGGCGGTGGCGCGTCTCGTCAAAGCGGCGCGCCAGTTCGTGGCCTGCGCAATCGAGGAACAGCGTGGTCAGTTCCACATCGTCGCGCTCGGAAAGCTGCTTGACCTCTTCGATGATCTCGCCCGGCACGAAACCGCGCGTGCGACAATCGAAACCGATGGCGAGCGAGGAGCCGTCCTGCTCGCCGCCGATTAGCCTGTCGAGCAGGCGGATGGGGAAGTTGTCGATCGATTCCCAGCCAAGATCCTCCAGCTCGCGCAGGGCGGTGGACTTGCCGGCACCCAGCATGCCGGTGACCAGCAGGATGCGCTGTCGGCTCGGTGTTGAGTCGGTGGGCATTCGGCGGCGTTTGCTCCCCTAATCCGCAAAAGGGAAGGGGTTAGCGACGAGTGGCATATTTCCGGACAGCCCATTCGGCGCGCAGGGGCAGGGCGGGGGTATCGGGAAGCAGTTCGATAACAGGCACTTGAAGGCCGCAAATCGCCTCCTTTGTTGTGGCATCGATAAAGCGTGGCGCGTCAGGAGAAAGGCGCAGCAGCAGGCCGACGGGGCCTTCGCTGGCCGGCATTTCGACAAGCCCGATGTTGCGGATTTCCAGAAGCCCGCGCGTGTTGGGCGGCGGGCTGGCCCACAGCTGGCCGCGCTTCGTGACAAGGCTCACCCCGTCGTCGCCCACCAGCGTTGCGCCGCGATCGATCAGCGCCAGAGCCAGCGAGGACTTGCCCGATCCCGGCTCGCCTTCAACCAGCACCACCACGCCATCCACCAGAACGGCGGTGGCCTGTCGCAACTGAGGCCCGGAAGTCATGCCCATCAGGCTGCGGGAAGGTCCAGCACCAGGCAGGCACCGCTTTCGCTGTCCGGCTTGTCCGCCACGAACAGCGTGCCGTCATGCGCCTCCGCAATGGTCCGCGCGATATTGAGGCCAAGGCCGGAATGGTTGCCGAAGTCCTCTCCCTCCGGCCGGTCGGAATGGAAACGGCGGAACACCTTCTCGCGCTTGTCCTGCGGAATGCCGGGGCCTTCGTCGCACACTCTTGTGACCACGCGGCCTTCGGCAGTGCGGGTGATCGCCACCTCTACCGTGCCGCCATCGGGCGAGAAGGACACCGCATTGTCGAGCAGGTTTTCGGCGATGCGTTCCAGCTGCAATGCCACGCCCATGACCATGCAACGCGCTCCATCATGCTGCAGCACGATCTGGCAGTTCGCATTTCCTCCGCGGTTCTCGCGCGCAGCAACGATGTTGGCGACCAGTGCCGCCATGTCCACCCGGTCAAACCGCGCGCGGCTGATTTCTGCATCGACCCGGCTGGCTTCGGAAATCTCGCTCACCAGCCGGTCTATGCGCTGCACGTCATGCGCGGCGATGTCGAGCAGTTGGGCGTGCAGGTCGGGGTCCTTCACCTTTGGCAGGCTCTCGGTGGCGCTGCGCAAGCTTGCAAGCGGGTTCTTGATCTCGTGCGCCACGTCCGCCGCGAAGCTTTCCACCGCGTCGATCCGGTGGCGCAGGGCCGCTGTCATGTCAGACACGGCGCGGGCGAGCAGGCCGATCTCGTCCCCGCGCTCCTGCATTCGCGGCACCTCGACCTCGCGCTCGCGCCCGGTGCGCACCAGAACGGTGGCCCGGACAAGACGGCGCAGCGGCTGGATGATGGTGCTGGCAAGATAAAGCGAGAGGATGATCGAGACCATCAGCGCCACCGCGATGGTCGTCATGACGCTGGCTCGCGCCTCGCGCACGGATGCGATGATGTCCACCGCGTTGCGCGTGGTGAGCAGCGTGGCTCCGTTGAGCCCCACGGGCGCGGCGGCGTTGATCACCGGCGTATCGTCAGGCGCGCTGCGCAGCGTGACCTGCGAAAGGCCCTGCGCGCGGGCCAGCACCAGTTCCGGCCATGCGTTGGCGTTCTGTTCTTCCGGTTCAATGTAGGGCGGCGGAGAGGGCGCACCGACCGCGAAATTCACGGCCCTGTCGGTCCACCGGGCGAGGTCTTCCATGAAGGGCTCTGCCACAGGATCATCGAAGGTGAAGGCGGGCTGGCTGTCGAGCGCGAAACTGTCTGCCCACAGATTGCCTTCGGCATCGTACATGCGCAGCCGCATGCGCTGTTCCTTGCCGATCTGCACCAGCAGCGCCTCCTGCCTCTCGCGCGATGCACCGGCGAGCGCTTCGGCCGTGATCTGCGCTTCGATGCGGGCGAGCTTGTAGCGCTCGTCCAGCAGCTGGCGGCGATAGGAATCGAGGAAGAACAGGCTGCCCGCCAGCACCAGCAGCGGGATCAGGTTCACCGCCAGGATGCGCGCGGTGAGCGACTTGCCCAGCGGGAATGCGAGCCGTTCCAGCCGCCCGGCGCTGACCATGTCTTCAGCCATCGGAGAAGGAATAGCCCGCGCCGTAAAGCGTTTCGATACTGGCGAATTCATCATCCACCACGCGGAACTTGCGGCGCAGGCGCTTGATGTGGCTGTCCACCGTGCGATCATCCACGAAGATATCGTCGGGATAGGCTGCATCCATCAGCTGGTTGCGGCTCTTGATAAAGCCGGGGCGGTGGGCCAGCGCTTCGAGGATGAGGAATTCGGTCACGGTGAGCGACACCGGCTGGCCGTCCCAGGTCACCTGATGGCGCGCCGGATCCATCCGCAGGCGGCCGCGTTCGATGATCCCGCTTTCGGGTGGTGAGGGGGAGTCAGCGCCCGGGCTCGGCTCAGGCACAGGCCCGGCGCGGCGCAGGATCGCGCGGATGCGGGCGAGCAGCAGCCGCTGGCTGAAGGGCTTGCCGATGTAATCGTCCGCGCCCATCGCAAGGCCTGCTTCCTCGTCTTCCTCATGATCCTTGCTGGTCAGGAAGATCACCGGAAGGTCCGACGTCTCGCGCAGTTTGCCGAGCAGTTCCATACCGTCCATGCGCGGCATCTTGATATCCAACACGGCAAGGTCGGGCGGATTGCTGCGCAGCGCGGCCAGCGCTGCCTCGGCATCGGAATAAACGCGCGTGGTATAGCCTTCTGCCTGCAGCGCGATGGACAAGGTGGTGAGGATGTTGCGATCATCATCGACCAGCGCGATGGACTGCTGGCTCCCTGCCTCCGTCATTCCGCCATGTGCGGTTTCTGCGTCCATCCAAATGCCCTTCATGCTGCACCAATGCTGCAGCTTGCGGACTACGCCCAAAGCCGCGGCGAAACAATGGCAACAAGGGTGCTTTTGAAACTATCGACCTGATCGATTTTCCTGTGCGGAAAATTGGCGTAAGCTGTTCGCAGTCCGAAAATTGACGGAATCGGTATCGCCCCCTAAGGGCACGGACCGGAGCAGTTGGCTTGGGAGTTTTGGCTGGCTGCAAATCCGAAAAGGAGAACTATTCAGTGTCCAAGACGCTACCCGTTTCGCTGGTCGATCAAGGCATCGCAACCGATGCCAAACTGCACACCAATCTTGGCACCGCCGCACTTCTTGAACATGCCCTGGCAAGGGGAGAGGGCAAGCTTGCTGCGCACGGCCCGCTGGTGGTGGAAACCGGCCGGTTTACGGGCCGTAGCGTCAAGGACAAGTTCGTCGTTCGTGACAGCACGACAGAGGACAGCATCAACTGGGGCGCCATTAACCAGCCGATGAGCCCAGAACACTTCGCCAATCTGAAGGCGGACTTCATGGCCGAGCTGAAGGGCCAGGAAGAGCTTTACGTGGCAGACCTGTTCGGCGGTTCGCAGCCGGAATATCGCGTCAATGTCCGCGTCATCACCCAGATGGCCTGGCACTCGCTGTTCGTGCGCACGCTGCTGGTTCGCCCGACGGATGCCGAACTGGCAAACTTCGCCCCCGAATACACCATCATCAACCTGCCCAGCTTCAAGGCTGATCCGGAACGCCACGGCTGCCGCAGCGACACCGTGATCGCGGTGAACTTCACCGAAAAACTGATCCTGATCGGCAACACCGAATATTCGGGCGAAATGAAGAAGGGCGTGTTCGGCCTGTTGAACTACCTGCTGCCCGAACAGGGCGTGATGCCGATGCACTGTTCCGCCAATATCGGCGCTGACGGCAAGACGGCGATCTTCTTCGGTCTGTCGGGCACCGGCAAGACCACGCTTTCGGCTGATGCCAGCCGCACTCTGATCGGCGATGACGAGCATGGCTGGTCGGATTCGGCAGTCTTCAACTTCGAAGGCGGCTGCTATGCCAAGGTGATCGATCTTTCGGCAGAAGGTGAGCCGGAAATCTACGCTACCACCCGCATGTTCGGCACCATCCTCGAGAATGTCGCCATGGACGAGGATACGCGCGAGATCGACTTCACCGATACCAGCAAGACCGAGAACACCCGCGGCGCCTATCCGATCGAGTTCATCCCGAACACGTGCGAGAAGAACCTCGGCCCGGTGCCCTCGAATGTTGTCATGCTCACCGCTGACGCGTTCGGCGTGATGCCGCCGATCTCGCGCCTGACGCCGGAACAGGCGATGTATCACTTCCTGTCGGGCTACACCGCCAAGGTGGCCGGTACCGAAATCGGCGTGACCGAGCCGGAAGCCACATTCTCCACCTGCTTTGGTGCCGCCTTCATGCCGCGCCACCCCAGCGTCTATGGCAATCTGCTCAAGAAGCGCATCGCCGAAGGCAATGCCCAGTGCTGGCTGTTCAACACCGGCTGGACCGGCGGGAAGTATGGTGTCGGCAACCGCATGCCGCTGAAGGCCACCCGCGCGCTGCTCAACGCTGCGCTCGACGGCAAGATGGACAATGTGGAATTCCGCAAGGATCCGAACTTCGGCTTTGACGTGCCGGTATTCGTGCCCGCGCTGGAAGAACAGGGCATCGACCAGACGATCCTCGATCCGCGTGCGACCTGGGCTGACAAGGAAGCCTATGACGCGATGGCGCAGCACCTCGTGCAGCTGTTCGTGAACAATTTCGAACAGTTCAAGGCCTATGTGGACGACGGCGTGAAGCAGGCCGCGCTGCAGAGCGCGTGATCCCGCTTACCCATTCGGGCGATAAGGAAGGGGGGCGGTTTCGGCTGCCGCCCTTTCTTTTGACTTGCGCCAAAGACATGCGACGTGGTCACCTCTAGCCATTGATTCGGTAGTAATGGGAGACAGCAAATGAGCATTCTTGATTAAGTCCTCAAAGGTATTGGCTGCGCACCGGATGATGTGGTGAATCTGGCTGAAAAGGTGGGTATTTCGCCCAGCATGGCGGAAAAGGCCGTGGCGGCACTGGGCCGTTCGCAACAGATGCAGGGTGATACGGTTGAACTCGCTTCCGCGCAGACCGGGCTCGACACCTCGGTGTTGTCCACCATTGTCGAACAGATCGGCGGCGAAGGCTCGCTGACGCATTTTGCATCCATGCTGGAGAACCATCCGCAGGCGAAGGGCCTGCTCGACATGCTCGACCGTGACGGTGACGGCAATCCGCTGGATGACATTGCAGATATGGCAAAGGGCTTCTTCGGCAAGAAGTGAAGTGCCCCCGTGCATGGCCCGATGGTTATGCGCCTTGCCAAAAAGAACCATATCGGTTAAGTGAGCCGACGTCGTTCCAGCCGGAACGGCAACGGATCGGGGGCGGGCAAGGCCGGCTTGTTCCTCTTCCATACGGCGGGTCGCTCCATCTGGGCAGCCCGCCCATCGCGACCGGCGCGGTGTGAGCCAGGGCGGGGGCGACAGACCCTCTCCAGGACAGCATGCTGCATACCGGAAGTGGCTCGGGGATGTGTTCGCCCGCTATCATCGCTCCAACCTGTCCGTTCACGAAGGCAGGCTCTCGGGCGGTGGACCGGACGGCCATCGGCGCGGCGTAATCAGCCGCGAAAGGTGTGCGGGGCCTTGCGAGCCTGCCTTCACGCCTTGGCCCCGAGCCGGATACCAAAGGCCCGGCGGGACCAATTCCAGCGCGGTGGCACGCGCGCCCATCCCGCCGTTCGTACACACAGGCAAAGGCCACCGCACACCCGCCCGCGCACCATCCCGGTGCCGTGCCGGTCGCGCGATCTGCCATATTCCTGATGGCGTTATCGTCCGGGTTCGCCGCCGGATGTCTTCCCGTGCTGGTGCGTGATACATCTTGGCGCTACAAGCGCTCCACCATGAGCGATCTTATCCTTTCCATCACCGTGTTGGCGGCCTTTGCCCTGCTTGCGGGTTCATTTTACCTGTGGCGCAAGCAGGGGGCGAACCGGCAGGCGTTGCTGATGGCGGTGCTGTCCTTCCTAATGCTCGGGAATGTGCTGATCTGGGTTGGCCCCGAGCCGGTGCCGGACAGCAGCGAAGTCGGTGCCGATGCTGCGTCCGACACCGCCCCCGACAACTGAGATCCCCCTCGCTGCGGGGAGTTCTGCGACCCCCAGCTGCCGGAAGGCGCGCGCCCGGTCTTTCCGTGATCAGTCTTCCGGGATCAGCCAGCTGACCTTGCCGCGGAAGGTGCCGAACACCGCGTTGCCGCTGGAATCGGTGGCCGGTTCGAACCGGGCGCGCCGCTCGATCACGTCGCAGGTCGTGCGGTCGAGGATGTCGTAACCGGTCGAACTGGTGATGCGGCACTGCTGCACCCGGCCGTTCGCGCCGACATCCAGCGCATAGGTGAGGTCACCCTCCCAGCCACGCGTCAAGGCGCGGCGGGGATAGTCGTTGGTGCTGACCCAGCCTTGCGGGCCATTGGTCGGCACCGGATCGGTGGGCCTGTATATCGGCTGTACCGGATCGGTTATATTTCCACTTCCCAACATGTCCGTGCCCACTCTATCGAGAGGGCGAATCGGGATATCGAGATCGGCCAGCTGCACTGGATCGCTACGCTTGAAATCGAAATCCACCGGCGGCGAGACCGGCGGGATGTACTGATCCACCGGTTGCGGCGTCACCGTGTCGTCCGGCTCGACGCGATCCACCGGCGGTGGGGCGGCGGCAGCGGGACGTAGACCCTTCCGTCTTCGAGCCCCGGATCTTCCGGCGGCGCGACATAGGTGATGGTCAGCCCGGCAGCCAGGCCAAAGGCGAGGGCGATGTGAACCAGCGCCACGCCGGTGGCCCCGGCCAGTTTCTTGTGGGTATGCCCCGTGTCGGTATAGGCCATTCAGCTTCTCCTTTTCCCAACTGCCAGGATGTCTTGTTCTCCGCCTCGGCGGCTGCATCCTATGCGTATGATAATGTAACATGACATCGAGATACAATTTGATTTAAGCCTGATTTTAGGCATGGCTTTGGGCAGGCGGAGGTCGCCTGTTTTTCATTTGGGGTCAGGAATTTAGGCGCCGATCAGGTGATCGGGCAGGACGGGTCCAGGCGGAAGTCCAGGTAATTGTCCACTGAGCCCTTCAGCTCCGCCATCTCGTTCTCGAAGAAGTGGTTGGCGCGCGGAATCTCGTCGTGATGGATGGTGATGTGCTTCTGCGTGCGCAACTTGTCGACCAGCTTCTGCACGCTGTTGGGCTGCACCACCGTGTCCGACGTGCCCTGGATGAAGATGCCCGATGCGGGGCAGGGAGCCAGGAAGTTGAAGTCATAGAGGTTCGCCGGCGGGGCAATGGAGATGAAGCCGCGGATTTCGGGGCGGCGCATCAGCAGCTGCATGCCGATCAGCGCGCCGAAGGAGACACCGCCAACCCAGGTGGTCTGCGCTTCGGGGTGGATCGACTGCACCCAGTCGAGCGCGGCGGCCGCATCGGACAGTTCGCCAATGCCGTTGTCAAAGCTGCCCTGGCTCTTGCCCACGCCGCGGAAATTGAAGCGCAGCGTGGCGAATCCGCGGTCCACGAAGTTCTTGTAGAGCATCTGCACGATGCGATCGTTCATGGTGCCGCCGCCCTGCGAATGCGGGTGCAGGATCATGGCCACGGGCGCACGCGGGCGCGGTCCGGGAGAGAAGCGGCCTTCCAGTCGTCCTTCGGGGCCGGGGAAAATCACGTGAGGCATGGCGTTTGAGCTCGGTTCTTTGAATGAAGGCAAGCCACGCGGGTGGCGCGGCGGAAGTCCGGGGCTATATAGGAAAAGAGTTCGATTTCGCAATTATTCGATGAGCCGTCCCATTAAGCAGCGCATTTACCTTGACCACGCCGCCACCACGCCGCTGCGCCCGGAGGCGAAGGCGGCGATGGATGAAGGGTTCGCGATCTGGGCCAATCCGTCTTCTCCCCACGCCGAGGGGCGCAAGGCCCGCTCCGCGCTGGAGGATGCGCGCGCGCGGGTGAAGGCGGCGCTCGGCTGGGATGGCGAGGTGATCTTCACCAGCGGCGCGAGCGAGGCGGCCGCACTGGCCCTGACCCGCGCAAAGGCCGGGGCGCGGCTGGTGAGTGCGGTGGAGCATGATTGCATCTTGGGCACAGTGCCCGATGCGGAGCGCCTGCCGGTGCGGCCCGATGGCGCGCTCGACATGGACGTCCTTGCAGAAGCCGTGCAGCGCGAAGTGCCGCTTGTAGCGGTGCAACAGGTCAATTCCGAAACTGGCAACCGGCAGGACCTCGCTGCCATTGCAGAAGTCGTGCGAGCGGCGGGCGGTCTGCTGCTGGCCGATTGCGCGCAAGGGGCGGGCAAGATGCCGCTGCCGCCGTGCGACATGGCGATTGTCTCAGCCCACAAGTTCGGCGGGCCGATTGGCATCGGCGCGCTGTTGCTGAGCGATTATGCGCTGCTGGAACCGGTTGGCGGGCATGAGCGTGGATACCGTCGCGGCACGGAAAACCTGCCTGCTGTCCTTGGCATGGCAGCGGCGCTGGAGGCGGCTGGCGAGAGCTACACCGCGGCCAGCTTCGACCCGCTGGCACAGGCGGTTCGCGATGCCGGCGGCGTGTGGCTGGGAAACATACTGTCCGATCCTACAAGCCATATCGCAGCACTGGCCATGCCCGCCATGTCGGCATCTGCACAGGTCATGCGGCTCGACATGGCAGGCTTTGCCGTTTCGCAGGGCAGCGCCTGCTCCAGCGGCACGATGAAGACCAGCCATGTGCTCAAGGCGATGGGGCTGGATGATGATCTGGCTGCGCGCGTGATCCGCGTGTCGATGGGATGGAACACCACGCAGGCCGACCTTGATGCCTTTGCCGAGGTGTGGAGAGCATTGCTGTGATCTATCTCGACTGCCAGGCCACGACCCCGCTCGCGCCCGAGGCTCGCGAGGCCATGCTGCGCTGGCTGGACGGGCCGGAAGGCACCGGCTTCGGCAACCCGCATTCGCCGCACCGTATGGGCAGGCAGGCAGCTGCGGCCATTGATGCAGCGCGCGAGTATGTCGCAGCCCTGTGCCCGCCGGGCGGCACGGTGATCTTCACCGGCAGCGCGACCGAGGCGATCAATCTCGCGATGCGCGGCGCTCCGGGCGAGGGGAGCATTTCGGTCTCGGCAATCGAACATGCCGCTGTACTCGATACTGCCGAGGCGCTGGGCCGCGCGCATGTGCTGAACGTGGCGGCAGACGGGCAGTGCAACCCGAGCCAGGACCTGCCCGATAATGTCTCGCTGGTCTGCGTGATGCAGGTGAACAACGAGATCGGCACCGTTCAGCCCACGCTCGACTGGCACCGCAAGGCCAAGGCCGCGAACGCGCTCTATCTGTGCGACGTGGTGCAGGCCTTCGGCAAGCAGGAGGTGGCCAGCGCCGACATGATCGCCATCTCAGCACACAAGCTGCACGGCCCCAAGGGCGTGGGCGCGCTGTGGGTGCGCGACGGGATCGAGCTTGCGCCCATCATCACCGGAGGCGGGCAGGAGCAGGGCCTCAGGTCCGGCACGCTCAGCCCCGCGCTGATCGCCGGGTTCGGCGCGGCAGCAAAGCTGGCGGCAGAGCGGATGGAGGACGATGCCGCCCATGTCGAAGCCTTGTGGAACCGCGCGCTCGAACTGTTCGACGGCTGGACGATCAACGGCAGCACCACGGCGCGCTGGCACGGCAACCTCAATATCCGCCGCGAGGGACTCGATGTGGCGCGGCTGATGAGCGAGTGCCGCACTGTGATGTTCTCGGCAGGCAGCGCCTGCGCCAGCGGTTCCGGCAGGCCCAGCCACGTGCTGCGCGCCATCGGGCTCCGCGATGCGCAAGCGAAAAGCTCCATCCGGATCGGTTTTGGCCGCTATACGACGATGGATGATCTTGAAGCGGCTGCGCAGGCGATTATGTCAGCAGCAGACAGCCAGGGGTAAATCCGATCAAAGTCACATTCATCACGCGCGCCGGAGACAAGGTGGAAGCCGAAGCCAAGGCGGGCGACCGCTTGCTGGAAGTGGCGCAAAATGCCGGTATGCCGCTGGAAGGGACATGCGAGGGCCAGATGGCCTGTTCCACCTGTCACGTGATCGTGGCGAAGGACTGGTACGCCAAGCTGCCCGCCGCGAGCGAGGACGAGGAAGACATGCTCGACCTTGCAGCAGACCTCCACGCCACCAGCCGCCTTTCGTGCCAGCTCCTGTTGACCGATGACCTCGACGGGATGGAAATCACCATCCCGCGCGAGAGCCACGATATGCAGGGGTATTGACCCTTTGTCGTCGGCCCGGACTTGATCCGGGCCAAGGCTTTTCCGGTGTAACGCCGAGCCAAAGGTAGCGTTGCCCCGTGTCAAGCACGGGGCGACGCTTTAGCTAGGGCGAACCCTCCTCGCTCGCTTCGTCAGCAGGAACGGCGTCGGCAAACCTGTTGCTCTTACGGCGCTTCCAGAAGGGCAGGCCGGCGCGGCGCCATGCCCAGATGCCGCCGCCGATCACAAGCACCCAGGGCAGCAGCGTGGCGAAGATCATGATGATCGCGCCGATCGCCTGTCCGATGGCACTGCCGGCAGAGCTGAAAGCCCAGGCAATCGGTTCCCAGAAACCGCCTGAATTGCGGGTGCCGGTTTCGTAACTTATCGCGACATCGCTGAAGGCCACGCGGCCGCGCATTTCGGATAGCCAGCTGCGGGCCTGATCGATCTCCTCGTTCACCTGCGCCACGCCGCGCTCCGCCTCGACCAGTTCGGCCACGGTGCCGTTGCGGCTGCGCAGCACCTCCATCAGCCGGTCGCGCAGCAGCGTGCGGGCGCGCAAGCGGGCTTCGGTGTCGACGATCTGCTTGGACAGGTCCTCGCCAGTGATGCTGGTGGAAATCTGCTCGCCGCCAGCGCCTTCTGCTACTGCGGCGAGTTCCTTGCCGAAATCGCGTGCCTGGTCTGCCACAACTTCGATATGCAGCCGGCCATAGCCATAATCGCCTGACGAGCCGGACTGGTTCATCGAGATGATGCGGCAGACATTCGCGCCCTTGGACACGCACAAGTCCGCGTGCTGCTGCTGGAGGGCGCTGAGCTTGTCGGTATCCACGCGGAAGCCATAGTCATAGCTATAAGCGATCTGCGGCATGCCCTGCGGCATCTGCTCGTTCGCCGCCTCGCCCATGCCGGCTTCTGCAGGCTCCTCGATATCCAGCGTGGTGACGCGCTCGACAACCGGCTCCGGAGCACTGGGCGGCATGATGCTGATGCCTTCTTCCTGCGCTTCCATGAAGCCGAAGTCGTTCGACGGGGCTTCGGGGGCTGCCAATCCCTGGCTGCCGTTGTCGCTGCCACACCCGGCGAGCACGAGCGCCAATGCTCCGATAATCAGTGTCTTCCGGGCCATTTCAGCCTCCCTCTCAAAGCGACCGGAGCATGATGTTACAGTATAACATTGTCAAGCAGGCCTGCTCACGAGAGCAAAAAGGCCCCGCCACCAGCTGGGTGACGAGGCCTCTCGCTGTGTCCTGCCCCGAGGGGTTCGGGCAGGCAGAAACTGTGCGGGATCAGGCCGCTTCGGGCACGTCCAGCTGCTTTTCCAGCGCTTCGATCAGCGCATTGGAGAAGGCGGGAATGTCATCCGGGTTGCGGCTGGTGATGATGTTGCCATCCACCACAACCGTCTCGTCATGGACATTGGCACCGGCATTGGAGAGGTCCGTGCGGATGGATGGCCAGCCGGTCACGTCCTTGCCGTCAATCACGCCTGCTTCGGCCAGCAGCCACGGGGCGTGGCAGATGGCCGCCACCGGTTTGTCGCTTTCCGCAAAGTTGCGGACCAGCTGCACGGCCTTGGGCTCCATGCGCATGATATCCGGGTTGATCTTGCCGCCGGGCAGCAGCAGCGCGTCAAAGTCAGCGGCCTCGGCATCGTCGAGCGACATGCCCACTTCCACCGGATCGCCCCAGTCACCGCCACTCCAGCCGCGGATTTCGCCGCTTTCGGGGCTGGCGACGATGGTGATGTGGCCGGCCTGTTCAAGCCGTTCGCGCGGGCCTTCCAGCTTAGATTGTTCGAAACCGTTGGTGGCCAGGATGAGGATGCGACGGGGCATTGCTGTTCTCCTTCATGTAATTGTGCATTCGACCCACCAACGCTTGGGGAAAGTTGGTCGTTCCGAACTGTCCTGTGAGCCGTGCCGGTGATAGGGCGAATGGCATGTCCACCATTGAAGACGAAAAGGATCCGTTTGACGCGATTGTCGATGCCCCCTTC
>Ga0181606_10002605_pt1 | contig 15489 bp, 12 predicted proteins | sample 041ome_10_FD_132994 | JGI IMG/M metagenome (GOLD analysis project Ga0181606, IMG submission 132994) | Coastal salt marsh microbial communities from the Groves Creek Marsh, Skidaway Island, Georgia - 041412US metaG (megahit assembly) | ecosystem: Environmental > Aquatic > Marine > Intertidal... | reverse complement strand
GCAAATTCCCATTACCGCAGAAACACCAAATAATATCTTCATTAATTTTCTCGGCGATTCTCAATATTTCATGTTGATTTTTATTTTTTACAAAGGAAAGAGGGCAAAGTATTATGAATGATTCTTTTTCTACATTTAAAATTTTGGAGAGTTTCAGTTTATCGATTGATTTATCCCTTCCTCTGAATTTTCTAGTATCATAGAATGTTGGACAAAAATTTATTTTTTGTCTGCATTTATACAACTTTTGAAGTTGAATTGAATTGCTCTGGGCTACGCATATTGTTCGATGAGTTGAATAAATGTTTATTAGATCTATAAGATAATTTCTTACTCTAATTAAAAAACCTTGATCCTTAGTAATTAACATGCCTGAATGGCGATAAATGATTTTGTGTTTTTTGAAACTTAATGCATTGATAATAGCTAGTAATAATGTATGCTTAACACTAAATGATATAATAGTTGTATTCTTATTGGTAAGTAGTTTTAAATATTGTTTGAATTTTAAGATTTCGAGGATATTTATTTTACTTGATTCTCCTTTAAATATTTTTAATTCGAGTTTACTTTTTTTAAACATATCTGAAATATTTCCATCTGAACCAGCAAAGATTTTTACTTCATATTTCTTTGATAATGTTTTTGCTATAGCCAGAGCTTCAAGCTGCACTCCACCTTGATTTAAATTATTCAGAACGAGTAGAAAGTTAGACACGTGAAATTATATAATGTTGTAAAGCGGTATTTTTTGTTTCTATTCGATTAAACTTATTTGGATAATTATTTTCCAAATATTCAACAAGTTCAATATATTTTTTGTGAATTAGGAAGCATTCAATCCCTAAATTTTGATGGAGTTTTAATAAATATTCCTTTTCTACTTCAATATCCACGAATTCGGGTTTATACTGATATTCATTATACTTTAAGGCAAGTCCATTATCGTGAAAAAAAACTTGAGATAATGGAAATTTGAGTTTGACATAATCATCAAAAACTGCTGGATAGGACATAAATTTAAATTGTTTGTTTCCGTAGTGCTCTCTTAAAAATCGAATTAGCTCGATATTCATTTTCATAGACTCTACGTTATGTAACCCTTCCTTTGATTTTTTTAAATAAGAAGTGATAATAAATTGCAGCAAAATTAATCCGCAAACTAATACAATGTATTCTAATTTCAGAGATACTATGTCAATTAGTAGTGGAATAATTAGGTAATCCAGTACTCTATTAGGTTCTCCCCAAAATCGAAATAATGATACATTCAATACGAATGAATAAATAACCCCTATTAAAATAAGATATCCATTGATTGAAAGTGGACTGTCATTGAGTACCAAGGATATGATAACATGAAATGAAAATGGTATTGAGTATAGGATATTATTGCGTGCCTGCCGATATAGTAGTTTAGGCGTTTTTAAAGACCAATTTTTGTCGATATTAATTTTTTCAAAATAAAATGACAATATTGAATAATGATTTAGAAATACTTTTCTGTACGTTTTTGAAAATATCAATAAAAGAAACTGACTAGCTGTTAATAAACCTATTGCGTTGATTATTCCACTCTTCGGTTGAATAAGCACTAGTAAAAACAAGGATACCCATATATATTGTAAACTAAAGCGATGACTGAGTAAAAGGAGTACGAAAAGAATACTTTGATAAAGTAGTAAAAAGTTCGTATCAACTTCCTCAAAATTGAGAGAAATTATTATTAAACCGGTTATTAGATAGCCTAAAGGCCGTGAAGATAGATAGTGGTATTTTTTATAAGAAAAAGATGCGAATCCAATGGCTAATACTATGACCTTAACTGAATCACCATTTGAAAGGGGATATAAGAATAAAATAATTGAGACATATTCGAAGATGAAAAGAAGCTGCTGAAGATAATGGGGCTTATTTTCAATAATTTTCTTAGGGAAAAGAGAAAGTAAATAGATATAAACAGGTGGATAATTTAAGGGCTTCTTATCCAGATACCCATTAATTTTGGATGGCCATCGATAGGAGTTTAATTTTAATTCAATTGCATAGTAAATCCATCGAAATACGTCAACTCCGAATATTCCAATTTTATCGTACTTACGATGAAAAACTAAGTATGATATTATGAGGATTACAGAATGAATTATTAAGTTACTCAACATAGTTTTCTCTCAAAAAATTTACACAAAAAGCTAGATCCTTGTCTGTTAAAGGTTTGTTGATTGTACAATTAGACCAAAGTTCCTGACTCCACAATCCAAATTCTATTTCCTTCATTCCCTGATCGTCAAAGAAGGAGATGACATTAGTTTTGTTGTACAAAGGTAAAAGTGCAAACCCACCTCTCCCAGTAATAACTAACTTTGAATTTGTGTAGATTTTTATTTTTTCATTAAAACTCAGTTCTGAAGTTTTATGAATTCTTGGATTATTTATTAAAAGATAATTCTGAGGAATATTTTCTCCGAAGAGATATATTGTTTCAGAAGTTTCTTGAAATATAACCTCGAATAATTCAGAAATCGATTCAATATTATTTCTAAAATAGAAGGATATTCCCTCTCGGCTTTTTTGATTATTTCTTGCAAATATTTTTGTTCCTTGATTAAAAAGTTGCTTGTAACCAATAATTCCTCTAAAAAATGGTATATGACAATATAATGAAGGGAGCTCTCCAATCGGACTTTTGCCGAGATATTTTATTCTATCACGATAATGATGAATGAAATCTTGCAGATAATCACCATATAATAGTTCTTTTGGGTTGTTTGGTTTAGACATATTTAAAACTGTCGAATCCTCTGTTTTATGAATTATAGCCAAGTTAGTATCCCAGCCTTTATCTTTAAAATAATTGCAGACTAGAAGCGCTTGGAAAATATCTCCGAAACCATTTTGTGATGTAATTACTAACTTCCTTTGTAAAATGCATTGAAATAAAAAAATTAATTGCTTGTAGGAAAAGATTTTAAAAATATAGCTATAAATGTAGGGTAGGTTTAATAGTAGAAATACCTTATCTAAACACTTTACACTGAGTCCTTGTTGAACTCTCCAACTGATTCTCTGTAGGCTCGATATCATCTTCTGCTATAGGAATTAACTGTAAAGTAACAATAATCACTTTTTGTTGTTAGTGACTTGTGTTCGTCACATTGATGTGAGATAATATCAAACTCAGTAATAATTCTTTCGTGTATTGCGGTTATTATTGTATCCGGCTTTTCATGGATAAAATGAATTGTATCAAAAAGACTCATTTTTTGAGTTAAATTATTGAGATAATCATCTGTGCTATCTATGTCATAATTGTTTACGAACCATATGTTTTTTGTATCCTTCGAATTAAGTCTATAAAAATTTGATTTGTTATAACTTGGTGTAATAATTGTTAGAGAATTTTTACTATTCCAGTTTTTAAATAACTCATCATATTGTATTGTTGCGACAGGCGAGAAGTAGTACTTTGAATTATTTGTTAAAAAATTAAGATTTGAAAACAAATAAATTAAAATGAATATTATCGTTAGGACTATCGAAAATCTGCGATTACCTTTAGTAGTTAGTTCTATAAACGGGATTGGTAGTAATGGCACTATATAAAATAAATACATTGGTCTTCCGAAGTTCGTAAAGCTTGTAATTGGTATTGCTACTGCACAGATTGCTAAAATGAGCGAGGTTTCTTTTGAAAGCCTATTTCTTATTTTTATTAGCGAATAGAATACCATAACTGCAATTATGCCTGAAAGGAGAATCACGAATAAATTAACTGGGGCTAAAGTTTCCCCGAAAATTATTCCGTACACCATATATATAAGTTGAATTATAGGGCCATTGGTCGCTTGTGTTTGTTTGATGCCGCCTAAAATCTCAGTATAGCTCAATATGTAAGGAATTTCAATCAGTATTACAGGTAAGCATAGAACAAAAATTTTTATCGTATTAATGATTGAAGAGTTACTAAATCTATTTATTGAAATCAAAATAATATATAATAACGCTGTAAATGCTCCGACGAGATAATTAGTCAGAAAACCGATGGTTATAATTATTCCGAGATATAAGACAATTAATGGATTATTTTTTTTTGATTGAAATACTTTTAGTGTGTAATAATAAACCATTAGGCATATAGCTATCGCTAACATATAAGACCGGCCAAAGCAACCTAAGTAGATCATTAATGGATTTAATAATACCCATCCTGTTGATAGAGTTTTATTTTCAGGTATAATTAAACGTAAAATAGCTGTTTGGACGAAAACAAAGGCAATTACGGTGATAAGTCGAAAACCGAGATTTGTGGGTATTAGATTGAATGAAATCTTAGTCAATAAATAATAAAGAGGAGGATTAAAGTCGTAATCGTAAGAATGATTTAATATTTCTTTATAATTAAGATTGCTTATTATTTGCAACGTAGACAGTTCATCCCCAGTGATACTTCCTGTTACTGCTTTGTAAAGGACAAAAGAAATACTTAATAAAAGCCAAACATTGTTTCTTTTTAAAAGATTTTTAACTAGTTCTAGGGTCATTTTTTATTTTTAATAATTTCTGAAATAGTATTAAATACCCTTTAATAGTCTTAAATATTTTTATTCCAGATCCTCCTTCCTTTAAATCATATCTCAAATTAATTGGCACCTCTTTTATCTTAGGTTTTGAATTGTAAACCAGATGCATTAAAAAACCAGCCATACTGCTAAAGCCATGTCCTTCTATAGTTCTATCAATATCATCTTCGTTTTTAATAGAATTTAGGATCAATGATCCTTTATACGCACGAAAAAAAGTAGAATAATCTTTAAGCCCTGGGTATGGAAATAGATAACCCATTATTGTAGCTACCGAGTTACTTAAAAAAATTCTATATTTTGGTACTCCTTGAACTTTTGCATTAGGAACAAAGCGAGAGGCAATTACCAAATCTGCACCGCTCCTTATAGCTTCTATCATATCAACAATTGCGTATGGACTTTGTGTATTATCTGAATCTAGGCTAATTATTACGTCTTTAGATTTTACTTTCTTCAGAACATGTTTAAATCCAGTTCTAAACACGGTTGTTATTCCTTGGTTTTGATCGAGAGATTTTAATGAAATTCTTTTATCTAATTTTTCGAATATATTCGAGATTAATGCTGTTCTATCTTTACTGCCATCATTTACAATAAGAATCTCATAATCTAGTCCAAGGAAATCGATTGCTTTTCGTATACGGTCCAATATTTTTTCTAAACCTTCCTCTTCGTTATAGGCTGGTAGTATGACATAAATCTTCATCTTACGTATTTTAATTTTTTTGTTGCGAATAATATAAAGTGTGTGAAAAATAAAAACAAGGTGGGTGTAAATAAATTAGTCTTAAAACTACCTACGAAAAGTACTATGAAAAATATAATTCTCAATTTTTTTGTTAGTCTGAAAATGAAATGGATATAGTAAAATGTAAGGATAAACAACCCTATTATTCCATATGTGAGCAAAATATGTTCATATCCTACATCGCTTATCGAATTATTATTATAAGGAGGAAGTCTGTTACCGAATAAACTGATATTTTCTAATTGTGTGTTAAGAGCTTTTATTTCATGTAAAATATCGTCTTTGAGCCAAAAATAGGGTTCTAAAAATGTAGGTTCAAATTTGTTTATAAGATGAAATAAGAGAAAAAATGTAATTAAAGCTATAGTTAAATTTTTGAGGTTTTTAAATGTTAAATATATTAATAGAAGCAAAATACCAGTTCTTGCTGTAATCACTATAAATAGTATTGTTATAAAGATTAAAATTTTTGAATAATCAAGAATTTTTTCGGTTCGTAGCAACGTGATCGTGGTTAAAAAAATCGAGGCTATATCATAAGATTGAAATGTCCCGGAGGGTCTTATTGAGGAATAATGATAGGATTCAAATTCTAAACCATAGCCAAAATTGAATGCTTCCATAATTGCTATCCTAGCAGTTGGGAAAATCAACTGAATAGTCATTAGAATCAAATTTATTTTCAATAGTACTACGAGAATATAACTTATGTTTTTCCATAAGTCCTTGGTGTATGTAAATGCAGAACTCAGCGATAATATTATCAAGGATGATAGGATTAATTTTCCATCTCTTTTAATCTGGTTTATATGATAAGTCCCGATATTTTCTGCTATTAATATCGTATTTACCAATATATATAGGGTTATAATTATGATTAATAATAGGCCCAGTTTGGATATTTTAGATGTTGGTTTTAATAATAATGGTACTGATAAAAAACTTAAAATAATTGATGGATCTATAAATCCATATTTTGGTAGAAATACCGAAATGAATAATATAAGTATTATATGTCTTCTATTAACTCTCATTTAGACTTAACCACATCGTTTCGAGTTTCATAATAACATGATGAATATTTAACTGATTTAGTTTTTTAATAGGTCGAATTTCGGCAGATTGATTGGTTATATTATCACTTTCAATAAATCGAATTTTTTCTTGAAAAATACCTTTGAATAGGTCATATGAAACCTTATCGTTTGTGAATACATGTTTACCATGTATCAATGCTTCTATAGTGGATAATGAAAATGATTCTATTTTTGAAGGAACTAATAAAGTCCCGAAACTTTTGTAAATATTAACCGGATTAAATTCTCCTGAAATAAACTTGTATTCAATTTGATTCTTCTTAAGTAGTCTCGTTAAATCATCCTTTAAACTGCCTTCTCCAAAAATTATTATTTGAGAAACGTAAACACCATATTTCTCATTTATAGATTTTATAAGTTTTGGTATTTCAAGCACGTTTTTTTCAGGTTCTAGTCTTCCAACATACCCGAAGATATCCTTTTCAGTATTTACTATATTTTCTGTATTAATTACTAAACCGTTTGGAATTGTGCAGACATTATCGAATTTGAAGACTTCTTTTGCCTTTTTACTGAGATCTGAATTTACAGCTATAATTTTCTTAAATCGAAATAGGAATAATCTTAACCATCCATAATTCATTACTTGATATGTATGTACATGAAAGGTGAGAGTAATATTTCTTTTTATTAGATTTATAAAAAAACCAATTATAACGGCCTTGGTTGTGTGGCAGTGAATAGTTTGATTTTCCTTTGAATTTAAGTATTTAATTAGCTCTAAAACGCCTCCAAGAACATGTTCTCCATATAGCTTAGAACCTTTTTCAACTCTCCAATTTGTAGAAACTATGTGATGAGTTATTTGGTTCGAAACGCTAAATTTTGAGTAAAGAGAAACTTGCTTTTCTAATCCACCATGAACTAATTTCCCTATAAGGTGATACACGTGAACTTTAGAATCTTTGGTTGAATCCATCTAGTATTGAGTCTTCCATTGATGTATAGTCCCACCTTCCATATCTTCCTGTTGATAGAATGTTATAGGCTTTTAACTCAGCTCGAATAGATCGAACAACATGCTCCCAATTTTCATCGAAACGCACATAAGAATTTCTCATTATTGTTGTGTGTAGTACATCAATATTTTTCGCTTCAAAGTACCCCAGTTGCTCAATTTGGGTTAAAACTTTTTCTATTGTTTCGGAAATAATAACATCATCAACTTGATTATTGTCTAAACCAACCTCGATATAAATTGAAGAGTTGTTTGTTGGAGCCAATGTTTTATTGAAATTAGAATAAAACCCAATTCGATGAAAAATATATTTTCGCTCACTAAAATATAGCCAGTGTAAGTCCTTTAGATCATTGTGAAGTTTTCCTTTAAAACCTATATTGATTCCTAGTGTTGCAGAGGAATGTAACTTCTTGTATTGATCTAGAATTTTCTGAGTTTTTTCATTCTTGCTATTTGAAATCATAGCTAATTCCGGTAGAGGGATAGATGATATGATATTCTCATAACTGTATTCGTTTTCCTCCGTATAGGCGATTTTATTGTCTATATCAATTGATGTTACTTTTCCTTTATGATGATTCACGTTAGTGCTTAGTGCTTTAACTAATTCTTCTATTCCATTTCTTTTAGGGTACCAGAATTTCGAATTGTATGATTCATCGTTTGTCTTTTGTGAAAATGCTCCTTCGTGAATTAATTTTTGATTGGGATGAGGGAAGAATCGGTTTAAGCCTTTGGTCCCTAATTTTTTTAAATCTATTCCTAATAACTTTTCATTATACGGAATAAGAAAGGCATTCGAAATATCTTGCCCAAAGAAATTAACAAAATAATCTTCAAGCGAACTATCTTCGGACTCTTCTTTACTAGCATTTAAAAATGAATTGTAAAATTTGCTTGCTTTTTCCTCGCCTAAATCAAACAGGTTATACTGAAATGGAGCTTTAATCAACTGTCCTTTATAAAAACAACAACTCTTCTTGTAGACCAATTCCCAATTGTTGGTGTCTATAGAGTTAGAAATTTCTTTTGGATGATTGAACTCCTTTAAATGAAGAAAATGACCTGTGTAATCGAATGTGTAATCATCTATATGGACTGATCTTGTTAATCCGCCAAGTGTATTAGATTTGTCGATTAATGTATATTGTTCTTTTTTTTCTAAAAGTCTTTGTGCTGCAGCTAGCCCAGTTAAACCGCCCCCTAGAATAAGATTTTTTGATTCAATCATTTAAGTTTCGCTTTTGTAATTTTTTATTCAGATAAATAAAGGTGATAACTGTTACTAGATATGCAATTAAAACAAAAATTATCCCTTCAAACCTTTTTCCTAAATAGTCTAAATACAGGAAAACTGTGCTGTATGTGATTATGACGGTAAAAAGTATTCCTATGGTGTAATAAACATTTCCTTTGGTGTAACTATCTATTACATGACTAATATGATGATTACTTCCTTTTAGTGGATTTAATCCAAATAGAAATCTAGTGAATATGACCTGAGTTGTATCAATTAGTGTTGGTAAAAATATAATTACGCCTGTTATTAAAACAGCAAAAAAGTGATAAAGATCCGCGGTTTCGAGTAAGATTTTTACAAATGCTATAGATAATAATCCTCCAAAGAAATGGCTCCCTCCGTTGCCTTGAAAAATCCTTGAATTACCTTTTGATCTTAGATTGTTAATTAGAAAAAACCCGAATACCAAGAATAGCAGAATATTAGATTGGATTAAAATTTTTGAAGGGTATAAATAATTCATAAATATTACGGAATACAAATAGGATAGTGTACTTAGGCCGTTATAATGATCAATTATATTAAGAGAGTTCGTATTAAATATTAGGAGTATAAAAAGTAGAAATAGAATATATACGGGTATTGAAGTATTGCTTTGAAAGTATAATATTATTATCGCGATAGCAGAAACTCCAGCCTGTAGGATTAATTTTTTTTGAGGTAAAAACCGCAATGAGTCATCTAAAACACCAATGATAAGGTTATATGCCCCGTATATAACAACAGTAATAATAGATATGTCTTCGAAGTAATTTTGGCTTCCTTTAGACGGAAAGAAAAATACTATAATGAATAGCGCAATGAAAAAATACAGTCCTCCGCTTTTTGGGGTATTTGATTTATGAACTTTTAATACTCCATCTGGTTTATCATAGTAGCCAAATTTTTTAGATAAAAAAATTACACCTTCTAATAAAGTATATATAATGATAGAAAAAAGTAGAAGTGTTATTGATTGATTAAGTACCATGAAATATATTTTTTTAAACCTTGGTCTATGCTAGTTTTAGCTTGCCAATTCAATGTGTTTTTAATTTTTGAATTATCACATTCGCGATGTAGAACATGATCCCAACTTCTACGTGGCTCGAAAGTTATTGTACTATTGCTTTCACATATTTTGAGAATTTTGTTTGCTAAATCAATAATTTTTACCGGCTCACCTTTTCCGACATTGAAAACGTCGTAGGTTGTGTCATTAAACTCCAGTGCTTTTTGAATAGCTTCAATAGTATCTTCAACAAAAGTGAAATCCCTTGTTTCATTACCTGATCCAGTTATTGTTATCGGCAAACCCTCTAATGCTCGAGAAATGAAATTAGGTATCACATTCCTGTAAGCACCACTTAGTTCATAAGGGCCGTACGAGTTAAATAGGCGTAACACTTTACAACTTAAGTTATAGGTCTCTGCAAAATATTTAAAATAGAATTCTGCAGTGTACTTACTTATCGCATATGGGGTATCGAGTTCGCCGATGTAAAGCTCGTTAGTTTTGTCAGATTTATTGCCATATACACAAGAAGAGGATGTATAGACTACATTTTTAATGCCATGTTTTACTATAAATTTTAACAGTAAGATGGATCCGTTTATATTCACTTCGGAGTCTAAACTGGGATTTTCTACAGAGTTTTGATTGGCAAAATTCGCAGCTAAATGAACAACCTCGTTGATTTTATAATTGCCAAAAACTCTTTCTAGAGTTTCATGATCTCGAATATCTCCAACTATAAATTCAACATCTATTGGGAGCCACTCCCTTCTTCCAGAAGTTAAATTATCTAGGACTAAAATTTTTCTACCGCTTGAGGATAGTTTTCTAATTAGGTTTTGACCAATTGAACCACATCCTCCTGTAATCAATGTATATTCCATCTAAAGAATTTTACCTGTATAATCTATACATGTACTTTTCGAAAAATCATATGAATTGAATACCTCATGATTAACCAGTATAATGATTTTATCAAAATTTGATGTATCAACTATTTTTTGGTTTTTAGCAGAATACTTTTCGAAAAATGGATCATGTATTTCGCAGAATGTCCGGTTGCTTTTGATGAACTCTGCTATTTCTAATGCTGGGGATTCTCTAAGATCATCCACGTTAGGTTTATAACTTATTCCTAATAATAAAATTTTATCATGAGTGTTGGTCTTTGATAAGATATCTTGTTTTACCCACTCGGTCTTATCGATATTTGTTTTTCTAGCGGTAGCGATAAGATTTGTGTAATTAGGATAGTCGGAAATCAAAAACCATGGGTCAATAGCAATACAATGACCCCCAACTCCAACACCTGGATCTAAAACATTAACTCTAGGATGATCATTTACTATACTTATTAGTTGAGAGGTTTCAACTTTAAGGGAATTACACAATAACGAAAGTTCGTTTGCAAATGCTATGTTAACATCTCTAAAAGCGTTTTCTGTCAATTTGCTTAATTCCGCAATGGTAGCGGTTGTCTTGTGAATACGACCTTTAACAAACGCTTGATAAAAAGAGGCTGCCTTTTCTGTTGATAATGGACAGATACCACCTACGACCCTGTTATTATTTTCTAACTCAAATAACATTTGTCCTGGAAGAATCCTTTCTGGACAATAAGCACAAAAGAACTTTTTTCCATTGGTTAATTTAGAAAGTCGCTGTACCACTTTTTCAGTAATTCCGATCGGACTAGTTGACTCTATTATGATTAAATCATTATCTTTTAGAACACTAGAAATTGATTCTGCTGCGTTTAAAACATAATCAATATTTGGAGTTTTGTCCTTATTAATTGGAGTTGGGACTGCAATTAAATGAACATCAGCGGGTGTTGGTGTTAACTGAGCTTTGAATCGGTTTGAATCTACAACAGATTTTAGTCTTGCGTCTAAATCTTTTTCTACGATGTGAGAAATACCTTTATTTATTTTGTTTATAACTTCTTCCTTGATGTCTATTCCTTGAACTTCGTATCCAGACTCGGCTAAAATTACACTTGTAGGCAGGCCTATATAACCTACACCATATACGTTTACTTTTTTCATATCATTTCACGAATTATTGATAATATTCGACTACTTGAATTACCATCTCCAAATGGATTTTTTATCTGTTTTTCTTGTGAAGTGTTTATTAGTTTCTTTGTTTCCGAAATTATTTTTTTTCTATCTGAGCCCACTAAAAATGACGCTCCAGCATTCACGCCTTCCATTCTTTCCGTAGTCTCTCTTAATACTAATACAGGTATATTGAATGTTGGTGCCTCTTCTTGAATACCTCCAGAATCTGTTAATATAAGGCTGCAATTCTGGTAAGCAAATATCATTTCATTATACCCTATTGGATCAATTAACCTGACATTTATAACTCCGTTTAGGTGTTTATATACTGCTTTTTGAACATTCGGATTAGGGTGGACTGGGTACACAAAGTTGTAATTTTGATATTCTAATGATAGTTCTTGGATAGCTTTAATTATCTCTATTAAAGGTGTTCCGTGATTCTCCCTTCTGTGCGTTGTAATTAGAATATTTCTTTTGTCTGGCAGAAAATGACTTGTGAATTTGTGGGTGAGATTTAACTTTTTATTTGATAAATTTTGGCAGTAAATCAATGCATCTATTACGGTATTTCCAACATTGAAAATTATGGATCGATCTACCCCTTCATTTAGTAGATTTTTGTAAGAAATATCCGTGGGTGTAAAATGAAAATTTGTTATTGCACCGACAAGTTTTCTATTTCCTTCCTCAGGGAAAGGACTGAATAGGTCTCCACTTCTTAAACCTGCCTCAATGTGTGCAACCGGCACCTTGTAGTAGTACGAATATAAAGCACCCACTAAGACTGATGTTGTATCTCCTTGTACAATAGTTAAATCGATAGATTCTTTTTGATATATTTCCTCTAATCCTAAGCCAATTTTTGCAGTAAGACTCCCTAAGGATTGTCCACTCGTCATTACATTTAAATTATAATCGGGTTGAATATCAAATAAGCTCAAAACTGGCATTACCATATCCTTGTGTTGTCCAGTATTACATACCAAGATTTTATAATCTTTTTCCTCTTTGAATCGAGCGATAAGGGGAGCTAGTTTTATTGCTTCCGGACGGGTCCCCAGAATGAAAAAAATAGTTTTGGAAAACATAGGATTAAGAGTAGTATTTCTATGGCGGCGAATATACTAATTATATTATAGGCTGAGTTGGAAATGTCTGGTTTAAAAAGGAAATACGATGTAATACCAACGATTAAAATTCCATTTAAACTAGATATTGTATTAATTTCCTTTTTATTAAAGGACAAGGTGTAATACGTTGTTAAGATGAGGTAGATGCCGGTTAAAAGCATTTGTAATAAAACAACAATTAAAGAATATACGGTTAGGGGAATATTAGTGTATAATCCAATGGCAATTATTATAATACATGCTGGGATAAGTGCTTTTAATAATAGCTTAAACGATATCCTGAAATATTCAGTTGATTTATTTTGAGAATAAAACTGATGTAAAAAACTATATGCTAGTGTTGCAATTATTGTTCCTCCCATAAGAATTAATTTGAACTCTTTTCCTTGATTAGGTATATGTCTATCTATGAAGTATGCCATGCAGAATACTTTTATTACATAGGATATTTGATTAATCCAGTTTGGGATTGATAACGTAATGATCTGTCTTTGAACATGTATAATTTTTTCTAGAGAAAGGAACTTTCTAGTAAAAATAATTCGCGATAAGAGAAGAAATGGCAAGAGAAGAATGATGCCATTTAAAAACAAAAAAATAAAGATAGAAACTTCATTTCGGTAAGCTGTAGAATAAAGAATTAAAGCAATGTTAATTATAGTCAGGAGTATATAGCCAATGTAGTATGATGTATTAAATCTATGCGATTGATTAAGAAAGAAATAAGAGAACGTTTTATGCCCTGTGAGGATTATTATATAGATAGTATACATAACAATAAAAGGGCTGAAATTCAAAATATATGCGATAATTCCATACATCAAAATCGATAAAAAGAGAAGCCCCCCTCTTTTTTTAAAAATGAAGTTTTTTATATCGATATCGAAATTTTTACTCAGAATGATATTTCCTTGTGAAAAATCAATTATTTGATAGATAACACCTATAGTATTTACAATAAGTATTGTCTGGGAAACGATTTCACTGGAAAGTATTTGAAGAATTAAAATATTGAAACCGAATTGAATACCCGCTTCTAATAATTTAAGAGTGGTATATGGTTCAATTTTTTTTGGAAAAATCATTGATTGATTTTACGATATGTTTTAATTCCTGCTCTGTAATATTGAAATGGACAGGTAGTCTGATTAAATTCTTTTCAAAACGATCTGCGTTAGTTAAATGTTTTGAGAACTGATCTGGAAGATAGTTCATAGCAAAAGGAGATTTATGTAAACATTGATAATGTGAACTACATTCAATCCCTCTTATGTTCATTTCAAATTGAAAATTTTTCCTAATGCTTTCGTCTCGGAATAATAAATAGAAAATGTGTCCATTATTATAAATATTTTCAAAATCCTTTTGTTTTATGAATAAAGTTGATTCTTCAATATACTTCTGATAATAATTAATTATTTCTCTTCTTTTGTCTGTGATCTCTTCAAGCTTTAATAACTGTGAATAAAGTAAACTTGCGGTTAAATCTCCTAATAAGTAGGAAGAACCATTACCCAGCCACTTATATTTGTCAACTTTCCCAGTTAAGAAATTTGTTCTATTTGTACCTTTTTCTTGAGCAATATGAGCTTGTTCAATATATTTTTTATCGTTCACAATCAACAATCCGCCTTCTCCGCATCCAATATTTTTTGTATAATGAAATGACATAACTGATAAGTCTCCAATACTTCCAAAATATCTTTTATTAGAATTTCTATCAATCCAAAATGATCCAATGGATTGGGCAGCATCCTCAATAATTATTATCCCTCGATTTTTAAAAAAATTCAAGGCCTCTTGTTGAAAAAAAATGCCCCCGTAATTAACTATAACTATTGCCTTGGTATTTTTAGATATTAACAATTTAGCCTTTTCCAGATCGATGTTAGGATGGTACTCTAAACTATCACAAAAAACTACTTTCCATCCTTTTCGAGTAAATGGTAACGCGGATGATACGAATGTGTATGACGGTATAATTACCTCGGAATTATTTTCTTTAGGAATAATGTCACATATCATCTCCATTGCAGCAGTAGCGGATGGTGTTAAAAAACTTGTAAATCCAAATTTATTCTCTAGTAATCTTATTGCCTTTTGATTGAAAGTACTGTTGCCACTTAATTTTTCATTATCTAAAGCTTCTGAAACAATGGATTTTTCATCAGGCGATTTGAATCTACTAGTAAATGGAATCCTTTTTCGAAAGGAATTAATTGTTGTTTCGTATTCCTCTGGTGTACCGCATAACAGAAAGTTTTTCCTCGCGCTCAAATAACTTTTTATTTCATGTCCTTGTTGAATTAGATAATCATAGAAGGGGGCAATAAAAAATTCTTTCGAATCATCCGAAATATTTAGATATGACTTAAAATGCTTTCTAAAAAATCCTAAACTTTCAAAGTGATATAAACCTGATGAGCAATATTCACTAATTCTTTGTTTTTCTCTAACCAAGGAGACTTTTCCAATTGTATCAACGAAGCTCCAATGACTACCAATTTCCTTAAATACTTCTATACTATTATCATTTCTCTCCCATGTTCTAATCATTCGGATAGTATCACCGTTATAAATAGTAAGGGGTTCATTCTTGCTAATATATTT
>Ga0181606_10002590_pt1 | contig 15533 bp, 12 predicted proteins | sample 041ome_10_FD_132994 | JGI IMG/M metagenome (GOLD analysis project Ga0181606, IMG submission 132994) | Coastal salt marsh microbial communities from the Groves Creek Marsh, Skidaway Island, Georgia - 041412US metaG (megahit assembly) | ecosystem: Environmental > Aquatic > Marine > Intertidal... | reverse complement strand
TTTCTTCCTCAATGTTCATGTGAAATAAATCGGCCAATAATCCTACTCCAGTGATCTTCTCGTCTTCCAAAAATGCTACCGCATCCTCCAATCGATTAAATAAGTTGGTCTCATACCTGTTTAAGGGTTCATAAATCAATTCCAAGCCCAAGGACTCAGCCAATGTCCCCAATTCTTTCAAGGAAGCGGCTAGATTTCTCAAAGATACTGCCCGGTCCAATCCTGCATTTCCCTGCATCGATCCGATAATAGCCGGCGCTTCAAACAGCGCCCCAAAATGCATCATGTCCGCGATAAAATGAACTGCTTTTTGTCGAATTTCTGGATCAGGATCCGTCAGTGTCAAGCCGTGGATTACTTTGCCTGCACCCGTGCCAACTGCTGAAATGCGCATCGATTGCGCCGCCAAATAGGCCTTCAATTCGGAAGCGTCCACTGCCTGAGCAGAAGGCGTAAATAGCTCCACAGCATCAAATTTCAATTCTGCCGCCTTTTGAATCGCTGCCTTTAAATCATGCCAATAGATCCATGGTCCCTGCTTGATTTCGGGCACCAAGGCTACGGTCACACTCGACTTAATCATCCGCTTCTGCGTCTAAGTTCACGATAATTTTGACAGTTCCCTGTGCATTTTCTGACCAGGCAAGCAAGGCATCTCCAGATTCAGACAAGGGAACTACTCGACTGATTACTTCCTTCACAGGGAATTTTCCTGCTTCCAAATAGGAAATCACCTCCGGAAATTCATCGGTACAGTTGCGTGAACCTAAAATTTCAATTTCCTTCCGCACAAAAATTCCCGTATTGAATTCCACGGCCTTTTTGGCATATCCAATACAAACTACACGGCCCGTGTAGGCCACGGCTTCTACGGCAGCACGATAGGTAATGTGGCTGCCTACCGCTTCAATGACTACATCCGGACCATCGCCTTGCGTGATGCGTGCCAATCCTTCCTCAATGGATTCCACACTCGTATTGATGGCATGTGCAACACCTATTTTGCGTGCTATGGCAAGTTTGGTTTCGTCCAAATCCAAAGCAATCACCTCCGCCCCTCGATTCACTGCCGAAGCAATTGCTCCCATGCCTACAATTCCACATCCAATCACTGCTACTCGATCCTTTGCCGTCACCCGACCCCGAGCTGCCGCATGGAATCCCACCGTTAGCGGCTCAACTAAAGCCAATTCCGTCAGGGACAGTTTGTCAGAGGGATATACATCCGTGTAGGGCACGGTGATGTATCGCGTCATGCCTCCTGGTCGACGCACTCCCATGGTTTTGTTGTCCTGACAAGCATTCCTACGTCCCTTTCTACAGGAAATGCAAGTTCCGCAATTTAAATAGGGGTACACGGTGACTTGTTGCCCTATTCGAAATCCAGCAGGCACACCGGGTCCGATTTCGGCGATAGAGGCCCCAATCTCATGTCCAAGGATGCTTGGGTATTCCTGTAATTCAAAGAGTCCTTTGAATCCATTCAAATCCCCACCACAAAAGCCCACCTTACTAATTTTTAAAAGCAATTGATCCTTCTCTACCTCCGGCTTCGGTATTTCCTTGACTTCAGTTTGGCCGACGGCCGTTAGAAATAATGCCTTCATATCTTTTTTCTTAAATCATTTTCCTGTAATCCCTCGTACCACATCGTATTTTTGATTGGTGCTACCACCTTCGCAATCTCCTTCAACAGGCCATCTGGCATTTTCAAATTGAGGGCTCTCAGATTTCGTCGGAGAACCTCTCGATCACTCATGCCTACAATGGTGGTGGCAATTGCCTCTTGATCCATCGCAAATCGCATCGCAACGTCGCTCAGTGCAACCTGGTAGTCTTGACAAAGGGCCAATAATGGGGCTTGAATCGCCTTCACCTCCGGAGGGGCATTGTGCCAAGCGGGAATCTGTGCATCTGAAAGAATGCGCTGCACCAAAGGTGCCGCATTCATTAAACCAAAGCCCCGTTCTTTTGACAAGGGTACCAACTCCTCCAAAATTTCATCCTGGATCAAGTTGTAATGCGCCCAAGAAAGGACGGTATCAAACTCATTTTCTCGGACTAATGAGGCCAAATACCGGACTGGCAATCCTGTCAAGCCGATGTACCGTGCTTTCCCGGAAGCCTTGATGTGCTGCATGGCGGGGATGGCTTCTTCTACAATTTGCTGACGAGTTACGAATTCGATATCGTGCAACTGAAACAGGTCCACATAATCCGTTTGCAAACGTGCTAAGGACTCATCGATGCTTTTCAAAATACGATCGTAGGAAAAATCAAAATCGCGCAGTCCATAGCGCCCACATTTGGTGGCCAAGTAAATATCCTTTCGCTTTCCTTTCAAGGCCCGGCCTAAGCGCGTTTCTGCCAAAGTTTCTCCATAAAAAGGAGCCACATCAAAAAAATTAACCCCCTGATCTATGGCGAGGTGTACCGCAGCAATCCCTTCTTTTTCGTCGCAAACCTCAAAAACATCACCCAAGGGGGAGGCCCCAAATCCTAGAATTGACACATGCATGTTTGTTTTGCCCAGTTTGCGGTATTCCATGAAGCAATTTGGTTTTGATAAGCTTTAAATATACTAAAAATTGGTAGTCAATAGTTGATTGTCAGACCACAGTAGGTAGGTGTAAGTTGAAAAAATGTTTTATAATTTGGATCCTAAACTTGGTATCTTAAGAATCAACTGTGAGCCTTGGTTTGTTAGCTTTTTACAATTTGACCGCATTTGTCAACGCTTCAATTGAATCACTCGCATAATTGCGGATAATCTTTTACTTTAATGTGTTGAATCATTTTCTAAACCCCCTAATTCTCCTCCAATGACGCGTTTATTTTCCGTGCTGCTGCTCCTGCTCCTAAATCTGACCAGTGGGATTACCCAAACTTTAAAAACTAATTGGACCGATCAGGTGAATCCAGCCAATCCATTGCCGGAATACCCAAGACCGCAACTAGTTCGAAATTCCTGGCAAAACCTGAATGGCCAATGGGATTATGCGATTTTGCCCAAGGGAACAGCTCCGGAGGGAGGATTTCAAGGCAAGATCACCGTTCCTTTTGCGGCCGAATCCCTACTTTCTGGTGTTCAGAAGACGGTGGGGCCAGACCAAGAACTTTGGTATGAGCGACAGCTGACACTTTCGCTGAATCGTACCAACAAGCGAGTCCTTTTACATTTTGGAGCGGTTGATTGGGAAGCAGAAGTGTGGGTCAATGGAATCCGGGCAGGCAGTCATCAAGGAGGCTTTGATGGATTCAGCTTAGATATTTCGGACCTACTGATTAAGGGAGAGAAACAAACCATTCGTGTGCGTGTCTGGGATCCATCCGATGCTGGGCCACAACCTAGAGGCAAGCAAGTACAAAATCCAAGGGGGATTTGGTATACGCCAGTGACTGGAATATGGCAAACTGTTTGGTTGGAAACGGTGCCTGTACAGCATATTACTGGAGTTACATCTAAAACGGATTGGGGAAATAAAAACCTGATTTTCAGCCCCGAGATTCAAAGCAATCGTCAGGACTTGACGGTTCAAATTAGCGTTATGGATCCAGAAGGGTTTTCCGAAACAAAGTCCGCCAAGCTGGGAGAGCCAATCCAAATTCACCTGCCAAATCCGAAACCCTGGTCTCCAGGTGATCCATTTCTTTATCCAGTCAGCATCAAGTTGTACCAAGGAAAAAAATTGTTGGATGAGGCACAAAGTTATGCGGCATTTAGAGACATCCGGATGGCCAAGGATGCCAATGGGCACCAACGGATGCTACTTAATGGGGAAGAAGTATTCCACTATGGGCCACTAGATCAGGGTTGGTGGCCTGACGGCTTGTATACTGCCCCAACAGATGAAGCCTTGCTATTTGACATTCAAAAAACGCATGAAATGGGTTTCAACATGATTCGTAAGCATGTGAAGGTGGAGCCAGCCCGCTGGTATTACCACGCCGATAGGCTGGGGATGCTAGTCTGGCAGGACATGCCAAGTGGTGATTTGGGGAATAGATGGGAAGTACGCCCTGGGGTCATTCGAAAAGGTGTGAATAAAGAACGAACAGCGGCTAGCGAAAAGATCTTTAGGACGGAGTGGACTGAAATTATCAAGGAATTCAAATTCTTCCCCTCGATTGTGGTCTGGGTTCCCTTCAATGAAGCTTGGGGTCAGTTCAAAACCAAAGAAATTACCGCACTCACCCGTGAATTGGACCCAACGCGCCTGATTAATAGTGCTAGCGGGGGCAATTTTGAACTAGAGGGCAATCGCGTCGTGGGGGATATTCTTGACTTACATAACTATCCAGACCCTGTGATGCCTGATCCAGCTGTTTTTGGAACGACCATTAGTTTAGTATTAGGCGAATATGGGGGACTAGGATTGCCAGTAGAAGGGCATACTTGGCAACAAAAAGACAATTGGGGGTACCAAAGTTTTAAATCTAAAGAAGAATTGGAGGCACGATACCGAGCGTTAGTAGACGATTTGAATGAATTAATTTCTAAAGGATTGGCAGCTGCAGTTTACACGCAAACCACAGATGTAGAAATTGAAACAAACGGATTAATGACCTATGATCGAAAAGTGATCAAAATTCCCACAGAAGTGCTTTTTCAAATCCACCAGAAACTGTATTCCAAGGATTAAAAGATGGGGATGGCACAAGGAAAGGGTAAGACTATTTCTTCATAGGCCTTTTCTTATCTTTTATTTCAAGGAATTAATTAATAGTTTAGTTTATTATCTATTTCATTATCAGTATGTATAGGATAATGGGTGAAGAATCCCTAGTTGAGCAGTGAGTTGAGGATAATTTGTGGGGGATATTTTATTTCCAAATTATTACTCCAATAAACTACTGATTTGGATGTGGCTAATCGTGTCAATTAATTTCAATTATTACCTAATTCACCCATGATTTCACGAAGGATATTTTTAAAAAACAGCTCATTGCTTTCTGCAGCATTAGTTTTCCCTACAATTTTATCAAGAGGGAATGTATTGGCAGGGGATAAAGTAAACCTTGCTTGTATAGGAATAGGCAATCAAGGAAGATCTGATATTTTGTCTCTGTACAAAACAGGCTATGCAAACCTGGTTGCTTTTTGTGATGTAGACATGGGCGGCCCTCAAACATTAGATATTCTGAAGCAATTTCCTGATGTTCCTCAATTTCAAGATTTCCGTAAGATGTTTGATGCGATGTCAAATCAAATTGATGCGGTAGTAATCGGTGTACCGGACCATTCGCATTTCCCAATTACCATGATGGCATTGGCTTTGGGGAAACATGTTTTTGTAGAAAAACCCATGGCAAGAACGTTTCAGGAAGTGGAGCTGATGATGGCTGCGGCGAGGAAATACCCCAACCTAGTTACTCAAATGGGAAATCAAGGGCATTCCGAAGCCAATTATTTTCAGTTTAAGGCATGGAAAGAGGCAGGGATTATTAAAGATGTAACCGCAATGTCTGCCCATATGAATTCACCAAGAAGATGGCATGGATGGGACACTTCGATTACCAAATTTCCCTCTGCTCAGGATATTCCTAGCACCTTGGATTGGGATATTTGGCATGGCGTAGTGGAAAAGCACGATTACCATAAAGATTTTGTCAATGGGCAATGGCGTTGCTGGTTTGATTTTGGTTTAGGGGCTTTGGGAGATTGGGGTGCTCATATAATGGATACTGCCCATGAATTTCTTGACCTTGGGTTACCTACGGAAATAAATATGTTGAAAGCAGAAGGGCACAATTCGTTCTTTTTTCCACAGGCGAGCACCTTATTATTTAAGTTTCCAGCGCGAAAAGATATGTCAGCCATGGACATTACTTGGTACGATGGGGTTACTAATTTGCCCCCAATTCCGCAGGATTACGGGAACAATGCCTTAGACCCCAATATACCAGCAGCAAGTAATGGAAAAATCCAACCTGCAAAATTGAACCCAGGTAAACTTATCTATGGCAATGATTTAATATTTAAAGGAGGATCTCATGGTTCAACACTTTCCATTTTGGGAGAAAAAGGGAAGGACCTTCAATCTACTTTACCGGAAGTACCTAAAAGTCCTTCCAACCACTATGCTAATTTTTTAAAGGCATGTTTGGGACAAGAAAAAACCAGATCTCCCTTTGAAATTGCAGGTCCTTTGAGTCAGGTATTTTCTTTAGGTGTATTGGCGCAAAAGCTAAATACAAAATTGTTGTTTGATAGAGAGTCCAAGAAAATTACCAACAATGATTTAGCCAATCAATTGCTCTCTGGTCCTCCTCCAAGAAAGGGCTGGGAAGAGTATTACAAGGTGTGACACAAGTAATATCCTCTTTTTGCTACAGGGAAAAACAAAATAAGCTTTGATTTCAATTAGGCGTTGTGGCTTACGCACAGTCTGGAGACCTTGGTTTGTGGGGAAGGTAAGTTTTTAACCCCTACATTTATCCATCTGTATTCGTGGTGTATAACCTACATAGACACCCTATTTATTATTCAATCGAATAGTGAATAGGGTTTTTGTTTTCCAAAGTAGGGAGGTAAGTTTATTCACTTTATTCTGAATTTCTACTTAAAAACAAGTCTGGTTTTAATTAAAAAAGATAGCCTTTTATCAGAGGTTGGTTGACCTTCTCCCTACAGTTTATACAACTGCGTGTAGAGTTATGGGCATTTTTCGGGAAAGTCGGGGGACTATTTTTTTGGAGCTAAATTTATTTTCTTGAAATGGAGGGTATTTTTTTTGAAACCTAAAAATGCTTTTATGCTTCTTTTTGGCACGTATTGCCAGTCTTTTACTTGATAATTAAACTATGTATCAATACGTAACAGCACTAGTGGCACCTAAATAACACGAAAATTCTTCGAGGCACAGCACCTGTGATGTAGTTTAGTTCCATAGTTGTCATAAGGCTTTTTTTGTTTATTTTTTGAGGAGGGGGGTCACGGTTCTCCCCTCCTTTCTTTATTTTTTCTATCTTAGTCATCTTGTAATTGGATTGAATTCTTGCGGAACCTTGATGAATATAAACTCCACACTATCCTTCCTATTTTTCTTTTTAATTGGATCCCAGGCTTTTGGTTCCGAATTCAAGACCTTTATTTCTTTTACCAAGTCCCTCAAGGATAGTGGTCCTTCGGAATTTTTGGAAGGAAAGTTGCCAGTGGCGCTAATTGATTCATTGGACCGATTGTATGAGAAGTCTCCTTACCGGTATCATTTTTATGAAATGCAGGGGAAAATTTTTGTGCAGCTTCCTTGTACTTTCGACCTCTACGAGATTCAGGGATCAAATCTTTTCAAAAAGTACAGTTACTTCAACCGAGGATATACTTGTGGCACTACTCCTTTTGTTCGAGATTCCACCCATTATTTGCTCGGTGGTCATGGGTTTTGGAGAAACCATATGGATTTGATGTTCTTGGATGAACGGCATGGGTCATGGGAGTTAGTGGTAACAAAAAATCAGCCAGCCAACTATTTTTCTTCTTTTGTTTATCAGAATTCGAAAGGCTTGGTTTCTTTATTTGGAGGAATGTACAATCAGCGACATGGGATAGAATCTATAAATCCTTCTGGTTATTTTTTGGATTGGGAGACCAAAACTTGGAAAGAACTAGAAGTAAAAATTGAGGGGCTGGATATGGAAGTTTTGGCCGAAAAAGGAGGGCTATTTTTTATCCAATTGGAAGATTATGCCTTCTGGGCATCCACCAAGGGTTTGAAAAATATTGGCTGGAATTTGATTGAGAAAGAAAGTGGAAAGATTTTTTATTTTGATTCAAAAAATGTTGATATGGGGATTTCGCCCTTTTTGGAGGTGATTGGAAATGTAATGCGCTACGCTACTCCAAGTGGGGAACTCAAATCCTTAGACTTGGATGAGTTAAGACAGGAATCCAAAGAAGTGGGTTCCATTCAGCTAAGCAATAAAGTTGGTTTAGATGGAGCTTCTAGTTGGAGCTATGGGTTGTTCATTGTACTAGTAGCATTAGGAGGACTTTTGGTATTCAAAGTTATCCCACGCTATGGGAAAGAAAACACTTTTTCTTTGTCATCAAAAAAACATGATTTCTTGAACTTGCTTATTCCACTTTCCGGGCAGCTATTGACCACAGAAACTTTAGATCAACTTTTAGGCATTGATGGGCAAGCTAATTTTGATTCAAGACGGATGAAACGTGCTCGATTGATCAACGACATCAATGAGCAATATTTTAAGCAAGTGGGAAAGGAGTTAATTGTTCGGGACAAGAAGCCTGAAGATAAACGCTATGTTTACTACAAAATTCAGGCATAAATTGTGTTTTTAAGATAAATTCTTTGGGTATAGTGAAGTTCATGCCCAATTATAGCCGTACTTTTGTGGGGATTTTTAAACGCCCATGCTGGATAAATTACAAAGCCTCAAAGATCGATTTGAAGAAATAGGTCAACTCATTATTTTGCCAGACTCCATGGCGGATATGAGTGCCTATGCCAAACTCACCAAAGAATACAAAGACTTAGAAAAGTTGGTGGGGGTAGCAGATGCCTACATACTGGTTCTTCAAAATATTGATAGCTCCAAAGAAATCTTGGATAAGGAAAAGGATGTAGAGTTTCGGGAAATGGCTAAAGCAGAACTGGATGAGCTGCGTGAGAAAAAAGTAGTCCTTGAAGAAGAACTCAAGCAGCTACTCACTCCCAAAGACCCGAACGATTCTAAGGATTGTATTCTTGAAATCCGGGGAGGTACTGGCGGAGATGAAGCAGCCATTTTTGCTGGAGACTTATTCCGAATGTACGAGCGCTTTTGTGAGATTCAAGGCTGGAAACTTACTGTGCTTGACTTAACTTTTGGATCAGCAGGGGGCTACAAAGAAATCATCGCCACCGTATCCGGTGCCGATGTATATGGCATGCTCAAATACGAATCTGGTGTGCATCGAGTACAGCGTGTACCTGCTACTGAATCACAAGGACGCGTGCATACTTCCGCAGCTTCCGTGGCCGTTCTTCCTGAAATGGATGAAGTGGAGGTGCATCTGGACATGAACGATATCCGTAAGGATACGTATTGCTCTTCCGGCCCTGGGGGACAATCGGTAAATACTACCTATTCAGCCGTCCGTTTGACTCACAATCCGAGTGGATTAGTGGTGACCTGCCAAGATGAAAAGTCACAAATTAAAAACTTTGAAAAGGCCCTCAAAGTACTCCGATCTCGTCTCTACGAAATTGAATTGGCAAAGCACAACGAAGCAGTAGGTGCACAACGTAAATCCATGGTTGGTAGTGGGGACCGCTCAGATAAGATTCGTACCTACAATTACCCTCAATCTCGAGTGACGGATCATCGTATAAATAAAACCGTTTACAACCTTCCAGAGGTGATGGATGGGCGTATTGAAGAATTTATTTCTGCACTTCGAATGGCAGAAAATTTGGAAAAAATGCAAGCAGGTGGCATAGACTGATACGATGCGCCTTGTAAAGAAGTCGAGAAGCCCGTATATTCGAAGAATTACCCAACACGAGTTAATAAACGCCCCCCATGCTTATCGAAGGAGAACGAGAGATCCACTTAGTCACTTGGAATGAATCTCATTTTCATCAGCTATACCCCATTGCCAACAATCCAAAAATTGCGATGAATTTGAGGGACAGTTACCCTCAACCTTACACCATTCATGATGCAAGGCATTGGATAGAGCACAATCAAAAGTTTAATCCCGCACAGAATTTTGCCATTGAATTTGAAGGTAGATTAGCAGGAGCCATCGGTGCCGAACGGGGGAAAGATGAGTTGCGAACCAACATGGAATTGGGTTTTTGGGTAGGAGAATCTTTTTGGGGGAAAGGAATTGCTACTGAAGCTGTAAAACTATACACAAACTACCTTTTTGATAAATTTGATGTGGAGCGGATTTTTGCTCAAATCTATGATTTTAATGGAGAATCCATGAATGTGCTTGAAAAAGCGGGATATATCCCTGAAGCAATTCTAAAAAGAGGATTTATTAAGCGGGGGACTGTAGGGGATATCTTTCAGTACGTGCGGGTGAGAGGAGAAGATTAGGATTGAGAAGCAGGTGGTGAAAAGGAAGAAAAGATAAAAAAATATCAAGTGCGTAATTCTTGAAAAGTAGAAGTATTGTCCTAAATAGAATTCCTGCCTTAACATTCTTCAATCGGCATTTCAGCATTCGACCTTAGTTTTATTCCCGTCTTTTCTACCTTATGAAAAACTTCCTCTTTCTCCTTATCCTCCTATTCTCCTGCGGTCCCCAAGAGCGAGTTCCCAAAGAAGCCTTTGATGATGTGCAGCGAAATAATGAAGTGAAACGAATTACTGAAGTAGCGATTCTCCAGGAAGCGATGGTTTGGGGAGATTCCATCACGAAAGAGGCCCAAGCCCAACTTACTGCACAGCTACTGCAAGCAATTGAATCCAATGGACCTGCAGGAGCCATAGATTTTTGCAAAGTCAATGCCTTACCCATTCTAAAAGTTGTGGAATCCAAGCATGCGGTCACCCTTCGTCGCGCTTCTTACCAACCTAGAAATCCCGTAGATACACCCAATGAAGAAGAACTCCCACTCTTGGAAGCCTATGCCTACAATGTGGAAAACAACATTCCCAGTGACCCAAGTATCCAAAAAATCGAGCAAGGGGAAGTTTTACTTTATACCAAACCAATTCTTTTAGCCAACTCTCTTTGCTTGAGTTGCCATGGTGATCCCAAGAAGGATATCGCGCTAGAAACTTCTGCCAAACTCAAGGAACTTTATCCCGAGGATCCGGCCACCGGCTATATTTTGGGTGACTTGCGAGGCATGTGGGCTTTGCGTCTACCTAAAAAAGAGGTGGTTAAGCGACTTTGATTCAACTCCTTTTTTTTGTCAGGTAACCAATGAACTCTAAGGCCCCCTTTTTCAGATTACCTGGAAAAAAGAGTGACCATTTATCACATCCGCTATTCTGGCTTGAATAAAATTTGTATTTTCATGAGGATGTCTTATCCACAGACCTGATGAAAAAAATACTTGGCTTTTTATTCCTGAGTTTGATGAGTTTTCAACTCAACCCAGCGCTTGTATTTGAGCCCTATACCCAAACGCTGGGGGGCACATCTGTTTCTTTTGACATGAGTCCAATTCTTGCCGGTACCTTTTGGATGGGGTCCACAGACTCTTCTTATCCGGATCAGCAACCGTTGCATCAGGTACAGCTTGATGCTTTCTGGATCGGGACTCATGAGGTGACCTGGGATGCGTTTGAACTTTTTTTAGACAAGCAGTACGAGCAAACTATGACCGATGGAGGAGTGCCGGTACGGGTGGATGCGCTCAGTCGCCCAAGTTTACCTTACCTTGATATGACTTTTGGGATGGGAAAGGAAGGGAAGCCCGCTGTGGGGATGACTCAATACGGTGCAGTTCAATTCTGCCATTGGCTGTATTTGAAAACAGGGATTTTCTATCGACTTCCTACAGAAGCAGAGTGGGAATATGCAGCAAGAGCAGGGTCTACCCATCAATTTTTCTTTGGCGATGACGCTACAGACCTTGGGAACTATGCCTGGTACGAGGGAAACAGCAATGGAAGCACGCACCTTGTAGGAAGTAAATCTCCCAACCCATGGGGGCTGTATGATGTCTACGGCAATGTCAGCGAGTGGGTCATGGACCAGTATGAGAAAGATTATTACAATAGGTCTCCCGCTGTGAATCCCGTAAATGCAGGGACCCTACTTTACCCACATGTACTTCGAGGGGGAAATTTTGCAAGTTCCAAAGAGCGCCTTACATCTTCATTTCGAGAGCAGTCCTCCTCTGATTGGAAACGAATAGATCCTCAAATCCCTAAAAGTCAATGGTGGTTTCCAGAGGCTCCCTTTGTGGGAATACGCCTAGTAAGGCCACTTATTCCACCGTCTCCAGGAGAAATTTTCGCCTACTACAATCAGGCTCCAATTGTTGATTATTGAACCCAAACTCACCTAATTATGAAAAAAAATCCCACGCGTCGAGAATTTGTAAAGACCTCTGCCCTGTTGACAGGGGGGTTACTCGCACCCACATTTTTAGTTCCTGGAGCTTATGCGGCCCCACAAAATACCCTGAAGCTGGCCTTAATTGGCTGTGGAGGACGTGGTACGGGAGCTGTATTTCAAGCCTTTGAAACAGGCCACCCTATCCAATTAGTGGCTATGGCAGATGCCTTCGAAGATCGATTGGAAGGCAGTTACAAACCTATTTTTGATAAGTACGGCAAGGAAAAGGTAGATGTGCCTCAGGAACGTCGTTTTGTTGGCTTTGATGGATACAAAAAAGCCATTGCTGAAGCAGATGTTGTGATTTTGGCATCTCCTCCGGGCTTTCGCCCCTCTCATTTTGAAGAGGCTGTACGTCAAGGCAAGCAGATTTTTATGGAAAAGCCCGTGGCTACCGATGCAGCAGGAATTCGTAAGGTGCTGGCTGCGGCCGAAGTGGCCAAAGCAAAAAAACTCAATGTAGTAGTAGGTTTACAGCGTCACTACCAAAACAATTACAGGGAATCCATGAAGCGTATTCAAGACGGTGCCCTTGGCGATATTGTCGGCGGTCAGGTATACTGGAACGATGGAGGGGTGTGGGTGAAGCAGCGTACTGCAGACCAAACGGAAATGGAATACCAAATGCGAAATTGGTACTATTTCAACTGGCTCTGCGGAGATCATATTGTGGAGCAGCATGTGCACAACATTGACGTGGCCAACTGGGCTAAAAATAGTTATCCTGTTAAAGCAGAGGGCACTGGAGGACGTGCTGTGCGTACTGGTAAAGAGCATGGGGAAATTTTTGACCACCATATCCTTACTTTCACCTATGCGGATGGTAGTGTCATTCACTCCGAGTGCCGCCACTTCCCAGGAGCTGCCAACCGGGTCGATGAAACCTTCCAAGGGACCAAAGGAAAGGCCTACCTCAGTGCGGGCAACCATGGCTTACTTACTGATTGGAGGGGTAACGTGATTTACGATCATGATCGTAAAAATCAACCCAATCCCTACCAGCAAGAGCACGACGAGCTTTGGGCTGCTTTGGTAAAAGGGGACTATAAGTTTGCCGATGCAGAAAATGCAGCTAAGTCCACCATGACTGCCATTATGGGTCGTTATGCTACCTATTCAGGAAAAGTGATGACTTGGGAAGAATCGCTCAATGGTCAGGTGGATCTTTTCCCAGATACCCTTGCTTGGGATGCGGTACCAAAATTGCTGCCAAATGCAGACGGCTATTACCCACATGCTATCCCAGGTAAAACGAAAGTGATCTAAGCCATGGAAAGAAGAGGATTTATTAAGAGGCTTGGCCTCGGTACTGTGGTATTGAGTGGGGCGGGAATGTTATCTCTCCCTTCCTTTGCCAAAGAGAAAGTGGCGGCATCACCATTTAAACTAGATTTTGCTCCCCATTTTGGCATGTTCAAGCAACATGCTCCAGGGGGGATTTTGGATGAGCTCCGTTTTATGGCGGATCAAGGATTTCGCTCCTTGGAAGACAATGGACTACTCAAGCGACCGATTGCAGAGCAGGAATTGATTGGTAAAACTCTCTCCGAACTAGGGATGCGTATGGGGGTATTTGTGGTAGATGGAGGCGACAACTGGAAAGTTTCGCTAGCAAGTGGAAAGAAGGAATTTTTGGACAACTTTCTTGCTACTTGTCGGGCTTCAGTGGAAGCTGCCAAGCGTGTTAATGCGAAGTGGATGACCGTGGTGCCTGGTTACTTTGATCGGAGCCTACCGATTGGTGTACAGACGGGACATGTGATCGATGCGCTTAAGCAAGGGGCGGAGATTTTTGAGCCCCATGGATTGACCATGGTATTGGAACCCTTGAGTGATAATCCTGACCTATTTCTTCGTCATGCCGATCAGACCTATATGATTTGCCGGGCTGTAGGTAGTTCTGCTTGTAAAATTCTCTACGATGCCTACCACATGCAACGCAACGAAGGCAATCTGATTGCAACCATGGAAAAAACCTGGTCAGAAATAGCCTATATCCAAATTGGGGATAATCCGGGAAGAAAAGAGCCGGGCACAGGAGAGATCCATTATGGAAACGTGTTTCAGTACATCCACAAAAAAGGGTTTACGGGGATTTTAGGGATGGAGCACGGCAATGCACTTCCTGGTAAGGAAGGAGAGTTGGCATTAATTGATGCCTACCGAAAAGTAGATGTAAAATGAAAGGAATACTTACTGGAGTTGGTATTTTCTTTTGGGCTGCACTAAGTTTTGCGCAACAACCCCATTGGAAAAATTTTCAAGCTCCAGTAATGGCTTCCTTACGAGGGGTATCCCCTATTTCAGATCAAATCTGCTGGGCGAGTGGGAGTAGGGGCACTTGGCTGAGGACGGAGGACGGAGGCAAAAGTTGGCATACGGGTACAGTACTGGGTTTGGATACGGTAGATTTTCGCTCCATCCATGCGTTTGATTCCCAAACAGCTGTGCTGGCTTCGGCAGGACAGCCTGCGGTGATTTACAGAACTGTAGATGGAGGAAATTCTTGGCAAAAAGTACATCAAGAAGGTAAGGAAGCCTTCTTTGATGCCATTCAATTTGTTGATGAACAACGCGGGTATGTATTGGGGGATCCCATTGGAGGGAAGTGGATGGTTTTGGAGACGATCGATGGAGGAATTAGTTGGCAATCCCTTTCCAGCTTGCCGGATGCGGTGGATGGTGAAGCTGCCTTTGCGGCGAGCTCTTCCTCACTTGTAGTAGATGGAGAGGGGTTGGTATTTGCTACGGGGGGCTCGATTTCACGATTGCATCGGTATTCTTTCAGTAGCCAAAGTTGGGCTGTTCGGGGCTTGCCCGAAATTATCCAAGGAGCAGCTTCACAAGGGGTTTTTGCGCTTTCTTTGATTGCCAAGGCTGGATCCTTGGTTTTGGTGGGGGGAGATTATCTTCTGCCTGAGGTGAGCGAAGGCAATTCTTTGATGATACTAAGCAAGGGTGAATCTAAAATCCCCACTAGGGGTCCTTTTGGTTATCGTTCTGGCGTAGCGTACCTGCAGGAGCCTGGATGGCTCATTGCAGTAGGGCCTGATGGATCAGATTTTACCAAGGATGGGGGTAATCACTGGGTCCCATTTTCAAGTGTAGGCTATCACGCTGTTAAAGTATCAGCGAGTGGAAATGATATTTGGGCTTCTGGAAGCAATGGCAGACTTGCCAAATTAGTGTATTGATGAGAGTTGATCAAAAATTTTAGAAGCTTGTTATTTTTAACGCTTGTTTTTAAAAATAAATGTAATTTTTTTCAGTCTTTCTGCTTTTATAAAACAGGGAGGATAGTATATTTAAATCTCCAGCTTCGGTAATCCCTCCAAATAAATTTTATTTCTAAGACTATGTTTGAAATCATCCCTTCCATTTGGCTCATCAACGGCAAATGCGTGCGTTTGAAGCGGGGAGATTTTTCCACAGAGGAAGTGATTTCCCACAATCCCCTTGAAATTGCGCAGGCTTTCGAAGGTATTGGCATCAAGCGACTCCA
>Ga0181606_10002589_pt1 | contig 15535 bp, 9 predicted proteins | sample 041ome_10_FD_132994 | JGI IMG/M metagenome (GOLD analysis project Ga0181606, IMG submission 132994) | Coastal salt marsh microbial communities from the Groves Creek Marsh, Skidaway Island, Georgia - 041412US metaG (megahit assembly) | ecosystem: Environmental > Aquatic > Marine > Intertidal zone... | reverse complement strand
GTTTAAAGTACCACATGCGTACTCAACATTAACTCTTTTAAAGTCCAAGTTTACATACACATACCAGTACAGCAGTACCTTATACTACAAACGCACCACTCTATCCTCCAACATCAAATGATTATTACTATGGCTAACGACTAACACCGTTCTTCCTTTACTCGCTCTTTTCAACGCCTCGATGACTATCTTTTCGCTCTCCGCGTCCAACGCCGACGTCGGTTCGTCCAACAAGAGAATCTTCGGATCCGCGAACAACGCTCGAGCGATGGCTACGCGTTGCTTTTGCCCGCCCGATAAAGTGCATCCTCGCTCACCAATCTTCTTGGAAAATAAATCCAACGCGATGTCGTCGTAAATCAACGCCGCTTTGGCCGCTTTGACGACGCGTTCGTATACCTCTCTCGGAATGTTGCTCTCGTTTCGTCCGTTTCCATCAAATACCACATCAAATTCATCCGAGCCATAGACGATGTTGTCGAAAATAGTCCCGGAAAACAACACCGGTTCTTGCGAGACGATCGATATGACGCGTTTACGCAACCATTCCGAGGATAAGGAGTCGATGTTTACACCGTCTAACGTTATCGCGCCTCGATTTACTTTGTAAAATTTTTGCAACAGGTGCAAACACGTCGTCTTGCCTCGTCCCGAAACGCCCTGTAATTTGACCACTTCGTTCGGTTTGACTTCAAACGATACCGAATTCAATACGTTCGTTGTTGTTGCAGAAGAAGAAGTGGAAGGATACGAAAACGTCACGTTTTGAAACTGAACGTGACCTTTGAACGAGTCCATTTTCATCAACTTTTTGTTCTTCTCCTTTCCTATTTCTTCTTCTTCTTCTTCTTCTTCTTCTTCTTCTCCTTCTTCTTCTAAACAATTAAAAACCTCCGTCGCGCTTCCGCTCGCTTTGAATAAACTCGTAAACGCGTTCAAAAGCTGCCCAAAATACTCTTGCAACTGAGATTGGTACAACATCGCGGCGACCAACTTTTCCGCGCCCATGTCCTCGTCTAAAGCTAATCTCCCACCCACGTATAATATCATCACCGGAACGAAACACGACGATATCAAGCTATAAAATATGGTAAAGTACCCTCCCGAAAATATCGCTTGCTCGACGCTTTCTTTATACCATCGACTCACCGCGAATCCATATCGGTCGTTCTCGTACGCCTCGTTCGCAAACGCTCGCACCGTTCTCACGTTCCCGATCGCCTCGTGCGCGACATCGTTCGCGCTCGCCAACGTTTCTTGCACTCGAGCGCTATTCCTCGCCATCCACTTCCCGTAAAAGTGATTCGCTATCGCCGACGCCGGCACCGCCGCCGTCGCCAACGCGCCCAGTCGGTAATCCAACCACACTAAATACGCCGACACCCCTAAAACTCGCACCACGCACTCCACGCAGTTTCGAAACACCCAAGACAAATCGCTCGCAATTTCCCCGCAATCCGACGAGAGCATCGACGCCACTCTCCCCGTCGTCCTCGAATCGAACCATTCGATTTTTTTCCTCAAGATTGAACGAAACACGTCTCGTCTTAACCGTCGCACTATTCTCGTTTGCGCAAAGGAAAACAGAAACACGTTCCAAAAGTCTAACAATCCGTTGATGACGCCGGCGCATAAAAAGTACCGGACGTTTTTCATAAATTTTTGCTGGTTTCCGTCGACGACGGCTCCTACAGTCATCGCCACGAAGTGTGGCATGGAAACGCTGAACGGTAAGCGGACGAGCAAGGACAGGATGCCGAACAGAATCCATCGGGAATCCGGTTTCGCCAATTGGAGAAGTTTTGCAAACGAAGCACGTTTGAGTACTTTCTCTCTCGCTTTTGTGCTTCTTCTTCTTCTCGCGAGCAAGCGCGAGGTTGAGAGCTCCTCTCCTTCCTCTTCCTCCGAGTCGGAGTCGGAGGACGGTGACCTCTCGTCGTCGTCAGACGACATGTGTCTTTCAACTGTTGTGAGGGAAATTAATTGGAATTTCTTCAGTAAAGATATCAAAACAGAACGAACCCGTCGCGAGAGATGCCGAAACCGCGAAAATGGAAACCCCGCAAAAGAACGACGACGAGTGCAATTTTCTTCGCTCTGGCGTTTTTAACGCGCGTTTTCACCGTCGAAATCAGCGCGAACGAGGATGCGCTCGATGGGATTGAGAATACGATCGATTTACTCGAAAAGCAGTTAAACGAGATGACCGGCGAGCAAAAATCATCAAAGAAAGGAGTTCTTCTAGACGATGGCACGACGGCAAACGCACGAGGAGGGACGGAACTCATGTCAAAAGAACTACAAGATCGCGTCCCGAAAGTCTTACTCGACCGATGGCACGTGGTGAAGTCGCGCGTGCGAGATTTAAGCGAGGACAAGAGAAAGCCGAACGCTTTATGGTTTCACGATTTGCCGAACGACGTGGAAAGCGCGCACCTGAAACAGCAGTGGTCGAGGGAGAGGTTTGATTTGTTCGTATTCGTGAGCGAGTGGCAAAGAAAGGCGTACGAGTCGGTGTTCGGGGACGTGTTCAAGGAGAAGGCGGTGGTGCTGCGGAATGCGATCGAACCCTTCGCTCGATCGAGGAGAACGGAGAGCGACGGAACGACGATCCGGTTGATCTATCACACGACGCCGCATCGAGGACTCGGGTTGCTCGTGCGGGCGTTTGTGCGGGCGTACGAGGCGCGAAAAGGTAAACTACGTTTGGACGTTTACTCGAGCTTTTCAATTTACGGATGGGGTCATCGAGACGAGCCGTTTGAAGAACTGTTCGACGTCTGTCGCGAGCATCCCGGGTGCGAGTATCACGGCGCCGTGTCGAACGCAGAGGTGCGAGAAGCGCTCACGAAGGCGCACATCTTCGCGTATCCGTCAATCTGGCAGGAGACGTCGTGTATTGCCGCCATCGAGGCGCTGAGTGCGGGCGTGCACGTCGTTACCTCGAATCTTGGCGCGCTTCCAGAGACGCTCGGTACTTTCGCCACGATGTACCAATACGTCGAGGACGCGGAAGAACATCTCGCCGCTTTTGAGCGAGCACTGAGCGAGGCGATCGATAGTTACTGGTCGCGAGAGAAGGTCTCCATGCGGCGCACGCAACAGGTGTACGCGTCTCAAGTTTTCGGTTGGGGAAATGCTGGATTCGCCGGGCGCGCGGACGATTGGGTCAGAGTCCTCGGCTCGGCGCACGAGCTGTTCAACGGCAAGAGAACGCTCGAACGACGGGATTTCAACTCGGACTCGGAATTTGCCGACGCACTCTTCGTCGCAGGTCGAGTGAAAGAAAATCGTGGAGATGTCCATGGAGCGATGGCGAAGTATCGTCGGGCTCTCGAGCTCAACGAGCTCAACTCTTACGCGCTCGTTAGCCTAGGTGTCTTGGAAATGACATCGGGCGATAATACGGGCAATCGCGAGATGGCAAACCGCGGGGTCGAGTATCTCGAGTTCGCCATTGATAACGCCGAGCGTCTGAGTCCGCCTCTCAAGCCGGATTCTGCGGCGTATTACGGAGCCGCCGTGCGTAGCGGGTATTATCGGGAAATCCGTTATCAGCACGCTCGCGCTGTCAAGAGTTTCGATTTGGGACTGAACACGTCGCAAGCTGGAGATAGCGACTGCTGGGACGTGTATCGCGCCACCATGGTGCCACACTTCCCGCTGAGCCCAGAGGAAGAGAGAGAGACGATTCGAGGGTTCAACGCTATGGTCGATGCGCTTCTGGCCCGGGATGACCTCTTTTGTCAACGCGAAAACGCACTGGCCAACGCATTCTCCGTCGCGTATTACTACACCGAGTGCGATTACAAGGAAGAATACTCCAAATGGGTTCGGTTGAAGGCAACGTTGAACAAGAACTTGGAGTACTTTTCTCCGCGACTCGCGTACGAGCGCGACGACAGGTACTTAACGAGCCGGGAAAGCAAAGCGAGTTTGAAACGTCTCAAAAGCCGCAAGATTAAATTGGGGGTCGTCTCTTCTTTCTTCACGCCCGACTCGAGCATCTGGGGGAACTTCGGATACGTCGTCCGCGGCCTGCAACAAGACAAGCGCTTTGAAGTTGATTTTGTTTACTTCCCGCGAAACCCAATCACAAAGGAGGACAAGCTGCTGTCTCTGCATCCCGAGTCTAACATTTACCTGGAGGCACATCAAATGGGTCAATCGGTGTTGGATGCGAACCGAAAAAAGATTGAGGCGCGAAAGTTTGATGTTCTGCTCTATCTTGACCTGCACATGACGGGTGAGATGCACGATTACGCCATGGCAAAGCTCGCGCCCGTGCAGATCACCACGCACGGACATCCGGTGACATCGGGCATTCCTGAGCTCATCATGGATTACTTCCTATCTTGGGATCTCGCCGAACTTCCCGACAAGTTGCGGGCGCAGACTTTCTACACCGAGAAATTGCTGTTGATAAACAGTAACAAGCAAGCGTGGGAGTACTTTGTGCCGAGGACGAAGGATGAGGTTTCCTTAATCAAGGGTCACGCTCCGTTCTCGCATTTCACTCGAGAAAACATCGACTTCATCCCCGATGAAGGAATGAGAAAGCTCTCAGTCGAAAGCGCGACGTGGTACTTCTGCCCGCAAGCAGCGTTCAAGTATCACGTCACGTTTGATAGGATACTGGGCGAAATACAGAAGCGCGATTCGAGCGCCGTCATCATCCTGATGCAGCTCACGTCTGACACCTTCGAAGATTTACACTTCAAGGTAATCAAGAGACTTTCGACGCACGGCGGAGTCGATCTCAGCCGCGTCGTGTTCGTTCCACGTATGCAGCACTATCAGCTGATGGCGATGTACAAGTTATCGGACGTCGTCCTCGACAGCGTGTATTTCGGAGGAGACACCACGACGCGCGAGGCCTTTGAGGTCGGATCACCGGTCGTCACGCTTCCCGGTAAGACGATCGGACAACGATGGACGCAAGCATACTACAAAGTCATGGGCATCCTCGATTACGTCGTCGACACGGCGGATGAATACGTTTCCGTGGCGACAAAGTTCGCCAACGCCGACGGCGAAACGAAGCTGCGAGCTCGCGAACGCATCAAGACCGCGTACCACGAAAAGCTCGTCGCCAACCCCGAGGCACCGAAACTATGGGGCGACGCGATATTTCGCGCCGCCACCGCGCCGACGAGATGGCATTGGCACGATCAGGTGGGAACGAACGCAAAAAAGCGAACGCGCGATGAATTTTAGCATCCGCGTCGTACGTAGACTCATCTCTCTTCCAAAAAAATTCTCTGCATGCAGCAAACTGGCAAGAAACATCCGCCATTATGAATAAATAATGCACTCTTCGTGTGCGGGTATTCAAGTAGTCGCCCGAAAAACGGCGACTACTGCTCCTACTCTTCGACGACAAACGCGAGTACGACAATTTTGCAACGCGTCGTCATCGTCGAACGGGGACAACGATGAGTGGCGAAAACTTCGTAAACGAGAACTCTCCGAAACGCACGAAAAGGCGAGGAAAATGATTCAGCGGGGAAGTCGATTGATGGACCGCTTAAAAAATCTCGAAATTGGCGCGAAACTGGCGATGAAACGGAACGACGAGACGCAGTTACGACAGATTGCGAGAGATAGGGTGGTGGTGAAAGACGGTTTGAAAGAGTTGGTGAGGAAAATTGAAGCGCAGAGAGAGTTTGCGGAAGCTTTGGAGAAGGTTTTGGATGATGAGTGTGATGGTAAAAGGACTGGGCGTGCTTCGTATTTACCGTACGAAACCGAGGAGGAAATCGAAGAGAAGTTTCGAAAGCTGGAGAGGCAACAGGAACGCTTAAAAGTAGATTGGCTGGAAAACTTATGATAATAGCAAGAAGCATAGATGATTTAGCAGTAGTGTGTTAGATTTTTAGTATAGTTTACAACGCTATTGTATTACTATTTATTGACGTTAGTAGTATTAGTATCGTCGTCGGCCCCGTTATTATTCTCGATTTCGATTTTGAAGGTTTGGTTTTGGAAGAGTAACCGGAGAGGTTGTTTGTTTCCCGGAGTTTTGTTATAATTTTTCGACGAGGATGGCGTCAGGTTTTCTTTGCCGCCGCCATTGCGTTCTGCTTTCTCTGAAATCGATTGGTTTTTGTGCTCTTTTCCTTCTTCTATCTCGTCTTCTTCTTTGTTGGATTCGGATACCGAGGAGGAGCGCAACGAAGACGCCGTGCCCGGTTGATATTCCAAGTCATCTTCCTCCTCCTCCTCCTCATTGCCGAAGAAATCGGGTTCCATGTGCTCCGTCCCATGGCTACTGCGCGGCGTTTCAGATTGCGGCAGGTGTTCTTGCTTCTCTCTTTTTTCTTCTTCTCCTTTTTCTTCCTCTTTATCTCTCTTCTTCTTCATCGCGCTATTCGCGTGCGAAAAAGTTTTGTCTGGACTCAAAGAAAGATTTACGCTCGAATCCAACGAACTCGCCATGGAATAGTTCGTTCTCTCGCACGCGCTGACAAACTTTTCAATCTTTTCCAAACTTGGCGAGCACTTCGTCCCGGCGAGCATTTCCCGCACGTATTCTTCCATCTTCTTCAAACTCTCGATTCTATTCACTTCCATTTGACTCGTCTCTTTGACCAACCTCTCGTATCGCTTCGCCACCCACCGCTCGGCAATCTTATGCAGACCAAACAACCACGGTCCTCGAAACGCCACTCGAAAACGCACTTCGCACACTTTCACGCATTTACTCGCATCCTCCGGACACTCTTTAATCACCGCGAGTTCCTCGCACACGATCATCTTCCGTAAACTAATATTCCTCGTGTACGTGTACAATCGCTTCTCCTCCTCGCGCCACTCGCACATCTCCAACCCTTCCAGCGGCGCTTGTCTGTTCGCGACCGCATTAAACGGGAGCTTCGAAAACCACTTCGGCGCGTCGTTTCTGGACCAAAATTTCCTTTTCCTAAAGTGCCAGCCATTTTTCGTATCTTTCGAAGGCGCCACCGTCGGGACTATTTCGATTTTATACACCGTCTGGTCGTCCGGGGACACGCACGACGTCCTTTGCAAAAACGCGCGAATAACGTTCAGAGCGTTCGTGTTATACGTCACCTCGTGCGTGCGTTTGGTCCCACCAAGTTGTTGCGATTTCTTAAACAGTTCGCCGACGTAATTTCTCGGCGGTTTGATACGCGTCGTCTGAGTCGTCATCGCGTCTTCCGAGGAAGAAGAGCGTTCTTCCATCATCATCATCGTCGCAGTTTTCTATATAAATAAGTTACCGTTGGAATGGAAAAATATTGACCACAAACGCGCGGTCTTTTTTTAACGACCAAAAATGGACCAAAAAGAACACGCACAAAGAAAACACACTATTATGTGAGGTGCAAAAAGAGACCACGAAAGCGCGACCACCGGTGGTGCTCTCTCTCTCTCTCTTTTTCTTCTGTCGTCGCGTGTTGTTGGAGAGACGAGAGAGAAATCGAGATTGTTTTTATGGCAATGGATATATCTCTCGTATGATGTTTTTTGTGCATTTTTTCTCCCCTTTTTGAAACCCTAAAAATGGACCAAAAATGACACCTCACACAACACAAAGAAAACACACGTCAGTTGGGAAGAAGGACGACGAGTTGCGAGAAAAAGCGAAATTACGATGAAAGAGAAACCACCGGTGCCGACGTTCTTCGAAGAAAAACCACCACCACCGAGAGGAGGAGGAGGAGGAGGAGGACAACAACAAGAACAACAAAATCGAGAAGTTCGTGAAAGTGGCCCGGAGGAAGAGGAGATGATGCCGCCGTTACCGGTGTACGTCGCACCGGAATGGTCCGGGCCGCCAGAAGGACAAACGTCGTTCAGTTTGGAAGTGTTAAAGAGCGGCCAAGTTGTGGATTTAATCGTTTTAACAACAACAACAACAACAACGTCGAAGGTGGATGATGATGATGTGGTTCCTAAGAGTCGCTCGTACGTCACGTTTGGGCGACATCCGCTGTGCGACGTTGTCATCGAGCACCCGTCGAGTTCGAGATTGCATTGCGTGTTGCAATTTAAGAAAAACACGAAGGAAATGTACCTGTTCGATCCGGGGTCGACGCACGGGGTTTTTGTGAATAAACGGAAATTGAAGAAAGGAATACACGCGCCAATATTTGTCGGCGATCAGATTAAGTTTGGGGAGAGCACGAGAGATTACATCGTGCAAGGAGACGAGGCTTTAATGCCCGAGTGCGGGTTGACGAACCGAGAGCTAGAGAAGGTGAAGGAGATTCAAAAGAGGCGAGAGATGGAACAGAGGAAAGACGAGGAGGAAAAGAAGATGGAAGAAGCCGCGGTGGCGTGGGGGATGGCCTCGGAAGAGTTTGAAAAGAAAAATATGGACGAAGACGACATCGATTGGAGAACGCACGACGTCGCGAAGTTTACGCAAAACATGCGCAAGGCGATTGAGAAAGTGAGGCAGAAGGAGATGAAAGCGGAGAACATGCGTTCGGAGATTGAACGCATCAAACGAAAGGAAAGTTCCCAAGAAGGTGGTCTCACGCACGGGCAAGTGCAACAAATGCACAAAAACGAAACCGCGCTTGAGTTGCTTCAAGAGCACATAGATGAAGCGGACGAGCGGTTGAACGAGTCGTTGAGGGAAGTTTTAGGATTAGCGAGTAGAAATAAGACGAAGGAGAAGAGAAAGAAGAGGAAAGCGATAGATTCCGAGGACGAGGAGGAAGACGGGTTTTACGATCGCACGGAAAAGCGCGCGAGTAAGAAGGAAGAAGAGAAGAACAACAAGAAGAAAAAGAAGAATGCAAAAGCAAAAATCTTTGTCGAAACGGAAACCGCGGCGTCGCTGTGGGAGAAGAAACTAAACGCCGAGTCGACGCTAAAATCGTTGCAAACGTCTTTGGAAAAAGCGAGAAAAGATCAAGAGAGTGCCAGAATCGAAAGAGAACGCTTAGATGCCACAGAAGATGCAGATGCGATGGATATTTTCACCTCGGACGCTCGAAAAGAGGCGTGCGCAGATACCATCCAACGCTTGCTAAAATCCATCGACGAGAAGGAAGAAGAGTTGGAACGTCACGCGTCTTTGTTGGAGATTGCGGACCCGCACGAGGAGTTCAAGCCTGGCACGAGTAAAGGCGATGCGCTCAAAGCCGTCATCGAGAAGGAGAAGAAAGAGAAAGAGGAAGCGGAAAGGAAGCGCAAGCAAGAGTTGATTGAGAAAATGAAAGCAGAAAAAGAGAAACAAATGAAAGAGCACGAAGAGCGACTGAAAGTACAAAAGTGGGAAAAAGAAGGCCAACTGTTGGAAAAGAAGACGTTCACGGGAGGTGCTGATGGTATCGGCGGTGCAAATGGCGGCTCGGGGCAAGACAGTGCAAAGGCGGAAAAGAAGAGAAAAATTATCGAGCGCGTGGAAGACGAGGCGCCCGTGGTGGTTGACGAAGAGGAAAAGACGCGCAAAAAGGAAACAAGCGTGAAATCGTTATCGCCACCACCACCACCACCAGCGACAATCGTATCAGAACCGAAAAGAGACGCAATCAAACTCGACGATCCGGGAGATGGTTTCTTGTCGCCGGCTCAAGTCAAAGCCTTGGCGGATAAACAAGGCGGCTTTGGTCTCCAAATCCGCAAAAAACCAACCGTCGCCAAAAATCCCTCGTCAAATCCGCGAACGACGACGACAACCACATCTCACCTCGGTAACGTCAAAACCGACGAACAAATCCGTTCTGAAGCTGAACGCAAAGTCGAATTAGAGATGCGTAAAATCTTGAGCGGCGGTTTCGGTCAAGATGAACGCGACGAAGACAAAGAAGTAAACGCAAAAGAAAAAGAAGAAGATGACAACTGGGTCGCCCCTATCGATCAAAGAGGTGACGGTAAGACGCGCTTGAACGAAAAATTAGGATACTAGCACGCGTAGATTGAAAGAACGCCATAATACACAGCACGCGCTTTTGATGTTTTCTCCCCCATTTGTGCACAAAATTTCCCCTCAAAAAAAAGAACACGCAAGAAGAGACGCAACGGAAGAACACGAGGACGCGCACTCTTTTGTCTCAAAGCACAAACGCCCCACGCATAAAACCGAGCGATAAAGAGAGAGAGAGAGAGATTTACGCCGCCGCCTTCTTCCAAAATACGACGCGGAGGAAGAGGAAGAAGAAGAACGAATTGAGGAAATCATCCAAATTGGAATTCAAAAATCTCCCCCAACGCGCTTCTTGCATATACGTTTAGGTAGACGAAGAAGAGCAACACCATGAGCAGTAACACGGCGAACAATAATCAACAAACGGGGAATACGATCGTAGACGTGGACCAACTCCTCCAACTGGACAGTTTAGAAAAAGAACTCAAAGAAGCCTCAGATATCGTCCAAGAATGGACGACCGAACGTCTCTCCGCGAAACGAGCGCTGAAATCACAACACGACGGGGCGATGAAACAAAGCGAACAGTTTTACAAAAAATTGGTCGAACGCGAGCACGAGCTCTCGAATCAAGCGAAAGAGTTAGAGGAAGAGAAGGAAGAGCAAGAACATAAACTGAAGCAAATGGAAGAGGAAGCGATGCAAGCGAGAGAGTTAGCCGCGGATTTACCGGAACAGCTGGAGGATTTGAGAGCGACGGTGAGCGAAGAGCGAAGGAAAACGGAGGAGGAAGCCGGCGCGGTGGAAAAGTCAGAAGGGAAGCAACTGAAGCAAGTGGACAGTTTGCGAGTCGCGAACGACATGTACAAAGATCGACTGGGGTTGGAATTCATGAAAACCGAGGACGACGACATGAAGTTCGCGTTCACGTTGATCGATCGGTTCGAGATGGACAGAGAGTTTTCGTTCACGATTCGCGTTGAGGAAGGGTCGACTCGGTACCAGTTAATCGAGTGCGAACCCGCGGTGAGAGAAGCTGGAGAGTACATGAGAGAGTGCAATCGAACGGACGATTTGAGCAAGTTCGTGAGGAAAATGCGCACGAGTTTCGTCCGGTTGTGCGAGAGCGGTAACTAAACTTCTTAAACAACAGCTACATTGTATTAGCGCGTGTGTGTCTGTAAATTTTTGTAAACGTACTAAATAGACCAATCTTCACTTAAATCAAATGAAGGCACGCTTAGTATCATCATCGCGCCTTCTTTTGCGCGAAAGTCTCGTCTCATCGCTTCGTCGAAAGAAGGAGAACGGTTTTAAGAGCGAAAAGTCTCGCCTCAAATCGAACGCGTTCGCCTCTTCTTCTTCTTCTTCTTCTTTGGAAAAGAAAAACAACGACGAAGAGGATGGGGAAATCGCAGACAAAACGAACCGAACGCAACAACAACAACGGAAGGAGCATCACACGCTTTCGCCGCAAACGCGCGAGCGCTTAAAAATCCTCTTAAGCGTGGACAACCAAGGCTTGGACACGATGTTGTCCACTTCAGAAGGCCGGGAGATTCTCTCGTCCACGGACTCGAAAGTTTTGTTAACGCAGCTGAAAGTTTTGCAAAGTGCGATACCGTTCGCGAAGGACAACTTGAGCGTTCTCGTGGTGGAGGCGCCGATACTTTTGCGATACGATGAACGCGCGATTGGAAAAGCGATTCGAAACATCGTCCCGTACAGTATTTCTTCGAAAGACGGAGGGGTGAAAGTGAACGTGAATTTAGTGTCGTGTGAAACGTTGTGTAAGAAGTGTCCGTCCGCGTTCGCGCACTGTTTGAGGTTGACGTTGCTCGACGTGCCTTTTCGAAAGTGGGAGTTGAGTTTACGAGAATGGATCTCGAGCGGCGGAGACGACTGGGCGCACTGTTTTACCGCCAGACCGATCGTGTGCAGCGAGTGGGGGTATAAGAGACAGATTCAAAGTTTTGAAAGGAAAAATCTTGAGGCGTGGACGAGAAAGGATAGGGATTCGAATAGGGTATACTCGGTGGGCGGACGTAAAGTCAAGTTGACCAGCGACCAAAACGAAGATGACGACGACTGATAGCAATAGATAGGTAGATTAGCGGTAGCGAAACGTTACAATCTCCGTGTGCGTGTTTATATTAATATTGTATGCCGTATGTTTATATCTTACAAAAAATAACTAGGGTGTTGCTGGTATATTTAAATGTTTATCAAGGAGCTAATTTCTAAACACGTGTTCCACTTTGTACGCTGCGGAGAAGCACGGTACAATGCGACGCATCATCTTAGAACAAAGCGTGGCCCATGACGTTCTCCGCAACAAGCAAAGAAACGATACCAATCATTGCCGCTCTCCCGTTCAACATTTCACTGTTCGTCTTGAAGATGGCAAACTCTCTGCTCTCGTCAAAGTTGTCTTGCGTAAACTTCGGCGTGATGGTGCCCAACGTCGCGATGGCGATGGTGAACGCAAACAAAGAGAAGTTTTGCGCGTCGATGACGTGCGTCGGGACGCCAGAAACCATCTTGGCCGGGAAGATCAACTCGAAGGCTTCCTTCTTGGTGATGACTTCACCCGCGATGGCGGAGACGAAGCCGACCATAGCCGCGCGACCGTTGATGAGCTGCGCGGTTTCCCTGTTGTTTCAAATGTGTTCACATCGTGAGATGGTGACGTCGTCAGAGAAGAGAAAAACGTTGGTCAGTTTCATAAACGGATGATGATGATGATGATCATTCTCGCGCAGAACCAGATCTCAAAAGGAACAAAAACACAAAAGTCACAACATCAGAGAGAACGATTACTTACGAGAAAACCGCGTTGCCCTTTTGCGCCGCCGGCGCTTGCGGAACGAACGCTTCCGGATTGGAAGCGACGACGTCGTCGCCTTCGTCTTGCGAGTCCATCGACGGCATGCTCACCGCCGCGCGGACTTGCACGGACACTTTCTTGGACGATTTGTTCAAGGAAGCCTTGTTGGCGTTCACTCTGAGAGTGGCAGATTGAGAGAATTGGGTGATTGATTGCATGTTTATTATGTTGTGTGTGTAGGTGTATTCGTGTGCGAAAGTGACGGATTTCGCCTCGTAACTGCCTTTTTGAGACGTCATCGCAGTCGCCAAATCCACGCACATTTCCACGCTTTACTTTGCGAAGAACGCAACGCATCGAATTCAATCGCACGAGAAAACCACACCAAAACATCGCATAAAGTCTACTCGAGCGATGGAATGGAACAGATTTTGAGAAAACGAGTGCACGCGCACGTCATTGGTGGATGAAAGATGGTTTCGAGATGATTAGAGAGCAGTCGTCAATTAATGCTCTCAAAATGCGTGGCTCACAGTTGTGACAGCGTGGCAATTTTAAAAAGGAAAGGAAAAGTGCTCACATGCTGTGGAGTTGCGTCGGCGAGTCCTATCGGTATTACTATTGCAACAGTTCAAAGCTACTATTCTAAAAATTATTAGTCAACGCGGTCAAACACGGCGACGGTTTCGACGTGCAAGGCGTGAGGAAACATGTCGCAAGGCTTCACGGAGGCGAGGGAATACGTGGGGAGAGACGATGGTCCGCCGGTTTCGTCTTCGTTCCCGAACAAAATGCTCGCGTCTCTCGCTTGCGTGTCCGGGTTACACGAAACGTATACGATTCGTTTTGGTCGTAACTTTCGTATTTCGGAGAGGATGTCTTTGGAACACCCCGGTCGAGCCGGGTCGAGGATAACGGCTTCGACGATACAGTCTGCGTCGCCTTCGTCGTTTGAATTGTTCGTGTCGTCGACGTCGATACCTTCCAATGGACCGGGTTTGGTCAAATCTCGAACGTAAAACTCGCACGTGTTCGATAGATTGTTCATGATGGCGTTTTCATTCGCGTCGAGTACGGCTTCTTTGACAATCTCGTAGCCGATGACTTTGGAGATGTTTGGTATTTTATGTGCTACTGTTAAGCCGAACACGCCGACGCCGGAGAAGAGATCGAGAACAATTTTCTTTTGCTTTGTCGGTTTTTCTTCAAAAAGAGGTCGCAACGCTTCGACCGCGGCGTTCACCAAAACTTCCGCCTGCGTCGTGTTAGTTTGAAAGAACGACTCTGGCCTCGCTCGAAAGTTCAAACCGCCCAAAGATACCTCCCACGCGTCGTCGACGATTGACCCTGCTCCGACATCTTCCTCCTCGTCGTCAATCATGGTCGTTTTAGCTTTTCTGTTACTCTCTGGACGTTTCCCACTCTTCACGTTGCTTTGCTTTCTCCCACGTCCAGCTTGTTTCAAGTTCGCGACTCGATCGATTTGGACGTGCGTGACTGATTTTACGTTCGCCACCGCCAACGTTTCCGTCATCAATTCCTTCAAAGGACCAGTCTTCACCGCGGACTCTCTCGACGTGGATTCAATCTCCACGTCAATTTTCCCGTTCGAGTTTTCGCGAAAAGTCGCGGAACGCAACGTCCCATTCCCAGTTTTCCTATCGAACGATGGTAACGATTTCCCCGCTTTTCGCAACGACTTACTAATAGCTTTTAAAGCTTCGTTCGCGCTATCCGACTGCAACAAACACCCGCTCGGCGACGTCACGTCTACCACCACATCGTGCGATTTCGGAGGACGCAAACCAATCTTCGCGCCGCCTTTCTCCACACCGTTATCGACCCCAAACGCAAACGTCATCTTATTCCGAAACTTTGTCGGCGTTGCATCCGTTTTAGTATTATCATCACCATTTTTATCATCATTTGCCCACAATCCAACCGTCTTTTCAATCAACGCGTCCGCGGCGTCCACGCCTAACTTTCCGTTCTTCGCGAACGCTTCCACCACCATCGTTCGTTTCAAATCCAACTGTCTCTCGTATTTCACGTCTTGCCACGAGCAACCTCCGCACGTGTAAAAATGCGCGCAAAATGGTTGCTGATAATGCGTCGACGACACCCCCGCGGGTGAGACTTCCTCCTCCCCTTTTGTTTTCGCGAAAACTTTCACCCCAAAAGCAACCGTTTTCTTCACTTGTGTGATTCTCACTAAAACTTTCACCCCTTCTCTGTCCGGCGTCGCCCCTGCGACGAGACAGATCCGTTCGTCCGGAAGTTTGCACACTCCGGACCCATCGCTGGCAATGGCGTGACACTGTAACTCGAGGATAGAATCGACGTCGTAAGAAGAGTTTGTCGTCGTCTTTGCCGTTGATGATTTGGAAGAGGAATTCGCCGCCGCCGCCGCCGCCGCCGACACTTTACGAGGATGAACACCAACGTTCGAAAAGAGAAGAGCGCGTCGAAAGGAGAAGAAAGGGTCGGTGGTTACGACGCTGCGCATGACGAGGACGCGTGTGGTGACGAAAACGAAGAGGTGGGTGTATTCTGCGCGTGTGATGTGTTGTGTTTGGAATGAGGTGCAAAATGAAATAACCAACTAACTTTCATTATCTAAATACTCTAAGCGCTATTGTCGCTATTGCCGCTGCGCATAAAAAGGACAAAAAAAGGCGGCGAAACATCATCATCGTTATCTATCACAAACCCGGAATGACGTCCAACCCGAAAAACTTACCGACGCTTTGCACTAATTCCACGTTTACGTCCGTCATCGCTAAAGCGCCGGCGAGAGGATCCTTCACGTCGGCTTGGATTTCCCACGGCGCTTCCCAGGGGCCGCCGCCGACTTCCAGACAGGCGGT
>Ga0181606_10002588_pt1 | contig 15535 bp, 27 predicted proteins | sample 041ome_10_FD_132994 | JGI IMG/M metagenome (GOLD analysis project Ga0181606, IMG submission 132994) | Coastal salt marsh microbial communities from the Groves Creek Marsh, Skidaway Island, Georgia - 041412US metaG (megahit assembly) | ecosystem: Environmental > Aquatic > Marine > Intertidal... | reverse complement strand
CTCATGTAAACGCATAATGGTATTTATCGATAAATATTAACATGTTAGAAAGATTATTAAACAAAAAGTTCCACATTGGTTGGGTATTTGGATTTTTACTCAGCAGTATGGCTGTATGTGTATATGCTCTGAGCCAGTTGATATGACGATAGAAGCCGCACAAGACATGAGAGCCCTCATGAATGCCATTGAGCAAGGTCTCAAAGACAATGCCGAGTACATAAAGAAGCATGGCAATCCCAGTATATATTCAGAAGCAAAGAGTTCTCCTGGCAGAGTAAAACGTGCAGGTGCCAGTTGTAAAGGTTCTGCAACAGAACTTCGCAAGAAGGCTAAAAAGTATAGTGGTGAGAAAGGCAAGATGTATCACTGGTGTGCTAATATGAAAGCAGGTAAGAAACGATCCATCAGAGAAGTATTAGACTAGTCCAACAAGTCCCCCATATAACACCCATTATAAGTTGTAAATAGTGTTAAGTCCCCGGTTCTTAACCGTAAATATTTGCATGGATAAGAAAAGAGCAAAGATAATTTCACTCACAAAGACCTGCACCTGGAGAGTAGTAGCAAGTCTTGATACCTTTCTCCTGTCGTGGCTTATAACAGGCAACGTTAAAATGGGTATGGGTATAGCAAGTTTGGAAGTAATAACCAAAATGTTTCTATACTATGCACATGAACGTCAGTGGGAGAAGCCCAAATTCAATCAGTTTGTGATAAACACTCACAATAAAGTAGGCGATCTACTGGGAATGTAAAAACACTTGACAATCTGTGTTATTGTGTTATACTGTATGCATATATTAAATTAACTAAGGAAAGATATATGAAGACGGTAACAATACAAGCAGAAGTAAATGTAGATCAATTAACAAACCTAGCAGGAATGTTAAACAGTTTTACGGTAATCAATAAAGCAAGACCAATGCAACTTAAACCCAGTGACCTAACTGGTTCTGAAGTTCGCAAACCCACAAGACAATTAAGTTCTTATACTGTGGGAGACAATATCAAATACAGATATCCGTTCGGTAATTGTGTACCCAGTGAAGTATGCGAGTATACTTTAATCAAACCTTGTGGTACTAAGTTGGTAGGAGAGTTTGCTACGGATAAAAAGACTATGAATATATCTGCTGATGCTGAAGGTAATATTCAGGGCAAGTATAAGGAATTGTTTACAGAAGTTTAGGTTGTAATCCAACCAGTTAATATATACTTGTCGCTTCTTATATCAGGATTAGAACGGTGAATATGTGTATAGTACGCAGGCCATATAACTAACTTACCCGCTTCAGGTTGTATTGAGATATTCTGATATTTAAAATCAGTGCAACCACCATCTACATCATTTAAATAAATCATCCAAACAGCATGACGTCTAGAAACTGCACGACGTTCTGTTTCCGATTGTATTTTGTCAACTGCTATATCAGGCCACCTTTCACAATGCCATAGTGTAAAACCAATATGTTCAGGAGAACTTTTTATCATCTTCCAACCAACAATTTCATTTATACTGGTTAACCCATCCAGGTAACACTCATGATATTCTGCACTAAAAGATTTTAATTGTTTCTGTATTTTAGAATAAAAGTTATCTAAAAAGTATTCATGTTGTGTACAATTATTAATGCTATGATAATCTCGTTTGCCAGGATCAATCTCTTTATCATGAGGCATAGAATCAAACCACTCTATAACTTCATTACAAAATGTTTTGTCTAATACTTTTTTGGTGTGGATAAAATCTGCTGTGGGCTCCATACAGACTATTTATAAGTAACTTTGTCTACCTAATCTTTTTTCCTGCCATGTGTTGGTCGTATAACCATTTAGGAAGTTGTGCTGTTTGTTGACTGGAGTTCTTTACAGTTGCACCGCCGCCGCCTTGTTCTAAAGGCTTAATAAACTTTGAATAAGAACTAAACCCTGGAAAGGTAACAGTTACATTATCTATCTTGTCGCCCCAAACTTTTCCTGTATAAAAATCTACGTTTACAACATCAGGATAAGGAGTTGGGTTACCGGTTCTTATCTTGTCTTTGGGTTGAGTAGCAACAGATTGTCTGTTTAATCTTTGTTGGTCCAAAGCATAAGAGCCCATGCCTCCTATCTTATAAGGACCGTCTGGTCTTTCTATTTCCGGAATAAATTCTTCTTTAACAAAATCTAAATGTTTAGGGTCCAACTTGGCATGCTTATCTTCATTAAAGATATCATAAATGGTTCTTAGTGTGTCTAAGTCTTTAGTCTTCATTTACGTTACTGGCATCAACATACCAGACCTTTGCGTTACCATGTAAATCCATTATAGCATTTAAGGTGTCGTTACCATTTAGCAAATGGTAATCTCCCATAGGGGACTTTAGTATAATAGGCATATCAACATGTGAATGTTTAACATTGTCTTTGCCTTTTACTGATGGGTCATAGTCTAATACTTTATCCATACTGGGCAAACTGATTTTGGAATCTTTACCTGACTGAGCAAGTTCAATCCATTTGTCCACACCCAAACTGTTTACAAACATATTGTTACTGACTTGAGGCCAGACCTTTTCGAAGTTTGGTTTCTGATACGCCATCTCTTGTAAAGATTCTGCTTTCATTTGATTAAGCATTTGAGGGTATTGGTTCCTTAATGCTTTATACTTTGCAAACATCTCTTCATAGTTTGATTTGAACTGCGCCAGTGCTTGATCCTTTAGACTTTCATGCTTCCTTACAAAACTTTGATGATTGGATTCATCACTGAAGCCCTGTCTATTAGTCTTAATATTGTATAGGAAGGCGTAGTCATGTGCTAACACTTCTAACGGGTCATCGCTAACTACTTGTTCCAACTGTAACTTGTTCATAATACTATTTATCAGGAGTTAAAAAATAGTATAATTATTTTTAATATGCTTAAAAAGATAAATACATATACAAACATTTAGTAATCAGTTTTTAGGAGAGCAATAATGCCAGAATTAAAATGGGCAGACTACCCGGCAACAAACGGTAAAACATTTAGTGTAAACGATAGAGACGAAGCAGAACGTTTCATGGCAGGCCAGCACGATAAGGCAGAAGCAGATTTAGTTGTTGGTGTTGATATAGGTAGAGAAGAACCAAGAGGTGTCGGAACACCTGACGATTTTGCAGGCTATACTCCTATACATATGATTAACGATCCAGCAGACGGAATCAACGACGGTAAAAAGTTTGTAACATACTTTGAGAAAGACGATACAGATCCTAAAGAAGTATATAAGGCAACAGAAGCAGATCCATCTACACTAGCACAATTAACAACTGGTGATGAATATGATCTAGCATGGAGCCACAGACTTAACGCAAACGGATAATCCAGCCATATTTTTTGTTCCACTTATAAATAGTGGTATGAAAAACAATCTAGTACAAGAATTAGAATCTCTAACTTCATTAGAGAACGAATACATATTCGATTACTTACTTGATGAAGGTAAATCTGTTCCTGATATGCCAGACGAATTCAAAAGTTATCACAACGAAATACAAGGATGTCAGAGTAGGGTATGGTTGATAGCAGAGCAAACAGGTGATTTATATAACTTTGCTATTGATAGCGACGCCTTTATAGTTAAAGGCATAGGAAAATTAGTTACCACAGCATTTAACGGCAGTACAAAAGAAGAATGTTTAGACATTAAATTTGCGGACTTTGGATTAATATCCAGATTCCTAACAGGACAACGGCAAAGAGGATTACAATCAATCATCAATGCCATACATAAAAAAGTAAGATGAATAACGTATACCTATTTCAAGTAAATTACACAGTAAGAATGGGAGGCAAAGACAGCCTATGGTTGCCTTATAGTGTTGGATGTTTATCTGCACATGCCAAAAGTATACCAGAGATTAATGACTATTACACATTTGGTCCTGAGTTGTTTTGTAAAAGAGAAGATCCACAAGAAATAATGAAAAGAATTAAAGATCCTGTTATAGTTGGATTTAGTAATTATGTCTGGAATAGAGAATGGAATAGGATAATGTCTAGGACAATTAAAGAAGCGTATCCAGAATGTCTAGTTGTATTCGGTGGCCCTAATGTGTGGGACGGCTTTATAGAAGAAGAAGGAAACCAGCATATAGATGTTATACTTAAAAGTGAAGGTGAGTTTGCATTCGTAGACTTACTTAGAAAACATAAAGACGGAGAAGAAATACCTCAATATCTAACAGGGGAACGTATACATGACTTACCGTCATTGCCTGATCCTTACAGTACAGGTGAGTTTGATTGGTTAGTAGAGAACTATCCAGATAATACCTGGAATGCAACATTCGAAACCAATCGAGGTTGTCCTTTCCTTTGTACCTTTTGTGATTGGGGCAGTTTAACATATACTAAAGTTAAAAAGTTTGAAGTAGAACGTGTTGAAGCAAACTTTAAGTGGATGGCTCAAAATAGAGTCACATACATCTTATGTGCAGATGCTAATGTTGGTATATTTAAAGAAAGGGATATAGAGATTGCACACATACTTCGTAAGTGGGCAGACGCCCCTGGTAGTATGATAGATGCCATTAACTTACAGTACAACAAAAACAATACAGATATTTGTTTAGACATCGCCGCAATATTAGGACCATACAGTAGAGGTATTACCTTTGCAGTTCAAAGTATGAGTGAGTCTGTATTAGAAGCAATTAAACGTAAGAATATGGCATTAAACAAATTGTCTACACTAATAATAGAAGCAAACAAACGTAACCTTACAAGTTATACAGAACTTATATTACCTATGCCAGAGGAAACATTAGAAAGTTGGAAGAACGGTTTATCGTTTGTATTAGAAGCAGGACAGCACAATGCTATCATGGTTTGGAATGCACAGGTCCTACAAAATAGTGAAATGAATCAACCTGAGTATATTAAAAAATATGGAATACAAAAAACTACAGCATATGATTATATAAATTATGGAAACCCAAATGACTGGAACGGTGCCGAAGAAGAGATAGAAATAATTAATTCAACTAATACTATGACTAAGGAAGAAGTAATAGAAGGTTGGATGTATTATATTATAATAAGGGAGTTCCATATTAATGGTGTTACACAAGTTCTTGCACGATATTGTAATGGTAAACATAATATACCATATAGAAAGTTTTATGAAACACTTATAGATAGATTAAAAACAGATAAAGATCTAAAGGAAATACTAGACTTTGTTGAATATATAGAAACTACATATTTAACAGAAGGTAGACAACCAACTGATCAAGAAATAACTTTTAGAATACCACGTATATATGGTTCAAAGGCCGGTAAATTACCACCACAGCATTTTATGAAGGACATACTTAACGGACATGTATGGGATAATATTGAAACTTATAGGCAACTGGGTTTAGATATGGTTAAAGAAGACTTTGGTATAGATTTACCAGAAGGTGTGAAAATATTTAATGATGGTCTAACATATAATAAAAATATGGAATATCCACAAACAGTTTCTTTTGATTACAATATTATAGAAGATAAAGATCAGCAAACAGAATATACATTTATACCTAGAATATTAACAGATTTAGATGATAAATTAAAAAATAAACCTGACGTTACATTATATAAACATGGTGTATTTAGATCTGAAATAACTTATACAACTGAAGAAGAAACAAACAAAATAGAAGTACATCAAATGGGTACCAACCACCCAACTGATGTTGGACACAAAGACGAAAAAATTATTTAATGGCCCTTGAACATATCAAATGTATCATCACTTCAGGGTGCAGTTTTTCTGCATGGGACAATACTGATACTTGGCCATACCAACTCTCAAATATCATGCCTCATGCTGATGTAAAAGTTTTAGGACTTTGCAGTAGTGGTAACGAACCAATACAAAAGAAGGCCACACTTGCATTACATGAAGCATTAAAAGAATATAGACACGATGAAATATTAGTACTACCCATGTGGAGTGGACTAGACAGGAAAGCATTTTATATTTCTAACGAAGCAGAAGTGCAACGAATGGTTGATACTTGGATAAACACTGACCATTGGTGGCATACTCAGTTCACTGATTTAAAAAATAAATTAGCAGAACAAAAAGAAATATTTGTCAATAAGACTGAAAAGGTTACATACAATCCTTTGGGAGGTTGGTATCTATTCCATACAGATCTTCATGACAATACTGCTATAGGAAAAGCATTTACCTTAACTAATTTAGATTTTACTTATGCTACACATACAAGTTTAGAAAATATGGTTTTCTTACAGACCTTATGCAAAAACAAGGGTGTAAAAATATTTCATCAGTTCTATATGGATTCTGTTTTAGACTCTATACAAATAGAACAAGGACATCAATTAATTGATTACTTATACGAGCAACTGGATATGGATTTAGTTGTATGTAAGTCTATACATGGGTACCTTGAAAAAGAAATAGAACAACGCAATATTTTTCGTTCTGAATACTTTGTTTCAGAAGAAGACAGTCACCCAAATGAAAAGGGTCATGCTATGTATACTACAGAAGTACTATGGCCTTTCTTAAAAAAGAAACTTGACAACTAAAAAAATATGTTGTATACTTAAACTACTTAAACACTATAGGAATTAATATGAACTTTGTACCATACGTTATTGAAAAAACATCTGCAGGAGAACGCAGTTACGATATTTACAGTAGACTTTTAAAAGAAAGAATTGTATTTCTTAATGGGGAAGTTAATGACGCAGTATCAAATAGTATATGTGCTCAGTTACTTTTCTTAGAAGCAGAAGACAGCGAAGCAGATATTAATTTTTATATCAATAGTCCTGGCGGTGTTGTTACAAGCGGTATGGCTATGTACGACACAATGCAATATATCAATCCTGATGTTAGCACAATAGTAATGGGACAAGCGGCCAGCATGGGAAGTCTACTTGCTCAAGCAGGTGCGGCAGGAAAACGTTATGTGTTACCTAAGTCCAGAACAATGATACACCAACCAAGCGGTGGTGCAAGAGGAATGGCTAGTGATATAGCAATCCAGTTTGAGGAAATTAATCGTATGAAAAAAGACCTCACAGAAATTTATGTACAGCATAATAGTAAAGGCAAAACTTATGAAGAGTTTGAAGCAGGTATGGATAGAGATAATTTCTTAACGGCTCAAGAAGCAGTTGACTGGGGACTAGCAGACGAAATTATCACAAACAGAACCTAATGTTAACCAAAGATCAAGATGCAGTAGTTATCAGAAATCTGCTGTCTTTTGAAGACATTGACTTCTTATTTAATCTATGGCAAGATACTAAATTGCAATTTGTAGATAAGGAAGGCAATTACAGAGACAGAATATCTATATCAACAATAGGACATTTTCTTGTTAGCCATTGGAGGCAAGATGAAATGCAACCAATTTTAGATAATATTTTACCTAAACTATCTGAACACTATCCCAACCCATATGTAAATGATTTTAGAATACTAAAGTATGGCAAAGGTTGTTTCATACCAAAACATATAGACGCTCAATATAAAGAAAATAATACACATAGTATTATTGTTCAGTTATCGCCTACAGACAATTACAAAGGTGGCAAGGCAATTGTAAATGACAAAGACTATTCTTTAGAACCAGGGGACGGTTTAATATACGACTTTGGTGTCAGCCATGAAGTAAGACCTGTAACTGAAGGTATAAGATATGTTTTACACCTAAGATTCCATTGTACTGGTTAGTTTAGTACTAAATACTACTATGGAACCAACAACTTACGACCCAAATAAATTATTGAATATAACTCCAGATGCAGAAGAGCATTTTGCAAAAGTTATTGATAACGAAAATGCTATTGCTGTTAAGTTAAGTTTAACAGGTGGTGGGTGTGCAGGTTTCGAATATAAATGGGATACCATTACAGAGTTCTACTCAAACACAGATTACACACAACCAATAGGTGACTATACATTTGTATTAGATGAGATGGCTATACCTTACTTAAAAGGTAGTAAAATTGATTATGTGAATTTGGGTGTTGCAGGTAGTGAAATTATAATAGATTCTCCACAAGCCACTAGTAAATGTGGTTGTGGTGTGAGTGTAACATTTGAAGTATAATGAGCATAATAAATTTTTTAGTCTATGCACACAATGACTATTTAAAATTAACAGAAGAGTTATCCACTTTAGGATTTAAAGAAGTCTCGAACCATACTACGAGTCTTAATAGTTTCTGGCATCAAAATAATTGTATAATACATTCTAAAGATAGAGCCAACGGTCCATACGGTGTAATAGGATTCGGTATGGTAGTTAGTGAGTCTGTTATAGAAAACTCTGGTGCATTATATGATGACCCTTCAGGATGGTACAAACTAATTTGTCCACAAGGATTAGAAATATATTTGCAAACACAAAGTGGTATAGAAGAAACATTAAGTAACAAATATATTACGGTATCCAATGAAGTTGATGTTAGATCAGGGCCAAATAAGTTTAGTGGATTAGTAATTAATCAGACAGAACCTTTTGATCTGGTTTTTTATGAAATGCTAGGATTCAAAACAAGTACTAGTGTTGACTATACAAAACTTACAAGTAAAAATAATTTTACGATAATGATAGATAACAAAGGTTTAACAGAGCGTCCTACCATTATAACTGAGTGTCCTGAATTATTTAGAAACATTGCAGGCCTTGCCTTAACAGATATAAATCTTAAACAGTACGATAAGAAGTATTCCACAAAAGACTTTGGAAAACTTACATACAAAATTAATGGATATAATTGTGTTGCACATGGCAACGAAGACAGTTACACAATAGAAAAAATGATGTTGGATATGCCTACAGGCGCAAACATTATTTTAAGACAACGTAAACAAAAAATCCACATTAATGAATACACATTGGATTTGCATTATGACAGGCAAGTCTAATTCATTAATTGGCTCCACTAAGGTTGATTTCGACAACTGGATGTCGTGGCGTAGTATAAGAGTCAAGTTACCTAAAGGTTCAGAAGCATTAACTATGGCCAGGCTCACTTGTGATGAGATAGGACTTATAGTAAATAAAGATTACATAGCAAAGTACGGTGAAGTAAGGTTTGCAACGAAAGACTCGTTGGCTTTCTTTATGATGAACTGGAGACATTAGATGAACGACGATTACTTTTTTAAGATACAGCAAATGAATGAGGACGATCTCCTTACAGAAATGCAAAAACTTAATACTAAACTGTATTCGTTTTCTGCTGAGAATGGCCTTCGTATACAAATTGAAAATATGCTTTCATTAGTTACACAGGAACATCAAGCAAGAATGATGCAACGTAGAATAGCACAAGACAAAACTCCTGATATTATAGAAATAGGAGAGATAGAGGAAGTAGTTGAAACACCTGATTATAGTAAAACAGAACTTATTACACACTTTACTAATTTTTATTCAGGCGATGAAATTGCTAATAAGACAAAAATTAAAAAACCAATTACAAGTACACGCAGAACAACACCACCTGTCATATTACCAAAAGACAGACCGCTTAAAGATGTTCCTACAACTGGCATTGGCGACATACCTAAATTTGGAGCATAAATGAATATATTATCAGTACAAAAAACTATACCTGTTAGAACAACATGGATTGACGGCGATCAAAAACAAATTAAGTCTGTTACTTATGAAGTAACCTACTCGTTGCGTACCGAAGCATTAGAAGGTGTGGACTATGAGGAATCATACTTACATCAGAACATAAGTTTTCAAATAGCAAATAACTTTTTATACGACCAACTACACCAAACATTAGTTTATGACTGGGACGGAAAAGATATGGCAGAACGTTCCTTTTCAGAATACAACAATAATTTTATGTTCCTACCAAATTTAAGTGAGGCAACTTTTGCCTGTGCTATACATTGTAAACTTAATACACTTATACATCCTTCTAGTTTTGTAGAAAGTTTAACTATTAAAGATGAAGTAGACGGTATGATGTATAGTGTATATAATGATGATGGTGAGTATAATTCGCTACCAACTGTTGATCAGTGGTTAGGAGAATTAAGTTTTTGGAAAACGCCATGGTGGGAAAGAAGAGACTTTAGTACATTTGATAATATAGCACAAAATCAGGAAGAACTTGACACGTGGTTCTCAAATGATAAACAGCAAGAAATTATTGCAAAGATGTCTTACCCTATTGAAGAAATAGAAAAAGATGTTAGAGATTCACTTGCTTCTCAATCAGAAAAAGATAAGGGTAAACTTATAGAAGTTGACTTTAAAAAGAAACAATTTAAACCTAAATTAGTTCCTAAAGATAAATCTTGACAAAATACCTAACTTAACATATAATACATGTATGGAAGAATACCTAGCGAATGAAGACACTGGTATTGAGTTGTTGTACAGAGGGCAACCAATACATAATGTGCCTTTTAGTAATATAAAAGATTATAATAAGTTTTGTGATGAACTAGAATTATTACCTTTATCAGACGAAACATACTTCAGCAAGGACTTTAATATTCCACAGCATTATAAAGAGTTAGACGTAGAACAATTTGTATATAGTAAACTTCAAGAGTCAGGACAAGACTTAAAAATCATTACCGCCAGAGTAGATATGGAGTTTGCTATGTTTAAAGAAAGAGGATTGTATCCTATATTGCAACTGCTCATATACATAGTAGACACTATGCGTAAACATAATTTAGTATGGGGTGTAGGCAGAGGAAGTTCAGTTTCTAGTTATGTGCTCTATATTTTAGGTGTACATAAGGTAGATAGTTATAAATATAACTTAGATATAAAAGAGTTTTTAAAATAATATGGTACAACGTAAAACAAATAAAGGACAAATAATAGACTTTGAGGCACTCATGTCTCAAAATAGTCCTGCATTGGGTAACATGAGAGTAGATGCGGAAGGCAATCGCTTAGGACCTAACGGAGAAATTGTTGAAAAACGTGAAGACCGTGTTAGAGCATATTATAAGGATCATCCACAAAGCAGTACATCACAAGCAAGTTTAAAAGGTGCAATATCAGACGACACTCCTGTAGAAACAAACCATATTGTTGAGGAGCCTAAGACAGCAAAGACGGCCAAAGAAAATAAAAGAACTGCAATACAACCAGACACACAACCGGAACCAACGCCACCAGAGGGAGAAACCTTTGATGAGCAAGAACCTTTAGGGTTTAAAGAAATAGAATTGCCTAATGGCGATATAGAAATGGTTCCATATTACACAGAGGATGAAGATGAGGATAAGAGCGTATAGAGATAATATCTTATGCACCGAAGCCGACTTTGGCGATCAGCAAACACAAAGCGGTATTATAATTAAATCAACAATGGGTAAAGAAGAAGGCGTAGTGCCTAGATGGTTTAAAGTCTTTGAAGTAGGGCCTGACGTCGATTGGCTTACCCCAGGTGAATGGGTGTATGTTGAATTCGGCAGATGGACTGAAGGATTTAATGTAAAAGATGATAGACTAGAAGAAGGTCAAAAGTTATGGAAGGTTGACCCTGCAGGTTGCATGGCAGTATCTCCAGACGGCCCAGATGGAACAATATCAATTAGTTCCGCACAACATGACTGGGCTCAAAAGAAAACTTTATGATGATGCCTACTAATAGAACAGGCATTAATTCAATAGGATTAGCAGGTTGTATTATACTTGCTGGAGTTGTATTTGATGCCATTAATCCTTGGTATCTAATAGTGTCAGCAATTTTTATATTGTCAGGAATAGGATTAGAAAATAACTTAAAGAAATAATAAGATGCCATACATAGAAAAAACCGGTGTAAAGAAAATTAAAGAACAACTTTGGCAATGGGACGGCGTCATGCATGATCACAACATAGATGGTTTCAATGGTTGGGGTTGTAAGCAAAAAATATACGAAGTCTTATTTGCGGCACAGGAATATATAGACAATGCTCCTACCTATAGTGGTGAAGAGGAATGGCTAGAAGAGAAACTATTAGAAAAAGCAGAACGTAAACTATCAAGATGAAACTGGGTATTATAGGAAACGGATTTGTAGGCTCAGCAGTAGCAAATGGATTTGATAGAGACGTTGAACAGTTTGTGGTGGACCCTAAATTTAACGACAACACAATTGATAACCTTGTCAATAACTTTGATCCACCACTCCTTTTTGTTTGTGTACCAACACCAAAGCAAGATACACACATGGATGTGGATGTAAGTTGTGTCAGAGAAGTTTTAACAGACTTAACTAAACACAACTATAAAGGTATAGTAGTTATTAAGAGTACTATTACTCCTGATCATTTAACAAAAATGAAATCGGATTTTAAATTAAAATTAGTTTACAATCCAGAATTTTTAACAGAAGCAAACGCACATCATGATTTTTTAAATCCCAATATGCAAGTGTTGGGAGGCAAGTGGAAAGATTGCGAAGCAGTTGAAAAGGCATACATAAGGCACAGTTCTGTTAAAATTGTACCAACATTTAAAGTTGATCTTATCACAGCAAGTTTAATAAAATATACAATAAATAGTTGGTTAGCAACAAAGGTTACATTCTTTAATGAACTTAATGATCTTTTTACAAAAAGTGGCACCAAGGTTCCTTGGGAAAACTTTATAGATATGCTAACTAGAGATAACCGTATAGGAGATACACACATGCAAGTACCTGGCACAGATGGTAATCCAGGCTTTGGGGGACATTGTTTTCCTAAAGACACAGAAGCATTAGTGTATTATGCAAAACTAAAAAAGGCCGACTTAGGCATTTTAAAAACTGCAATAGATAAGAATAAGAAATTAAGACAATGAAGCCTGAAGATACTATGTGTTCCGCATTTTGGAAACACACTAATATCAGAAGCGGCAACAACATATTTCCCTGTTGTAGATTTAAATATCCAGTAGCAAAGTTTGATGGCGATGTAGAAAAGATTTTACACTTGCCTGTTTATGAACAACTAAGACATGATTCAGCAAACGGAATACCTATCAAAGGTTGTGCTAAATGTTATCAGGAAGATAGACAAGGCAAGGAAATATTGCCCAATGAGGTTAAAGCAGGTGCAAGTACAAGACGAGAGTTTAACGAGCATTATACTACTGACTCAGTACAACTGGAATATTTAGAAGCCGGCTTTGATAATATTTGTAACCTGATGTGTGTCATGTGTTCCGGTGTTTACAGTAACAAATGGGCAAATGTAGAAAATCCAAATGTTAGTCCTAAATTAAATATTAAAGATACAGACGATTTTGTAAACATACCTGATACTATTACACATGTAGAGTTTTTAGGTGGTGAACCTTTTATGACCAATAGGCATAAAACGTTTATACAAAAATTAAAAGATCCTAGTAAGGTTTCTGTCGTTTACAATACCAATGCAACCTTTATGCTAGACAAAAGTACTATAGAGTTACTACAACAATGTAAAGAAGTTTTCTTTTATGTTAGTATAGATGCTTACGGAGAACTTAACGACAAGGTTAGAGAAGGAAGCAAGTGGGAAGATATAGAAAATTTCTTACAGCAACTTAAACAATTAAACTTTAAGTTTCAGATTCATTCTGTTTTACATACAGAAAATTGGAAAGGGTTTTCTGATTTAGAACAATGGATAGAGGAAAATAATTATAATTGGAGAATAATGGCATGTACATATCCTCCTAATTTAGATCCAGCAAGTTTGAATCAAGTTGATAAGACTAAACTTATAAACATTATAAACGACAGTTATATTCCAAATAAAGATTACTTCATAGAACACTTGACTTCTAAGGAAAATTAAGTTATAATAGTTTATGTTAAAATGTAGTTCTTGTGATAAGCCTTTGTTTGTCGGTGGTATAAAATATCATACACCAGATAATTTGCATGTATTTTGTGATGCCTATTGTTCTAATGATTGGTACAGCAAAACATTTGAAAAATTAGATGCCAAGAAAGACCAAACGGAAAACAATGATGAATGAAAGTATAATGGAAGAACTAATACAAACATTATCAGATGTATTTGGTGACTATATGGAGATAGGTGAAGACCCGGCCATGGTTGCAAGTGTGATGTTTGCAGTTGCTATTAAGCAATTAAGAATTAATCTTGACGATGCAGAATTTTATGCTATACTAGATGAAATAAGAAATACTGAAATGCTTACTGACGAATTACAAGAAATAAAAAATAAGAGGACAATACATTGAAAGAACTTTGGACAGAGAAATACAGACCCAGTAGCATAGATACTTATGTGTTTAGAGACACACAACAAAAGGGACAGGTTGCAGGTTGGGTAGAAGAAGGTGCTCTCCCACATTTATTGTTTAGTGGTGCTCCTGGTACGGGTAAAACTACATTAGCAAAAGTTTTACTTAATGAACTAGATGTTAATGATATGGACATACTAGAAATAAATGCTAGTAATGAAAACAATGTAGAAACTATCAGAACTAAGATTACAAACTTTAGTAGCACTATGCCTTTTGGTGATTTAAAATATGTATTACTAGATGAGGCAGACTATATTACTCCTAACGGACAGGCGGCATTACGTGGTGTTATGGAAATGTATCACACTAGTTGTAGGTTTATTCTAACTTGCAACTATCCACAAAGGATTATTCCTGCATTACATAGCAGATGTCAAGGCTTCCATATAGAAAAATTAGACATACAAGAGTTTACAGCAAGGCTGGCAACTATATGTATTGATGAAAATGTAGAGATTGACTTAGATACATTAGATACTTATGTACAAGCAAGTTATCCTGACTTGCGTAAAAGTATCAATCTAGTACAGCAAAATGTAGTAGATGGTGTCTTACAACGTCCACAAGATGGCGATAGTGCAACAAGCGACTGGATGCTAACAGCAATAGAGCAGTTTAAGAGTGGAGACTATAAGGGTGCTAGGACACTCATATGTAGTCAAGCAAGACCTGAAGAGTATGATGACGTATACAAGTTCATGTATCGCAACTTGGATCTTTGGGGACCAACTGAAATGCAACAAGACCAAGCAATAGTAATTATTAGGAACGGTATGGCTAAGAGTAGTCTATGTGCTGATCCTGAAATTAATATGGCGGCAACATTGATCGAACTACAATTAAATAGCCAATAAATTTATCTCGATAAATAGTCACATGGCATTTATCAATGAGAACAATAGTACTAAACAAGGCGACTGTATTATCTTTTTTGATATAAACCAAACGCCACCTGCAAGAATCATTCAACTAGATCATATACGAACATTAGGTGTAATGGGACTGCATCAGTCTGCAAAAAAATTAGGAATACCTTCTACTACTTTGCATTGGGCAACGTTCTGGGATTTAGAAGACATGATTACATACTTAACAAAGTGGCTTGATGCTACTGGTTGTAAACGACCTATATTTGGATTTAGTAATCTATTTGGAATAGATATATTTGGTGGGCTGAACAACGTACCACAGAATGTTGTGATAGCAAAGAAACTTAAAGAGGTTTTCCCTGACAGTAAGATCATTGTAGGTG
>Ga0181606_10002580_pt1 | contig 15567 bp, 11 predicted proteins | sample 041ome_10_FD_132994 | JGI IMG/M metagenome (GOLD analysis project Ga0181606, IMG submission 132994) | Coastal salt marsh microbial communities from the Groves Creek Marsh, Skidaway Island, Georgia - 041412US metaG (megahit assembly) | ecosystem: Environmental > Aquatic > Marine > Intertidal... | reverse complement strand
GTACTCGGCAGTGTCATCCCGACCAGCCAAGAATGGATTGTTCGGCATTTAATTGATCTAGAACGCGAACACGAAGTCAAACGTTGCCATCACGATGCAGCCTATTTTGCTGCTGATCACATTGACTGTCTGGCAGCCTTGATTAGCGAAACGGTTTTATTGCTCAACCAAGACAAAACGGCCGCATAACAGAGCGCATTGATACCCGCGCCACTGAACAAAAAAAGGGCCGCTGCATAGAATACAGCGGCCCCTTAAATCACAAATACCGACTTAGATAAAGCTGTCTGGCATGGAGGCCTTTTTTTGCGCAACATAGGCAACCAAGGCCGCTTCGATCTCAGGATCCAGCGCTGGTTTTTCATATGTCGCCAACATTGACTTAACCTTTTGATTTGCCAATGTCATTGTGTCGCGCGCGCCTTCTTCGTCCCATGTTTCAAACGGTTTGTAGTCCAACAGATTGGTCCGCCAGAACGCATCCTTAAAGTTGGCCTGGGTATGCGCACAGCCAAGGTAATGACCGCCTGGGCCAACTTCGCGGATTGCATCCATCGCCTGTGCGTTTTCATCATGTGCGATACCGCGTGCCAATTGATGCAAAACGCCAAGCTGATCGGCATCCATCACGAATTTTTCATAGGATGACACCAATCCACCTTCTAACCAACCGCAAGCGTGCAACATAAAGTTAACGCCACCTAACAAAGCGGCATTCAGTGTATTCGCGGTCTCATAGGCCGCCTGTGCATCTGGCAATTTCGATCCGCACAGACCGCCACCAGAGCGGAACGGTAGACCCAAACGCCGCGCCAATTGGCCTGCACCGTATAGAATGTGGCTTGCTTCAGGTGTCCCGAATGTCGGCGCGCCTGAGTTCATATCAATAGACGTCACAAAGGCACCAAAAATTACCGGCGCGCCTGGACGGATCAGCTGGTTATAAGAAATCCCAGCCAAAACTTCGGCCAAAACTTGGGTCAACGTTCCTGCAACCGACACAGGAGCCATCGCGCCACCCACAATAAAGGGCGATAGAATACACGCCTGATTATTGGCCGCATAAACCTCCATCGCGCCCATCATGACATCGTCAAAGGTCATCGGAGAGTTGACGTTGATCAAGGATGTCATCACGGTGTTTTCTTGGACGAATTCTTTTCCGAACAGAATTTCACACATTTCCACGCTGTCTTGTGCACGGCTTGGTTCAGTTACGGATCCCATGAAAGGTTTGTCAGACAACGTCATATGCGCCAACAACATATCCAAATGGCGTTTGTTGACCGCAACGTCTGTTGGTTCACATACCGTACCACCAGAGTGGTACAGCCATTTTGACATATAGCCCAATTTAACAAAATTTTCGAAATCAGCCATGTTCGCATACCGACGGCCACCATCCATGTCACGCACAAAAGGTGGGCCGTACACGGGGGCCAACACCAAGCTTTTACCACCGATCACAACCGATTTTTCAGGGTTGCGGGCGTGTTGGGTAAACTGCGCAGGCGCTGTTGAGATAAGCTTGCGCGCCAAACCGCGCGGAATGCGAACACGCTCGCCATCCACGGATGCACCGGCTGCACGCCAGCGATCCAAAGCGGCAGGGTTATTCACAAAGTTAACGCCAACCTCTTCTAGGATGGTTTCTGCGTTCCATTCGATCACTTCCAAGGCTTCTTCGGTCAAAACCTCAAAGTTTGGGATATTGCGTTCGATATACTTTGCAGTTTCGATTTTAACGGTGGTACGTTCTGCACGACGTGCGGCACCGCCGCCCCCACGTGCGCGTTTGCGTCCAGCTGCCTCTGTCATGTGTTGCCCTTTCGCAAAAGAGAGTTCGCTAATTTTGATTAGGCTTTACAACGATATTGATCAGAGTCGCGACCAAATAACGGCCATTTGGGTAGAAAATCGACATCACGCCGTTTTCATCACCCAATCACGCCTTTCGCCAAGATACACGCACCCCGCGTTAAACAGAGCCACCATCTACGAAAAAGTTATGCGCCGAACACATTGCCGCATCATCAGAGCATAGAAACAAAACCATCCGTGCAACAAACTCGGGTTCTATCAAAGTTGGCAAACATTGCCGTTCTTTGCGGGCCTGTAAAAATTCTGGCGGTGACCACAGATCCTTTTGCCGCTGTGTCATAATATGACCGGGAACAACCGTATTCACGCGAATTCCATAATGACCAAGATCACGTGCCAAAGTACGGGTCAATCCATGGACTGCAGCTTTGGTTGTTGCATAGGCGGGAAAGCCGCCCATTGCTTCCCACCAAGAACAAGACCCCATATTTACGATTGATCCACCGCCCAGATGAATCATGTCAGGGGCCACGGCTTGGGATACAAAAAACTGATGGCGTAAGTTTGTTGCCATGCGTTCGTCCCAGAATTCAGGGGTCACGTCCTGCCATTCATGGCGATCATCACGCGCGGCATTGTTGACCAGTGCAGAAAACTTACCCGTGCGTTCACGAACGGCCGCAACGCCCGCCCGCAACTCTTCTATGTTTCGCAGGTCACAATATTGAAAAACAACATCTAGCTCGGCCGCTAAGGCTTGGCCTGCATCGCGATCAAAATCCAAAAAACCAACCCGTGCGCCTTGATCCGCAAATGCGCGCACGATCTCTGCGCCGATCCCTGTTGCGCCGCCGCTTACCAAAACAGCGCGATCTTTTAACGATGGGTAGATTGCAAAATTATGCTGCATTGCCCCCTCCTCTCTAACCCCTATCTCTCTGGCTGCATTGGGCGCTAAGTTTTATCAAGACGCAAGTCATTTCACCGTTTGATCGGCCCGTCAGTCGATGATGCCCTTAGGATTAGGGACACGAGAACACAAACTGTTCCAAGTGCGGCATAACCTGCTGCCACCCAAAAGGCCTCAATTCCCATCTGCGCAACAAAAAAGCCAAATCCCAACATTGCAACGATTGTCATAATTTGCTGAATCATCGCCATCAGGCCCTGTGCCTCGGCAGCATTCTCTTCGATGACATGGCGTGAAATGAAACGAACAATTGCAACAAACCCTAAAGCAAAAGTTATAGCATGCATCAGTTGAAGAGGTATCAGCCAAAACAATGTCGGTTCAAATCCAAAGGCAACCCAACGCACAACCGTCGCTACCCCTGCAATTGCCAAAAACCCACGTGACGACATGCGGGACGAAATCTTTGAAAATAGGACAAACATTATCGTTTCTGCCACCGCACCCAGAGATATGATCAAACTGATTGTTAAGGGTTCATACCCTTGACGGGCCAAGATCAGACTATGAAAAGCGTTCAAAATCATGTGACTGCCGTTGATGATCCCATAGCCGAGCAGTGGCAATATGAACCAAGGACGCATAACAGATGCCAAAGCGACCAGCCCTTGGATCGGCGCAACTTCCAGTTTGGGAGCACGGAATTTAGGTAGAAAAAATGCCGCCTGCATCCTTAGAAACGCAGCCAATAAAAGCAACCAAATATAGGATGCATCGCCAAAACGCGCGATAATCTCGCCCGTCACCATTAATAAGATCAAATAACCAATCGTGCCCCAGGCCCGCTGGACACCAAAGCCATAATTCATTCGATCCGCCAAGCGCACCGCCGCCGCATCTACAACAGGAACGGTTGTCCCCATTGCAACGTTTGAAATTGTTAAACAGACCAAGATAACCCAATAATCTTGCGAATATAAAATGCCGGTGAGCGAAATGGCCGCAAAAAGTGAACCTATAATGATTGTGGTGCGCCAATCATTTGCGCGATCTGCAAGACGCCCAATCAACAAATTAAGAATGAGCACAATAAAAATAGGAACAGAGTTCAATATGGAAATCTGGGCTTCTGAAAACCCAAGATTGCTGAACCAAATCGCCCCATAGGCGGTCAGGACCCCTGGCAGCATGAAAAGAGTAAAATAATATAAACTAACCCTATTTTGGGCAGTCCCCATAGGGTGAAAAGAAATAGCCGACACTTGGTCAAACCTTATGAAACCTCTGACATCAGGTCAGATTTCACAGGATGTGTCAACGGGTTAACGCCCTTTCCACACGGGATCCCGCTTCTCAGTAAAGGCGCGCGCGCCTTCTAGTTGATCCTCAGATCGATAGAGGGTTTCCACAGTTTTTAATTGGCTTTTGGTGATCCGATTAAGCGCGTCTTGGAATTTCATATCCTCTGCTTCGCGCACGACTTCTTTGATCGCCGCATACACCAAAGGTGGACCAGAGGCCAAGAGATCCGCCATTTCACGGGCCTTGGCCATCAATCTGGCAGCGGGATGAATTTGATTAATCATCCCCCAGCGCGCCGCCTCTCCGGCGTCAATCCAACGGCCGGTCAATAGCATTTCCATCGCGATGTGATAGGGAATACGTTTCGGCAATTTGATTGACGCGGCATCGGCGACAGTGCCAGAGCGAATTTCCGGCAAGGCAAATGTTGCATGTTCTGCCGCCAACAAGATATCCGCCGACAGCGCCAATTCCAATCCCCCGCCGCAACATATGCCATTAATCGCAGCGATCACGGGTTTGTTCATATGCGGCAATTCTTGCAACCCGCCAAAGCCCCCGACACCATAATCACCATCGACCGCATCACCATCTGCCGCGGCCTTTAGGTCCCAACCCGGACAAAAGAACTTTTCCCCTGCCCCGGTAATAATCGCGACACGCAATTTCGGATCATCTCTGAAATCGCGAAACACCTGGCCCATTATGCGGCTGGTCGCCAGGTCGATCGCATTTGCCTTTGGACGATCAAGTGTCACCTCTAGCACATGTCCACGAATTTCGGTTTTAATGGGGCTATCTGACATTTTTATTCCTCTTGTGCCAATCGGATTAACGCATCGACCGCAACTGCTCGCGATGGCGTCACAATTACGGGATTAATTTCAACTTCACCCAAACGGGCCTGTGTGTTGGTAACATAGGATTGTACAGCCATCACTGTATCAATTACAGCTGCCCTGTCCAATGGCGCACTGCCGCGATATCCCGCCAATAGAGGCGCAATCTTTAACTGATCCAATGCGTGATCCACATCATCACGGGTGACAGGTAAAATAAGCGTGGTGCTATCGGCCAGGATTTCGGTCATGACGCCACCCGCTGCGAGGGTCAGCATGAACCCATGTGCTGGATCGCAGACGACACCAACCAAAAGATCCAGACCCCCGTCTGTGATCATTTCTTCGATCAAATAGCTCTCAAACCCCATTTCAGCGGCAGCTTTGATCAATGCATTGTGTGATGCTATGCCAATGCGCACGCCGCCCGCATCGGTTTTATGCGCAATACCTTGCGCTTTGATCACCACCGGGAACAATAGGTCAAGAGGTTGGCCAACCTGTTCTGCACCGCGTACGATCGATTTAGGGATAACCAACCCATGTTTTGCCAATTCATTTTTTGCATCACGCTCCGTTAAAACGGTCTCATGATCCAGTGAATTGGGCAATAACACAGGCGCTGGCTGTAGCCGCTGCGCAAAATGTTTTCCAATCCGCGCGGCCGTCGCAATCGCTGACAAGCCTTCGGCCATTCCGCAAAGCGGCACAACCCCGTCGGCAATCAGTTGATCACATAGAGGCTCGTCCAAGGTTTCAGAAATAGACGATAAGATTGCTATGGGTTTGCCTGATATCTGTTTTGCGGTACCCACTGCATCAATCACACAATCCCATGCCGATGGGTCACAGCGGTCTGAGCGTGGAAAATCAGCCACGACAACACCAATATCGACATTAGGCCCCTGCGCCATCGCGGCAAAGGTTTGGCCCATAGCATCACCATCGCCCCAAACATAGGTGTGATAATCCAACGGGTTGGCCAAGGCCACTTTTGGTCCCAGTGCCGCGCGCAGCGCAGTTTTTTGGCTATCGGCAAGCGATGGATAACAAATATCCACCCCAATTGCCAAATCTGCCATCAAAGACGCCTCGCCCCCAGAACAAGACATTGATGCGACGCCATTGCCCCCTAAGGGGCCAACAACGTGCAAGATTTTTAATGTTTCGATCATTGCGGCAATTGTATCCACACGACCGATACCTAAGCGCAACAGCAAGGCATCAGCGCCCTCATCATCGCCAGCCAACGATGCGGTATGCGAGATAGTTGCGCTGCTCGCTTGGTCAGACTTGCCCACTTTGATCGCAACAATTCCTTTGCCCAATTCACGCGCAAGGCGTGCCAAATCTTCCAGCGCGCGGATGTCGTTGATCCCTTCGATATGTAGACCAAGTGCGCTAACCCGTGGATCGGCCAAAACCATGGCGCCAAGACGCGCCAAATCAATCTTTGCCTGATTGCCTACGGTCAAGGCATAGCCGATCGGCAACCCACGATTTTGCATCGTGATATTGATCATAATGTTCGAACTTTGTGTGATGATCGCAACGCCTCGGTCGACCGGACGACCACCATGTTGATCAGGCCACAAACAAAACTGATCAAAGTAATTGATAACACCATAACAATTGGGACCAATTATCGGCATGTCGCCCGATGCGGCGATCAGTTGGTTCTGTAGATCGGCACCATCTGACAATTCTGCGGCTGATTCCAAAAAACCTGATGCAAAACAAACAGCCCCGCCACAACCACGTTCCGCCAATTCTGCAACAACGCCAATCGTAGCCTCGCGATTTACACCAATAAAAGCCGCGTCAATTGGGCCACCAATCGCCGCAAGATTTACCACCGTGGGGATCCCGCCGACCTCTGACGCTTTCGGATGCACAGTGTGGATCACACCCTTGTAGCCAATCTTTAACAACTGTTCGACAATGGAACGCCCCCAAAACCCACCACCGATCACAGCAACCGATTGCGGGTTAAGCATACGCATGATGTCCATAGATATTATGCCCCTAACGGCCGCAGCAGGTCGCGGCTGATGATGTGACGTTGAATTTCGGATGTACCATCCCAAATGCGTTCAACCCGCGCATCTCGCCAAAAGCGTTCAATCGGATAATCGTTCATCAACCCCATGCCGCCGTGAATTTGCAATGTTGCATCAGTTACACGCGCCAACATTTCGGAGGCATATACTTTGGCAGACGCGATTTCACGGTTTGCAGGCAGACCTTGATCCAGACGCCAAGCCGCATTTAACGTCAACAGGTCCGCTGCATCTATTTCGGTAATCATGTCGGCCAGTTGAAAACTGACACCTTGGAACTTGCCAATGGCTTGGCCGAATTGTTTACGTTCCGCACTATAATTCAAAGCATAGTCAAAGCACCGGCGCGCACGCCCCACCGACATCGTGGCGACCGTGATCCGCGTCGCATAAAGCCATGTGTTCATCACCTCGAACCCGCCGTCCACCTCACCCAAAACTTGGGCATGTGGCAGGCGACAATTGTCAAACTCAAGGATCATATTTTTGTAACCACGGTGACTCACGGATTGGTAACCATCGCGAATGGTAAATCCAGGCGTTCCGCGGTCCACAAGAAACGCAGTGATCCGTTTTTTAGGCCCCTTGGGGGTTTGATCCTCACCGGTTGCGATAAAAACGATCACAAAATCAGCATGTTCCGCACCAGAAATAAAGTGCTTGGTTCCATTGACCACCCAATCTCCGCCATCGCGAACCGCGTTACATTTCATGCCCCGCACATCTGAACCCGCGTCAGGTTCGGTCATCGCTAACGCATCCATCCGTTCGCCGCGGACCGCAGGGAGCAGATAACGTTCAATCTGGTCACCTTCGCATGCCATCAAGATATTTTGTGGGCGACCAAAAAAGTGATTTAGCGCCATAGACCCTCGACCCAATTCACGTTCCACCAGCGCAAATTCCAGATGGTTCAGACCCGCGCCACCAACGGATTCAGGAAAATTACAGGCATAAAACCCTAAATCGATGGTCTTTTGCTTAATATCTTGGGCGATTTCATGAGGAACCTCACCTGTGCGTTCAACCAAATCTTCGTGCGGATAGATTTCGTTTTCGACAAAACTACGGACCGTGTTAACGATCATCTCTTGTTCTTCGGTCAATCCGAAATTCATGGGGCCTCCGTCTATGGCAAATTTTCAGCCATTTTTACACGATTCTAGCGATCTACTATCCCAAATACGACGCGGATCAGGTCAATTCAGGAAGCTTAAGATTGGTCAACCAATCAGGATCCATCTCGGGCACTGATGACAACAACAGATCGGTGTATGGATCATGTGGAGGCTGGAACACCGCATCCTTGGTCCCTTGTTCAACAACACGGCCCAATTGCATGACAACGACATGATCCGATATTGCGCGCACTGTTGAAATATCATGAGTAATGAACAGATAACTTAGATTAAGTTCAGTCTGTAACCGCATCAAAAGTTTTAATATTCCCTCTTGAACAATCTGATCTAATGCGGACGTTACTTCGTCACATATGATTAACTCAGGCTCTGCGGCAAGCGCACGCGCAATACAGATCCTTTGCTTTTGACCACCTGATAATTCACTGGGCAAGCGATCAATAAAGCGATCGTCCAATTCGATCATTGACAACAGCTCACGCACCCGCTCTTCTTTTTCGCGTCCGGTGAGGCCCAAATAAAATTCTAGGGGACGGCCAATGATTTCGCGCACTGTTTGGCGCGGGTTCATCGCTGTATCAGCCATCTGATAAATCATTTGGATACGTTTTTTTTGATCTTTGTTGCGATCATTCAATTTTGCTGGCAATGACATGCCTTGATATTCGACGACGCCATCGCGCTGTGGCAGCAGACCGGTTATAACGCGCGCAACGGTGGATTTACCTGAACCAGACTCGCCCACCACCGAGACAGTAGAACCGCGCGGCACATCGATCGACACATTATGCAGCACGGGTACTTTTCCATAAGATGCCGAAACATTTTTTACCGACAAGATATTGTCTTGCTTGGGCCGTTCCTCTTTTTGAAGCGCACGCACCGACCAAAGCGATTTGGTATAATCCTCTTTCGGAGCGGCCAACATTGTGCGCGTATCGGCCTCTTCTACTTCTTGGCCATAACGAAGCACTTTGATCACATCGGCCATTTGCGCGACAACGGCGAGGTCATGCGTAATATATATTGCGGCCGTGTTGAATTCTTCGACAATTTTGCGCATTGCGCGCAGCACCTCGACCTGCGTCGTCACGTCAAGCGCGGTGGTCGGTTCATCAAAGATTATCAAATCCGGCCGCGGTGACATCGCCATGGCGGTCATAACCCGCTGTAACTGTCCCCCAGACACCTGATGTGGATAACGATCACCAATCGTGTGAGCATGTGGCAGGTTAAGTGCCCCATAAAGTGTGCGTGCATCTGCCTTTGCTTCGGCTTCAGCTGAAATTCCAAACCGTACTGTCGACGCAACAGTTTGATCTATTAAACGATGTGCAGGGTTGAAGGACGCAGCTGCCGATTGGGCAACATATGTCATGCGATTGCCCCAATATTTACGTTTTTCGGCATCAGAAAGCTTGGCTAAGTCAACGCCGTCAAAAACGATTGAACCATCTGTTATCTGACATCCTGGTTGGGTAAATCCCATCGCGGCCAATCCCAGAGTGGATTTACCCGCACCAGATTCTCCAATCAATCCCATCACCTGACCGCGGCGCAAGGTAAGGTCGACCCCCTTGATAATAGGGTGCCACTTTTCATCTGACCAACCTTGGATCTTAAGACCTTTGATATCTAGCAAAATATCATTCATTTTGGGGTATCCTTAATTCCGCTGGTATGATGCAAGAACCAATCAACAACAAAGTTCACAGCAACCGTCAAAAGCGCGATTGCGGACGCCGGCAACAATGGGGTTAATCCCGCCTTGATATCGTATTGGGCAAATTGAAAGAGCGATGCATTTTCGCGCACCATTGATCCCCAGTCCGCAGTGGGCGGTTGAATCCCAACCCCCAGGAATGACAGGGCCGCAATCGTCAAAAACACAAAGCAAAAGCGCAATCCAAATTCGGCGATCAAGGGTGGCATGATGTTTGGTAGGATTTCGCGCCGCATAACCCAACCTAGTCCTTCACCACGCAAACGTGCCGCTTCGACATATTCCATGACCACGACGTTGACAGCAACCGAACGTGTCAAGCGGAACACCCGCGTCGCATCCAATACCGCAATAATCATAATCAAGTTTATCGCGGATGAACCAAAAATTGACAACAATACCAGCGCAAAAATTAGGCTGGGTATCGCCATGAGCACGTCAACCCCGCGGCTGAGCAATTGGTCCAGATAGGACCGATTAATTGCTGCGACCAAACCAAGCCCGCCACCGATAATAAACGACAACAGCGTCGTCGCCAATGCAATGCCAACCGTATTGCGCGCGCCATAAATTAAGCGTGACAAGATATCACGACCGATCTGGTCGGTGCCAAAGACATGGGTTGCATCCCAGGGTGCAAAAGGTACGGCAAATACCTCTGCCTCGCCATAGGGCGCGATCCAAGGTGCAAACAGGCCCAGAATGACGTAAAACAGGATCACGATCATGCCAAACCGGGCCGTCCATGGTGATTTGCCAAGGGTAAGCTTGACGCGATCCCAGCGGCTGCGTTCTGAGACAAAGGCTGTTTTTTCATTAGCAGCAGAATAGTTTTGTGGTGTCTGTGTCATTTTGGATGCAACAATTTTGGATTGGTGACGATACCGATGATGTCAGCAATCAAGTTCAGAATAATATAGGTGGCGGCAAAAATTAGCGCGCATGCTTGGACAACCGGAATGTCACGGCTGGACACCGCATCGACCATCAACTGTCCGACGCCAGGATAGACAAAGACCACCTCGACCACGACAACCCCAACCACAAGATATGCAAGGTTGAATGCAATAACTGTTGCAATCGGCGCCCATGCGTTCGGCAAGGCATGTTTTAGGATGACTTCGCGCTGAGACGCGCCAGACAAACGCGCCATTTGAATATACGGGCTTGCCAATAGGTTGATGATCGCAGCACGCGTCATGCGCATCATATGTGCCACAATAACCAAGGTCAGAGTGAGCGCAGGCATCGCGCTTCTGTATAGGCGGTCTAACAAATCTGCATCTGGGCTGATGTTAGAAAGTGATGGAAAAATCGGCCACAAGGACGTCAGAACCAAAATCAGAATATACGCCACAAAAAATTCAGGGAACGAAATCGTGGTCAAGGTCATTGCGTTGACCACGCGGTCATAAATTGAATTGCGGTAGAGCGCAGCAGATATTCCCAAAAACAACGCCAAAGGCACAGCAATAACGGCGGTAAATGATGCCAAAAACATCGTATTCCACAAGCGCGGACCAATAAGATCAACCACAGGGCGCGAGCGATCGACACCAGATGACGAACGCCCCGAAAATGAGTTGCCGAGATCGCCTTGCACGGCCCCTGCGATCCAATCAACATACCGCAAAACTGCAGGTTTATCCAAACCCAGTTCACGCCGGAACGCGGCAACAGTGTCTTCGGTTGCAGCTTGTCCCAACACGGCCTCGCCGAAATCCCCCGGCAAGAGTTCAATCGCCGCAAAAATAATTATCGAGACAATAAACAACGTGACAAGCCCAAGACCAAGTCGTTGGACGACAGTTTTTAATACAGGATGCAAGTTATCACCTATTTAGCGTAGGTTAATTGGATCAGAGGCACCCAGTGGGTGCCCCTGAAATCGACATGGGTTTAGACGAACCACCAACGTTCGTTGGCTTTGTTACCGTCATTTTCCCAGTTGCCCGCGATTGGACCGTGCCCAATCTTTTTAGAAACCGCCATGATGTGATTGGCGAACATTGGACAGATTGTGCCACCATCATCGTGGATAAGTGCCTGACATTCAGCATACATCGTTGCACGTTTGTCATTATCCAACTCAGCACGGGCAGCTTTGACCAAGCCATTGAATTTATTGGCTGCGTCAGTGCCTTTCCATGCGGTATCGTTCCATTCTGTGTCTTCTGTATACGCAGCAGAGAACATCCAATCTTCGGTTGGTCGACCGCCCCAATAACATGCGGACCAGCCTTTTTTGTTCCAAACGTTGGACCAGTAACCGTCACTTGGTTCACGGACGACTTCGATCTGGATGCCTGCTTCTGCAGCAGAGGCCGCAATGAGCTGAGCTGCGTCCACCGCACCACCAAAGGCCGCGTCAGATGCAGACAATTGGATCGTGCCAGAGTGACCTGATTTTTTGTGATGATGAGCCGCTTTGTCCGCATCAAATTCACGCTGCGCTAGGTTGGACGCATGGAATTGGTTGGATGTCGAAATTGGATGGTCGTTACCCAATGCACCATGGCCCAGAAGGATCTTGTCAACCAGCTCTTGGCGTTTGATGGAATATTTCAGCGCCATACGCAGATCATAGTTGTCAAACGGCGCAACATCCAAACGCATGGGGAATGTATAGTGCAACGTTCCGGCTGCTTCTAAAATGTCCAAGGTGGGAACGCGCCCCAACAGAGCAACCGTTTTTGGGTCCACGCCATCAATCGAATGCACATCGCCGTTCATGATTGCGTTTTGACGCGCAGTCACATCCAGCAGAACCAGCTTTTCAATTTCATCGAAATGGGCTGCGCCCTCTTTCCAATAGTTCGGGTTGCGACGCAACATGGTACGAACACCCGGTTCATGGTTTTCGATGATATAACCGCCCGTGCCGATACCGGATGTCGGATCAATGCTGCCACCTGATGCGGGCATGATAACAATATGATAATCCGATACGATAAACGGGAAGTCAGCGTTCGGCGCATCCAATTCAAAGACGACACGGTTTGGACCGTCAGTCGAAAGTGATTTCACCGCTGACAGCAAACCTTTTGCAGCCGACTTTGAATCATCGCCCATGTGGTAGCGGAAGCTTGCGACAACGTCATCTGAGTCCAACGTTTTTCCATTATGGAATTCAACGCCCTTGCGTAGGTTAAAGACCCATTTTTGCGCATCTGCAGATTCATACGTCTCTGCCAATTCACCACGCAATTTGCCATCATTTCCGACCTCGGTCAGATGGTTACCATAGCTATAGCACAGGTTTTGCATATAGCCGTTTTCATAGGTTGCCGGATCCAAGCTATCAGTTGTCGAGCCATGGCGGCTACCGATTTTGAACAGGCCACCGCGCTGCGGGGTTGCGGCCTCGACCGAAGACGCAAGGCTCAGCGCAGCTGGAATGCTTAAACCAGTTGCGATCGCGGTTGTGATAAATTGACGACGATCAATTTGACCGCGCCGATATTTATTTTCTTGCCCCGAAAGATACTTTTTTATGTCCATTTTGAACTCCCTAGTTGGTTTTTTTATGATTCTTTCCAACAGGATAACATGAACAATCAAAATGCCAAATTTATACGCGAGATAAATCCAACCTTTTGATCAAAATTTTTTAAATAATTGAAATATATTCATTTATTTTGCAATTTCCGTTGGGTCATGAAAAGCGGTCCGGCATGAAAAAGAATAACCATAGGTGGAAATTTCTTGACCAAAGGAATTCGCTGGGATCAATTTGATCATAATCGACCAAGATTGGACAAACGCATGCAAAATGACTTAAGAGAGATTGACGAATTTGCCGACATGGGGATTATCTTATCAGATGGCTGTCGTCTGTCTGCGCGCGTTTGGGTGCCCAAAGACGCAAACGAAAAACCTGTTCCGGTTATCTTAGAATATCTGCCATACCGCAAAAGGGATGGCACCTGCGCGCGCGACGCGTTGACCCACCCTTATTTTGCAAAACGCGGCTACGCGGCCGTACGTGTCGACATGCGCGGTAACGGCGACAGCCAAGGAATAATGACAGACGAATATTCTGAAGCCGAACTAACAGACGGGGTCGAGGTAATCAATTGGTTGGCCGCTCAGCCCTGGTGTAACGGAAACGTTGGCATCATGGGGATCAGTTGGGGTGGATTTAACGGATTGCAGATCGCCGAGCGTGCGCCAGCGCCATTAAAGGCGGTCATTACGCTATGCTCGACCGTGGATCGCTATGCAGATGACATCCACTATAAAGGCGGATGTTTATTGAATGAAAACATGGGCTGGGGGGCAACTATGTGGTCCTATTCATCACGTCCCCCCGACCCCGCTTTGGTTGGGGATGCATGGCGTGATATGTGGCTTGAACGATTGCGCGAAGAACCATTTTTACCAGCCGATTGGTTAGAGCATCAACAGCGCAATGACTATTGGAAACATGGCTCTGTCTGCGAAAACTATGCCGGTATCAAGGCGGCCGTATTGGCCATTGGTGGTTGGGGGGACGCATATAAAAACACTGTCTCGCATTTGGTCGAAAATATCTCTGCCCCTGTTAAAGGGATCGTTGGTCCATGGGTTCACAAATACCCACATTTTGCCGTTCCAGAGCCAAAAATTGGATTTTTGCAAGAAGCCCTAAGGTGGTGGGACCATTGGTTAGAGGGAATTGATACAGGGGTGTTGGATGACCCTGCATATACAGCATATCTTATGGATGGCGTTCGGCCAAAGACATGGTACACAGAACGACCAGGGCGTTGGTTATTATACGATAGCTGGCCCAGCAATAATCCAGAAGAAACACTTTTCTTCACCGCTGATCATCGGTTGGGACCAGAGGCCGAGCAATTTGAACACATCGTTTGTTCACCACAAGATTGTGGATTGGATGGTGGTGAATATTGTGCCATTTGGCTTGGGCCCGAAATGCCGGGCGATCAACGGCACGATGACGCGCTGTCAATATGTTACGAAAGCGCGCCTTTGGATCAGCCAATGAATATCATCGGTGCGCCTGAAATTGACATAACGTTAAAACACAGCGCCCCGTCAGGGCAGATAGCGGTGCGTTTGAATCATATTCATGCGGATGGGGCATCAACACGGATCACTTACGGTGTTTTCAACCTCGCACATCGCAATGGACATGATCACGTGTCCACAATCAATCCAGAAGAAGCGATGAAAATTCGGTTTTCGCTAGATCATATCGCTTATCGCGTGCCGGCGGGTGATAGAATTCGCATCTCGATTTCGAATGCCTATTGGCCCTTGTTGTGGCCGATGCCACAGGCAGGCGACAGCGTGATCATTGCGGGATCTTGCACAATCTCCCTCGCCACCGAAGGTATCGGAGACCAACGCGTGTTCCCTAGCCCCGAGATGGATCAGGCATGGAAAGTGCAAACTTTGCGGCCATCAAATAACACGCGACGCATCAATCGGGACCTAAAAACAGGTATTGTTACGACGGAAATCATAGATGATTTTGGTTCAGTGCGTGACGAAGACCATGGGCTAATCTCAGGATCGATCGCGCGTGAATGGTGGTCCATTCACCCAGATGATCCCTTGTCAGCACGTGCGAAAATTCATTGGACGCAAGAAAACGCACGAGACGCTTGGTCGGTGCGGACAGAAACATTTTCAGAGATGTGGAGCGATGTCGAAAACTTTTACCTTACAGCGCGTCTAGAAGCCTATGAGGGTGAAAGTTTGGTGTTTTCCAAGGATGTTGAACGCACCATCCCGCGTGAGGGACATTGATGCGAATTTAGGTTTC
>Ga0181606_10002579_pt1 | contig 15568 bp, 19 predicted proteins | sample 041ome_10_FD_132994 | JGI IMG/M metagenome (GOLD analysis project Ga0181606, IMG submission 132994) | Coastal salt marsh microbial communities from the Groves Creek Marsh, Skidaway Island, Georgia - 041412US metaG (megahit assembly) | ecosystem: Environmental > Aquatic > Marine > Intertidal... | reverse complement strand
GTCACCTTGATCGGATGTAATAACAAACCATTGATGGACCTAAATCAGGTAATCAAGCAGACGCTGGCAGTGAGCCTTTATGACGGTCCTGTTGACGAGAAAAGGCAGCAGCAGCAATACCTTTACGGACGGGCCTCTACAAGCCTCCTAGGACAGCGCAAGGAGGTCAAGGGGGGACGGTATCACCTGTTTGATGTTATGAGACGACCAAGGCTGTTTAAGCAGGCGTTTAACGATGTATTTATTAACGGTGGAATAGCCAGGTTATTGGCAAGAGTTAGAAAGGCGGAAGGATTGAATTAAAGATGAATGGCGAGCAGGTATTGGATCATGTGTTGGGGCTGGTGGATCACTTCAAAGGACGCAAGGATACCGGAGAGTTAACGGCAGCAGAAGCTGGTATCTACCTCAAGTGTTTAGCGATCCTTGGAGCAAAGGAGGCCGTCATGAGCATGAACCAGATGGAGTCCTTGTCAGATAAGATGGGGGCGTTGGAGTTACCTTTTCCCGAGCATGGATAGTATGCAAATGCTTGGGTGTAAAAAGTAGCAAATAAGGTTAATAAATTCAGTACCTTTGTAGCATTACTTTCGGCATGGCTTCCTTCAGTATTCTGAACTGATCTCCGGGTATTTTTTTACATAATCCGACTCCTCCACCGAAAGACCCAAAATCAATTTCTTTCAGGGGCATGTAATCTTCTATTAAATTTTTTCCAATATCTAATGTAGAAATTTTTAATCCAGCCAAAGGAGATATATCCTTTATCTGATTTCCCCTTAAATTAAGCCTGGAAACCGAAAAGCCCAATTCTTTTGCGTACTCTGCAATTTTAGAAATATCTTCGATCTGATTATCGTTTAAATCCAATTCCATCAGATAATGTGACCTCAAGTGCCTCAAGGGACTCAAATCTGAAATCTCATTACCTCCTAGATGGAGACTTACTAACTCACGCATGTTTCTGATGAAATTAAAATCTTTTAAGCCTGCGGTAATGTAAACCTCTTCCAGATTTACTAGATTTTCGAGGAAGGAAGAATCGAAGTTCGGCTGTTCGGTATCAATTACTATTTTTTTGAGTTTTGTCAGAGCCGACAGTGGGGAAAAATCCGTTAAGTTTTTGTTGTATCTTATTCCTATCTCCGTAAGGTTTTCGAGTTCAGCAATGACGGAGATATCCCGGGTCGTGCAATGTTCTATTCGTAAAAATTTTAAATCGCTTTTTAGCTTTAGTAGCGGGGAGAAATCTGAAATGAACATCCTTCCGAGGTACAAAGACTGATCGGCGTTTTCAAAAGCTTCATTGATTTCTTTATCAAACTCAGGATCATTAGGTGGCAATTCGCCTGCATCATTGGCTTTAGATATATTTACGGACGGAGCGTTGGCTTTCTCTACTTCATTCAAATCCTGTAGGTTTAATTTTTCCTTTAAGACAGCTATTTCTTTATTCTTCTCTTCTATTAAACCTTCGAGTTCCTTGATTCTCCTTTGCATTTCCACAGAAGACACACTACTTTCATTAAAAGTTTTTGATTCACAATAAGCTCTTAATTTATTTGACCAAACAAGAAGTTTACTGGTGTTTTGGAAAGAACTATTATTGAGAACAGAATCTAATCTAGATAATACAACTAAGCATTCATTAAATTTTTTCGACTTTGCCAATTCGTGAGCATTATTCTGAAGTGAAGTAATTTCCTGATACTTAAGTCGTTCAGCGTTTTGCTGTTTTATTTTTTGTTCATTTAGGTATCTCGTTTTAGCTTCATTAATTTTTAATTCGCAATCTTCGGAGACTTTATTGTGCCAAGCAGTTAATTCCGCTTTATCTCTCCCTCTGTAAGAAGCTAACAATTGCTGGAAACCTACTAACTGGCTTTGAGTTTCATGATACTTTTTATTGAGGAGAAGTTTCGATATCTCCGCCTTAGATGATTTAATTTCAGCAATGAGCTTCTGGTTTTCATCAATGCCATTAGCTATTTCATTGAGCAAGCCACCACCAAGTTGAGATAAAAAGTCGCTCTGCGAAAAGGTGAAGTTGTAAATGAAAAAGAATATCAGAGTGGTTTTTACTTTCATAACACAAATATAGTTGTGATTGATATGCCTAGAATCAATGACTAACTTTTCAATTAAAATTTTATTCCCCCCCCCTGAAACCCTCCGTCCATCTCTCCCGTGCTAAAGGCTACCGTGAGCTTGGTATGCATGATGAATCGATGCTGGAGTTGGAAGAGATTACAGATGACGATGTTTACCTATTTGAAGTGATTGAATCTAAGTATCTCACCCTTAAAGCAGCTAAGGCTTGGGACTATGCAGATGCTATATCTAACATGATGAGAACCTATCATCCAAACCGGGTAGACGGGTGGATAAACAAAGCTGAATGCCTGTGCGAGTTACACGGTGCAGAGAAGGCGGTGGAATTTCTGTTATTGGACGAGGAACGCTTTAAGGAGTCAGCTAGATATATCTTTGCGATTGGACGCTACTACGCATTATCCAACGAGATACAACGGGCAAGAGAGTACACCAAAAGAGCGATTAAGATGGATGGTTCTTTACGGTCAGAGTTTCTTGAGGATTCTGCGTTTGATGCGGTATGGGATAGTTTTTGATACACTGTAAAAGTTTGACTATCCGATCAATTGACCATACGCAGACCAATATGAAAAATAAAAATCTCCGTCACGCTTTATTGATTTCATCCGTTTTATTTTCAGTTCTCTTTTCTAGTTGTGCCACAAATGTTGGTAATCCTAATGTCAATGATTTTGGCAAATTGATGGAAGTAGAGAAAAAGGTATCAACAAAAAATGATATATACGATAGCTTCGGTCAGCCTCATGATGTCAATTATATCGCTAACGACGACAGCATGTGGACTTATTATCACACGAAAATGACTATGTCAGGCGCGACTTTCGTTCCCTTTATTGGTCTGGTTGCTGGCGGAAATAATGCTGATACATCTGTCATGGACTTTTACTTTGATAAAAATGATGTGTATCAGAAGCTATCTAGATCAAATTCTACGAAATATGTTAATCAATGGGTAGGAATTGCTAAAGGAGTTAAAGAATTAGCGACTGATGAAAAACATGTGAGAGTCGCTGCTGAAATGGAAAAACTTAACCTTCCTTTCGATGAGAAGGTGGCAAAATCTGTAAAAGATATTGGTATCGTAGCCGAGCAACATAAATGAGATTTTTAATCTTAGCCTTTAGCGTTCTGCTATTGGCAACAAGTTGTGCTTCAATATCTGATGGTACACTTGATGGTTCTAAGACAGTCCTCTTCACATCCACACCTTCTGGAGCAAAAATTAGCATTAACGATGTACCGATTGGTACAACTCCCTGCAAAGTGCTTCTCAATAAGTTCAATAGGTCGAAAAGTATTAAATTCGAAAAAGAAGGGCTTGATCCTGTAGTCGGTACATTAAATTCAGGTTTCAATGCCGCAACTTTGGGTAATATTATTTATGGAGGAGTTGTTGGGGCAGGAATAGATTTAATCGGTGGTAATATGGTCGCAACGAAGAACAATCTTCATGTTAACTTTGGTGAGTCTATACCAACAAAAGATTAACCTTCACCCATCCCCGCAAACCTTACAGCTATCCCCACTCGGTTTATCCGAATAACGCCCGCTCTTAGACCCTGCAAATACAGTTAGGGATTAAATGCTAGATAGCTAGGTTCTATTCTAATCAAATATCTTTTCCCAAAAACCTTTTTGGTCGTCAGGTAAGGGTTTTGTTGGACGGTATCGATAAGGATTTTGTAGAATTAACAGAGTAAAGACAGTAGTTTCTAGATCAGAATATTTTGAATTTTCAGGGCTTTTTTCTGTCCAGCACCCATCCAGTAATTGAGAATCTATAATATCCCTGACGAAGCGAAGTCTGTTCCACTCCCTCCAATAAATGGAAGTCATTATTGTACTCTGATAAAAAGCACTAGCTTCAAAATAACGAACAGCTGGTGGGGCTTTATCAAACTGATTTCTTTGTCCAAGAAGCTTCAAACCCTTATTTACATCTGATGAATCCCCTCTTTGGCATAATTGAAGAGATAAAATATCACCAGCTAATTTAGAACTGTAGCGATTTAAACTCAGATTTTTTTTCAGAACCTTCGAGTAATCTAACATACAGTCCACGACTTCTTTTTTTCTTATTTGGGTAAATGTAAGTGCATGTAAAGCTTGTATGTTTAGGTGAGCGAGATAACTACTACCCCATTGCCTATCAAATCCTCGAGTATTTATAATTCCATCAGCAGATTGTTCTAAACCTTCTACAAGAGTTGGCTTTTTGGTCATGGCATAATATTCCGCTAGAACCGTTGTCCTCAAAGCATGGGTTACTAAATCCAACAAATCTCCATCATGCTTGTAAAATTCTCCCGTAGTGTAGTATTCGAATTTTTTTTCTGTTTTTCTTTTTATCACGAAATCAATACCTCTCTTGAATGTATCTCCAAATTTAGCAGAACTTGATAACTCACATTGGGCTAAGAATGGTAACAATGCTAAGCATGTATCATTTAATCCTCTGCCCCAACTACCGTCACTCTTTTGTTCCGACTGAAACCATTTCAACCCTAATTCTACTGCCTCAAGAACCCCATCAGATGGAAAACCTGTTGATCTCAAGCGACTATCTTTGCCTTGAAAAAGTCCATCCTTCTGGCATCTTATTTCAAATTCATGGTCAGGATGTAAACCATCGAGAGATTTTTTTAAATTTAAGGAGGAACTCGGCTTTTCTTCGGCACCTATTTTAATAGAACCTCTTATCTCTTCGGAACTAATCTCCTCCGACAAACCTTTTATATCTTTTAATTTAAGTGGAGTTTTTCTTGGGGATTGTCGGACTTCACCCCTAGTACTTTGGAGCCTTTCTTCCGATAGTTCATGATATTTATCACCTTCTTTTATTAGACCGAGGATTTCATCATTAACTGAGCTTGTTCCTCGTTTCGGATCATCTAAGGAAAAACCCTGAACAGATGTTAGCGATAAGCAGGTAATGATAGATATTACAAAACGCATGAGTTAATTCATGGGGCAGAGGAAGAGTAAAATTTATTTAGATGTAGTGTCTACATTTAATCTTTAATACACAGTTTACACATTTTTTTCGTCACTCTTTCCGAGTACTGACCAGCCTTGGTATTTGCATAAAACCGACAGCCTATGGTGTGAGTAGTCCCAGAAGTTGTTATCCAGTATTTTTTACCAGAACTAATCTGTAGATCATACTTATCACCTCCATCTATCGGATAGATCGTCAATCCAAGTCCGTATTCGGCACTAATCTTTCGTACACGCTCAACGTATTTGTTATCAGATGGAGAGAGAACGATCAGAGCTACTCCAGGGCGTTTTCCTGTGTGCAAGGCGTAATGTAAACTCTGCCCAATCGCCTCTGCCCACTTCTTAGCAAAATCTACTTCTATGGCGTGTGTGGCGGTCAGAATATCGCATCTAGTGCCGTCCTTCATAACCACTTCCACTTGCCCGCCAATCTCCCTAGCAAACTTCTCTTGGTAGTACCTCTCGGATTGCTTTCCGAATAACGGAAGGGCGAGGAGGAGGAAGATGGAGAGTAATCGCATTTGGTTAAGTAACGCTAAGTGCGAAGGATTCGTCAAGTTTGACTAGCCCATAAGTAAGCTCGTTTATTTCAGCTCACTTCCTTTACCGTCTCTTGTTGAGGATTGCTTGGTTGGCATAACCCCACCTCTTGAGTGTATCAACGCTAGTTCCAGGTGTCTGTCCGTCAGTGGTATCGCGTAGTTCCTCAATCGCGATTCCAAGATGGCTTGACGATTGAATCGGACTTTCTTGATTGGTTTTTTGCTATCGGGCTTTCTATTAGGAGCAGGATTGTTTTCAGGTTTTGACATAAGTCTCATCCAATCGCACAGGTTTTACTGAAATGCAAATTTTGAAGGGAGCAAAGCTAACCTCCACCGGCTCAAAGCCGACAATCTCTTCGTCCAGCCAATCGTCTTCACAAGACCCTTTTAAAAGGAGCAGATGCATTGAACAGTTAAGCGAGGAATCTATAGAAATACTAGACTTACCAGATAATGGTTAGATGAAGTTAGGGCGGGGATAATTTGGTCAGGAAAATCTTAAGGGCTATCGTTATATACACGAGCGTCTCAACTCCCCAGTACTACCCCTAAAATTCTATCCTAGCCCTACCCTTTTTCTAGCTTTTGTAGGGTATCTTCTAACCTTATGTCCCTGTATTAGAGTAACTTAACTAGCGATTAGTTATGGTACTTTGTACACGACATGAGAAAATTATGCCCTCCAGCTACCGCAATTTCCACAGCCCTGCGGACATTACCCTGGCCTTTTAAATCAGTAAAATTAGGCAGGTTCTTGGAGCAGGAAAGAAAATTAAAGATCTCGCCCCTACTCTGAACAGGATCAAGGTATTTCTTTCCTGTGATGAAATCGTAGGTCTCACTTATGGACTGTACCCCAATAACGGAAATTCCTTCAACAACCGAAGCAGTTTTGGCTGAAGCAAGAGGAAGAATAATGCCTTTGAGTCCTAATTTTTTGGCTAGCAAAGCCATGGCAATCGCCCCTTTAATGGGGCGAACTTCGCCAGACAGTGATAGTTCACCAGCGATAAGATACTCAGACATGGAATGATGCACATCCTTTGCAATCGCACCAAGAAGACTTATGGCGATAGGTAGGTCATAGGAAGCACCCTCTTTGCGTAAATCGCTTGGTGCCAAATTAATAGTAACTCTGGTACGAGGCAAAGAGAAGCCACTGTTTACCAAGCTGGAGCGCACGCGATCAATTGCTTCCTTTACGGCAGCATCAGGTAATCCGACAAGAACCACCCGGGGATCGCCAGTTTCACCGCTATTGGCCTCTACATGAACCAAATGGGCAGTAACCCCATGCAAACAAGCACTATTGGTAGTAGCAAGCATTTCTTACCATTATTTGTAGCAAACCTATGACCTGTTTTTAATCAAGGCGGAAACTGCCTTAAACTGATCATTACGGGCAGACTCTAGCAATGAATACACAAAAGTTTCCATAGGCAGTACCGAGACTCCGAGCCTAGATAAAGCCGTAAGAGCAACTTCCGAATCGATTCTCCTTCGACCCGACACACAATCACTCAAAACGGTAACTTTAATCTTTTTTGAAAGAGCATCTAGTGCAGTAAGATATACACAAATGGCAGTTTCAACACCACTGATGACCAAATGCGAAATATTCGCTTTCCTAACTATTTCCGCAAACTCCTGGCTACCGAAAGCTGAGAATGTATCTTTTGCTATTAGAGGAAAACTTTGAGCAAGCTGTCGTACGGGTTCACAGGATTGGCCCAATTTATGTGGCACCTGTTCAGTAATTACGCAACTGATACCAAGCAAGTTGCACACCTTCAGCCAAATACAGTTTGAATCGATCAAATCATCTGAATTATATACATTTGTAATTAACTTATCTTGAAGATCGAGTAAAAGTGCTCCGGTTCGAGAATAATTTTCCATGTCCAAAAATAATTTATCTTGGGTAAAATATAGGTTATCTGATAAGAACTTTTACAATGACAAGATTTCAAACATTCGTAAACCTAACAAAGTATTCTCCATCGCGACCGATAATCTTTTGTGTCTTTGTCTTTTCCCTTTTCATATTTTTCCCTGGTTGCAAAAATAGAAAATCTGACCCATCCAAAATAACTGTACGTCCCAGAGTTTTTATGGAAGGTGCGGCCCCCATACCTATTCTTGACGAATATGATTTTACTGGCGTTCAGCTTGGAACTTTTTCCGATGTTTTTAGTGAAGATGAAAATGGCAGAATTTTTGCCCTTTGGCTATCCACCGACAGGAGAGCCTCGATTACTCTGCAAAAGGAAACATCCCGGAATATAGGCCGGCGAATTAGCTTGGTGGTCAATGGCCAGGCAATTGCCTTCCACCCCATTGAAAAGACAATTACCAATGGATATATCCCATTCTTATTTATGCAGAAAATCCCTGAGGAGCAGGTAATGGATATTTACAACAGGTTTCGTGAGAGTCTCATCCATCTAAAAGCCGAGTTGGAAGATTTAAGAAATTGAATCTGAAATTGGCACACCTATTTCTCGTACTTAAGGGACTCTCTTTGTGCGTTGCTCCTGAGTGTATTGGGCAAGTGCAGTTTAAACTTAGTTGGCCAACCCCAAATCCTGCCTTTGTCTCCGGCCAAGGCTTCAGTGCATTTCTACAAAAAACTGGCCCGGACAAGGATTTTTCATCTGGGGCATTTGGATGTGTACGAAATAATGGATATAAATTCCATGAAGGAATAGATCTATATCCAGTTAAAAGAGAAAGAAACGGGGATCCAGCAGACAGTGTTTTCTCCGCAATGAGTGGTACCGTGGCATATATTAACCACAAAAGTAGCGATAGTAGCTATGGTAAATATCTAGTTCTCGAGCACACAGATCATAATCCATCGCTGTATTCGCTCTATGCTCACTTAAATAAATTTCGTGATGATTTGAGGGTTGGGAGTAAAGTTGAGGTTGCTGAGGTACTAGGAAAGATGGGCAATTCTTCTTCGTTCAGGATCCCGCAATCTCGAGCGCATTTACATTTTGAGATTGGGTTTCGGCTGAGTCAGAAATTTGATACTTGGTATAACCGTAAAAGCTTCAAAACTCCGAACAAGCATGGAAACTATAATGGCTTTAATTTGGTTGGAATAGACCCGCTTCCTTTTTTCAAGCATTACCAATCTGGTAAAATGAATACTCCTGGCGACTTCATCAAACAGCTACCAGAAATTGTAAAGTTGAGAGTTATGAGTAATAACCCGCCTAGTATCTTGAGAATAAATCCGTCCCTATGCACAACAGACATCATAGACAAAGGAATCCAGTCTTGGATTTGCTCTTTCGGACCTCATGGCATCCCTTTATCTTTTACCCCGAGCAATGACCAGCACAGTGATAAAGTTGAGATTATTTCCTATAACAAAATGCAGCAACTAGGAAACTGCCGAAAATTAGTGGAGAAAAAGCGTAATTCTTTAATCCCCTCAGAGCAGCTATTATCTTACCTGGAAATTCTTTTTACCAAATAGTTCATGACTCGCGGACATGGACTGATTGTTGCAGTATTTGTGACTCCACATGGTTTCGGTCATGCCAGTAGGATATGTGCTGTATTAAATGCAATTTTAAAAAGTACTTCCGTTACCCAAATCTTATTATTTGGACAAACACCCAGCTGGTTTTGGGAAAATAATTTTCCTGTAAAAACAAATTATGTCTGCTTTACAGAAACCACTGATGTCGGATTAATTCAAAAATCTCCTTTCAAGCATGACCTTAAAAAAACAATCACTCATCTACATACTTTTTTCGAAAACGAAAACTCACGTGTAAATCATATCGTTGATCAACTATATCAACATGGAGTTAACCTCGTTCTATCAGACATATCCTCCCTGGGTCTTAAAGTTGGCAACAAACTCGGAGTACCAACCGTACTAGTGGAAAATTTCACTTGGTCTTGGATTTACCAAAAGTTAACCGATGAAAATCCTTATTTTGAAGAAGTAATTCAAAGACTGGAACAGTCATATAAACTAGCTGATCTAAGAATCCAATGTACTCCTTTTTGCGAATTTTCTGATTCAGCAAAACAAGTTTGCCCGGTCTTTCGGCCTCCTTTCCAAAACCCAGTAAGTATCAAGGAGCAACTTGGATTTTTACCAGATGAGCATTTTTTCCTACTTACAACTGGGGGAATTGTACAGTCCTTCAACGAAGAGTCTTTACTGAATTCCAAGGTGAATCTAGTTATTCCTGTCAATCGGTCCTCTTTGCACAGAGTGGGTAATCTTATTTATTTACCAATGAATTCAAAAATCCCATTCCCCGACCTAGTTTATGCGGCAACTGCTGTAATAGGTAAAGCAGGATATGGTACCATTGCGGAAGCGTGGGGCATGCAAAAGCCATTTTTTGGCGTTTACAGAAAAAACTTTCGCGAATCTTCAGTGCTACGAGATTTTGCGGAGAAGGAATTGATTCATAGAGAAATCGAAGAGAATCAGTTAAAAGATCTTGCTTGGCTCAAGGGCATGGATTTCAAAAAATCTGTTTCACCTGCCAGAAAAAACAACGGAGCTAGCGAAATTGCCCAACAAATTTTACAAATGCTCCCTGCATGTTGATTCGAGTCGAGGATATTGTCAGTTGATCAAGATGGAAACATATCAGAAATATAATACTCAACCTAGAAGTGGCACTTATTCTGGGTTTATTGGCTCTGGCATAATTACCTCATTGATTTTTTGGGTGGCACTAAATCACATAGAGCTCAATTTCCTGCAGGAATCTGGAAAGAACTACGAAGAGAAACACAAGATTGCCTGGGAAGCAGTTAATCATAAGAGCCCAAAGTACTCGGAATCAAATCCCTTAAAACCTGAGGATATGCCAGATGAGACGAATCTTTTCTCGGACAGGAATCAGCAAGCTAGTCAAGACAAGGCAAGCAAAGAGAATTCAGATAATCTTTTACCTGAGTCCCGAGGAACCTCGAGCAACCTGAAAGTAATCCAATTAAAAAAAAATCAAAAGTCCATGGAGAGGAACTTTCAAAAAAAAGATGATATCGCCAGTCTCTCTAAAGAAATAGTTAATGGCATTAAATCTTCTCAACTTGATCCACTTAAAAAATCTCCACCAGCGACTGGGCAGGGAGTAAATTTATTCCAACCTTTAGATCCTGTTCCTCAACCCAGTAAAATTATTTCCCTAACAGAAAAGATTTCCTCAGGACCAGTAATTGCTCAGCAAAATATTTCGCAAAGGAAAACGCGACCCAGGCTCTCCCCGGCCGTAACTAGTGGTCCTATCCTTGAGAATTTCTCCAGTGCACCCAGGATAGGTAAAATCGCGATTGAATGTAGATTGAGTGCTCATGGTGTCTATGTAAAAAAAATGCTTTTAGCAGTGGAGAAACAATGGCATCTGCTTATTCAGGGGGCACGCTCGTATATTCAATATGACCAACTTCCCCGAAAAGTCGTGTATAGGTTTTCCCTCAACGCAGACGGTTCCGTTCAAAACCTATCTCGGTTACATGATACAAAGGCAAATATGGGCTCTGAATTGTGCAGGCAATCGATTGCATCGCGTTCACCTTTTGGCGAATGGAATGAGGAAATGATTAATTCATTCGGGCATTCCGATCAAGTGACTATCACTTTTGAATACCATTAGAGAGATATTTAAATATGGAGTACAATATCCCCCTGGCTCAAAACTGCTCAGTCATCGGAGTGGATGAAGAACTAGGGCTTCTTGCAATTGAAAAGGGCATTGGCACTCTGACGCATCCCAATAATTCAACACATCATAAAAAGAGTCAAAAAGCACTTCTTCATGCAAAGTATGATTTCGAGCTAGAGGCTTATTACTGGGATGAGCCAGAGGGTAATTCAAGAAAAGCATATCTTCTACATAGGCTAGATTCGCACACATCGGGAATCATTTTGATTACCTTACGGGAAGAAACCGCGAGGACAGTGAAATCTCTCTTCGCTCATGCTGAAGTCAAAAAAAAGTACCTGGCAGTCGTTCATTCTAAAAGCAACAAATATGACGGGTACTGGGCAGATAGGTTAATAGAAACGAAGAAGAACGGAAGGCTTCGGGTAAGGTGGTCGAACTCAGGCCAGCAAGCTATCGCAGAGATGAAAACTTTAAAATTCAGTGGATCGAATCCGAATCTTTCACTTATACAGTTAACCCCAAAAACAGGTCGCACTCATCAGTTAAGAGTGCAATGCGCAAAAAGAAAAATACCAATCATCGGAGATAAAACTTATGGCAATTTTTCTGCCAACAGAATAATTGCAAGAGAATACAAGCTTGACCGACTCTGCTTGCATGCCAGCGAAATCTCCTTGGAAATTAAACTAAAGAATGGGAATACTAAAAAAGTTTACTATGAATCTCCCCTTCCCCGGGCTATGGGTAGAATCATTGTTTAAATATCAAAGTTAGTACCAAGTTCAAGAATATGTCCTTGAGCTCTGCCAATATCCTTTGATGCAGCAGTTAGGAAATACCGATAATCCAAGCATATACTCCAATTATCAGAGCCCCGGTAGGACCATCCGAGGAGAAAATCATAAGCAAATCCGAAATGTTCGCCAGCTGAGGTGGAAACAGAACTTAGCCCCAAACCGATACCAGCTCGCAAGTCAGCTCGGTTCCCCAATTCATTTTCCATAATCAGTCTCGAGAAAAAATTATGTAAATTGGAGTCTCCATTTGACTCTATCTCGTGAGATAAGAAAGAGTATTCCCCTTCAACTCTTAAACCTCCAAAATCACGACCTAAACGCAGTCCAACCAGCATGCCATTATTCGACTGATCATTGGCAATATCATCAGGAAATGCAAAGCCAAGGAATGGGCCAAAGTAATAGCCTAGCCTTCGCTCAGGAAAGGAAGATTTGTAAAGATTTTCGTATTCATTTTTGACCACATCTTGATCTTGATAATCAAGTTTTACATCAATTTGCTTTGCGAAGGTTGAGTCGAATGTAGAGGGGTTAAAAGGAACTTCATTCAAACTCTTATCAACTGAGCCATCAATTTCGCTGAATACCGGATCTGGCAATGTGACCTTAGGCAGGTCAGCAGCACTTTTATCGAGCGAGTCAATTCCATAAGAATTTCGGCTTAAATTAGCAGGTGACTTTTCAGGATTAGCCTCGGTCTCGTAACTCTTTATCGCACTACCACCAAGAATAGAATCAATATAAGATTGGTGACTTTTAGATTTCTCGCGTAAGAGCTTCAATCTCTCACTAACACCAATTTGTCCAAGTGATACTGTCGATAAGGACCCAAAAAACAAGAAGAGCCAAAACGAATTTCTCATTACCAATGTGTAGATGAAGCCATCTTACAATAAAGGGATAATCACGTAAAAAAGCGCCGGGCGGTAGATTGGCGGGAACCGCCCGGCGCGGGTGTGGTGGATGGGAAATAAGTTATTCACATTGGAGGGATCTTTTAATGTATGCAATACAATTTTTCATTGGTTTTGATGAGCAGGGATCCACGATTTAAAACAATGGAAGATCGAGTTAGGTCATCATAAGTGCCACCCATCTTCGTTTGATGAATGATTACACCTTTGTCCGCGTCGACTACAAGAACCATAGAATTATGATTCATCAAATAAATCTTGCCGTCTCCCCCAGTTGGTGAACTACGCCATTTGTATTTACCAGGTAATGGCAAGCTCCAAACTACCTCGCCAGTACCCTCGTCCAAACAAGAAAGGTTTTTCTTTAGGTCACTCAACACATAGAACCTTTCCCGATAGTAAAGCGGCGTTGGCACGTCAGATGTGACCTGCTTTTCGCCAGATGAATCCCATGCCAAACTTGTAACCTTAACTTTGGCGTGATTCTCTGGAATCTTTACTGCATAAACAGGTGCTCCCTTGGGCGCACAAACGAGTGCTTTAAAATTGCCCGGGACAGGAGACGGGACCAAACGCCACCATGCTTGCTTATGACCTTGGTTCCATGTACCCCACCTCCAATTTTCATGACCATTTTCAGGGTCATGGGAAGAAAGGAAATCGCCGCCAGCAAGAAGCAAATCACCCTGGTAAGGAATCAAAGTGGTGAAGGATTCCCTCGATTCCATTTTGGCAGTAGTCTTTCTTTCGTAAGACCAAAGTACGGATCCATCGCTAAGATCAAAGCAATGTATAAAGGATTTTGCATTTGATCTACCTCGTCCATGTACTGGTTCATCCCGCTGTAAAACAGGCAGATAAATACGGGAACCTAATACTGTGGGCGTGGCAGCAAAGGTCCACTGAAAGCAAAAGTCGCCAAATTCTTTTTGCATGTTTTTTCTCCATACAATTTCTCCATCACTATTTAGATTGATAAGGTCACCGTTACCAAAAAAGAAAACTGCGCCACTTCCGTAGGCAACAGGAGAAGGGCTTGCATAATTTGATTTTGAGTCAAGTTTATGAGCTAAACCATCTCCATTACCAGGCTGGTACCCACTTCCAACATTTTTTTCCCAAATTAACCTACCGCTTTTGCGTTCAAGGCAAATAGCTAGCAATATGCCATCCTCAGTTTCAGACTTCGTTGAAACCGTGGATAAGTAAACTAAATCATCATTGACCACGGGCGTGGATGCAGAAGACCCCGGAAGATCAAAAGACCACTTCAGTCCCTCATGAATGCTAAATTTTTCAGGATAGCTAAATGAATCACTGGTGGACCCGTTGTAATTTGGCCCACGCCAATTGCTCCAGTCCCCTGCTCCAGCGAAACAAAAACAACCAATAAAAAAAGACGAGTAGGATATTAAATGAGACGAAATAAGTGCTTTCATAATCTTGTTATTTTTTGGATTTCATGTGGATGATAGTGTCAGCCACTTGCTCGTCCTCAAGCCATTCAAGGACTTGCTCCTGCCCGGAAAACTTATTGTCGAGAAGTTCTTCTTCAAAATCCAATTCCACTTCTTGCTCCAAGGCATGCTGGTCTCTGTTCTTAACAAATTTCTTATATTTCCGAATAAACAAGATCCCAATAAGAAATATAAAGCTAAGAAAAACCTCACCGATCATATAAATATTTTAACCACCAGAAGTTAAATTCTATTGGCTTAAAGATTTTATGATCTCACCAAGCCTGCCTGATAGTTGGTCAAGGCACTTACTAAGAGCTCTTATCTCGGATACATCTTCCGTGTCCTCAATCAAAATCAGGGATTTAAAATATTCCCTCTTTACCAACCCATCTTTTGCCTTCACCTCAACATTTGCTTCCAATAAGGCTTGATCGGAAAATGTCTTCTCAAAAGCAAGAACAGTAATGGAAATCTCAAACTGACAATTATTTCTTCGACGATTAGGAAAAGAAGAATAATCTAAAGTTCCAAGTCGGTAAGATAAACTTTGGCCCAATACTCTTGAGATTCCATCAGCTAATGGTTCGCCCCATCGTTTATAGTCGCGAAATTTGATGACTTCCATCGAAGACTTTTGGGTTAAGCGATTACTTTTTAAGTACTGTGGCAGTTCAATTTCCCTGATGTAAAAGGACAGACTCGATGACCCCTGCTGTATTGATTGATTTGTATCATGCCGAGGTAAATGGAGCAGATAAAAATCCGGCTCAATATGATTGGGCTCAGGAAGGATGCATGAACCCAGAAAAAAAGCCCATGCAGAGCCAACGAATAATAAGCAATATCTTGTTTTATTCATTTTTAACTGGTGGTAATTTCCCTTGAAGAAACGCCTGTGGATTTCTCTCAAGTAAATCTGCCAGGTTCTTCAAAGATTTGGACATAGAGCTAATATCTCTCAAGGCAGAAACCATACCGTACCTGACATCAGACTCAGGAAGAAGCATGTCGTTGAGGTTTGTCGTTAGAGCTGAAATATTAGAGAGGGTTTTCTGGGCATGCTCTGAAGTTGATGTAAGGCTTGGC
>Ga0181606_10002574_pt1 | contig 15581 bp, 4 predicted proteins | sample 041ome_10_FD_132994 | JGI IMG/M metagenome (GOLD analysis project Ga0181606, IMG submission 132994) | Coastal salt marsh microbial communities from the Groves Creek Marsh, Skidaway Island, Georgia - 041412US metaG (megahit assembly) | ecosystem: Environmental > Aquatic > Marine > Intertidal zone... | reverse complement strand
GCAAGCTCTAATATTGCGTTTAGTGGAATATATTCTGACGATAGACTAACTAGAATTACAACAAATAATAACGACAATATCTTGTTTACTATTAATGATACAGAAATTGGAAGAATAACTCCAGACAGTTTAAATGTTGATAAATTAATAATTAACGATATACAAATTGACGGCAATGTTATTTCAACTATTAATTCAAATGCAGATTTAGAATTAACACCCAACGGCACTGGTAGTCTTAAATTAAATGATTTAGAATTTAACAGCAATTCAATCTTAAACGTTAGTGTTGCTGGTGGCATTACATTTGCAAATATTGATAACGGCTATGCTAAATTTAATGATAACGTTGTTATACCTTCCGGTGGTGATGCTGATAGAGGTTCTACGCCTCAAGTTGGTGAAACTAGATGGAACATTGATCGTCAATATATGGAAGTTTGGAACGGCACTCAGTGGGGCGTAGCTACTGGTGGCGGCGAATCTGTAACAGCAGAAACTATGAACGAGTTTCTTAATCTTTATACCCTTGTACTAGGATAATCCCTAAAAACGATAAATACTATTAATGCAGTACACGACCATGTGTTGCAGGGTCAAACTGTGGTTAACCAGCAAAGAGCCCTTTAAGGGATGAAAATTTGGCTAGAGGGACAGGATCCCCGTATTGAGGAGAAGAGATGGCTGCCATTGGTCGTATTTCGGGTCCGCTTTTAAAGCAAGATCTACTTCGTAATGAAGTTGATTTAGCATTTGAAACAGACCTTTTATATTTGAAAGTAAGCAAATCGGGCGACACAAATCAGCGTATCGGTATCAATACGGCGACACCACAATATGAATTAGACGTTAACGGCACTACTAGAAGTACAAATTTAGAAGTTACTAATATTTCTAAATTGGCCGACGTTACAATTAGCGGAAATACTATTAGCACAGACAGTAGTACGCTTAATTTAGCAACAGCAAATACTGTTGTTTACCAACAAAGATTAAATGTAGATAGTATCGATATACACGAAAATGTAATCGAAACTGTAGACTCAAATTCAAATTTAGAACTTCGTGCAAACGGAACTGGAACAATATATATTCCAAGTAACAATGTTCAAATAGATCAAGATTTAACAGTAACAGGTTTAACTACTCTACAAGACTTAACAGCTGAAGGAACGATCACAGCTGAATCGTTTTATAATAACAATATACTAGTTGATGACAATTATATTACTACTACTGTAAGTGATAGTGATCTAGAATTACGTGCAGACGGCACTGGAAACATTTATGTTCCTAATAATAATGTAATTATTGATACTACTTTAACAGTTAGCGGTCTAACTACGTTAAGTGATACTGATATAACTGGAACAGTGACACACACAGGTAATATAAATCAAACTGGTATATTATCTGTTACTGGCAACATTAATGTTACTAATACGCTAACTGTAGATAATACAGCACAATTTGAAGATATTCAAATTGATCAAAATACAATTAGAACTACCCTATCTAATTCAAATTTAGAATTAAGACCATCTGGCACAGGCACTGTTGAAATATTATCTGACGTTAATGTAACAGGTAGTATTCATGCTACTGGAAATATTACAGCAGATGGTAATATTGAATTAGGTGATGCAAATACTGATAATATTGTGTTTAATGCAGAAATTGCGTCAGACATTATTCCAGATCTTGATCGTACTTACACATTAGGTACTGACGATAACAGATGGGCTAATGTTTGGGCCGACGCCGTTAATGGTGAAGAAATTATAACAGGCTCTTTAATTGTTGACGGCATTGATGTTGCATTGCAACAAGGAAATATAATATATGTTGCAGAAAATGGTGATACACTTAATGCTGGATTAAACCAAAATGATCCAAAAAGTAGTGTTAAAGAAGCATTGCAATTAGCTACACCGGGAGATACGGTTTACGTGTACCCAGGCGTTTATACTGAAGAATTTCCAATGGAGATTAAACAAGGTGTAACATTGACAGGTGTCGGTATACGCTCAGTAAATATCAAACCCACAGTAGCAACTCAAAATAATAATGCATTTATATTAAATGGCGAAAGCACAGTTGAAAATATTACAATTAGTGATTTTTATTATGACAATGGCAACGATACTGGATATGCATTTATCTTTGCTCCAAATATGATAGTTACTACACGATCACCATATGTTAGAAATGTATCAGTGATTACAAAAGGTACAAATCCTACAACAAGCGATCCGAGAAGTTTCTTAACCGGCGATGCTGGCAAAGGAGCATACTTAGACGGTGCTGTTGTGTCCGCTAATTCAAGAGAAGCAAGTATGCTGTTCCATAGTGTAACATTCATTACACCTGGCGTAGATGCAATTACGATGACTAATGGTGTAAGAGTAGAATGGTTGAACAGTTTTACTTATTTTGCTAATAGAGGATTATATGCATTAGACGGCATAGATGGCTTATACTCAACAGGTAGAACTAAACTCAAAGTTGATAATATTAATGGTATTGTATCAGCTGGTGAAACTATAAGTTATTATGATTTTGACGGCACAACATTATTAGGCTCTGGAACAATTGATGAAGTTGACGGAAATACAATTTATGTTGACGATAAACAAATAGGGTTTGTAACATCATTTGACCGCGGCGGCAAAACTATTACTGCTAATGGCGATGCACAACTAAGCACAGCAGAAAAGAAATTTGGAACAGCAAGTTTATTATTAGACGGCACTGGAGATTATGCATCAGTTACAGCACAAGATGATTTTGGTTTTGGCACAGGCGATTTTACAGTAGAAGGTTGGATTTATCTAACAGACTTAGTTGGTACACAACAAGTATTTGATTTTAGAGCAGGTGCTGTCGGAGATATTGCGGCAACTGTATATGTGTCTAATGGCGGACAAATTCGTTACTATACAGATAGCGCAGATAGAATTACAGGTAGTACTCTAAACTCTGCAACTTGGTATCACGTTGCATTAGTAAAAGAAAGTGGAAGTACTAAACTTTATATTGACGGAACGCAAGTAGGTTCAACGTATACTGATGTTAATAATTATGGTACAACAAAACCTTTAACTATTGGATCACGCTATGACGGCGGAAATGAGTTCGGCGGATACATTGACGAAGTAAGAATTATTAAAGGTACTGCTGAATATACAGGTAACTTTACACCGTCAGTATCAAGACTAAACGTTACTGAAGATACTGTATTAATGGCCCGCTTTGATGGTGACAATGCTAGTACAACCTTTAACGATGATGTAATTTACACACAAGACATTAGATTTAGCGGCGGCGCAACATCTACTGGATTTACGTTAGTTGACTATACAGATTTTGGTGCAGAATTACGATCTATAGCAAGTGCATGTGTGTACGGTAACTACGGTGCATATGGTGACGGTGATGGTGTTATCATGTATTTGATATCACAAAACTTTGCATACATTGGTACCGGTTTAAATGTCGATAATGATGTAGCATTAGTAATACAAGAACAAGAAGTAACAGAATTAAATAATGCAAAAGTTAGATACAGTTCTGTTGATCACAAAGGCGATTTTAGAGTTGGCGACTTATTTTATGTTAATCAAGAAGATGGCACAGTAACATTTACTTCTGCAAACTTTAATATTTCAAATTCGTCAGGCATCACGTTTTCCGATGGCGGCAATACAACTACTATTAATGGATCAAAAGTCGAAACTGGAAATATTCGAATTAGTGGAAACACTGTAGAAACCTTAAACGGCGATTTACAGATAGCATCAGCAGATAATACTATTGATATTCAAAGTGATGTTAATATTGATGGTAATTTAGATGTAACTGGTAATGTTACAATTGGCGGAAACATTACAATCGGCGACGAAGCAAGTGATAGTATTTCAATTGTTGCTGGCATAGATAGTAACTTAATTCCTAGACAACCTGCTACTTACGACTTAGGTAGTGTAACTAACGAATGGAAAAAATTATACGTTAGTGAATTAGATGTAGATTCGATTAGAATTAATACTAACGTAGTTGAAACAGTTGAATCAAATGCTGACTTAGAATTACGTGCAAACGGAACCGGCGAAGTATTAGTACCGACTAATGATGTACAAATAGATAATAACCTTACAGTTGATGGTGATACTACTCTTGGAGACTTAACAGTAACAGGAGAGTTTACTTTTGTTGGAGACCAAACACAAATTGGTAATGCAACTGTAACAGGAAATGTAACAGTAACACAAGACTTAGACGTATCGGGTTCGGCACAATTTGAAGAAATTTTAGTTGACGATAATTTTATTACAACTACTACATCAAATGCTGACTTAGAATTACGTGCAAGTGGCACCGGCATAGTATACATTCCAAATAATGATTTAGAAATTGATAATGATTTAACTGTAAACGGTATTGCATATTTAAATGATATTAATAGTACTGGTACTATTACAGCAAATAGTTTTAGTACAGGCGACATTTTTATTGATGATAATTATATTACTACTACACAAAGTAATAGTAATTTAGAATTAAGAACTAACGGCACTGGCGCCGTTATAATCGACGATCTTGATTTTAATACAAATATTATTAGTTCGCAAAACGATATTGTGTTAACTCCTAGCTCCGGTGTTGTTACGATTGACAGTACAAACAGTTTACGTATTCCTAGAGGAACAGCAGCAGAACGTCCAACAACTCCTGAATTAGGTATGCTACGTTATAATACAGATGACAATACTTTTGAAGGTTATGACGGAAACTGGAGAGCAATTTCAAGAGGTGTAATTGACTTAGATAGAAATACATTTATTACAGCTGAGTTAACACCTGGTGCAAACGACGATGTTATTAGATTCTATTCTAATAATAACTTAGTTGCTGACATTGACGGAACACGACTAAGAGTTGATAAATTAATAGTTGACGACATACAAATTAATGGTAATGTTATCTCAACTATTAATTCTAACTCAAACTTAGAATTAAGACCAAACGGTACAGGCAGTGTTGTTACAGATAATTTTGCTATTAAAGATAACACAATTACAAACACTGTTGCTGATAGTATTACTGAATTTACAGCAACTAACGATGGTTATTTTAAATTTGCAGGTGCTAATGGATTAGTTTTACCAGTTGGTGGAAATACTGATAGACCAGACTTGGCATTTACAGAAACTGGTATGACTAGGTTTAACCAGGACGACGATAGACTAGAAATTTATGACGGATCTAGCTGGGTGTCTGTTGCAGGTACGTCAGGTGGACTGAGTCAAGTTGACGCAGAAGAATTAGCAATTTCATATGTGATAGTATTAGGATAAAGATATGGCAACGTTTTTTAAAACAAAATTAATTAAAGATATTGGAACAGTACCGATTACAGCATTTAGTCCTATATCAGGAACAAACGCAACTGTGATCGGATTAACATTATCAAACTTAACAGAATTTGCTGTTAAAGCAAACGTAAGACTCAAAGATGATAGTTCAGTTGAAGTTCATTACATGAAAGATGTTATTGTACCAGCAAACTCTACTATTAGGTGTGTTACGCAAGGCGAAAAGTTAATTGTACAATCAGAATATGAATTAATTGTACAATCAGACTTAATTGATTCGTTAGATGCTGTAATAAGTTACGTAGATATTGTATAAGGAGTAAAATATGTCATACGCAGGACAACAACCAGAATCAGTTTATAATTCCATAGAATCTCGTTACTTTTATGCATTACGTAGAACCGACGATGGAGAATTATTTTTTACAAAAATAGATCAACTTGATGCAGATGCTGTAGTACAAGTTAATAAAATGGGTGACCCAAAAGACAATTATTCAGACTTTAATCAGGGAATTGACTTTTTTGAAGGTAGAGATGCTGAACATAATTTAGTATATAAGAATTTAAACTTTGAACAACTTCGTTGGGATGATAGAACATTGTTCTACTATGTTAACGAAGAAGGCGAGTTAGTACTAAAAGTTAACAGACCGCATACCTATCCAGTAGGGCATTCAAGTGACGGTTAATAAATACACTAACATAGAAGTTTTCGAGGAATAAAATGGCAGATTTTAGATTAGACAGAATTCGTTTTACATGGAGAGGTCCATGGAATGCAGATATACAGTACACAAAGGATGATATTGTCCAGTATGGTGGTAAAACATATGTATGTTCTGCTACACACGTATCTTCCGAGATAGACTTTTATGACGACTTTTACTTTCAAGATGAGTTAGGACAAAATAAGCCTCGTTGGGAATTACAACTTGACGGTTTTGCTTGGACAGGAAATTGGCAAACCCAGTTCCTTTATTCGTTAGGCGACTTAGTAAAATATCGCGGAATTGTTTACAGATGTATTAACTCACACACCTCAGCTGCCACTGAAACTGTGGGTCTTGAAGATAATCAAGCAGACTGGGAAATACTTGCTCGTGGACAAAATTGGTTAAACAATTGGACTGCATTTACTGATTTTAAAAAGGACGATGTTGTTAAGTATAATGGTATTATATATATTTGTATACAAGATCACACATCGGCAACATTGTCAGGCGGATTAGAAGTTGATTTGGGCGGCGATAGTTCTGCTCCTAAGTGGGTTATTTTATCAAGAAGTGATTCATGGAAAGGCGACTGGCAAGTATCAACACGTTATAGAGAAGACGATGTTGTAAGATTTGGTGGATTTGTTTATCGTTGTATTGTAGGACATACTAGTGAAAATAACGTTGAAGAAGGTCTATACAACGAATTAGGAACAGATAGTACAATACCAAAATGGGAAATAATATATGAAGGAATTCAGTATTTAGGATATTGGGCACCTGCAACAGTTTATAAGCCAAATGATATTGTTCGCTTTGGACCAAACTTATACAGATCATTAACTGGACATAACAGTGCAGGCAAATTTGAAGAATTAGAATGGGAACTATGGATCCCTGGGTTAGGTTACGAATCGCAATGGAACGAGTTTGAAGTTTATCAACCAGGTGATGTTGTAACATACGGTGGATATTCATATACTGCATTAAAATTTAATAAAAATTCGATCCCGGCACAAGTAGGAAAAGTGCAAGACGGTCTTCAAAATGATTGGGAATTGTTAACAACTGGCTATAATATGATCGGTGAGTATGATCCTCCTATTGAAATTGAAGGTCAAATAATTGGAACAGATTATAAAGTAGGATCAGTAGTTAGAAAAAATGGTTACCTTTATGTCTGCGAAGATGATGTAATTGCACAAGATGAATTAATTCCTGGAGAATCAGTAGTTTGGCGTTTGCTTATTACTGGAATCTATTATAAGAAAGAATGGCTAGTAACAGAAACATATTATCCAGGTGATGTTGTTATCGACAAAGGTACAGCATACATTTGTAAAACTGAACACAAAGGTGATAGAGTAAATTCAAGACCATCTATAGATGTTGATAAACAAGCTGAAACATATTGGACTATATATGTTGGCGGCAAAGACACTAATGTGTTACGTTATAGAGGTGACATTAGAACTTACGGTAAAAAAATTGAAGGTGGATTTGGTACAAAGGACTTACCAATTGGAAAAACTGGTTCTGTATTAAAAGTAATGCCAGACACTGAGTTACTTTGGGATCCGTTAGAAGAAACACAAAAAGTATATTATGTTTCGCTAGAAGGCAACGACCAAGTTGGCGCTGGATTTAGTCCAGCAAATCCGTTTAGAAGTGTACGGTATGCATGTCAGTACATTTCAGCAGATGTTGAAACTAGGGCTCCTGCAACTATCTTTGTAAGAAGTGGAATTTTTGAAGAAATATTACCAATAGCAATTCCTCGAGATACCGCTATTGTAGGAGATGAACTAAGAAGTACCGTTATACAGCCTGCAGCAGGTTATGAATTATCAAATATGTTTTATATGAGAAATGGTTCGGGTCTGCGTAATTGTACACTACAGGGTCTAGATGGAGAACTAGGAACTCCAAATGATAATCAAACACAGCGTCCTACAGCAGGAGCATTTGTAAGTTTAGATCCAGGTATTGGGCCTGACTCGGAATATGCATGGATTACTAATAAGTCTCCATATGTACAAAATGTAACTACCTTTGGTACAGGATGTACTGGACTAAAAATTGATGGTGCATTACATAACGGTGGTAACAAGTCTATTGTTGCTAACGACTTTACACAAATTTTAAGTGATGGTATCGGTTACTGGGTTGCTAATGACGGATTGTCAGAACTTGTTTCTGTGTTTACATATTATTGTCACATCGGTTACCTAGCAGAAGACGGTGGTAAGATTCGTGCTACTAACGGTAACAACTCATACGGATTGTATGGATCAGTTGCTGAAGGATTTGATCCTAGAGAAGACCCAATCCTTGCATCAGTTAACAACAATAACAATGAAGCAAAAATTAGTAATCTTATTAGTAACAGTAATGAAATTTACGGAGCATTTTATACACATGCAGGACAAGATTATACATCAGCATCATTTACTATAACTGGATCAGGTTCTGGAGCTAATGCATCATATCTTGAATTTAGAGATGAAGCTGTATCAGAAATACGTGTAACTGAAGAATCTTCAAATAGAATTGGCGGATTTGGATACCAATTCTTAGCAAATAATGCGCAGATCGGAAACACAACACAGATCACTCTTTCAGGTGCAGATACAGGAACATCTGAATTATATGTAGGTATGAGAATTTATATTGCAAGGGGTGTTGGTGTTGGACAATACGCAATTATAGAAAGTTTAAATGAAATAACAAAACAAGTAACAGTAGTAAAAGAGTCAAACGGTGAACCGGGTTGGGAACATGTTACTGGTAGACCGATTGCACCGTTATTAAATGAATCTACTTATTATCAAATTGAACCTAGAGTAATTATTGATGAACCTAGATATCAAGAAACTGTATACAACGGTGGCGCACCGTCGGCACAGGCTTGGAAAAGTGCTACCTTTGGTGACGGATTGTTTGTAGCTGTGGGTAACGGAACACAAGATAGTTTATATTCCTTTACTGGAGATAACTGGTTAGGAACCTCACTTCCACAAGTAGCAGATTGGCAAAGTGTTGCATTCGGCGATGGTACATTTGTTGCTATTGCAAAGGGCATTGTTGCTGCATCGTCGCAAGATATTGAAAATGTCGGCTGGTCAGCAATGGGCGGACTTCCTGCAAATATTCCGTGGAATGATGTTTCATTCGGTAACGGAAAATTTATGGCAGTTGGCGGCTATGATGCTGCGCCGTCTAGCAATAATATATTTGGTATTAGTTCCGACGGACAAAACTGGCAAACATTAAACCCGCCGACAGCACAGCAATGGACCTCTGTAGCATATTCACCATTACGACAGACATGGGTAGCTGTGTCTAATGGAAATGTAGGTGCGTATAGCACAAACGATGGACAAAGCTGGACCGACATTGTATTACCAAATAGTGGTTTATGGTCAAGTGTAGTTTGGGGATATGATAGATTTGTCGCTGTACAGTCTCGAGATGATAGCACACCGTGTGTAGTTGCTGTTAGTTTTGATGGAATTACGTGGTATGAGTCTACAATCGAAACTGGAGAATTTGCAGAAATAGCATATGCTTCCGGATTGTTTGTAACATTTGCTAGAGGAACTGATATTGTAGCATTTTCTGAAGATGGATTTACTTGGAGGTCAAAGATTGTTTCTGATATTGGAGACTGGACAGGAGTAGCATCTAATGGATCTGGAACTTGGGTTTCTTTGTCGGAGTCAGAAACTAAGACAGCAAAAGTAGAATACGGAGCTCAAGCCAAAGCAAGAGTTACTGTAGGTACAGGAAGAATTGGTAGTGTTTTAATATTTAATGTTGGATCACACTATAAAGAATTGCCAACAGTAGAAATTTTTGATCCTGAATCTAGCGCCGATGCTACATTTGAACCTAGATTATTTAATGGAGTATTACCACAACCAGCATTTACTAATTTTGGTTCTGGATATACAAGAGCCGAAGCTGTAATCGAAGGTGACGGATTTGCAAGTATATATCAAGTCGGAACTACACTAACACTATCGGGTGTAAGCCGAGTGCCTGGACCGGGAGATAATATTTCAATTGACGAAATTGACGATGTAGTTTACTTTGTTACACAAGTCAATGATGTGCAAGGTGTTGGAGATGACCTAGACGTCGAACTAACAATTTCGCCAAACTTAGGTGTACAAGAAGCACCAGAACATGGAACAACAGTTACTATTAGGCAACAATACTCACAGGTTCGTTTAACAGGTCATGACTTCTTAGACATTGGTACTGGTAATAAACAACAAACTAGTTATCCTTTGTTATATGTTGAAGGTTATGCAGCGGCGCAAGATCCGCAACCATTTAACGAAGTTTCGCAATATAACGGTGGACGAGTGTTCTACACAAGTACTGACCAAGATGGTAACTTTAGGGTTGGCGAACTTTTTGAAGTTGAACAAGCAACAGGTACAATTTCAATTAACGCTGCATATTTTGATCTAAGTGGATTAGACGAATTAAGATTAGGCGGTGTTGTTTTAGGCGGCACCGGCGCTGTTATTAGAGAATTTTCAACAGACGGAACGTTTGCTGCTAACTCAAATAATATTGTTCCAACACAAAAGGCAATTGCTACTTATGTTAAAGGCAGAGTGTCAAGTGGTGGATCAGATGTTAAGGCAAACAGACTTAACGCAGGTGAAATTAGTTTCTTTGGTAATACGGTATTAACACCTACAAACAAAAAAATTAATATGGAATCACCAGTAAGAATAGGACCTTATGTAAACGGTAGTTTAGTAGCAATGAACTACTTTGCATCAGGTGGAGCAACGCCAGGATCAGATGATGATACAGGCGTGTATTAAAAGAATTGATAAATACAATTAGTATAGTTGGAGCAACTCGATGGCCGAATTTAAATTAGGTAGAATTAGATTTATATGGAAAGATGTGTGGGTAACAGGTACCACATATTACAAAGATGATGTAATTAGGTATGGCGGTAGGACTTATATCTGTGTAATTGGACACACATCGTCAGCAGAATTTGCAACTGATGTTTATGCTCCGGAACCAGTATGGCAACAAATGTCCGATGGCCAAGATTGGCAAGGTGATTGGACACCTGCAACAGTTTATAAAACAAGTGATATTGTTAAGTACGGTGGCTACTTATATATTGCTAACACAGATCACACATCAGCAGCTGATTATACATTAGGACTTGAAGCAAGTCAATCTAATTGGGATCTATTTATTGAAGGTTTTGATTACAAAGCTAATTGGGACGTTGCTACTAGATACAAAATTAATGATATTGTTAAATACGGCGCAACAGTTTATCTTTGTATACAAGATCATACGTCAGCAGCTGATACAGTAGATGGTTTAGAAGTTGATCAAGATAAATGGGATATTTTTACAGAAGGTAATGACTGGAAAGATGTGTGGGTTGAAGGAACACGTTATCGTGTTAATGATACTGTACGTTATGGCGGAACATTATATATCTGTATCGAAGGACATACAGCTGCGGCAACAGCAGCATTGGGACTTGAAGCTGATCAAGAAAAATGGGAATATGTACATAAAGGTATTGAATATTTAGGTAATTGGTCTAAAAATACTCGTTATAAGATTAATGATATTGTTAAAAATTCCGGAGACCTTTGGATTTGTACAACATACCATACGTCCAACAGCGGAACAAATTTAAAAGCTGACGAAACAAACTGGGCAATATTTATTCCAGGTTTAGAGTTTGAAGATACATGGACAGCAGATATTGCATACCAGCCAGGTGATGTTGTAACATACGGTGGATACTCATATATTGCACAAACAAATCATACTGGAATTTTTCCAACAAATATTCCATCGTACACTAACCCAACACACATAGCAGATACTGTTGCCGGTACTGGGTTTGATTTTACTGTACAAAAGAGTAACGGAAAATATCAAATAACTATTAATGACGGTGGACTTGATTATGCACCGGGCGAAACATTTACTATTCAAGGATTTATTCTTGGAGGACTAAATGTTGATAATGACTTAGTAATTACAGTATTAACAGTAGATTCCAGCGGCATAATTCAAACATTAGATGCTAATGGTGTTTCAATTAATGACTGGGATGTATTCACTACTGGATTTAATCTACGCGGTGATTATGCAGATGATTCAACAAATCAAGATTATAGAGTAGGCGATGTTGTACGTCTTGGCGGATTTACATATCTTGCTATAGCCGACAACAACGGCTTCCGTCCACCAAATACAACATACTGGGAAAAGTTAAACTCAGGCGCATATTGGAAAGATACATGGATCGACGGTGCTTATTACGATCAAGGCGATGTTGTCCAGCATGGTGTTAGTTCTTATATTTGTATACTAGAACACACAGCAGACGAAAACCCATTAGCCGGTAATAATCGTCCAGATCAAGATGTCGGTGGCACAAATTGGAATTTGCTTGCCGCTGGTGCAGAATCAGGATCATTAACTACTAGAGGCGACTTAGTTTATTATAGTGCATCAGGTCCAACAAGACTTCCGGTCGGACGTCCAGGACAAGTATTAAATGTTAATGCTCAAGGAAATGCACCCGAATGGACTTACTTCGGATTTTCAAATCATATCTATTATGTAGAAGCAAATGAAGGCATTGATATTCCGGCACCTGACAGAGGTGTAACTTTAGACCTTCCATGGAAATCAGTACGCTACGCTTGCGAACAAATTGAAAAAGGCGCAGCGTATGCAAATGCTAGACGTTTATTAGATATTAATAGAAACTTTATTGCTGCTGAAATTGTTGAATGGACCGATTATCAAATTGCAAATAATAATGCTCCGTTTACAACAGGATTTACCTACAACAAAGCAACTTGTCAACGAGACATGGGCTTCTTAGTAGACGCATTAGTTTGGGATATTAGTCACGGCGGAAATGTCCGTTCTAGAGAAGCAGCACTTGCATACTTCACTGAATTAGGTGCTAGTTATATTTCAGGACAGGAAGCCGAAACTGTTGCAAGTATTGAATATGGCTTAACAGTTATTGACGCTGTACTAACAGGTATTGCTCCTTTTGCAAATTATCAAACTTTAAATAGTGTAGCAACACCTGTATTACAACAATTTGATACAAACTTTATTGAAGAAACTGACGCATTTGATATTGTTACAGCACTTGTAACTATTGTTACTAATGCTATTACAGCAGGCAATACAAACAATCTTCCAGCAGCTAAAGTTGCTAACAAGACAATTTTTGTTAAGACTGGTATATACCAAGAAGTACTTCCTATTAGAGTGCCAGAACAAGTTGCTATTGTAGGTGACGAACTTCGTTCAACTAGAATTACACCAGCAGGACCTGTTGTAGATAGCAATGATACTACATACAGTTTAGAATCATTAACACACTTAGAAACTATTGTAAGCGATATTCTTCAAAACAATGCTGTTACTCCTCAAACAGGAAATGTTGAACCACAGGTATTAACTAGACCTGCTAGTGATGCAACTGTTGCAGGACTAGCATCGGATCTATTCCGTCAAATTTACGATTATATTGATTACGGAACAAATGGAGCAACAGGTGATAGTACTGTTCCTGCAATTACAGGTAGTAACACACCTGTAGCTGACCAAGTATATTATAATGCAACTGATATTTTAGAAGCTAATAAAGAATTTATGGTCGAAGAAGTACATAGTTATATTAAATCTAATTATCCAGATTATGCATATGATAGAGATTTACTACAAGAAACACTTTTATTAGTATTAGACGGTGTTGCTTACGACACAGCGTTTGGCGGAAATTATAAATCTATTGCTAGTGCGTATACTGTTAATAGACGATACGGTACATCTTTAACTACAGAGGTTTCTGCAGCAATATCATACGTACAACAAGAAATTGCCGCATTAGGATTTGCACCAGCTGCACAAACAAGAGTCGATGGCAGCTTTATTGAAGTTATTGATATTTTAGAAAATGGTGTTGCAAATGCAGATCCAATAACATTTCCAACATCAACAGCAGCGACAGCAGTTCAAGTAAATGCTAAAGATCAATTACAAGCTAATAGAGGATTCTTAGTCGCAGAAGTTATACAATATATTACTAATAATTATCCTGGACTAGTATATGATCAAACTTTGTGTGAAAGAGATACAGGTTATGTTATTGATGCTTTAAGTTATGATGTGTTATACGGCGGAAACTCTGCAACCTTACAAGCTGTACGTTCATATTTTGAAGGAACAGCTAGTCAATTAGGTGCTGGTCAAGAAGCTGCAACTATAGATGCATATAATTATTTACAAAGCATTGTTAGCGATGTTGTACAAGGTATTGATATTGCAGAATTGCAAGTTGGCGTTGCTCAAGACTTTACAAGCAGTAATGCTACATCTACTGAAGGTATTATTATTCAAGACTTAATACAAATCCTTGAAGATACAATTTCAGTTGGAAATTTAGATTCATTACCGATATTATCACAACCTGATATATCAGCAGAATCTTTAGACTATGTTGATGCTAATGAAGCTATAATTTTAAACTCGACGACATTGTCTGCAGAAACACTTGAATATATTAATGCACAATATAGTATTGGATACAATAAAGCAGCGTGTAGTAGAGATGTTAAAGAATATATCGATGCTATTAAATATGATTTAATTTATCCAGGTAATTATAGATCGTTAATGGCAGCTAGACTCTATAACAACGCAGTTGAAGGATCTACTGTAGAAGATATGTTCTACTTACGTAATGCAACAGGCTTGCGTAATTGTACATTAGCAGGATTAAACGGATCATTAACATCAGCAAATGAATACGGAACACAACGTCCTACAGCAGGTGCATATGCATCACTAGATCCAGGTTGGGGTCCGGACGATAAGAGAGTTTGGATTCAAACACGATCTCCATATGTACAAAACGTGTCAACGTTTGGTAACGGCTGTATTGGAATGAAAGTTGACGGAGACTTGCATAACGGTGGTAACGATTCGATTGTTGCTAACGACTTTACACAGATCTTAAGTGACGGTATTGGTTACTGGGTTACAAACTTAGGCAGATCAGAACTTGTTTCTGTGTTTACATATTACTGTCACATTGGTTACCTAGCAGAAAATGGCGGCAAAATTCGTGGAACAAACGGTAACAACTCATACGGTGCATACGGTTCGGTAGCTGAAGGTATTGATGTAACAGAAGTTCCGATTACCGGAGTTGTTGATAACCAACAATTAGAAGCACAAGTTGGATTTGTAGCAACTGACGGCGCAGATGAAATTTTACAATTAGAATATCTAAATGCAGGTACTGGATATACTGTTACAAATACAGCAATATTAACAATACAAAATATTGGATTACCTGATTCAGATAGAACAGAAGGTACATATCAAGGAGTAGCTGGAACATCAAATGGTTCGGGTACTGGACAAGAATTTACTGTTACTGTAACTGATG
>Ga0181606_10002569_pt1 | contig 15588 bp, 13 predicted proteins | sample 041ome_10_FD_132994 | JGI IMG/M metagenome (GOLD analysis project Ga0181606, IMG submission 132994) | Coastal salt marsh microbial communities from the Groves Creek Marsh, Skidaway Island, Georgia - 041412US metaG (megahit assembly) | ecosystem: Environmental > Aquatic > Marine > Intertidal... | reverse complement strand
TTGTAAATAATATGAAGCCTATTCTTGGATGTGATGTTTGGGAGCACTCATATTACATTGATTATCGAAATAAAAGACCTGACTATTTAAAAGCTTTTTTAGATAATTTAGTAAATTGGGAATTCGTTGCTTCGCTAATTTAAAGTTTTTTATAAAGTCTTATTTATACAATTTTTTTTTGCAGCTTTTTTTATTATGTAATCAAAAAAATTGAGAATATGATCATAAAAAGAGTTTTGTTTTTTTGAAATACCTCTTTGATCAAAGATAAACTTTTTTTCAAATCTAACTGGGTTTCCAGATATAGAATGGTAAGAAAAATTATTATTTGTTTTATAATTATCAAGATCTAGGTTTGTAATTAAATTATCTAAATTATTGGATATATTTTTATATTCTATGAAAAAATAATTTCGACTAGAAAAAATAATTAAAAGATTAATTATAAACCATTCAATAAAAGTCCTAACTGATATTTTTTTGTCAAACTTTATTCCATTTGCCTTATCATAATGAATATTTTTTTTATAAGAATTAATTACCCCTCTAGATTCTCTTAGTAAAAAGATATTTTTTATAGAAAAAATTTTATTTAAAAAACCTGCATGTGCAGGATCCTTGCTACTATCGATAATTAACGTTTTTCCTGAATACTGTATTATTAATTCAATTAACCTTATTAATTCTTTTCTATATTTCTCTTTTTTAAGATTGTACTTTGTATTTTTAAATTTCATCACTTCAAAAAATATATAAAATCTATTTCTATCTAAATTTAATCTTAAGTTTTCGATTTGATTCCAATCAATATTATTTTCTTTATAAAAGTTGTAAACCTTAGACCAAAAACTACATTTTTGAAACTCTACACCACATGAACAGTTTAAATTTTGAATAAATCCTCTTTCCCATATATGTTTTAGTTCACCAATACCAATCGCATTGAAATTTTGAAGTATTAATTTTTCTAAAATAGTACTTCCAGATCTACTGTAAGAATTTATTAAAATATAATTTAAATTTTTAATTAGAGTATCCATATATCTTAAGTATGTCTTTATAAATATCTTTGAACTTTATTAATTGTTCATAATTTAACTCCTCAATCCAATCCTTTGTTTTTTTTCTATATGTTAGTGATGATTTAAAATCATTTTCAAAAATTTTATTAACAAAATCTCCATCCACTGTAATATTGATAAATTCAAATAAATTTTTAAAGAAATTATCTTTTTTATATAATTTAGAATCAATTATATCTTCATATCTTATAGTTAAAATATCTTTGTGATTTAACCATTTATTAAAACTCAAAATATTTTTATAAAATATATTTTCTTTTTTCTCATTTAAAACCATGTCTATGCATTTAGGTATATCTAAGTTTTTAAATCTATTATGAAATTTATGTTTTTTCTCTTTTTTTATATAATAAATATTAGCAATTAATATTGCTCCAGGATGTCTTATTAAAAAGATAATTTTGACATTTTTTCTGTTTATTAAATACTTGCTGTAATCCTCGTAGGATAAGTGAGATAAAAATAGATTTCCATAATACTTTTTTTTGAACAAGTTATTTAATGGCCCTAATTTATAAATATTATTTTTGTTTAAAGTTTTAACTAATGGCCTATAAATATCTTTATATGAACAAAGAATATTTTCAAGTAAGTGTGTTCCGCTTTTTGGAATGCTATTTATCAAGATAAAATTATTATTTTTTTTTCTTAAAAATTTATTCGGTAAACCAAAAATTTTAATTTTATTAAATATTTTTATTAATTTATTGATCAATGATTTTTTCTTTATAAAACTTAATTAAATTTTTTTCAGAATATCTATTAATTATTTTTTTATAAGTATTATTTAATTCTTTCTTTTGAATATTACTAATATTCTCTAATTTTTTAAGAAAGGCTTTTTTGTTATTTATATCAAAATAAAAATTATTATTTAATTCAGGATAAATTCTTCTTATGTTGGGATTATTGGCAATTAAAATAGGTAAGCCATTGTAAATGCATTCAATTATACTAAGAGGGAATACTTCGTACCATAAAGAACTAAAAATGATACAGGTTGCATTTTTTTTTAATGTTAATATTTCTATTGATTTCTTAAATCCTAAATTTTCAATATTTTTTCTTTTTTTTATTTTAATATTAAGGTCATTTTTTAATGGACCTTCGCCGCAGATTATTAATTTTAAATTATTTTGACTTGGCCATAAATCAATTAACCTTAAGATACCTTTTTCTTCTGAGATTCTTCCTATAAACAAATAAAATTTATTTCTTTGATTAAGCTCAATTTTTGTTTGATTAATAAAATTGTGTTTTAAAAGTTTTTTATTCTCAGGAATTTTAGTATTGTTAAAAATATCTTTTTGAAACTCTGATAAAAAAATAAAGCCATCTATATTTTTTATCCAGTATTTATTATTGATTGTAAGTATTTGAAATAGATATAAAGCAAAAGAAAATAAATAAGAATTCTTATAACATTTAAAAAAAAATCCAAATAACTTATTTTTGTTACAAATATTACATATTTTGCCATCTCTAAAAAAAATTCCTTTAGAGCATAAAAATCTGTAATTATGTATAACTTGATATATTTTTATTCCTTTTGATTTTAAATAAAAATAAGAAAATATAGAAATCAGTGGAAAATAATTATGAATTATAACAATTTTAATTTTTTTTTTATTAATAATTTTTTTTAATTTTTTTATAAAATTTGAATTATAAAATAATTTTATTGCTAATAATAATTTATCTTTTAGTGAAATAATTTGATTATTATGAATATCTAATTTGCTAACGTTAAAACCAGCAGATTTTAAAATTTTATATTCATTTTCAAAAACATTATCTTCCCCTCCTCTTTCTTTATAATAGTTGTGAACTATTAAGACAGACATTTCTCTAAGAGACTCTGATAAATCTTATTTGCTTTATCTAAATTTTCTAATTGAAGAAGTTTATTTTGTTTTTTTTGAGAAGGTATAGATAGTTTATTGTGATCTAATTCTTGAGATTTTTTTTGTAAATATACTTTATCTTTTTCTATTACAATATTTTTAATTTTATCATTATCAAATTTATCAAATTTTTTAAAATTAAATAAATTTGGATAATTTATTTGAATTGTTTTAAGTAAATTATTTATTTTTTTATTATTTGTAAAATCTTTAAAATTTATAAACATGATTAAATCACTTTTTTTATAAGCATACTGATAAATTTGAATATAATCTTTAATTAATTGTGATGGATCAAAATCTTCATTTCTATTCACCGCAGAATTAATGACCATAATTGGATCTCTAATCAAAAAAATTATTGGTTTATTAAGTTTGATTGCTCTTTGAATTTGAAATTTATTATGAATATGACTAGCTATAGAAATCTTTTTTTTATTTTTGTATTCCAATAAACTTATGAAATAAGTATTACCTGATCTTTTGTAGCCTTCTATACAAATGTCAGAATTTTTATTTATAATTTTTTCTTTATAATTTTTTCTAATGTAAGGATAAATCTTAAAAAAAATAAAATTTAAAAAATAATAATTTGAAATAAAACTTCTTAACTTCAAATATAATCTATAAATCATGAATTAGTTTAAAAATTCTAAATTTCTTATTTTTAATCTTTATCTTATCTTAAAATTTCTCTGTCATACAAAGAACAATCACTTATTGTTAATAAAAAAATTATAATTCAATAATAAAACAGCCCAATAGAAAAAATACGTTAGGACATTATCAGTGCAAAATAAGATTATTGTATATAATGCTAGTGTTTTGTAATACGCGTTTTTATTTATTGAAGAAATAACAAATATTGTAACTATAATTATACCTATCACACCATAATCTAAATATATTCTTAGAAAATCATTATGAAGCAGTGTATTTTCACCATAATAATATGTTAAATAATTTGAAGTAAATCCACTAGATAAGCCAAAAATTGTTTGAAAAAAACTTCTATTATTTAAAACTCCTTCCGATAATAATATATAAATATCATATCTACCTGCAGACAAATAATTTTGAGAAATATTAATATCAAATATTGATAATAATAAATCTCTAATTACATCATAAAAATATATTGGAAAAAAAGTAAAAAAAATTACAAAAAATAAACAACAAAAAATGTAAATTATTTCATTCTCAATTATTTTTTTATCTTTAAATTTAAAAATATTTAATAAAAATAAAAAAATTATTGAGGCTAAAGCTACTCTTTTAAAAAATAAAATTTCTAATATGATAAAAATTATTAAATATAAATATTTCTTATTATAATAAGAAGCAAAAATAAATAAAGGAACAGCCCATGCTAGGCCTCCTTCAAAAGCAGTTTTGGAAGGAATAAAAATTTCACCTATAATATTTTTGTAATTACTTTCAGATATTAATACTAAAAAAAGTGAAATTAATGAAGCCAATATCATATATATATAAAGATTGTTCTTTATTTTATAGCCAGATATTGCATAAATAGAAATTGTCAAAGAGATAAAAATATATTCTTTTAATAAAAATTGATCATCATTTAAAAACAAAGAAAAAAAAAAATATATTGAAAATAATAACCAAAATAAAATAAATTTAAAATTTATTTCAATAATTTTATGAAGAGATAATTCTAAAAATAAAATTAATGGAAAAATATATATCATTAGAGTAAAAAAAGAGTCGTTTCTGTAATTAAGATAAATCGGCAAAAATATAAAAAATAAAAATACTGAAATTAGATTTTTTTCTCTACTTAACAATTTTAAAATCGATATTTACGTATAGTCTCAGAAGAGCAAAAAAAATAAGAATATAGGGTGTAACTATAGGTCCATAAAAATTAAATAAAATAATGGATATTATAACATTCAATAAATTAATGGTTGTTAAATATTTATAAGATGTAAACTCTTCAGAGTAGTATTTATAATATAGAAAATATTTATCAAATATATTGATTAATTTAAGGAAAACATAAGGAATTACAAAGAATATTAGGAGATAATCTTCAAAAATAATATTAATTTCAAGATAGTATAATATTAAGATTGCTATTATGATCAAAATGAAAATCACTATATTAAACATAAATAATAATTTTAAATTGCTATATTTTTTACGTTTAATTCCTAGGTTTTTATTAAAATAAGACATAGCGTACTTTTCAAAAACTAAATTTGGAAAATTTATTATTCTTGTAAATTGCGAAGTTAATCTTAGTAAAGCTAACCAAATTTCTGATCCGTAATAGCCAAATAATATCAAGATTATTAGATTTTGAATTCTCGTTAAAAATTCCGTAACGAGAGTTTTTTTAAGAAAATAAATATTTTCATTAAATATTTTAAATATATTTTTAAAACTAAATTTAATTTTTAGTTTTAAGTTTATAATTATAGAAATAATAATTAATGATATTGAGTATAAATAAAAAAATAATAAATAACTTTTATTGACTGTAAAATAAAAACTAACGTTAATTAAAACTAATAACAGTAAAAATCTTAAAAAGTTCATTATTAAAATAAAATTAGAATTTTTATTAAGATTTAAATAAATTATTGTAATAAAATTAATTTTAAGATTAAAAAAAATTATAAAAAAAAAATTACAATATAGTAAAAAAGAATATTCTTGAAAAAAAATAAAATAGTAAATGTACAAAAATAAAGAAAAAATAATTGAAATTATGCAAGAATAAATAATATTTATAGAATTAATAACTTTTAAATTGTATTCGTTGTTAATTAATTTTTTTATAAAATTAGTTAAATATCCTTGGTTTGAAACTGACTCAATAAAAAAATATAATAAAAAAAATATAGCTATTTTACCAAAAATATCTAATCCAAATATGTAGATTAAATTAAAACTTAATAAAAAATTTCCAATTGTATAAATTAGTTGATTTGCTGAAATAAATTTTATCTTGTTATCCATTGTTTTGCTAAATTATAAAATACTAAGATGACAAATTTGGGACTTAATATTAAATATCTTTTCCATAATCTTTTTGGTGAATTAATTAATCTATATAACCATTCTAAGTATAATTTTCTTAAAATTTTTGGAGCTCTTTTTTGCTTACTAGAATAAAAATCCAACGCTGCACCTACGGCACAATAATTAATTTTTACCTCTTTTTTTAACATTGATATTAAAAGTTCTTGCTTAGGTGACGAAATACCTACCCATACAATATTTGCTTCAGATTTTTTGATTTCATTGGCTAATCTTTTAATTTTTATTTGGTTAATTTCATTAAATTTTGGTGCTGCCAATCCTACAATTTCAATTTTATTATTTAATAATATCTTGTTTTTTATTTTTATTAACTCTTGTACCGAGCTTCCAATTAAAAAATGTTTACCACTCTTATTATTTTCTATAAACCTTTTAAAAAAGTCAGGACCAGTTACTCTTTGAAACTTTTTTTTATGAATTCTTCCAATTAATGCAATGGGCCACCCGTCCGCGCATGAAATTGTCACTTCATTATTTTGTATATCTAATAATTCATTATCATCTTTAATTCTCATCAAAGATGCCACATCTCGAAATGTTATAAAATGACTATGGTTTTTTTTTATACTTTTTTTTAATAATTCATAAACTTTATCTTGATTAACTAAATCGATTTTTAATCCTAGAACTTTATAGTAATTTAAATTATTCAATTTTTATTCTTATTAACCTTAATGGGCTTTTTGAAAAAGAAATTTAAACATAGTCATAAAGACGATTTTAATATCTAACCATATAGACCAATTTTTGATATATAACATGTCAAATTCATATCTTTTTAGAAGTTTTTGATCATTATCTATATTTCCTCTATACCCATTTATTTGAGCAAGGCCTGTGAGCCCAGGCTTACATTTGTGTCGTAACATGAATCCACTTAATTGTTTGCTCCAGATTTTATTATGTTCAAGAGCGTGAGGTCTTGGACCAACAATTGACATTTCTCCTTTTAAAACATTCATGAATTGAGGCAACTCATCAATACTAAAACGTCTTATAATACGCCCAACACTTAATGTTCTTTTGTCATTTTTTTTAACTTGTGATGTTTCATTACTATTTTTTAATGATCTTAACTTATAGATGTTAATTATTCTCCCATCCCAACCGTGTCTTTTTTGTATAAAAAAAATTGGCCCACCATCTTCAAGAAAAATTAAGAATGAAAAAAATAAGATAAATGGGGCGCTTATCATTAAAAAAAGGAATCCCAATATGTAATCCATAAATAATTTAACTAAATAATTCATCCCATAAAATGGGGATAAAGAGGTGTCATATAAACTATAACCTTTAATATTTTCTATATGATAATCTTTATGGCTATCTGTTTTATATACGGTCCTAATATCTATCGGTAAAGTATTTAGTTTTTCTAAAATATTTAATTTATTTATTTTTTCAGAAGCAACAATCCATATTTGAGCAATTTGGTAATATTCAATATTATGAGATAGATTCTCATCTAATTGAATTTTTTGAATTGGAAAATATCTTTCTTTAGTATTTTTATCTAAAAATATACATGCCCTAAAATGGAATTTATTATCATTTGAAAATTTTTTAATTAATTCTTTTGCATTTATAAAATCTCCAATAAGTAAAATATTTTTTCTTAATAAATTTGAGTCAATAATTTTTTTATAAAAAAAATTAAATAAAAATTTATTTAAGAATAAAAAAGTTAAATTAAAAAAAATAAATAACAATAACCATCCACGCGAATAATCACTAGTTATTTTTAATAAAGCTGCTAATGAAATTAAGATAAATATACTAAAAAAAAATTGATAAAGATCATTTTTGATAAAGCTGGAAATCTTTTGATTATAAAAACGATTTTTTTTGAAAACTAATTCAATTAAAAAAAATAATAAACATATTATTAAGGTAATCTTTAAGTATTCATTAGTTTTATTTTGTTGCAGCCAAATTAAGATTGCAATATACGAGCTTAAAAAAGTAATAATAATTTTAGATATTATATAAAGATAGTTGATCACCTCCTCATTTTTTTGAAGGATTTTCTCTATCATGAATTACTATAGTTATAATAAGATTTATAATAATTCCCGTAATTTGAATAATTGTAATAGTTAATGTTATCAGTATCAAAATAATTTAAAATACAAGCAATATTACTATCACTAACACTTTCTAACTTTTTTCGAGCATTAATGAGACCTGAAATTTTAGTGTATTCTGACCTAACTGTTAAAATTGTAGTATCAGCTAAATCTGCAAGTGTTAGTGTGTCTGCGACAGGTAAAATTGGTGCTGTATCTATGATTATGAAGTCATATTGAGATTTCAAAATAGATAGAAATTTTTGTAACTTATTTTTATCTAAAATTTTGTTAAATTTTGAGGGTTTTCCAGCAGATATAACATCCAACTTACTAGAATAAATATTAAATTTAATTTGACTAAAATTAGCATCTCCGTTTATTAGTTCAATTAATCCATCTCTAGACTCTAAGTTGAGAGATTTCATCAAACTTGGTCTCCTTAAATCCGTCTCTAAAAAAAGAACTTTATTAGTCGAGGAAAGAGAAAGTGCTAAGTTTAAAGAAATAGTTGTTTTACCTTCTCCGGAAACAGGAGATGTAATCATAAAAATTTTAGAGCCCTTGTATTTAGATAATAAAATAGTTTTTAAAGACAAAATAGATTCAGAGAATTTATCTGAGTGATTTTCAAGAAAATTTAAGGGTAAATGATAACCTTTTTTTGTATTGGTTCTTGGGATGATATTTAATAAATCAAAAGAGTTCTTTTCTAATATTTCAGGGTCAGTAATTGCATTCCTAAATGTTTCATAATATGTAATTAATCCATACAGTAAAAGAGATGATATTAAGTAAGTTAAGATTGAAATTAATTTAGTGTCAGGAAAAATAGGCTGAACAGGTAAAGTTGGATTATCTAAAATTTTTGCATTTGGTGTTTGCAATTCTTTAGCCTCAGTAGTTTCTTTTAGTCTTTCTAAAAAAGACTCATATATCCTTTTATTTAAATCAACATCTCTGCTATATTTATTCATCTCAATATCTTTAATTTCTAATTCTTGTAGCTCTTGTCTGGAATTTTCAAGTTCCCTTTCACTTAGATTTATAAAACTTTGTAAGTTTGCTACTTCATATGCTCTAGAAGCAATATTATCTTGAACAATCTCCTCTAATTTTTTTTTTAAATTTATTTCAGTTTTTAAAGCTTTTCCAAGTTTAGGGTGGTTTTCTTTATATATTAGTTTAAGTGAGTCAATTGTATTGGAGTTCGCTTCCAAATTTGAGAGAATTTGCTCTACCTCTTTTTGTTCTTTGATGATTTTTAAAGAGGCTAATTCTTCAATATCATCTGATGTAAGACTAATTTGCTGTAAGTCATTTTGGAGCGATTGTAATTCTTTTTCTGCCTTAAGTATTCTAGACGAAATTGATTTTATTTCTTCATTTTTAAGGTTTTTAATATCACCAAGATCTATCAGCTTATTATCTCTTTTATATTTTTGTAGTTCATTTTCTGATATTTCAAGGTTTTGTTTGAGCTCATCGAGCCTTTCTTTAATTTTTGAGTTAGCATAAGTAGTAATTTGAATTTTTTGATCAATATCGTACTCCAAATAAGTTAGGATTAATTTTTCTAATAAAAATTTTGCGAATTCCTTACTTTCTGAGTTAACTTTTAAAGTCACAATATTGTTATCTCTGGTGCTACTAACAATAAAATTATCTTTTATATGCTCTCTTAATTTTTCTGAATTTAAATCAGTACTTTGATTAAAAAATTTGTTAAACAAAGTTCTGTCATATTTATGAAACTGAGCAAATAATTTATCTAAATCTTTTTCTTTTTTAAACAATCTATCTATAATTTCGTTACTTTTTAGAATTTCTTTCTGAGTATTAATGAATGTTTGATTTTTATTTGATTGTGGAAGTTCAGAGTAAACTTGTTCAATATTGATAATATTATTCTGTTTATTTTCTATAATAAGTTTTGCTACACTCTGATAGGTTGGCTGAATATTTTTTGAAATAAAAAGAGATAGAATACTTAAAAGTATAGGCAGTATTATTAGCTGCTTTTTAAATTTTAAAAAGGTTATCCAATAAAAATATGGATCAGTAGATACACTATTAGCAAATTGATTTAATCTTTGATTTATCATTGAGTTGGACATTAAATTAGGCTGATTATCTTTGATCTTTCCTCGTTATTTATATTTTCATAATGATAAATAAAATTAATCAGTGCTTTGTTTCTATATTTTTGATTTTTTTGACTTAATATAAAGACGTTATAAACTTTGCCATCCAAACCATTATTAGAATAATTAATTTTTTGTAACCAATAATTTGGATCAAGCTGAGATTTAAAAAAATAGTTTAAATCTTTTTTGTAGTAAAGACAGCAGAGAAAGGCCAATATTAAAAATAGATTGATTAAAATTTTTAGATTAAGTTTAGTTATCAAAAACATGAATTGCTCAAATTTAATAAATTTTAATTATAGTAAATTAATTAGATCTTTCTTTACAAGTATTATTTTATTTTTTCATCTGAGTGCGCATGCCATAGGCTATGTGGAAACTATTTTAGGAAAAGCCAAGACAATTATAGAAAATGAAGAATTTACCCTTCAAGAATTAGATGAAATTTTTTTAAATAGTAAAATATTTTTGGATAATGGTTCTGAGTTAACTATTTTACTTGATGATGGATCAACAATCCTTGTTAAAAATAAATCAGAATTTATTTTTCTTGAATATGAAGATATTTTTTCAATCAATCCTCACTATACCATCCAAATTTTTGAAGGAGATCTTATTGTTGAAACTGGAGAGTTGCCAAAAATTAAAAAAAATTCAACTTCTATAATCTCACCTGTGGGAACTTTATTTTTAAACGGTACAGCTATATCTGCTAAATTAAACAGTGACTTATCAGAAGTTTTTTTAATGACAGATTCGTTTGGTGATAGTGGAGAACTAGTACTACAAAATGATGATGGTGAAATGGTTAATATTGAAATTAACTCCGGAATATCAATCAATGATGAAGGGGCTCAACCTATTCAATTAAGTGAAGGAGTCATAAATAATCAAAAAACTATTAAAAATATTATAGCAAATTCTGCGATTAGTAATGAAACTAAAATAGATGAAATTATCCAAAAAAAGATAGAATCGGGTAAATTATCATTACAAGAAGCAAAAATTTACAAAGAAAAAATTCTTCAAAAAAAAGAAAAAAAAATAGATCAAATTATTTCCTCATCAAATTCTGATACATCTATTTTAGGGGAAGTATTAAAAAATTCAGACAGTACGGTTGGCTCCAAAATTTTAGAAAAAGTAGTTGATAATAATCCTAAAGTAACTTCTAAAGTAATAGATGGCGTGCTTGATCAAAATGAAAATTTATTTAAAGAAATCTCCTCTAAAAATAGTCAACTTACAGACAAAATATTGAAAACTGTTGTCAAAGAAGCCGATGAGAATGATCAATCTTTATCAAAAATAATTGCAAAAAGTGATAGTAGCCTTTCTGCAAAATTGATGACTGAAATAGTAGAAACCAAAAAAGATTTAATGATAAAAGTAGTAGCAGAAACTTCGGTACTTAACCCTGAAAAACTAAAAGAACTAGAGTCTGTGGATGAAGAGATAAGTTCTAAAATTACTAGCACTATTGTAGAACAATTATCAGAATCTTCAGATGCAACAGAAGATATGAAAATTATTATGTTAAATACAGATGCAGATTTAGCCAGTGAAATAATTCAACAAACAGCAAATATTGATTATGATTTGGTAAATCAAGCAACTTTGGAAATCATAACTGAGGAAACTGAAAAAATAACTGATACATTAAGTTCATCGATAGAAAAGGGTGAGGAAAATGCTTTAAGTTCACTTTTGATATCTAAAGCTATTGAAACAGGAAACGCAGACATTATCACGAAAGCTGTAGAAAAAAGTATTCAAAAAACAACAAATAATTCTAACGATTCCTCAAACTCTCAAATCTTGGAGACACCTCAGAATAATGAAGATCAAACAGAAGAAAAAATTGAAGATGTAGAATTAGCAAAACAAAATATTTTAAAAGTAAATGATTTGATCAAGCAAGAAGTCGATAAATTAAAAATTACTAATCCTGAAATTGAAATAGAAGAAAATCTTTTGGCTAATGTGAAAGAATTTCTCGCCAGCCCAAATTAAATTTGAAAAATAGTAATCTAAATTTAGATATTTATTTTCTGATAAGTCTAATATTACTTCCCTCATTTATTTATGGTGGCAATAATATTTTTAGTTTTATTTTAACTAGTATTTTTATTTATGTATTTTTTCTTATGAAAATTAACAGTTTAGACTTTCATTATTTCAAAAAATTTAAAGTTATATTTACCGCACATTTAATTTTAATATTTTTTTTAATTTTTCAAATACTGCCAAATTTTGATTTTTTCTTTAGAATTTTTTCTCAAAATCATTATGAATTATATGGGGAATTAATTGGTCTAAATTATAAACCCATTTCCCTCTACCCTTTCACAACTTTTCAATATCTGATTATGATATTTAATTTGTTCCTTATTTATTTTGTTGTTCCTCAAATAATCAAAACAAAAAGAAATATTAATTTAATGTTTCAGATTATTATCACTGTAGGGCTAATTCATGTATTATTCGGATTATTTATTGAAATTTTTGATTTACATCAAACGTTCGTTATTTATGAAAAAAATTTTTATATTTCCTCTTTAACTGGTTTTTTTATCAATAGAAACAATTTTTCTTATTTCCTTTTAATTATTTTTATTATCAATTTCTATTATTTAGGCTTTTACAAAAAATATTTTTTGAATGTCAAAAAAAATTCTAACCAATTCTTTCAATTCATATCAAGCAACCTAATTATTTATCGTATGTCATTAATTTTTATTAGTGCAGGCATAATCTTAACTAAATCTCGAGCGGGCAATTTATCATTTATGATTATTTTGTTATCAATATTTTTATTTGAATATTTGAGATACAAAAAATTAACATTTAATATAATTTTAGTTATCACCGTGCTGCTTATAGACCTTATTATTATAAGCAATATTCTTGGCCTTGAAGGATTACTTGATAGGGTTGCGGCAACTTCTATAGATGGTGAAGCTTCTCGTTTAAGTGTTTTTTTAATTGGCTTAAAAGAGTTTTTGAATTTTCCAATTTTTGGTTATGGATACGGCGGTTTTGAAGTTTTATATCGACTTAATCATGACATATATCCAACTTTTTATAATCATGTTCATAATGACTTTATTCAATTTTTAGGAGAATTTGGAATAGTGGGTCTCTCTTTATTTTCTTTTTGGATTTTTCGAATTATTCAAAACTTTAAAAGAAATTTTAATAAAAATATCTATGAATTAAATATGATTATAATTTTAACTTTGTTAATTACATTTATTCACGGAAATCTAGATTTTGCATTGCATATACCTGGAAATATCTATCTTTTATTTTTTATATTATCTCTAAGTTTAACGGAAATTAAAAGGTCGATAAAAAATTAGAATTCTGTAGCTATAGTTTGGTTGATATCTTTATATGTTGTAAAGATGCCTGATTGGGGAGTAATTAATGATATTACTCTGTTCCATCGAACTATGTCTGATGGAGATACAAAAATGACATCTTGGGGAAGTAGATTAAATTTGTTTGCATAAATTAAAGCAGTGGGGTTTTGTGCATTTAACTCATAAACATCTCCATGAAATGGTTTTTTCAAATTCTCTCTTATAATATAAATACGATTAGTATCAGCAGTTATTTGATTGATTTTGGCATTTGAAAGTAATTTAGTCAAAGTTGAGTTTTGATAAAGAGGGTAGGTTCCCTGTCCTGCCTCACCAAATACATAAACCGCATCCTCGCTCTTTTTTTGAATATGAACAATGTCATCTTCACGTAGGAAAATATTTTTCTTTGTATTTATCTCATTTAATAACTCATAAAGATCGATGGTATAGAGCTCCTCTTTTCTTTTAAGCAGAGCTTTTTTATCAAAAGATTTTTGATCTTTTATATATCCTGCTTGAATTATTGCATCTAAAATGGAAAGAGGCTTATCGGTTAATAGTATAGATTGAGGTTTTACTACTTCACCGGTGATATAAGTGTAGCGACTTTTAAATTCTTTAATATCAATGATAATTTGCGGTTCTTGGTAATACTCCTCTAATGCTTCAGAAATTAATCTTTCAGCACCAAGTTTTGTTAAGTCTTTGACCAAAATTTTATCAGCATAAGGCAGTGAAATATACCCTTCTGCATCGATTGTAAAATCACCATTTATTTCATCGTTATCAACCAAGTTAACATTGATGATATCTCCTGAACCAAGTATGTATCGATATCGATTATCTTGAACTAACTCTTGCAGGTTTTTAACATCCTTCTTATATTTTTCTGACTGATTAGGAAGATCTTCAAAATTAACTTCTTCAATTTTGTGAAATGTCAGCTCCAAATTATTAAAAAATTCCTCATCCGTTATGTCTGTAGGAGCCATGCCTGGAGATAAAGCGCAAGATTGTAAAAAAGATAAAGTAAAAAAAAGAAAACTAATTTTACTTAAAGATTTTTTTAATGATTTTATCGAATGAGTCATCTTTGTTTTCTTTTATATTAATTGTTTCGTAGTCGTTGATTGGATTAATTGCTGGCTCAACTTTAGGAGGGTTGATATTAGGATTTTTTTCTTTTGAGTAATTAGGTAGAGCTAATGGTTTCTTTTTTGGAATTAATCTTCCCAAAATACGAGCGCCGCTATCGATTGAAATATTATCATCATATTTAATATCACCTTTAATTACCGCGGATGATTTTATTTGACAAAGATTTTTAACTTCAATATCGGATCCACAGTGACCTTCAATGAATATGTTTTCAGCAATGATATTTCCACTGACTTTTGCATATTTAGGGACATAAACATTTTTAGCTTTTATACTGCCATGAGCTTCTCCAAAAATTACAATAGTTTTAAGTGATTTAATCTCACCCTCAACAATAGATTTTTTTGAAATGATTAAAGAGTCTGATAGGACGCTTTGAAGGTTTAGGGCATATGGAGATAAATCAATATAAGGCTTTGAGGGCTTTGATATTTTCTTTTTGCTAATTACTCTAACTTTTTTTTTAACTATTTTTTTCTTTGTTGTTTTCTTTGTAATAGTTTTCTTTTTAACTATTTTTCTTTTTACTGACTTTTTTTTATTTTTGGTTTTTTTAACCATCATAGATAATTATATTTCGTCATTTACAATTGAAAAGAAATAAATGGTTAAAAATTGGCGGGCTACTTGTTTAAAGTAGCCCTAAGAAATATCTAAGCTGATAATAGCTTAGAGTCTGCATTAATTTTAATTTGTCTTGGCTTTTGATGCTCAGGAATTTCTCTTTCCAAATCAATACTTAAGAGCCCATTTTTTAAATCTGCATTGATTACTTTTACAGTATCTGCTAA
>Ga0181606_10002567_pt1 | contig 15599 bp, 25 predicted proteins | sample 041ome_10_FD_132994 | JGI IMG/M metagenome (GOLD analysis project Ga0181606, IMG submission 132994) | Coastal salt marsh microbial communities from the Groves Creek Marsh, Skidaway Island, Georgia - 041412US metaG (megahit assembly) | ecosystem: Environmental > Aquatic > Marine > Intertidal... | reverse complement strand
TATTACCAGCACAGGCAACTACACTAGGTATTCTTGCGAGAACTGACAAAGTAAAACCTAACATTAGAGCACAGTTCCAAAAAGATATCCAAACTTCAGCAGGATTAGAATATTTCCTTTCTAATCCAGAAGGACATAACTTTGTGAAATCACAGCAAATTGTACAAAGATTTCAAAAGAAATATTTAAGTTAATGAAGGGCGATATGGATTTTATCAAGAACATGTATGAAGAAGGCTTAGTTGAAAAACAACTAGATGAAGATGTATGGGCTGACATTCGTACAAGACGTATTGATAGATTAGAAAGACAACGTAACATTGCACTACTAGGATACCTAGTAGGTATAGAAAATGCACTGAAGGCCAAACGTGCTGCTGAAGAAGCCGCCGCTGGCCGCCCTATTCCAAGACAATTTGTAAAAGGATACCAGCCTATATTTGACATGATTGATGATATAGTAGAGGCTGGACCGTCCTTTGTAAACCAACTACGTGTACTACATAAACGTGCCGTAGATAAACTTCCTAAATAGATATATTATCAAACCCCTCAAAATAGACGTAAAACGGGTAGATTTTGATATTTTTGCTAAATACTTATAACAAACACTCGTAGAGAAGCGAGTTTTGTGTCATTAGAGAAAACTATTTAAGGAGAAATAAAATGGCATCAGTATCAAATCCAAACGCAGCAGTTCGCGCTGGCAACGGTCTAGGACCAATCACACGCATCTGCACAATCGTTAACACAGGTCAAACTCAATCAGAGCTAGACGAAGCAATTCAAAACCTACAGAACGGCGTAACAATTTCTAACGTGTTCTACCCAGGCGCAACAGTCGCTGGCGTAACTGCACTTGCAGACACAGTATACGTTGCACTACAAGGTGGTGTTGCTCCAGAAGGATCAGCAAGCTCATATGCAACTGATACAACTGTAACAGTAGTTACTACATTTGACCAAGCATAATAACTAACCCTTTAGGGATGGGAAGGAAACGCCACTTTTACAGTGGCGTTTTTTTTGTGGTTGTAAATACTGTGTGAAATTTATAATAGAAACATTAGTAGACATAACAGAAACACAAGCCCGCCGTGGTGCTGATCGCTTGCTTGTAAACCAACAGGCAAACTACAACACTATTATACAAACGGCGGGTCTTCGTGTTAATCCGATACCTTCACAAGTTTCTATAAATGAAAAAGATGTTACTGGTATGTTTGGTACTGCATACAAAGGAATACACCGTGTATGGACTATTGAAATAGAATATGAATACGAAGGTGGTATAGATATAGATATGCTTACTGAAGACTTTGATCTAGTTCCTGTGATAAATAACTGTGCAGAAAGTATTTCTTTAGACCCTTCAGTTATAAGGTCTAGAGATAAAAAATTGCAGAATATTATTTTTAGTTTAGCATAAATAATATATCAAGGCATAAACAAATAGGCATCAAAGAAACCACTACTAAGGCCAACTTCGAGTTTACTTATATGGAGATTATTGATGGCTACATCAAAACTTGAGCGAGAAAATCTAGAAGCACACGTAGACTTATGCGCACAGCGTTACGAAGTCTTAGAAGGTCGCCTCACCAAAATCGAAGAAAAAGTAGAAACTATTCATGCAGAATTACAATCTGGCAACAAAGCCATGCTCAAGGTTTTAGTCGGTGCAACAGGAACAATTGTTGCTGGTCTTTTATCTACAATCGTAGTACTTCTTATCAACTTCAAATAAACAAGGGCTAAATAACATTATGTTAGTTAGCGAATTATCAGATATAACAAAAGACTCAATCTTGGAAAAGCAAGTGTGGGCTCGTCGCGGCAAAGAAGTTGTCCGCAAGTATCGTTGTACCACTGGCTATCGTAAAGGTAGAATTGTATCCTCAGCCTCAAATTGTTTTGGCGCATTAGATTTTAAGAAACGTTTTAATTTAAAAAAATTAAAAGCCAAGATGGGTCCTAGATTAGCACGTAAGTCTAAAAGAACTAAACGAGTTAACCCAGCATCTGTAAGAGTTCAACGTTTAAATAAAGCGACTAGGAAGAGGTAATGTTTTTACGTGAATTAACAGAAGGGGCACTAGCAGTTTGGTCACGTGATGGTGGTAAAAGTGTACGCAAGTATCGTTGCACTACTGGCCCTCGTAAAGGTCAAGTACGTGCCGAACCTGCTTCATGTAACAAAGCATTTGATTTAGCAAAGTCTATTTCATTAAAGAAAACTAAATCTGCTAAAGGCGCTAAAATACATATGACCGGAGTTATTACTAGAAAGGGCAATGCTGCTTCTAGAAGACTTCCTAGAATTCAAAAAAGAGTTAAAGCTCGCAAAAGGAGTAAGATCAAATGAAAATGATCGATGTTATAAATGAAATGGGACAAGTCCAAGGTAAGGTCAAAACTGTAAGGCCCGGCCAAGAAGCAGAAATTGATAACGGTAACGGAACAAAGACCGTAGTTGATCTTAAGACTGCTAATATGGTTAAAGATGCAAACACTGGCAAAGTTAAAGTTGTTGCTAAAGACAAGTCAGGTGTTGCTGATCCAAAAACACAAATTAAACCTGGTGACGAAGTAGAAGTAGATGAAGGCAAAGGACGCCTAACCACAGTTAGCAAAGATGGTAAAACTACTACAACTTCTAGTACCGGTAGAGTTAAAACAACAATAGATAAAGATGGCATGAAAGTAGAGCCAGGCGACGAAGATGATGATAAAGACGTTGCCGATGTTAAGAAACTAGCAGGTCTATAAACGCCAATGAAAATCAACGAGTTAATATCATCTTTTGAAATATTTGTAACCAATGAAGAAAAGATGATCCTTGAGAAAATTCAAGGCCCAATGAGTCTAAACTTATTTAATGAGAGAGAACAAACTCTGATTAACAACTTAATTAGAAAAAGTGTCATAAGTAAACTAAAACATGGGAATCACACGTTGATTTTAAAAAATGAACAAGAAAAAACTATTACTTGATTTAAAGAAACTGTTTGAAGAAAATCTTGATGATATATCAAGTTTACCCTATGTAAAGGGCAACAGTATTCGCGTGGGTCATTATGCTATACGTAGACGAAAATCTGGGTATATTGTAATTGACTGCAAAGAAAATAATGTTATAAATGAAACTTGGTCGCAAATGGCTGCTCTTGCTCTAGCAAAAACCTTAAAAGACGGCAAGCATCGTTCTAAGGATATACTAGAATTAGATTTCCATCTACAAAAACACGAAATGGACTGTATGTTCTATGAACATTCAATGTCTAAATCTAAAGACGAAACAAAAAAAGATATAATTTTTACAAGATACCAAATGAGTAAGATTAAAATCAAATCGCTCAAAGATGATCTCGTAAGATTTATAATGTAAATAAATATAAAACAAGATAAATAAAAGTATATAACTTCACGTTAGGACGGCACAAACATGATTATTAGAGATATTTCAAAACCAGTTACTGCAAAGAGCTTAAATGAAAGCCTTGCAAAGAGATTTGGTCAAAAACTAAATCTTTCAAAGTTTACAGTTGAACAACTAGAAGATGCTAGAAATAGACTTCGCACTTCTTTAAGTCAATTTGAAACAAATGAAAGTTATGATTCCGTCCAGAATGAGAAGTATCAACAAGCAAAATTAATGCAAGACGTTATTGTTGCCGAACTAGAAGAACGTCATAATTACAACACACCAAAAAAAGTGAAGAAGAAAATGAAAGAATCAACAAAAGTTATTATTGAAGGTGCCGAAGACCAAGCAGAGCTAGTGATGGCAGCAAAGGACATGGTTGATCGTGTTACTGGTTGGATGGAAGACACAGCAGAAATGCAAACAGAATCAATGCTAGAACTAGCAGATGCTATCCGTGATGAGATGGGCAATGAGCAAAGTGAAGCCTTTGTTAGCACTGTAAAGCCTGCACTAGAGCAACTTTATGCTGCAATGGAAGCCACACGCGGCGCACTTACAGGCGGCGTTGGTCAATTAACAGGCGAAGCAGAACCAGTAGACACTATGGGTGCTGAACCAGAAGCAGGAGGCGAAGAAGAGCCTGCAATGGAACCTACAGTTGATGCAGAAGAAGCACCAGAAGGTGGCGATGAATTTGGCGCTGCTGCTCCAGCCGCTGGCGGAGAAGATGAAGCAGGTCGTGCTAGACGTGAAAGCATACAGCGTAAGCGTAAGATGTTAGAAACTTCACGCAGATTAGGAACACTACTTTCAAAAAAAAAGTGACCGAGGCTGATCCAGCAAGCGGACCCGCACAAGCACCTTCTACAGGTGCTTTGCCTTCTAAACTAGTACAAGTTTTAAGAACTGTAATTAGTTCAGCAGATACTAAAAACGAAAAAGTTGTATTACATTTCAGCAAGCCTGCCAAAGAAGATATTGTTGACGGTGCTAGAAACTTAGACCTAAACAAACTAATGCAAAATGTAGGCGGTGAACAGTTTGATTACGGCACATTCAAAGCCGCATATGACACAGATCCTCGTGTTAAAACAATGGTAAAGAACTTTAATGAGAAAACAGTTGAGCCAAATACTAAAAAGGCAGCAAGTGAAACTCCACAAGGTGATTCACAAACTGGCGGTGACGCAGTATCTAAAATGGCCAAGAACGCTGTAGACTTAAAAGATCTATAAAAACACTTGACTTATAAGCACTTAGGTGTTATATTAACACAATGAGTTTATTAATAGAAAAATACAATTATCAACCAATATCACGCAAAGAAGTAAACGGCAAACGATTATATCAAACTCCTGATGGTAATGCCGTTGCTAGTGTAACAACAATCTTAGATGCTACAAAAGATAAGACACATCTTATCGCTTGGCGCAAACGAGTAGGTGAAGCCAAAGCACAAGAGATTGTGACTGAAGCCGCTGGTGTTGGCACAAGGATGCACAAGTATCTAGAAGACTATATTGATACAGGCGAATGGACAGAGCCAGGCAGTAATCCTTTTGCTCAACAAGCACATAAAATGGCTACACAAATTAAAGAACAAGCATTAACTGATGTAGATGAAATTTGGGGTAGTGAAGTTAATCTTTATATGCCTAATATGTACGCAGGTACCACTGACCTAGTAGGACAATACAAAGGCAATCCTTGTATTATGGACTTCAAACAGACTAACAAACCTAAAAAACTAGAGTGGGTACAGGACTATTTCTTACAGTTAGTAGCATATGCAGAAGCGCACAACGAAATACACGGTACTAATATACGTGAAGGGCATATCTTTATGTGTAGTAGAGACTGTGAATATCAGCAGTTTGACCTTTGGCCGCACGAATACGACGAGTGGCGCAACGAATGGTACAATAGAGTATATCAGTTCTATGAGCAACAAGCATAAATACTACTAACAAATATAGTTAGGAGTTAATCAGCATGGCTGTTGTGCAAATCTCAAAAATACAAGTAAGACGCGGCAAAAAGAATACCGGTTCAGGTCTTCCACAACTTGCTGGCGGCGAGTTTGGTTGGGCAGTAGATACCAGAGAATTATATATCGGCAACGGCAGCGTAGCAGAAGGTGCACCTATTGTAGGTAATACAAAGGTTATTACTGAATATGATAATCTGTTTGATGTTATCGGATTATACACTTATAAAAATAATGATGGCAGAATTCAAACAGGATCAGATGCCCAATTCCCTGTAGAAAGAACTCTGCAAGAACGTTTAGATGACATTACAACTGCTGGTGCTTTTGGTATTGCTAACAATACTAGTGCCGACCAAAGCGAAGATGTACAGAGAGCAGTTGAGCAGTTATTTCTAAACGAAAGTTATGCATCTGCTGATAGTCGTGTTGTGTTAGAATTTCCAGCAGGTGACTATACAGTAGAAGAAACAGTATACTTACCACCTAACACTTCAATTAGAGGTGCAGGCATTGGCAGAACAATATTTAGAAAAACAACAGCAGGTCCAATTTTTAGTTCACAAAACGAGTTACAAATTGGTCCGTCAAAATCAAATCGCGCTGATCAAAGCGGTTCAACTTTTAATAATCAACCTGCAAATATCTCTTTAGAAGGTTTCACACTAGTAGGTGTTGATGTTGGTTTAGAATTAAAATCAGTAAGAAACAGTTATTTTAAAGATATTAGAATTGTTGGTACTTGGGAACAAACAGATGCTATTGATACTGCTAATGTAGGAATTAAGATTGACTCGTTTAGTGGTGCTGTTAAGTCAAGAACTAACAGTTGGGAAAACATTCAAATTGCAAACTTTGCTTACGGTGTAATCAGTGATACTGACACTACAGATGATATATGGAACATGTGTCGTTTTAACACACTTGGAACTGGAATAGCATATGGAGTTGACACTGTTATTGGTGCTCCTTCAAGTGGTATGTCAACAGGTCCAAGTCGTAATACAATAACAAATTCATTGTTCAATGACATTGACGAGTACGGTATTAGAATCAAGACCGGTGTTAACAATAACATTAACAATAACAAATTTGTATTGGTTGGAAATAGTGCAGGAACAGATTTACAACCAACAACACCTGTTATTAAAATTGAACAATTAGGTAATACTGTTTCAAATAACTTCTTCAATAGAACATCAAAGGTATCATATGATCCCGCAACACTAATAAACGTAGTGTATGTTCCAGAAGTAGAAGGTCCTATAACTTGGGAATGGAACAACGAACATACTATTAACCTAACAGCAGGAACAAACGTTAAATTCTTCCGTTTACCACAATCAATTACACAGTCTTTTGATATTGAATACAGTTTAAAAAGTACTGTATATAATGCCGTAAGACAGGGCATATTAAGAATTGTAGTACACAACGGAGTAGTTCAAATAACGGACGAGTTTGATTACTCTGGTGATGAAATATATCTTGACAATATTAAGTTTGATGCTATACTAACAAATGAAGATGGAGATCTTACAGACGAAACGGTATCAGTCTATTATGATAGCGATATGCCTGTAGATGATCTATCAGAATTTATATTTAAAGTTAGAAACAAGCAATCTTAATATCATCAATGTTTGATAAACCATACGATCAACAAGTAGTACTCTGGAAAGAATTTAGAAAACAACTAGAAACTTCAGACGACCCTATAAATGATTGTATAAAGTTTTATTCACAAGCACCTTATACAAGTATTCATACTGATCCGTATGACAATACTATGTGGCCCACTCCGTGGGAACTACTGAATGAAAATCAATATTGTAACTTCTGCATTATTCTTGGCATTTGTTACACATTACAGTTAACAGAACGTTTTAAAGATTCTAACTTTGAGATACATATAGATGTAGAGAAAGCAACTAAAGAAACAGTGTATCTTCTCTATGTTGAAGGCAAGGTAATAGGGTTAGGCGACGAATGGGTTAAGCAGGATGACCTTAATGATTCATTTTACCCCGAAAAGATTTACCAGATGCCAAAACTAAACTAAATATCAGACACGCAAATTTTAAGAGGAAACAAGCATGACAAACGGAACTATGATCGTCAAACGTGACGGTAACAAAGAACATCTCAACATAGATAAAATTCACAAAGTAGTTGAACATGCGTGTAAAAATTTAGCAGGTGTTAGTAGTTCTCAAATTGAAATGAATGCAAACCTTCAGTTCTATGACGGAATGACTACTGCTGAAATTCAAGAAATATTAATCCGAAGTGCTAATGATTTAATTTCTCTTGATACACCAAATTATCAATACGCAGCCGCAAGACTTTTAAGTTATGGATTATACAAAGAAGTGTTTGGAAGTTATGAATCTATTTCATTACGTGAAATAATTGAAAAAAATATCGAACGCGGCGTATATGATTCTGAAATACTAAGCACATATTCAGACGAAGAAATTTCCAGATTAGATAGTTATATACATCACAGTCGAGACGAAAACTTTACATATGCAGGCCTTCGTCAAATCGTAGACAAGTACTTGGTACAAGACAGGAGCAGTGGAGAAATTTTTGAAACTCCACAACATATGTATATGATGATTGCAGCAACTCTGTTTGCCAATTATCCAAAAGAAGAACGTTTGCACTACGTAAGGAAATATTATGATGCGACCTCGCTTTTTAAGATCAACATCCCAACCCCTGTCATGGCAGGTGTTAGAACTCCTATTAGGCAGTTTGCTTCCTGTGTTCTTGTTGATTCTAATGATACTCTTGATTCCATTTTCGCTAGCGATATGGCTATTGGACGTTATACAGCGCAACGTGCTGGAATCGGTATTAATAGCGGACGTATCAGAGGCGTTAACTCAAAGATACGAGGCGGCGAAGTTGCGCATACAGGCATTATTCCGTTCCTAAAGAAGTTTGAAAGTACAGTACGTTGTTGTACGCAAAATGGTGTACGTGGCGGTAGTGCTACAGTGCATTTCCCGTTCTGGCATCAAGAGATTGAAGACATCCTTGTGCTAAAGAACAACAAAGGTACTGAAGACAACCGTGTACGCAAACTAGACTACAGCATCCAGTTAAACAAAACTATGTACGAAAGATTGTTGTCTGATAGCGAAATAACCCTTTTCTCGCCACACGATGTGCCTGGCTTGTACGAAGCATATTTTGGAGACCCAGATGCATTCCAAGAACTATATGAGAAGTACGAACGTGCTACAAGTATTAAAAAGAAAAAGATTAACGCATACGAACTGTTCTCTGCTTTAATTAAAGAACGTGCAGAGACAGGACGCATCTATATTATGAATGTTGATCACTCTAATACGCACAGTTCTTTCAAAGACACTGTATACATGAGTAACTTGTGTCAAGAAATTACACTTCCTACTAAGCCACTTGAGCATATTGATGATCCTGAAGGTGAGATTGCACTTTGCATTCTTAGTGCTATCAACGTAGGTATTATCAAGCAGTTAGACGATCTAGAAGACCTATGTGAACTTGCTGTTCGTGCGTTAGAAGAAATTATTGACTATCAACGTTATCCTATTTTGGCTGCTGAAAAGTCAACTAAAGCAAGACGTTCATTAGGTGTAGGTTATATTGGACTTGCACACTACCTAGCTCGCAATCATGCCAAGTACGAAGATCCACAAGCATGGAAACTAGTTCATGACTTATCAGAATCCTTCCAATACTATTTGCTAAAAGCAAGTAATAAATTAGCAAAAGAGCGTGGTGCATGTGATTACTTTGATCGTACTAAGTACTCAGATGGTATCTTACCAATTGACACTTACAAGAAAGACTTTGATGAAATTGTTCCTAACAATTTAAACTATGATTGGGAAGGACTACGTAAGGACATTTTAGAATATGGTCTTCGACATTCAACTCTGTCTGCACAAATGCCTAGTGAGTCTAGTTCAGTTGTATCAAATGCAACTAATGGTATTGAACCACCGCGTGGCTTCTTAAGTGTTAAAAAGTCTAAAAAAGGACCATTGAAACAAATTGTCCCACAATATCAAAGTTTAAAAGCACATTACTCATTGTTATGGGATATGCCTAGCAATGACGGCTACATTAATATTGTAGCAGCCATGCAAAAGTTCTTTGATCAAAGTATTTCCGGTAACTGGTCATATAATCCAACACACTTCTCAGATAATGAAGTGCCAATGAGTGTTATGTTAAAAGACTTGTTAACAACTTATAAGTTAGGTTGGAAGACTTCGTACTATCAAAACACTTACGATTATAAAGAAGATCCAAGTGAGCTTGAAGACGAGAAGCCACAACCGTTATTAGAAAAAGTAAATGAAGTAGATCCTCTAGATGATGAGATGTGTGAAGCCTGTGCAATCTAAACGGTTGACACAGAGCTAAAAGTAGTATATTATTGTAAATTATTAAAGGAAGTAGAGAAATGGCAAAAACAGTTTTTAACAGAGATCGTATTGATTTCACCAAACAAAATATGTTCTTTGGTGCAGATCAAAATACCCAACGATACGATGTGTTTAAGTTTCCAGTATTTGATAAACTTAATCAAACCATGCTTGGTTATTTTTGGAGACCAGAGGAAGTGTCCCTTCAGAAAGATCGTGCTGACTATGCTAATTTCCGCCCAGAACAAAAACATATTTTTACAAGTAATTTAAAGTATCAAACTTTATTAGACAGTGTACAGGGCCGTGGTCCTGTACTTGCTTTTTTACCTTATTGTTCTCTACCAGAACTTGAAGGCTGTATTGTAACTTGGGACTTTTTTGAAACTATCCATAGTCGTTCCTACACACATATTATGAAGAACGTATATCCTGATCCAAGTGAAGTGTTTGACACTATTCTTAACGATGAGAAAATTCTTGATCGTGCTGTGTCAGTAACAAGAAACTACGATGCATTTGTTGAAGCGGCAGAAGCCTATCAGCATCACAAGGAAGGAAGTATGCGTGAAGTCAAAAAGAAACTGTTCCTTGCTATGATGAATGTAAATATATTAGAAGGTTTACGTTTTTACGTTTCATTTGCTTGTACGTTTGCATTTGGCGAACTCAAGTTAATGGAAGGCTCTGCAAAAATTATCAGTCTTATTGCTCGCGATGAAGCACAACACCTAGCACTTACTACACACGTTCTTAAACACTGGATGCAAGGCAAAGACGATCCAGACTTTATCAAGATTGCAAAAGAGTGCGAAGAAGAAGTATATGCTATGTGGCGTGAATGTGTTGCAGAAGAAAAGGCCTGGGCAGAGTATTTGTTTAAGGACGGCAGTATGATTGGTCTTAATACTACATTACTTAATCAGTATGTAGAGTATATTGCTAATCGTAGATTGAAGGCGTTAGGTTATAATCCAATATTTGATGCTCCAATTAACACTAACCCATTACCTTGGACACAACATTGGTTATCAAGTTCAGGATTGCAAGTTGCTCCTCAGGAAACAGAAGTTGAGAGTTATATTATTGGCGGAATTAAACAAGACGTAGACAAAGACACACTTAAAGGATTTAAATTATGATAACAATTTACGGAAAACCTGCTTGTCCATTTTGCGACAAAGCAAAAGCATTCTGCGAAATGAATGGATTTGCCTACGAATACAAGTCACTTGGCACTGACTACACAAAAGAAGAATTGTTAGAAACATTCCCAGGTGCTCGTACTGTTCCACAAATTATTGTTGGTGGAAATAAGATAGGTGGCTTTGATAATCTAGCAAAGTACGTTGACGAAACAAATTATAACGGAACAGGATACTCACTATAATGTTAATAGAACTACCATACAAAGAAGGCGATACAGTTTCAGTAAAACTAGGATCAGGCGAAGAACTAATTTCAAGATTAGAAAAAGAAGATGCGTCATCAGTAGTGTTAGGCAAACCAATGATGGTTGTAGCAAATCAACAAGGATTAGGTCTTGCACCTTTTATGTTTACAATTAATTCTGATGCTAAAATTAAAATAAATACAACTAACGTACTATGTATTGTTAAAACAGAAGAAAATATGGCGAAGCAGTATATTTCAAGTACATCAGGAATTGCAGTAGTATAATATGACAGGAATGGTAAGAACCAACGCAGACGTACACATAGGACACGCAAGTCCTACTCCAAACCCGTTTCATCAAACGGCGTATGCTGTTGGCTCTCCAAATGTGTTTACTAATAATGAACACCAAGTAAGAATTGGGGATACTACATACTGCGGCGATCCAGCGGCAGCAGGATCTCCAAACGTATTTGCAAATAACATACCTGTACATAGAAGAGCCGATGCAACTGCTGGTCATGCTTCTTGGGTTCCAAATGCAGCCCAAACTGCGTCTCCAAATGTGTTTGCAAATGGAGAGTAAGAGATGGCCAAACCAGACTACTTCGCAATAGCAGAACAACTAGCCGTTGAAACTGATCCTGATATTAGAGCTCAATTAAAAGCACAACTTTATGTCTTTACAGAAGAATTAACTGAAGCAGAAAAATCCCTTTTTGGATATTTTTTTGTAGACTACATTGAAAACGATCCAGGTTATGTAGAAGGTGTGTTTTCTAGTTATGCAGGCAAGTACTTTGGACCAAACGGAGAACTTTCATAATGGCAATAGTACTTCGTGAAACAAAAGGTACTGCACTCACCTACAATGAAGTAGATGAGAACTTTGACTTTTTAGAAAGAACTAAACACAATCGTTTAGATCCTTCATACGAGGGTGTATATCCTAACGCACAACTTACTGTTGATGACAAAGGCGAAATAGTTGCTATTGGATCAGGCGGCCTCTTATTTGAAGGTGTTTATTATAATCCAAAGATAACAGTTGATGACAAAGGCGTTATCATTGCATTAGAAGAATCAGGTGAATACCTAAGTGCAACAAGCGATACATTTGCTTTTGGTACTAATGACTTTACAATAGAGTGTTGGGCTAGAGCAAAGACTAGTGCAGATAGTGGTGGCATATTTCACCTAAGTCCAACAGGGTTTTCTGGAAAGAATAATTCATTAGCAGTGGCATTTGCTGCATCTGGTGTTGCAAAGTGGCAACTGTTTGCAGGAGATCAACGAGCGGCAACTCCAAGTGTAACTACACCAGTTCCGGATACTTGGTACCATGTTGCTGTAGTTAGAACTGCTGGTGAAACAAAACTTTACATTGATGGTTCTTTAGAAAGAACTGTAACTGATGTAGTTGACTATACAGGTACTAAACTTATAATAGGTGGTTTCCTTAACTTAGCATATCTATTAAATGGAAACATTGACGAATTTAGAATATCAAATATTGCTAGGTATACTGCTCCTTTTACACCTCAGACCACTGTATTTGTTGATGATGAAAACACACTACTACTTCTACACTTTAATGGAGATGAAGGTGATACAGTATTCAACGATGACAATAGAAACAGCACAAGAGACAGGGTTGAGATCAAAGTATCAGGTGAGCCTAATGTAGATACTGTTGTTAAGAAAATAGGTAACGGTAGTTTATATGTTGATGGCGGTGCTTTTCTAAAAGCAGGAACGTATGAAAATCCAATTATTAAAGTAAACGAAAGCGGACACATAGCATCTATAACATCTGCCGCAGGCGACTTACCGCCAGGTACATATCAAAATCCTCTTATTACTATTGGCACCAGCGGCTTTATTAGTAACATTGAAGAAGGTCCAGACACAATTGGTCCCGCAATTTTAGGATCATTTGAGTTTACTGGAAATAAAATTACTACATCAGATAGTAGTCCTATTGTAATACAACAATCTACTGTGTTTGACGGCGGCCCTTTAAGAGTAAAGAACAACATGGTTGTTGAAGGCAACATGCGTGTTGACGGTAACAATCTTAGAACAGGCGGCTTTGAATTTTTTGGTAACAGAGTTAGAACAAACGACAGTTCTGAAATTTTAATGCAACAAAATGTTCGAGTACAAAGCGATCTAACTGTTGACGGTGCATTATACAGTGACGACATACGAACATCAGCAAACTGGTTTAAGCATAGTGAATTACAAGCCGGAAGAAACATATCTGGAGGAATTTGGGCACTATGGACTAACAGAGGATTATTGCACCAAGATGGTGATTTCTTTGATTTTGACTTTGATGATAGAATAAGTGTGAATATTTTACAAGACGGGTTGTATAGAATTTCAGCAAGCGCAGGTTTTAGATTTACTACAACAACAGGATTAAACATTCAACCAGTTCAACTACAAATATATGAGAGAAACACCAACGAGTTAATATCAAGAAGTTATGCACTTGCTGGAAGAGGAGATACATATGTTAGTGCGAATATTAGCACTATACATAGATTGGACTCAGGCAGCAGAATTGGTGTAAGATTTCAGTCAAGTGGTGTTACATATCAAACAACGTCAGTTGGAGATTTTTGTATAGAGTTCGCAGGATACTCTAGATCTTAATTTTTTAAAAGGAGAAAAAGGCATGACAAATCATGATCAAATAGTACAGGCATTTAATAACTATCTAGCAGAGGCAGCGTCCTTTGACGAGAAGGGTATTAAGGCAGCGGCTGCAAGAGCCCGTAAGGCACTTGGTGAATTAGGTAAACTTGCAAAAGAACGCCGTAAAGAAATTCAGGATAAGAAAAATGCAATGTAATGCGTGTAATGAATTATGTAAACTAGCATCTATTGGCCTATCAATATTTGGTTGGACAATGTTGGTTAGTTTGGTATTTCATACACTCACCTAAGAAAGGATGTCTATGTGGCGCCTTTGGGCAAAAGCATTAGGCGAAAAATATGGCAGGGACGACCAAGAAGCAGATAAGATTGCTCTTATTCGTACTGCCATTATTTTTTGTTATGTCATAACAAATCTGTTTATAGTTGCAGGAGTAATACGACATTGGTAAACTACAAAGAATTTTTACAGTGGATTGATGTCGAGCAATTTGCTACAGCCTGTAATAACATTAGCAATTCACAAGGCGCAAAAGTATTAAACGAACATAGCAATCGTATGCTAAAAGAAAAGTTTATATTAGGTGCATTGAGATTAGCAAATCATAAAAAGAATATACAATGGGTCGACACCATTGACTACGATTTAACTTTTGACAGTTGGCATGGCGCAACTATTGAAGTTAAAACAGGCGACGGTCCTATGTTTACAACTAAACAAGGGTTGTTAAAAGAAAACATAGAAGTTAAATTAAAGAACATTTACGAAAGTAAAGAGAACACACGAACAACACTAGACAAAACATTTGATCACTTAATGATTATTCAAAACAGTGGAACATTTGCAATTGGGTTTGTTCCTTATAGTGTTGCAAGTGAGCACCTAGTACAATTAACTGACGGCTGGAAAGCACGTATACCTTCAGATAAAGTTAACATAATCTATACCAAAGATATGAGAGATGAACCAGTTAATTGGGATTTTAATTTAGATCCAAAAGAATGGGTTCTTGACACGTTATCTAAAGTGTGTTATAAATAAACTTGTAACGTTGAAGCACGTTGACGACGGAGTAGACGGCGGGGCAGTACCGCCCACCTCCACCATAAACATATGAAGGAAAAACAATGGATTGGTTTACAGCAGATTTAATACATGCAATGAACGAGACATCGTGGGTCGATGGCATTGGAACCATTGTTGTTCTACTTGGTGCTTACTTTGTATACAAGTGGATTAACAATAAATTCAAATAATCGTGTGTTTATGATGGGGGTGAACCAGGATCGATACACGGCATAGGCGCAGTGGAGTTACCGGTAGGCGATGACCGTAAATCAAGCAATTAAACTAAATGCAAACGATAACGCATTTGCTCTAGCCGCTTAAGGCTAGATGAGGTAACTATACCTTATCACCCAAAATAGTAGGAAAGCACCTTCGGGTGCTTTTCTTTTCTCATAAACAAATTTTATATACCCATAAAATATTCCAGGTTGATTTATTCTTGTACTTTAGTATAATAGCGTTACGTTAACAAAAAAGGACAGGTATGATTGAAAGAATCAAATACGGACCGCAACTTATGTTAAACAACATTGGCGGTAACAAGGATAATGTTGGAAACCCTCGCAACACGTGTAAGAAAGAGGACATAATCAAAAGACCTGACGCAGGACGTTGGAACTTTGATTACAG
>Ga0181606_10002565_pt1 | contig 15605 bp, 24 predicted proteins | sample 041ome_10_FD_132994 | JGI IMG/M metagenome (GOLD analysis project Ga0181606, IMG submission 132994) | Coastal salt marsh microbial communities from the Groves Creek Marsh, Skidaway Island, Georgia - 041412US metaG (megahit assembly) | ecosystem: Environmental > Aquatic > Marine > Intertidal... | reverse complement strand
TTATGGGTGATTTTGAAGCACCAGGAGGTATAAAGTTATTTGAGATGGATGAGCTAGAAGCTTTTGATATAGATTACGAATGGCAGTTTGAAACAGCTGAGTTATTATATGATAAATTTAATAAAGAACCTAGAGGATAATCAGGATAGGATAAATGCATTAAAAGATGCTGCTAAAGATCAAACAGCTTACCTAATAACCTGTGGACCTTCTCTAACAACTCACAATAGAGAAGAGTTACTTAAAAAGTTAGAAGGTAAACTAGTAATAGCTTGTAAACAAGCTTACGATTACGTAAAAGAAGTAGCAACGTTTCATTTACTTTCTGTCTACAACTACCAACCATACAATTATTATTCAGAGGATACCATTAGACATTGGCAGCTAACTGCAATGAATATACCGAATGAATTAGAAAGAATAAAAAGTTGGGGTCAAAGAATAGATGTTATGATACCAGTCTACTCTACTCCTTGGGTGCAGAAACAATCATCTACTGCGTACAGAGGAGACTTCAACAACTGGTTATCTTACTCAGAAGGTCAAGCTATATGGGGACCTGGTATTATGTATGAAACTGGCTTTCCTTTGGCTATACATTTAGGGTGTAAAGACATAGTTACTATTGGATGGGATATAGGAGACTTGTCTAAATATCCTTCTGAAGATAATATGTCGGTAGATGAAAATTGGATAGATCAGCATGCTACTGATTTGTACAAAGTTGATGTAGGAGGAGGTCCTGAGTATGAAGAGCTTTACCACACTATAAACTGTACCGGTAAAATGTACGATTGGTTCTTGGAAAATCAAATAAAAGTTCATATATTATCAGAAACGAACCCAGCCGATCAGAGGTTTGAAAGAATAAACATAAACGATTTATGATTGTACTTAAGAATAACATTATATTCATACACAGAAACAAATGTGGAGGTATGTCGTTACGTGAATTTTTTCATACATCTAAATTAGCTGTTGATGACTACAGGGAGAATAACCATAAGTCTCAAATAAAAGTAAAATACTTCGAAGGAGTTCATAACCTATCTCACAGTGTACCAGTGGAAAAAACACATAAGTGGATTTCCGTAACAAGAGAGCCTGTTAGTTGGTACAAAAGTTTTTTTTATTTCCACATGCAAAAAAAGCCTCAAAGAAGCACTAATTCTTACGTACACCCTGAAAGTAGGTTATTCTCTGCTTTTATAGAAGGTTATAACGATGGAGGAAGTTTTGATACCTTTGTTAATTATTTTGTAAAACACAATTGGCCTGCATTTAGTAACCATTACGATTTTTTTAATGCTAAGGCAGACTATATACTTAATTTAGAAAATTTAAACTTAGAACTAGCTGAAGTTTTAAAAAAGGAATATGGTTCAGATTTTGGTTGTAAACACAGTATTAAAACAGTAAATGCTACTCAACATAAAAAACATAATTTAGATATTAATATATCACAAGCTTCGATTGACAATATTAAAGTGTTAGAAAGTAAGTGGTATAAGGATGGACAGTATATAAATAAAATAAACAGCTAATGATACTATTTCAGTTACACCATATGTGGTATGAGTCTAATATGATAGACGAATGCTGGCATTCTATATTACAGGCACTTAAAGCTGCACCTGACGTTGATGTTAGGATAAAAATATGTTTTAATTATCAGACATATATAGAAGAACCAACCACATCTGATCATAAATTAATGCTTGATAAGTGGGACAGTCATCCATTAATGCAAGATTACAAACCAGAACTTACACTAAAAACAGATAATGATCCGTTTTTTAATATAGCAGATTGGAGAAGAGAAGTATATGACCCTGAAGCTAAATATACCGTATGGGGAGAGAGTGATACAATTATACCAAGAGACTTTTTTGCTATATTAAATCAAGTAGAAATAGAACAACCTCACGTATTAACATTTGCCGGAAGACCTATGTGGGATAGTTCTTGGGATGTAGTCACGCATGAAAAGCTTTTAGGTTACTCTAAACCGTGTGAGTGTAAAGATGAACATAAACAAGATTGTATAGAGTTGCTAGAATCTCCTTGGAAGTATAAAGATTACATAACTCAAGAACAATTAAATAAATTTAATGAAGAGTCTGGTGATGTAAAGATACAGCAAGTACCACATAAAATAGACGGCAGTCTGGTGTGTATATCATCTGGCCATGAAACTCCATTTATAGCTCCCGGTATGCATTTTGTAAGAGAAGATACGTGCTTTGAAAATGTATGTAGGATAAGAAACATACCTCAAGTTTGTGTAACAACAAGATTAAAAGGACATAACTATTGGCACCCAAACAAAAGAGTTGGTACAAATAGTAATAGAAATGACGAAGTATTTAAGAAATATGCACACGATAGTCAGATGGCAATGACACAATTTTTAACATCATTATGAATATAGTTACAATTTACAGAATAAGTGATCATAGTAATCCAGAAAAAGTTAAACCTGATTATGCCTCTAAAGAGGATTGTTTACGTAACTTTGTAAAAGAGTTCACAAACCACAACCTTCTAATGGTATGTGATAATGTTGCTGAAAGCACTTATCAGATGGTTTGTAAGTATGCTCAAAAAGAGAATGTAAACGTGACACAGAACGGAAATACAGGTACGTTTCTTTTTAGTTGGCAGATGGCACATCACCTAACTGAACAGGTACCTGATGATACCATTTTTTATTTTGTAGAAGATGACTATATTCATAGACAAGGTGCAAAAGAAATACTTATTGAAGCCTTTAGAGACTTAGATGCAAGTTACGTCACTTTATATGATCATCCAGATAAATATCAAAATACGAAAGACCCTAGATTTAAGTGGGGACATGGTAAAGTAGACGAAGATATAGATGGTATAAGAAAACCTGGTACAATATACAAAGGAACAGAAGAATCTAAAATATACATTTCAAAGTCTATACATTGGAGATCAGTAAGCAGTACCACTATGACTTGGGCAACTACTGCTAAACATATCAAAGAAGATTATGAAGATATGGTAAAAGTACACACAGGTAAACATTTACCAATGGGTGGAGATACATTTAGAATGTTAAAACAGAAAGGAAAAGAATTGATTAGCAGTATACCTGCTTATTCTGGACATGCAGAAGAAAGGTGGTTACCTTACTTTGTTAATTGGGAAGAAGAATCAAAATGAAAAATGCTGTAGTAGTAGTAGCAATAGGTCTTGATGAACTTCTCAACGTTACTTTAAAATCACTTTTACACTACACTAATAAGACTAACTCTGAACTTGTTGTTATAGGGTCACCTAAATACAATATTACTAGTAACTTTAATAATAAAGATACTTATCCTATTGTAGGAGAGTATAGTTACGGTAAATTTGAAAAGAATCAAATATATGATCTATTTGACGAGTACGATAGAATACTTAGATTAGATATTGATACCGTAATAAATCCTGATGCCCCTAACGTATTTGATTTCGATGATAAGTACCTATATGCTGTTAGAGAAGATGTTAATGATGTGGAAGTGCATAGACAATCCGAACTTAGACAGATACAGAAAGATTTAGGTAGAATAGAAGGGTGGAATACACACTACTGTAACGGTGGAGTTGTACTAGCCTCTAAACAACATAAAGAAGTGTTTAACATAGAAAAAATAGATTTTGATTTAAATTTAGGTATATTAAAAGAACAAAATGTATTCAATTGGAGGGTAAATAAATTAGGTTTCGAAATAAAAAACCTTGGACCTGAGTTTAACTATTTTACTGGAATTGATCCAATGGGGTTTAATGTTGATAGTATAAGGAGAAAAGCTTATATCATACATCACACAGTACAAGGAACTCAAAATAAGTTAAATAGTATGCAAAAAGATATGGATTTTTTCTTTGGTAAAATAAAACAAAGTAAGATATGATAACACACTGTATAAGTACCCACAACAACCTACCCTACCTTAAATTAGCAATACATTCAGTTAGGACACATTCGTATTGGAAAGATGCTCCATTTATTATTCATGCTGAAAACTGCACTGACGGTACCAATGAATGGTTAGAAGAAAATGCTAAGGCATATGAGCTTGAGTACTATATAGATAAAAATGACAGTCCAAAAGGTATAGGAGGAGGAATGAACTTCTGTGCTGAGAAAGTAACCACAGAATATATTAACTTTCTTCATTCAGACTTTTATGTAGCTAAAGATTGGGATTTAGAGCTTATGAAAGTACATGATAAGTATGATGATGAAAAGCTTTGGGTTAATAGCTTTAGAATAGAACCTAACATGTTTAAGTCTCCGGACAGAATAGGAACTTTATTAGTTCATCCAGATGAGTTTGGGGGTTATTATGATGACTTCAACAGTAAAAGATTTTTAGATTATGCAAAAGAATTTAGTAAACAAAACGATCAAGAGATTCCTAAAGGCGAAGGTGTATCCGGCCTTGTTCGAAAGTCTTGGTGGGATAATATTGGTGGCAATGATCCTTTATTTGCTCCTACTTCTTGGGATGATCACGATTTGTTCCTCAGGATGTTAAATGAGGGTGGTAAGTTTTTAATGCCCACTAAGTCAGTTGTATACCATTTTGGAGCAAGAGGCAGTCATAGGTTAGAAGAGAATGATGGTCAATCATCTCAAAGACAGAAAGAATCTGAAGCAAAAAATGCTAGAAAGTTCTTTGATAAATGGGGAGGAATGCCTATATTTGATCAATATGGAATGATATCAGGAATAAAAAAGCATGGATAAAATAACTTTTTGCATACCGAGTAAAGATAACTTACGTTACTTAAAAACATGTATACCTTCTATAAGAAAAAATGCATACAGAGATGATCATGATATAGTGGTATTTGTAGATAAAGATACTGACGGCACTGTTAATTGGTTGCACAGTGTTGTAGAAGAATACAATCTACATGTTATTATTAATCCTAATCTAAATGATTCTTTATTTGGTATCGGTAAAGCATATGATGAATGTATTAAGATAGCTTCTACAGATGTTGTAATGGTGTTTCATGCCGATATGATGCTTGGTAAACATGCTGATAAGAAAGCATTTGATTTATTAGAGAGTAAAACAGCTGTTTGTAGCACAAGAGTTGAACCACCTTTACATCCAAATGCTGGTGAGAAGATACTTCGTGACTTTGGTATGTGGCCTGAAGAGTTTAAAGAAGAGGCTTTCGATGAGTTTGTACAAAGAGAGATACAATCTGATAAAGTGACAGAAGGTATATTTGCACCATGGATGGTTTACAAAAAAGACTTTTTAGCTATCGGAGGTCATGACCCTATTTTGAAATCTTGTAGAGAAGATTCTGATGTATTTAATAGAATGTTACTAGCAGGATTTAACTTTAAACAGCCGTGGAATAGTTTAGTTTATCATTTAACTGGAAGAGGAGCTGGTAGTTTTTCTGGAGATGAAGAAAGACATAAGGCATGGCAAAATGAAATGAACAACTCTACTAAAGAGTTTATTCGTAAATGGGGTAGTAATGTCTTACATGAACCTTTAATGAAGCCAATAGTAGCTCCTAAGTACAATATTGGAATCATAGTTGTCAATTGCAATGAAAAACTTATTGAGGTATTAGAACCTTGGTGTGATTTATTAAGAGTTGATTGTGACTTTACTAATTATATTAAAGAGGAGCAATCAAATACTGCTTACGATTTATCTGAAAGAGTAATTAAATATCAGAATGATAGTAAATCTACGGATATTTTTATTACTGTTGATGGTGAGAAGTTTTCAAATGAAGATTTTCAATACATTCAGCAAATGTCACAGATTATTGAGCAGAGTGCTTCTGAAGGAGAAGTATATCAGTTAGGTAACTTAACTGTTAAAGTTACTAAAAAGAAAGAATATCAACAAAATCTAATTAACGTATGAAAAAGTACTTAATAGAATTTACACACTTAGACGGAACGGTAGAAGAAGTAGAGTTAACAACGGATAGATTAGAGTGGTCTATACAACAGTGGAGTCGTAACAGAGCAATTACAAGTCATAAAGTAATTTCGGAAGGTAATACTAATTCCAAACAAATGCTGTTTGGGTAACTATTTATAAACATGAAAAGAATACAAGAACTAATAAAAATGGTAACTGAGACTGCAAAAATTAATTTTGCCGGCCATTCTTTTTTATTGAAGGTTGACACTAATGAAGATCCTCAAAAGAAAGGAGTAAAAGTTCAGTTTATTCCTACAGAGTTTGGTGCACTATCTCCCACTGAACAAAACGACATAGCTATTGAGTTAGAAGGCAGAATGGAACAAGGTTTAGCCGAATATGACTTAAGGGTAGAAAGAGATAGAAATTTAAAAGATAAGACGATTATAGGATTCTTCATTTACATCGAGTACTTTGATAAGCTGATAAGAAAAGCATTATCAGGTGTTAACCCAGACAAAGATGTAAATTCAGAAGAACCAGAAATATGATCGACCCTAAAAAAAGAATAAGACAAACTTTATTCTCAATACACCCTCTTTCTTACCGTATTCGAGTTAGACAACCCGATAAACAAACTATGGATAAAAAGTTATTTATATCGGTGCTAAAACAGCTCCGTCAAATAGAAGAGAGAAGAGACTTCATGGCAGAAGAAATAGGAATGGATATGACCTCCTATGAAGACCAATTCTTTTCAGTTATAGAGAATCTAATGAAGATGCATTTTAAAAAAGAACAACTAGCTCTTATACAGATGTACCTCTACCAACTTGTCCCAGATAAAGAGTGGGACGGTACCATAACTATAGAAAAGAACAAAAAAGAAGAGACTGTTCCTTTCAAGCAACCTGAAGATGTTTGGGAAGTAATAAAAAAGTTTGAGGAATAGTTTGTAGTCTGAGATATATTTCTTATATTTAGATATTAAATTTAAAACGGTTATATATGCAATTAGAATTGATTGAGTGCCCGAAGTGCGGCAACGACTTCCCATTAAAAAGAAAAGAGTTAGGTTACCACGTTTGTGTTAACTGTTCAACAGCTAAACCAGTAGTGGGCATAACCACAGTTGAAGGTTCTGGAGATCATACTTATAATGATATAATCATTATGGATCAAGATAGAGCTAGAGCAATTGCTTCCAAAGAGGCAGAATTAGCTGGTAAAAAAGTTCATTTAGAACTACTTGACTTAGATGCTGATGAAACTGCTATATCTCAGTCAGTAAAAGAAAAAGTAACTCAAGTTCTTGAAGATGAGGAAGAAGAATTCGATATGTTTGATCCTGATAAACAACCAGAAGGTATCGAAGGAATAGACTATTAATGCCTAGACCATCCAAAATATTAACCAAAGATGATATTTTAAGAGCGATGACTGCTACTCGTTCTAATATGCATGCTGCAAGATATCTACATGTTTCTTACAACCACTATAAGAAGTATGCAAGTATGTATAAGAATGATGATGGAGTCACTTTATTAGAAGCTCATAAAAATCAACAAGGTAAAGGTATTGCAAAGTATTCTGCTGATAAGCTTCCAAAATTTAAAGCAATCTTAGATGGAGAAGTTCCACCAAAGCATCTAGATAGAGATGATTTTAAACGTAGGCTTATATTTGAAGCATTAGTAGAAGAAAAATGTATTAAATGTGCATTTTCAGAAAGAAGAGTCACCGACACACAAGTACCTTTAACAATTAACTATAAGGATGGTAATAAAAATAACCTTACTTTATCTAACATTGAGTTACTCTGCTTGAATTGCTTTTTCTTATACGGTACTAACACCGATAAGAAGAAAGTTAAGGAGAACATAGAGGAATTTGTTGACCATAGTGCAGAAGAAAAAGAATGGGAGATGGATGAGGCTCATATTGAACATCTTAAAGAGTTAGGGTTGTACGAAGAAGAAGAAAATCCTGGAGATGAGTATATCTCTAGATTATAAAACTATTTATATACATGGCAAAAAAACCTAAAAATAAATTTTCCACATGGAAAAAGAAAAAGCCATTAGAAAGAAAGATTGCAGATGACCTTGTTAAGCAATCAGAACTCAATGATAAGTTGAGAGAGAAAAAGTTAGGAACATCTTTCCTAGACTTATTTTAATCAAAATTAATCTTATGAAAAACTTAATTTTTACTATTGTTGTGTCTTTAGCATCCACATTTGTTATGGCATTTACAATGGCTACTAGAATGAAAGTTGAAAAAGTAATAGAAGAACCTTCCAGGCCCTTGGCCTTAACAGTTATAACCCCAAAGATAGAAGCACCAAAAGAAAAGCTTATTATAAAAAATCACGACAAATTTTTAGAAGACTTAGGATTTAGAGAGTCTTCCGGAAACTATAAAGCAGTAAACCAATTTGGATACTTAGGCAAGTATCAATTTGGTAGAAAGACTCTCGATGCATTAGGATATACTGATGTTTCAAATAGAGTATTTTTAGCCAATCCTATTATACAAGAAGAAGCTATGTACGATTTATTGACTCACAATAGGAAAATATTGAGAAGACAAATAGAGAAGTACAACGGTAAAGTTGTAAACGGAATACTTATTACCGAATCAGGTATACTTGCAGCAGCACACTTAGCCGGACCGGGTAATGTAAAGAAGTTCTTTAGAAAAGGATATGAATTTAGAGACGGTAACGGAACTAAAATGACATCTTATATGAAAAAATTTAGTAACTATAAGTTGGAATTGTGAGATATTATGCCTATATTAAGGTATAAATTAAAATAAAGGTTATGTCAGAAAAAAGAGGTCATTTAGTAAAAATGTATTACGATTTTGATACTGCAGCAGTACTAGAAGTATGGATGCCTAAACTTAATGGTTGGTATAGAGTTACTTCTAGAGAGTTTAGATCGTTTGACGGTAAACGTAGGTTTACTAAACCCGTTAAACCTCAAGGTAGAGGAGAGATCTTTAACATTAAGATGGTGACTACTGAGTATGAAGGACCTGTCTTTATGTGGGGAACTAATAACTACGTACCTTATAAAGGAACTCATACTTTTGTTGAAAGTGATACTTCAGAATACTTTCAAAAGCAGTATGATAAATATCAATCAGGGAGTTACGTAAGACAGTAGTATGGTAAAGTTACATTTTAATACAACAGATGAATTTGAAGGACTTTTTAAAAGAAAATCTCTTTCAGTTACTAGAAGTATAATTTCCGGAATAGACAAAGCAATGCAGGAATGTAAACGAACTGCCCCTTTGTTTGAAATTACTTTTGAAGAAGTTGATATGATGTATGAAATTTCTCTTCCTAAGAGTCAATGGCAATTTGCCTTAGAGAACTGTTTGGATCATTTACATGCAGAAGATTTAGCAGATGAACAGATAGATTGTTGGAAATTATTAGAAGCAGTTAAAGTCTGGTAGAGTTATGAAAGTTATACATACATACGCATCTTATAAACCGATTTGGAAAGAAAGACTATATGTACAGATGTTAAGTGCATTATCAGCTAAAAAGTACTTTGGGAATATACACTTATATACAACAGAAGAGGAATCAAAACAGGTTAATGAAATAGGAATTCCGTACGATAGTATAGACACATCGTTATTTTCTAAATCAGATGAAGATTGTTACAGTATACCTAAACTTAAAACGTATGCTGCACAAACTGAACCCTACTTCCACATAGATTGTGACTCAGTTTTTTACGATAAGTTTGATCTTGATCCTTTCATGAATATGAAATCTCCAGTTGTATTTTCTCATGCTGATATGAAGCATCATGCTGGTTTAAAGGGCAAGTTAGGGGATCAAATACCTCACTTTTTAAATAATAAAATAGAGCCCACAACAGATTCTACCTTAAGCCACGATTACTACTGGGTGAACCACGTATACCTTAAGTTGTATCAAGATTTATTTGATGTTCAAGATGGTGAAGTTAAAAAGTACTTTGATTTCAACTCTATTCCTAATATGAGTTTAATCCTTGTTAAGGACCCAGAGTCTTTTTCATTAGCTTCTAAAAAATCTATAGACCATTATTTAACTAATAAAACGGTAATAGATCAAAACGAAATGGGACCTTGTTATGTTGAACAACTAATGGTCCATCAGTATATGTTGACTATTTCTGAGGATTATAGAAAAAGAGTTAAGAAGAAAGATATTTTCTTTTTTAAGGAAGTTCCTCTTTCAATTACAATAAAAGTACAAAGTAAAACTAATCCAAAAATATCTGACACGCAGTTTCCTTTTAAGTTTAGAGTAAATAAATGGTGTAGTTGCTGTAACCATGGAAAAGGAATAAAAAAACATAGGATAGAATCTCCTGAACGCATTTCAGATTATTTCGGATATAAATTTAACGGTTACACTCACTTCTCATTTCAACAATGGTATCAGGTTTGGCAAACACTAATCATAAACGAAATAGTAAGTGAGTATGGTGAACAGTTTGTTATAAACATCCATAAGTATTTTTATGATCTTTACCCAACATTAGATCTTCCTGTTTATTCTGAAGGAGAACTGATGTATGAAAAGTTGACCGGTAACAAACTTTTTACAGAAAAAGTTGTGAGTCACAAAAATAATGCCTATATTTAGATATAAATAAAAAGGTTATAATTATGAATGATGTTATGTTAAGTTTCGGTAAAGGTTTAGATGGGTACCTTACTAAAGAACAAATTAAAAACTCCTCTCCGTTAGTATTTGCAGATACTCCTACCAACCCAGATGTTAGTAAGAAGTACTTATTTGTTAATACTGAGACTATCATTGATGACTTAGAGAAGTTAGGATGGTTGCCAGTTCAAGCAGCACAGCGCAAAGGCAGAAAGAAAGAAGGAACTATCTACTCAAAGCATATGGTTGCTTTTCAGAACCCGGAAATTAAAATTACCTCTAAAGATGGCGATGATGCTTATCCAAGAATCTTATTAACTAACAGTCATGATGGTATGCAGGCATTTAAGTTTAGTGTCGGTATCTTTAGATTAGTTTGTAGTAACGGTTTAGTAGTTGCTGATGAGCAGTTTAGTGACTTTAAAATTAAACATAAAGGGTATACGTTCGAAGAATTACGTAACGTAGTTCGTCAAGCTGTAGAAGATCTTCCTAACAGAGTTCAAGTAATGAACGATATGAAGAATAGAATCTTATCAGTAGAGGAGAAAAGAAAACTTGCTTTAGATGCTATGTTAATCAGAGCTGGAGTTAAAGAGCTTCAGTACGATGATGAGACTATAGATGATATTTTAGACCCTAAACGTGAAGCTGATAAAGGAGATGATCTTTGGAGAGTATTTAATGTAGTGCAAGAAAAGATCACTCAAGGAGACTTTCATGCTGCACTTACTGGGGCTAAAGTTAGAAAAGTTAGAAAGATTAAGTCTTTTGAAAAAGATATGAAAGTAAATAAAGAATTGTTCAAGCTGGCAACAGCATTAGTTTAATTTTAAAATAGGTTATATATGTATACAAGTGCAAAAAAATTACCAAACGTAGAAACTTTAAATGAATTATTAATAGTAGACCCTTCTTCTCCTACAGGTTTAACCTGGAAAGTAGATAGAAGAGGAACAGCTAAGGCAGGAACTAGAGCAGGTTCTCGTGGTTCTTCTGGAGCCGGTGTTCCTTATTATCAAGTTAGAGTTAACAGTGCCTTATATTTAGCTCATAGAGTAATATGGAAAATGACTAATGGAAACGACCCAGAAAATGTTATAGACCATATCGATAATAATCCGTTAAACAACAGTGTTTCTAATCTTAGAGATGTTACTCAAAGAGAGAATTTATTGAACCGTAGGGATTTTAAATTAACTAATAACACTAGTAATGATAGAAGTATTAAGACATACTTTAGGAATTTGTGGAGAGCATTGGCATCCTAATTTTTGGACTGCCTTTGCTAGCTCACCGCTAATAGTTTCTACTGCTTACTATATTAAATGTAGGTGTGGTGGATGGTTTAATAAACACAAAAGCAATTGTAATAATGTGTAGTCCAAAGGCTTATGAGTAACTTAAGATTTAACCCTCTTTTAACTCCTACTGAAATTATTCAAAGAGGAGCTTTTGGAGGGTGTTACTTTGGTCTTCCAATAGAAGAGTATACTAACTATAATTACCCTGAGCTTTTCAAACTGTTTGAAGGTATTGATGAGGAGTTTTACTTAGGTGAGACTTATAACCGTAAGTTAAATCGTTTTAAAGTTAAAGCCGGAATGCCTTATGGGTATTGGAAAGAGATGGGTTGGATGCATGAAGATGATCCTTACGGTTGGTTTGAGTGGTACTGTAAATACTATGCCGGAAGAAGACATGAAGACGATGATAGACAGATCATAAGATGGCAGAACTTCACCGGAGTAAAAGGTAGATGGAGAAATAGAATATATAGTCGTATATTTGAGACTAAAGATTGGAATGTATCTCCTATTATTCAGCAGAGTTTACTACATTGGGGTTATGAAGTAAATAAAACTGATTATGATTTGTGGATAGAAATTTTTAAAAGAGAGTGAGAAAATGTAATAAGTGTGGTAGGCAAAAACCTAATGCTAAGTTTAAACACAAAGATAAGTTAACTTGCAAAAAATGTGAATTTAGGTGGTGGCAAAGAGTATTAAGATACCTAGCCTACAGACGTAAACTATCCCCCTATGAAAAATTTGCATCTAGAATAGGGTACATGGGTTCGGGTTTTCTTATCGCTGCTCAATGGACTGTAGAACCTATACTTTATATTTTAGGATTTATATGTATAGTTGTACAAACATCATCTAGAAAACAATGGAATTTAGTAGCATTAAATATTAATGGTCTGATCGCATGGTTCAGGCATCTTATTAGTTAAAAACCTCATATTTATATAAAAACCAATAGATGAAAGCAGTTCTTTTTTCAGCAGATTTTGCTATAGACAGCAACGATAACCCACGTTTGTTAGAACTTAACACAGACACGGTCGTTTTTGCAGCCTTTACTTCCTCATTACAACTCAACAACCTTACTGATGTAGTTAATGCAAATAGCGGAATCACAGAATTTCACGTAGTGTATAAACCGTTTATTCATGGTAATATAGAAAGGATGATTTCCTCTTCTGTTGCTTTAAACTGTCCTAATATAACTACTTATAGTACTACTGAAGTAGATAGTAACACTTCTTTCCCAGTAGTTCCTTTAGATGCCGATTCTAAATTTATTCTTAGGATGGCATATGATGAAAATGCTGTTTTTGATTCAACTTATACAAAAAACAATGTTAGTTTATTGAAATTGATGTACGATAATAACGCTACATCTTCAATAGGTGAATTTTACCATTCCTCTTCTTTAGGTGAAATAAACACTCTTTCAGGTACTAAAGGTTCATCAGACTTTTTACCTGATTTTGTAGTTAAACCTTCTACTCAACCCAGCAAACCATTCCAGTTTTACTCTATTGCAAGTTCTGAAACGGATAATGAAACGATTATCAATCTAGCGAAAGAGTTAACAACCACATCTGATTATGTAGAAAAATACTACTATAATTCAGATCAAATCAGTTCTGGAAAAGTAAAAGCATTGAGAAGTTACAATATTATGTACGGACCAGACTTGACTGTTATTGGTTTAGGTTCAGGTAGTTATGATGCTATTTTTGATTTTCAAACTGATACTAACTTTAGAGAAATTAATTCATCAGGGTTGATTAAACTGGACAGTAAACATTTTTATGAGTTCACTAATAAATTCCCTCAGAATAAAAATAGTGACGGAGTGTTAGGGGAAGAACTAATTGAAAAGGTTGACGGTACATTTATTTCAGCATCTCAAGCTGTGATAGGTTCCTCTATTAAATCTTTTTACTACAATTCACTTCCAGATACTGATGATATGGACGTTGTTGATGCTTGGTCAATTGATGGGTATACCACTCCAGAAGGTTCTTTCTTAAGATCTGCTTCTATAATTTCAACAGGTTCTTCAGTAGTTTATGATGGAGGAGTCCACCAATTAGAGTTAAACGGATCATCAGATTTACTTAATGTTGGTATTAACACTAGAATAATGGCATATGATTCATCTTCGAACAAAACATCATTTGTTCAGGCAACTCATATAGATCCATCAAGACACTACTTAATTAATCCTGTATCTAGTTCTCTTATACCTATTACAGAAAATTACTTTACTGTTGGTAACTCTCCTTCAAGGTTTTATAGTATCAACGTTGAACCCGATGATATTTACTTTACTAAAATTGGGGATTTAGGAATAAGAACATCAGCTACAGTACACAACTTTAAACAAGAACCCTAGTGTAAAACTAATATACTATTAAGATGATAGATATTTACAAAAGAATACCCAACAAGACTTTAAAGAGTAGACCAGTTTCTGCAATGACAACCGCACAATCCCAAAAGGTGCAAGAAACTGTACAAAACTTTATTACTTTTTTTAAGTCAGCATAGTTGTATCCCTGACATTTTTTTACTATATTTAGATATATAAAAAATTAAATGTTATGGTTAAATCAATGTATGTCCTTAGTTCAAAAATTACTTCTAGAATCTCAGAAGATATCCTTCCAGGGTATCATATATCTGTTGACGGTCTTAGATTTGAACTTATTAGCAAAAGACCTTTAGGTAAAAGAGTTTTAAGATCTCTCATTAACGAAGAGAAAAAAGAAAGATTTGTCCTCTATGTCTAATAGTTTAGATAACGACTATCAGAAGCTTCTCAAACAAGTTCTAACTAGAGGAGTAGATAAGAAAGATAGAACAGGTACAGGCACTAAATCTATCTTTGGAGCTACAATTAGACACGATATGTCAGATGGCTTTCCTATTTTAACTACTAAAAAAGTAGCTTGGAAAACAATGGTAACCGAGCTAAAATGGTTTTTAAAAGGAGATACCAACATCAAATATTTGGTGGATAACGGTTGTAACATTTGGAATGGTGATGCTTATAAAAATTGGAAAACTGAATATAAAGAAACTTATAACGGTTTAAATGATTGGCAAAAAGAACAGTGGAAAGAACTTACAGAAGAAGAATTCATTAATGCAATAAAAACAGATGATAAGTTCGCAGCTAAGTGGGGCTACTTAGGTCGTATCTATGGAGCTCAATGGAGAGAGTGGATAGGATTTAAGCAGTTTGATAATCACGCTGAAACTGTGTATGTAGATCAATTAGAAAATCTTATTAGAAATATCAAAGAAAATCCTGATAGTAGAAGGCTAATAGTAACTGCATGGAATCCATCTGAATTAAATCGAGTAGTTTTACCTCCTTGTCATTATTCATTTCAATGTTATGTAGCAGATGGTAAGCTCTCTCTGATGTGGAATCAAAGAAGTGCTGACCTATTCTTAGGTGTACCATTTAACATTAGTAGTTACGGTTTGTTACTGTTATTGTTATGTAAAGAGACAGGTTATGAACCTGGAGAGCTTATAGGAAACTTTGGTGATGTTCATTTGTATAAGGATCATTTAGAGCAAGCAGAGGAGCAGATAGATAGGTATTCATACGATCTTCCGGAAGTTAAATTATCTTGCTATGATATTTACACAGGAGATTTTGATGTTGAATTGATTAACTACGAATCTCAT